>Ga0209066_10001498_pt1 | contig 30694 bp, 23 predicted proteins | sample All_14_2_FD_187198 | JGI IMG/M metagenome (GOLD analysis project Ga0209066, IMG submission 187198) | Freshwater microbial communities in response to fracking from Pennsylvania, USA - Allegheny Zone_MetaG_DW_15 (SPAdes) (version 2) ... | reverse complement strand
CCACTTCGTCGACGCCGCATCGGGGCCGGGAGCCGGGGCCGCCGGCCGGGTGTCGGCCGGGGGGGCGGTGCGCGCCAGGGCGGCGAGCTGCGGCACGGTCAGCGGGCCCCGCAGGAAACTCAGCGACCAGCGCGTCTGGAACAGGAGCGGCGCCTCCTCGTGGACGTTGCGCATCAGGAAGACGCGGTTGCCCAAGCCTGCCAGGATCTGCTCGGTCTGCCCGCGGTCGAACGCCGCGCCGCTGCTTGCGGCCGCGCCTTCGAGTCCCTCGAGCACGCGCATCTTGTCGCGCTCGGTCTGGAGGCGGCCGATGAACCAGGTGCCGCAGTTCGAAAGCCCTTTGTAGTCCAAGTCCACCGGGTTCTGGGTGGAGAGGACCACGCCCAGGCCGAACGCGCGCGCCTGCTTGAGCAAGGTCAGCATCGGCGGCTTCGAGGGCGGGTTGGCGGTCGGCGGGAAGTAGCCGAAGATCTCGTCCATGTAGAGCAGCGCGCGCAGGCTGCCGGTGCCCGGCTGGGTGCGCATCCAGGCCAGGACCTCGTTGAGGAGCAGCGTGACGAAGAACATGCGCTCGGCGTCCTGGAGGTGCGCGAGGCTGAGCACGCAAACGCGCGGCCGGCCGGCGGGCGTGTACAGGAGCCGCTGGATGTCGAGCGGCTCGCCCTCCATCCACGCGCCGAAGCCGGGAGCGGCGATGACGTTGTTGAGGCGCATGGCCAGCGCGAGGCGTTCCCTAGACGGGTAGAAGGTTTCGAGGTCGAACACCCCGACTTTGTCGAAGGCCGGGGCCTGAACCTCGTGGATGAGCCTCGCGATGTCCAGGCTGCGGCCTTCGCGCCAGGCGCGGTCCAGGATGTTCGACAGCAAGATGTGGTCGCGGCTCTGGACGGGGTCGGTGTCCAGCCCCAGCAGGGCGAGCAAGCCCGAGACGGCGGAAAGGATGCGGTCTCGCAGCGCGGTGGCGTCTTGCCGCACGGCGTCGGGCGGCGCGTCGAAGGAGCGCAGAACCTGCAGCGGCCGGACGGAGGCGCATCCCGGCGTGTAGACGGCAAGTTCCGCGGCGGCCTGCAGCCGCCGGATGCGTTCGCCGCTCTGGCCGGACTCGGCCAGCCCGCGACGCCAGGCGTCGGCGGTCTTGGCGGCCAGCGCGTCGGGTGTCAGGCCTTTGCGCGCGGCCTCGGCCTCGTCGACCCAGGGGCGGAAGTCCTCGGCGCGCAGCTCGGGGAACTGAAGCAGCAGGTTGCCCAAGTCGCCTTTCGGGTCGATCACGAGGGCAGGGATGCCGTCGATGGCCGCCTCTTCGATGAGGGCCGTGGCCAGACCGGTCTTGCCGCTGCCGGTCATGCCGACGATCAGGGCGTGGGTGGTCAGGTCCTTGGCCTCATAAAGAACGGGAGCCGCGTTCTCGGCCGCGCCGTCGGGGAGGCGCTCTTGCCCGAGATAGAACGCGCCCAGTTTCTCGTACGTCTCCATGCCGCTCCTCCTGAAAAGCCGCCGCCCAAGCCTCGCGCCGCCTCGCGCCGATCAGGAAGGGGCGCGCAGGGACTGAAAGCTTCACGTGTGACCGCAAAACCTGCTCTCTCTCAAACAGTTGGCATCAATCACAGTGGCGTGTCAAGATGGTATCAGTCCGCTTCAAGGCCCGTCAACTGCACAATACGTCCCGCGGGCCCCGCGAAGGGACCGCTTGACGCGGATCTTGCGCAGGGGTACTTTAAGAGAACTTGGAAGCGGGGCGTTCGTCACGCGATGCCGGGGCGGGGCTCTCGCGGCAAAAGGAGGAAAGACATGAAAGCGACGGTCAACCCGGACACCTGTATCGGCTGTGGTCTGTGCGTGTCAACCTGTCCCGCCGTCTTCGAGATGCAGGGGGACGTGGCGGTTGTGGTCGCCGACCCGGTGCCGCCCGAGGCGGAAGCCAGCTGCAGGGAAGCTGCGGAGGGGTGTCCCGTCTCCGCCATCACACTCGACTGAGCAGAAGGTCGGCCGCTGCGTGGGGGCGGTTGGTAGGCCAGGCCGGAGTCGAACCGGCGACCCCCAGATTAGGAATCTAGTGCTCTGTCCTACTGAGCTACTGGCCTGAGAGATGGTGGAACATAGCACAGCGGTGTGCTTTCTGCAAGCCTGCGGGGCGAGCCCCGTTGTCTCTGGGCGGCCCGGAAGGGGCTCCGTTTGGGGAGCCGCGGGATTGGAAAATCAGCCCGCCAAAAGCATCGTCCAGCGGCTCTGCTTTCTTGATGCGCGCTAGTCGCTCACGTTGTTGCGGAGGGTGACGGCGGTGCATCCCGCTGTCGGCGCGATGTCGCGGGCGCCGCCCCGGAAGAGGTTGCCCTCGACGAGGATCGAGTCGCCTCCCGGCGCAAAACTGATCGCGTGCTCAGCCTCTTGGCCCGTGACGAAGAGGTTGCCGCGCACCAGGACGTTGCCGTAGCTCCCGCCCGGCTCGTAGGTCGTAAAGTAGAGCTCGGAGTAGCGCTCGAAGTCGCCGGTGGAGAAGTGTCTCCGCCCTCGTCTCGGATCGCGCTCGCACTTGGTCGTGTTGTTCACGAAGATGTTGTCGGCCAGGACGAAGTTGCGCGGCTGGTTGATCCACGATCCTCGGCCGCCGTTGCGGAAGGTGTTGCCGACGATGGTCACGTCCTCGCAGGACTTCTCGACGCTCATCACGCGCGAGCCGTTTGAGCCGTCCACCGTGTTGCCGGTGATGACGGCGTCTTTGCAGTACTCCGCCAAGAAGAAGGCGCCCATGCGCGACCCCGTGATGTGGTTGCCGCTGAAGACGACGCCCTGGCATTTCTGGATGTGCATCGAGTCGCCGAGCGCGCTGAGGCGGCAGCCTCGCACCACGACCTTCTTGCAGCCGACCAGATCCAGCGCGCCTTTGCCCGGACCGCTGCCTGTGGGCGCGAAAAGGGTGGGCCAGGCGTTCGAAAGGTCGTGGATCAGCCGTGTGCCCGGTCCGGCGGCCCCGGAGAAACGGATGGCCTCGCCGCCGGGCTGCGCGCCGATGCGGATGAAGGCGGGCGTGCTCTCGACCACGAAGTACTGCCGGCCGCGGACGAGGTTGGCCGGCAAGGTGTCGCCGAAGAAGCAAACCGCGTCGTGGCCGCGCACCGACTCCGGCCGGACCTTCGAGACCGGGAGCGGGCGCTTCGCGTTGTCGAAAAAGATGCGGTCGTCGCCGTCTGCCAACCGCAGCGGTCCGCGGACAAGGTCTTGCCGGAAGTAGTGGGCGGCCATCGCCCGCTCCTGTGCGGAATAGTCTTCCGGCCAGACGGTGATCTGCCACAGGTAGCCGTAGTCCCACATGAATTTGCCGCTGCGCTCCAGCGTGCAGGCCTCGACCGTCACGTTGCGCGCGTAGGCGGTGACCTCGCGCTCGCTGCCTGTCTTCTCCGCGCCCAGCACGGTGATGGCCGCGCCGGCCAGGCCGTCCGAGGAAAGGTCGCGGAAGGTGAGGTTCTCCGTGACGCCCGTCGGTGACGTGGTGATCAGGATCGCCCGCGTGTTGGCGTTCGGCTCCCAGGTGTTCTCCGCCTGCGAGGGGTCAAACACGTGTCCCGTGAAATGGCCGCCGAACCAGCGGAGATCGCGGATGTCTTCGCCCGCGAAAAGGACGGCGCGGGCCTTGTCGCCGAGGCGCTCCGGCAGGTGGAAGCGTGCGCCGTAGGCGGTGACGGTCATGCCGGACGCGAGCCGGACGGGGTTGGTTCCGGTGAGCGCGTAGTCTCCCGGCGGGACCGTGACCGAGCCGCCGCGGGACGCGGCCGCCGCGAAAAGCGCCTCCAGATCAACGGGACCGGCGGCGCAGAGACTCGCCGAAAGTCCCGCCAGCAGGGCGTAGGTTGTCGCCGGGGTGCGGCTTGTCATGGGAGACGCTCCTTTGTCGGTTGCGGCGGAACGCTTCCGCCCTCTGATCTTGCTGGGCGCTTGACCGGGGGCCGCGCTCCACGCGGCCCGGCAGGCTGCTCCCAGAACCGCGGATGCCGGGCGCACCCCCAAACGGCGGCGCCATTATGCCGAATTGTTCCGAGAGGTGCAACCTGAGCCGCACCCCAAATGGCCGCTTAATCTGATTGTGTCGCGCAAAAGGGTTCTTTATAATTCATACACGATTGGAGTATGAACGATGTTGAAATGGAACCCCGAACTGTATGGACGCTCCCTGCTCAGACTGGCCGACCTGACTGACGAGGAGATGTTGAACCTGATCGAACTCGCGGTCGCTTTGAAGGCCCGTCGCCGCGCGGGGTTCCGGGGGGACCTGCTGAAGCGGCGCCAGGTTGCGCTGATTTTCGAGAAAAGCTCGACGCGCACGCGCAATGCCGCGTCGGTCGCGATCCGCGACGAGGGCGGTGCCGCCGAGTACCTGACCAAGAACGACATCCACCTCGGCGCCAAGGAGTCGGTCAAGGATACGGCCCGCGTGCTCGGACGCATGTTCGACGGCATCCTCTTCCGCGGCTTCGCGCAGAAAACGGTCGAAACGCTCGCGAAATACTCCGGCGTGCCGGTGTGGAACGGCCTGACCGACGATTTCCACCCGACGCAGATCCTGGCCGACCTGATGACCATCCAGGAGACGTTCGGGCGGCTCAAAGGGCTCAAGGTGGCCTATGTCGGCGACGGCCGCAACAACGTGGCCAACTCGCTGATGATGGGCTGCGCAAAAGCCGGCGTGAACTACGTGAACTGCACGCCCGCCGAGCTGTCGCCCGATCCGGTGCTGGTCCGCGAGGCGGTCGAGACGGCCTCGCGCAACGGTTCCCGGATCGAGATCGTCAACGACCCCAAGACGGGCGTGGCGGGCGCCAACGTGCTCTACACCGACGTCTGGGTGTCGATGGGCGAAGAGGCGCAGAAGGAGACGCGCCTGCGCCTGCTGCGCCCCTACCAGGTGAACATGGAGCTCGTAAAGGCCACCGGCAACGCCGGCGGCGAGCTGATTTTCCTGCACTGCCTGCCGGCGTTCCACGATTTCGAGACGCAGGTCACGGCGGAGTCCGGTGCGCTGGAGGTCACGGACGAGGTGTTCGAGGCCCCGTTCTCCAAGGTCTTTGACGAGGCCGAGAACCGCATGCATACCATCAAGGCCCTCTATGTTTCGGCGCTGGTCGACCTTTCGTCTCTGTGAGGGTGCTGCGGACTTCACGAAACGGTGTCAGGGGAGGAATATGAGTCATGTCTGAGCGGATGATCGATCTATCTTGGGAGCGTTTCCAGTCGCTGTCGTTGCCGGAGAAGGTGCCTTTTCTGATGCAGCCCGACGGGACCCCCTATCACACGCTGTTCGCCCAGCAGTTCGGGTTCGAGCTCTTGGAGCAGCTGGCGCAGCTGGCGAACGAGATCCGCGCGATCGCCAAGACGCGCGCGGGCTCGGAGTTCCTGAAGTCGCAGGTCTCGCACAAGCGGGCGATGCTCTACTTCTCGCAGCCCAGCTCGCGCACCTTCCTGTCGTTCGCCTCGGCGTGCCAGATCCTCGGCGTCTCGACGGGCGAGGTGCGCGACACCTCGATCTCCTCGGAGTTCAAGGGCGAGTCGCGCGAGGATTCGGTGCGCACCTTCAGCTCGTATTTCGACCTGATCATCATGCGCACGCCGGAGAAAGGTCTGGCCGAACACATGGCGTGGGTGCTGTCGAACTCCGAGCGGCCGATCCCCATCATCAACGCCGGCTCGGGTCAGGACCAGCACCCGACACAGGCCCTGCTGGACATCTACACGCTGCTGCGCAGCTTCGAGCGCAGCGGCGGCCTGCGCGACCGCACGGTGCTCTTCTGCGGCGACCTGCTGCGCGGCCGCACGGTCCGCTCGCTCTCGTACCTGCTGACGAACTACCCGAACATCCGGCAGGTCTTTGTGGCGCCGGAGCCGCTGCAGGTCGGCACGGACGTGCTCGCGGTCCTCAAGCAGAAGAACGTGGCCTTCGAGCTGACCGACGATTTCCACGGCGCAATCCCGCACGCCGACGCGGTCTACATGACGCGCATCCAGGACGAGTGGGACACGACCAAGGGCGAGAGCGCCCGGATCGACACGAGCCGTTTCAAGTTCGGCGCCGAAGAGCTCAAGCTGCTGCCCCAGCGGAGCGTCATCATGCACCCGCTGCCGCGCCGCGACGAGATCGCCACGGCCGTGGACAGCGATCCGCGCGCCATGTACTGGCGGCAGATGCGCAACGGCATGTGGATCCGCACCGCCCTGATCGCCATGACGTTCGGCGGCGAAAAGCGCATCCATGAATATTACCGCCACAATTACTAGGCCCCGGAGGAGGTCCGGCCTCTGGCGCACGGGCGCCGGTATGGCCGCGCTGTGCCTGGCGCCGCTGCTTCTGGTTGCGGAAGCGACCAACCGCGCGCCCGACCGCGTGGTCAGCCGCTTCCGCATCGGGCCCTTTTTCGAGCACCGCGCCACGCGCGACGGCGGCTCGTTCTGGGCCGTGCGCCCGTTCTACTCCAAAGTGACCGACCCCGTGACCGACACGCGCGTGTGCGACGTGGTCTGGCCCATCGGCACCTTCCACCGCGACCGCGAGCAGGCGTGGTGGCGCTTCGCCCTGGCCTACGGCTCCGACAACGACGTGACCCGCGACGACGCGGCGTGGAAGGCCGCGCTCTTCCCCCTCTGGTTCCAAGGCCGCTCGCGCCAGGGCGAGGACTACTGGGCGCTCTTCCCGCTCTACGGCCACCTGCCGCACGTCCTGCTGATGGACGACATCGACTTCAGGCTCTTCCCGCTCTACCTCGACTACGAGGTCAACGGCGTGGAGCGCGAGTACTGGCTCTGGCCGGTCTTCTCGCGCGCCGGCGAGACGCCGGAGGTCCGCCGCACCGGCGTCTTCCCGCTCTACGGGCGGACCGAGAAGAAAGAGGCCTCCCACACCTACGCGTTCTGGCCCTTCTGGACCTCGGCGGTCTACAGCGGCGAGCGCAACCCCGGCTCGTCGTGGATGCTCTTCCCCCTCTACGGGCGGGTCGACCGCGCCAAGGAGCAGCAGCGCCTCGTGCTGCCGCCCTTCTTCTCGCACGCGCAGACCGACGTGTCCGAGCGCTGGCGCCTGCCGTGGCCGTTCGTGGAGACGGTGACCACGCCGACCGCGCGCAAGCGCTCCTACTGGCCGGTTTACGGCGACGCCGCGCGCGACGACGAGCGGCGCTGGTACGCCGTGTGGCCGCTGCTGGACCATTTCTCCCTGACCGCCGGCGGGCGGCGCACCGAGCGGAGCCGCTTCTTTCCGTTCTACATGCGCGAAACGGTCTACGCGAAGGACCCCGCCGGAGTCGAACAGCAGCAGGAGCGCTACACGCGCGTCTGGCCGTTCTACTCGCGGCAGGCGGACGCGGGCGGCTCCCGCCTGCGCGCGCTGGAGCTGAGCCTGATCCGCTACAGCGGGGGCATCGAGCGCAACTGGGCGCCTTTCTGGACGCTCTACGAGCGCGACGAGCAGGCCGGCGGCGACGTGACGCACGACGCGCTCTGGGGGCTTCTGAAATACCGCCGGGCAACGGATGCAAACGCAACAGCAGAGGAGGCGCTTCGATGATCACCCGTGAGCCGGTCTTTACAGACGCGTCCGACAATGTGTTCGTCAACGCGTGGCGGGCCGTCCTGCTGGGCCTCGGCGACATCGGCCGCGCAGGCACGCTGACGGCGCAGTCGCTGCTGCTGGCGCCGCTGTTGCTGGGCTCGCGGCGCTCGCGCGCCGAGCTGGGGCGGCAGCTCTTCACGGCCGGCATCAAAAGCCTGGCGCTGATCACGATCGTCGGCATGTTCACCGGCATGATCCTCGGCCTCCAGATCGGCCTCGAGCTGCGCCGCTACAACCAGGAGATCTACATCGGGTCGGCGGTGATGGTCTCGCTGCTGCGCGAGATGGGGCCGTTCATGACCGGCATTATCCTGGCCGCCTGCGTGGGCTCCTCCATGGCGGCGCAGATCGGCACCATGACCGTCAACGACGAGATCGCCGCGCTGGAGATCATGTCGATCAGCCCGGTCCGCTTCCTGATGGCTCCGCGCATGGCGGCGATGGTCGTCATGACCCCCGTGCTCTCTTTCTACACCAGCATTTTGGGCGTCGTGGGCGGAGGGATCGTGGGCCTCACCCAGCTGAATGTCCCGTGGTCGCAGTACATCGACAACGCGATGTCGATCGCCAAATGCTACGACCTCTACGTCGGCCTGCTCAAGGCGATGGTGTTCGGCATCGTGATCACGGGCGTCTCCTGCTTCGAAGGCTTCACGACCGAGCAGGGCGCCGTGGGGGTCGGCCAGGCGACCCGCCGCTCCGTGATCACCTCCATCCTGCTGATCCTGGTGCTCGGCTACATCATCACACGGCTGTTTTACGACTTATGATCCGCTTTGAACAGGTGACTAAAGTGCTCGGCGGCCGCAAGGTGCTCGACGACCTCTCCTTCGAAATCCAGAAGGGCGAGATCTTCGTCATCGTGGGGCCGTCCGGCACCGGCAAGAGCGTGACGCTCAAGCACATGGTGCGGCTGCTGACGCCGACCGCCGGCTCGATCTGGGTCGACGGGGTCGAGGTCAGCGCGGTGTACGGCGAAGACCTCGACAAGGCGCGCGAGCGTTTCGGCTACCTGTTCCAGGGCGGCGCGCTCTTGGGCTGGATGACCGTCGCGGAGAACATCGCCCTGCCGCTGCGCGAGAAGACCCGCGTGTCCGAAGAGGAGATCGAGGCGCGCGTGGCCGAGGCGCTGCGGATGGTGGGGCTCGAGCGCGACGGCGGCAAGTTTCCGAGCGAGATCTCGGGCGGCATGCAGAAGCGCGCCGGCCTGGCGCGCGCCATCGTGCGGCGCCCGGAGATCGTGCTCTACGACGAGCCGACCTCCGGCCTGGACCCGGTGACGGCGCGGACCATCGACCAGCTGATCCGGCGGCTGAACGAGGAGCTGGGCATCACGAGCGTCGTGGTCTCGCACGACCTGCAGGGCGCGCTGCTGATCGCCGACCGCATCGCGATGCTGACGGGCGGACGCTTCGTCGAGGTCAGCGCGCCCAAGGCTTTCGTCAAGACGGAGCAGCCGGACGTGCGCCGCTTCCTGGACGCGCAGTTCATTTCTAAAGAGGGCATCGTGGGGATGTGAAAAGGAGCGGACATGAGCTTGAAAAGCAATAAAGAGGTGTTTTCGGAAGTGATCGTGGGCGTCTTCATGACGGCCGTCCTGCTGCTGCTGATCTACTTCACCATCATCATCTCGGGGATCGAGATTTTCAACGGCAAAAGCAAAGAGCCGGTGACCGTGCTGTTCCACGACGTGGGCGGGCTGAAGGTCCGCGACTCGGTCGTGCTGCGCGGCATGACGGTGGGCTCGGTGAACGACATGAAACTCGAGAACAGCGGCGTGCGCGTGACGCTGCTGGTCCAGCGCGACGTGGTTTTCAAAGAGGGCTACAAAATGACGGTCTGCTCGGGTTCGCTGCTGGGCGGCAACTACCTGCTGATCGAAGAGGGGCAGGGCGCCGTGGTCTCGCGCGACACCGAACTGCGGGGCGAGTCGCCGAACAACTGGATGCGCGACCTCGGCGACATCGTCGCGAACCTGAAGGAGGCCACGGCCGGCGATCACATCAAGAACATCGTCACGAACCTCGACGCGGCCGTGGCGTCGATCAAGGTGGCGGTGGCGCGCGTGGAGGAGGGCAAAGGCACGCTCGGCAAACTCTTCTCCGAGGACCTGTCGCTCTACAACGACCTCTCCAACACCGTGGCGAACCTCAAATCCATCACGACCAAGATCGACTCCGGCACCAATTCGCTCGGGCTGCTGCTCAACGACGACGGCGGCGCCTACACGAATCTGGCCGCGACGCTGGCGAACGCCAAGGCGATCTCCGACCGCCTGGAGAAGGGCGAGGGCACGCTCGGCCGCCTGCTCTCCAAGGACGACAAGATTTACCGCGACTTGGAGGACACCGTGGCCAGCATCAAGAACGTCGCTTCCAGCCTGGAGAAGGGCGAGGGCACGCTCGGCAAGCTGATCAAGGACGACAACAAGATCTACAACGACCTGGACGCGACGGTCGCGAACCTCAAGACCGTCACCGACCGCCTGGTCGAAGGCGAAGGCACGCTCGGCAAGCTCTCCAAGGAGGACGAGCTCTACAACGATGTGCAGGGCCTGATCAAAGACGTGCGCCAGACGGTCGACAACTTCCGCGACACGACGCCCATCAGCGCCTTCGCGAGCCTGATCATGGGCGGCCTGTAAATGGCTGAAAGCATCATAGCCGACGATTTCTGCCTGGCGCCGCTGCGCGGGGTCACGGTGCGGACCTTCCGCAACCTGCACGCGCGGTGGTTCAAAGCGCCCGACCGCGCGGTCGCGCCGTTCATCCCGACGTTCGCCGGCGAGAAGGTCAAGCCGGTCCTGCTGAAAGACATCGATCCGGACTTGGGCCAAGCGGTTCCGGTCGTTCCCCAGGTGATCGGCAAGGACGTGGCCCAGCTGCGCACGCTGCTGCGCGCCTTCAGGGAGATGGGCTACACCTGCGCGGACCTGAACGCGGGCTGCCCGTATCCCTTCGTGGCCAAGAAGGGCCGCGGGGCCGGCCTGATGCGCGACGCGGACGCCTTCGCCCGGATGCTGGAGACCGGGTGCGAAGAGATGCCCGGCGGCTTTTCCGTCAAGGTCCGGCTGGGCATGGACCGGCCCGACCTGCTGTTGGAGCGCATGGAGCGGATCAACGGCTTCCCGCTGCGCGAGGTGGCGATCCACGCGCGCACGGCCCGTCAGATGTATGAGGGCAAGGTGCAGCTCGACGCGTTCGCGGCGGCGTATGAGGCCTGCCGGCACCCGGTGGTCTACAACGGCGACCTCCGCACGCGCCGCGACTACCTGCGGCTGAAGGCTCGGTTTCCCGGCATCACGCGCTGGATGGTCGGCCGCGGCCTCGCGATCGATCCCTTTCAGCTCGAGCGGTTCGGGGCCTCCGAGGCGCCCGCGCGCGACCTCGCGCGGCTCAAGGGCTTCTTGGACGACTATGTGGCGCTGAGCCTGGGGGAGCTCTACGGCCCCGTGTCGGTGCTCGGCCGCATGAAGGAGCTGTGGAGTTACCTGCACCAGTCGCTGCGGCAGGGCGAGCGGCTCTGGCGCAGCGTGAGGATCTGCAGGACGCTGGAGGAGTACCACCGCGTGGTGGCCGGCGTGTTCGACGATTTCCCCGGGTTTGTCGACGATGAGGCGCTGTGCGGGATTGACGACGAGAACGCTGAACGTCGGGCGTGAACAAGATGTCTGGACTCCGGTCATATCGCGGGTGGGTCTGCGCGGCGGGACTGCTGCTGGGCGGCATGGCCCTTGCGGCCGACAACGTCGTGTCGGACGCCTATGCCCTCAAGCTCTGGACGGTCGAGGACCGCCTGCCGGGCAGCCCCGTGGTCGGCGTGGCCCAGGCGCCCGACGGCTATCTCTGGCTGGTGACGCGGACGCAGCTCATCCGCTTCAACGGGGTGGAGTTCGACGAGATCGAGGTGCCGGCCGAGGTCCCGAAGGCGCTTGGTGAGTGGTCCGGCGTCTTCTGCGGACGCGCCCGCGGCGTGTGGGTCTACGGCGCGGGCGGCGTGGCGCGGTATGCCGCAGGCGCGTGGCAGGTGTGGCCGGTGTCGGCCCTGCCGGGTTCGGTGGGCCGCGTGCTTGGCATGGTCGAGACCCCGGACGGCGTGGTCCGGGCCTTCGCGGAACGGGGCCTGCTGGAGGCCGTCACGGCGGCCGACGATCTCACCACGCAGTTCTCGGCGCGGCTCTGTCCCGTTCCCCCGGACGACCGCGCGACGCTCGGCGCGGTGACCGACGCCGCGGCGGACCTCTCCGGCAGCATCTGGATGACCGCCTGGAACGGCCTGGTCGAGTATACCGGCGGCCGCTTCGACGACCAGAGCATGCGCCTGCCGGACTTCCTGGTGGAGGCTGCGGACGGTGTGCACGCGGGGCGCTCGGGTCGGCTGTGGGTGCACGGCTCCAGCGGCATCGCCTACCGCGCCAACGACATCTGGACCCCGGTCGGCTTTCCCGAAAACGCGGGCATGGCCACCGACATGCTGGAGGTCTCGGACGGCTCGCTCTGGATCGGGAACCCGACCGGCATGTTCCGCTGGCACGGCGGCGTGTGGCAGCGCATCGCCGAGCAGGACACGCCGGGCAGCCTCTCGGTCAACCGGTTGATCGAAGACCACGACGGGACGCTCTGGGCCGCCTGCGACGGCGGCCTGCTCCGCATCCGCCGCAAGACCGTGGGCACGCTGCGCGCGGAGGGCGCGGCGACCTCGGGTACGGCCTACGCGCTCTGGCGCACGCCCGAGGGCGGCGCGTGGGTCGGCTACAAAGGCCGCGCGGTGCGGCTCACCGCCGAGGACGGCCGGCTCTTGCAGACACTCTACCTCGACACCGACGTGCCGGTCAGCGCGCTGCTGCAGGACACCTCCGGCCGCGTCTGGCTGGGCACGCTGGGCGGCGGGCTCTTCATGTATCAGGCGCGCAGCCTGACGCTGGTGACGCAGAGCGACTACAGCATGCCGGTGGTGCACACCGTCTACGCGCTGCTGGAAGACCCCGCGCTCGGCATTCTGGCGGGCACGCCGCAGGGGCTGATGCGCATCGCGGCCTCGGGCGAACTGGAGCCCGCCGAGGTCTTCGGCGCGCGCGTGTCCGAGCCGGTCCACGCGCTGCACCGCGACCCGGACGGCACGCTCTGGGTCTGCGGCGAGCGCACGGGCGTGCTGCGCTTGCGCAAGGACGGCGCCCGTCTGACGATCGGCCGCGAAGCCGGTCTGGAGGGCTACCCGCGGGTGATCTGCCGCGACTCGAACGGCAACCTGTGGGTGGGGACGACTGTCGGCCTGTTCGGGCTCACGACCGGCTCGGTCGTGTCGATGGGGCGGCAGGCGGGCGTCTTCGAGGACGCGGTCCTGCAGATCTCCGAAGACGCGTCCCGGCGGCTGTGGCTGGGAACCACCCGCGGCCTGCAGTGCGTCTTCATCGAGGACTTGGAGCGCCTGGTGCGGGACGGGCGCACCGAAGATTCCGGGACCATCCGCATGCTGCACCTGGGGCTCTCGGACGGCTTGCCCGGCGAGCGCTGCATGGGCGGGGCCAACGCGCCGGGCGGGCCGAAGAAAGGCCGCATCTGGTTCCCGTTCGAGAACGGCGTGGCCGTGGTGGACCCGCGCAAGGCCGAGTTTTCTGGGCGTCCGCCGACCGTGGTGATCGAGAAGGTGCTGGTGAACGGCAAGACGGTGCTCGACAACACGGAGACGAGCCGCTCGGACATGATCTTCGAGCCCGGGGCCCGCAACATCGTTTTCCGCTTCGCGGCGCTTGCGCCGGGCGCGCCCGACTCGGCGCGCTTCCGCTACCGCGTGGAAGGCTTGCGCAAGGGCTGGTCGCCGGTTCAGGCCGACCGGACCGCGGTGTTCGAGTGGCTGCCGCCGGGCGAGTATGTCCTGAAGGTGATCGCCGAGGCGGGCGGCATCTGGAATCTGGAGGAGACCGCTTTCGCGTTCCAGGTCAAAGCGCACTACTGGCAGACGGTCTGGTTCTATCTGGTGCTGGCGTTCGTGCTGGCGGCGGTGGTGTTTCTGATCGCGCGCTGGATGCTGTGGCACCGCTATCAGCTGCAGATGGCCATGCTCAAGCGCGAAGAGGCGCTGGCGCTGGAGCGCGCGCGCATCTCGCGCGACATCCACGACGACCTCGGGAACGGGCTCTCGGTGGTGGCCACGCTGAGCGAGCTGGCGCACAACGACGTGGAGAAGGGGACGGTCCACAAGCGGCTCGACCAGATCTACGACGTCGCGAACGAGCTGGCGCGCAACGTCGACGAGATCGTGTGGGCTGTCAATCCGGCGAACGACGGCTGGGAGCCCTTCATCAGCTACTTCGAGCAGTACACCGAGTATTTCCTCGGCAACTCCGGACTGCGCTTCCACTTCTCGCGGCCGCCGGAGCTGGTGGCTCGGAACATCGCCTCCAAGACGCGCCACCATCTGCTGCTGGCCGTGCGCGAGGCGGTCGGCAACGTGCTGAAACACGCCGCGGCTAAACAGGTCAAGATCGCGATGACCCTTGCCGACGGCGTTCTGGAGGTCCGCGTGGAAGACGACGGCGTCGGGTTCGACGTCAGCCGCCGCGCGGGGGTCGGCCACGACGGCCTGGGCAACATGGCCCGCCGCATGAAAGAGGCCGGCGGCACGATGGACCTCACGAGCGCCCCCGGGCAAGGCACCTGCGTCATCTTCCGCGTGCCGCTGGGGTGAGGCCGCGGGCCGTGGCCGTCTTGTGAATCGCATGGTCAGGGGCGGGCTTTCTTTGGTATTCTAAAACCGGTCTTTTTTAACCCGAGGGGGATTTATGTCTGAGAATCATGAGAACGCCAGAAAAGGGCGCGGTTGCGGGTTCGGTTGCGCGGTCGTGATCGGCCTCTTTATCGGCCTGGGCCTGCTGGTGGCGGCGCTGCTGGCCGGGGGCCTGGGGCTGGTGCATCTGCCGCAGGACGGCCGGCTCGGGGCGCTTTTCCACAGGCACGAGGCCGCGGCGGATATGGGCGAGGACGAGTGTCCCGACATGGTCGAGACGTGGTCGTGCGGCCAGGGCGAGGTGAAGGTGGTGCGCATCCCGGTCGAGGGCATGATCATGCTGGGAGAGTCCTCCTGGTACGCCGGCAACGCGAACACGGTGCTGCGCTCGATCCGGCGCGCCACGCACGACCCCGAGGTGGAGGGGCTGCTCCTCGAGATCAACAGCGGCGGCGGCGGCATCACGGACAGCGACATCATTTACAAGGCCCTGCTGGATTTCAAGAAAGAGCAGGACGGCCGCGTGGTGGTCGCGGTCATGGGCGACGTGGCGGCGTCGGGCGCGTACTACATCGCGCTGGCGGCGGACCACATTCTGGCGCACCCCACGACGCTGACCGGCTCGATCGGCGTGATCATGCAGTCGTACAACGTCAAGGAGCTGGCCGCCAAGCTGGGCGTGCAGGACGTGACCATCAAGTCCGGCGCGAACAAGGATCTGCTCAACCCCTTCCAAGAGGTGAAGCCCGAGCAGAAGGAGATTCTGCAGAAGGTCATTTCGTCCATGCACGAGCGCTTCGTGTCGCTCGTCGCGCAGCACCGCAAGCTGCCCAAGGAGACGGTGGCGCCGCTGGCCGACGGCCGCGTGTTCCTCGCGGACGAGGCGCTGCAGCACAAGCTGATCGACGGCATCGGCTACAACGAGGATGCGCAGGACAAGCTCGCGGAGCTGCTGGACGCGGACGGGGTCAAGGTCTTCCGCTACGACGAGCAGGTGACGCTGATGGACCTGTTCGCGTCGCGCCCCGGCATCGGCCTCAGCGCCGAGCTCGGGCGTCTCATGCACGCGGGCGCGAACGACGCGCGGCTGATGTTCAAGTGGGCGTGGTGAGGCGAAGCCGCGAAGAGACGGGGAACGGGCACATTGAAACCGGTGACTGAAAATTGGGACGGCTCCGGCCGCGTCCACATGATGGGCGTCTGCGGCGTGGGCATGGCGGGCGTGGCCTACCTGCTGGCGAACCGCGGATGGAGGGTCAGCGGGTGCGACGCGCATCTGAACCCGCTGGCGGTGTGGCTGCAGGCCGAGGGCGTGCCCGTGGCGGAGGGCCACGACCCGGCGCATGTCGAGGGGCTGGACCGCGTGATCGTGACGCCGGCAGTGTCCGAGGACAACCCGGAGCTGGCGGCGGCGCGGGCGCGCGGCCTGCCGGTCTTCCGGCGCGGGGAGGTGCTTGCGGCGCTGCTCTCGCAGGGCCGCGGCGTGGCGGTTTGCGGGGCGCACGGCAAGACCACGACGAGCTGCTTCACGGCGCGGCTGCTGCAAGAGCTGGGCGCCGACCCCGGCTGGTGCATCGGCGGCTCGACGCGCCGGCTCGGCGGCGTGGCCGGCGGCCACGGCCCGCTGCTGGTGGCGGAGGCCGACGAGAGCGACGGCACGCTGGCGCTGTACCGTCCCGCGGTGACGGTGCTGAACAACATCGATTTAGACCACCTGGAGCATTTCGACGGCGAGGCTTCGCTCGAGGCCTGTTTCCGCCAGGCGGTGACCCAGACGCGCGAAGGCGTGGCGGTCTGCCGCGACAACGAGCGTGCCTGGCGCGTGGCCCAGGCGGCCGCGGTGCCGGTGCTGGATTTCGGCTTCTCCGCGGCGGCCGCGCTGCGGGCGGTGGAGCTGCACGTGGATGCGCGCTCGGTTTCGTTCGGCATCGTCTACCGGGGCAAGGAGTGGGGCCGCGTGACGCTCGGGGTGTCGGGCCGGCACAACGCGCTGAACGCGCTGGGCGCGGCGGCCGCGGCCCTGCTGCTGGGCTATGAGCCGAGCCCCGTGTTCAACGCGCTCTCCGCGGCCTGCGACGAGCTTCCGGGCCGCCGCTTCGAAAGCGTGGCAGACGTGCCCGGATACCGGTTCGTCGCGGACTACGCGCACCACCCCGCGGAGCTGAAAGCGGCGGTCGAGATGGCGCGGGTACAGAATCCGGGCCGCCTGATCGTGGTGTTTCAGCCGCACCGCTACACGCGCACGCTGGCGCTCGGCCCGGAGTTCCCCGCGGCTTTCGCGGCGGCCGACGAGGTGATCCTGCTGCCGGTGTATGCGGCCTCCGAGGCGCCGCTCGAGGGCGGCTGCATCGAAGACCTGTACGATTGGTTCAGGAAGACGGAGGACGGAGGGCGGAGGGCGGAGGACGGAGGGCGGAGGGTGAAGCTGGCGCGGACGCGCGACGAGGCGTGGGCCTACCTGCGGCAGGCGCTGCGGCCGGACGACCTGTTGCTGATCGCGGGCGCGGGCGATGTGATCGGGCTGGCGGACCTGATCCGCGAAGACGTGGCCCGCGGCTGGCCCGCGCGCCGGGACCCCGAGGGCTTCGAGGCCGCGCTGCGGCAGGTGCCCGGCGCGGAGGTCGTGCCGTTCGGGGCGCTGGCGGGCTGGTCGTTCTTCGGCGTCGGCGGGTGGGCGCGCTGGCGCGTCGAGGTGTCGGACGAGGCCGCGCTGGCCGCCGTGGTGCGGCTGTGCGCCGGACTGGGCGTGCCGTGGCGTATGGCGGGCGCGGGCGCGAACGCCTGGTTCAGCGATCTGGGCGAGCCGGGCTGCGTGGTCCGCTTCGCGGCGGGGGCGTTCCGTGAGCTGGAGGTCCGCGGCGAGGAGGTCGAGGCCGGCTGCGGCTGGAAAGGGCCGGCGCTGCTCGACCGGCTGGAGCGCGAAGGGCTTTCCGGGCTGGAGTGCCTCGACAGCGTGCCGGGGACGCTCGGCGGCTGGCTGGCGATGAACGCCGGCGCGCACGGGGGCGAGATCGGGCCGCACGTGGCGTGGATTCGCTGTTTGAATCCGGATGGCAAAGTCACTATACTTGCGCCTGTTGATTGTGGGTTCTCCTATCGCCGCTGCGCGGGGCTCCAAGGCCGCGTCGCGCTGGCCTGCGGCCTGCGTCTGGCGCGTGCCGAAGAGGCGTCCGTCAAGGCGCGGCGCCAGGCGGTGCGCGCCAAGCGGATCCCGCTGGCGGGGCTGCGCACGGAGGGCTCGGTGTTCCGGAATCCGGCCGGCGATTCGGCGGGCCGGCTGCTCGATCAGGCGGGCTGCAAAGGCCTGCGGATCGGCGGGGCGCGCGTCACGGAGTTCCACGCCAACATTGTGGCGGTGGACGATCCGTGTACCGCGTCGGACGTGTTGGCGCTGGTGATGCGGATCCGCGGCCGGGTGGAACGGCGCTGCGGGGTGGCGTTGTCGCCCGAGATCAGCGGACTGGTTTTTTGAGAAGGCAGGTTGTCTGAAATGAAACGTGTTGCGGTTGTCATGGGTGGAACCTCCAGCGAGCGCGAAGTGTCGCTCAAGTCTGGCGCGGCGGTGGTGGAAGGCTTGAAAGAGGCCGGCTTCGATGTGGTGCCGCTGGTGCTGGACGAGGACCGGATCGACCGGCTGCCGGAGGGCGTGGAGGCGGTGTTCCTGGCGCTGCACGGCGGCTATGGCGAGAACGGCGGGGTGCAGGCGGACCTGGACAAGCTGGGCGTGCCGTACACCGGGCCGGGCGCGGCGGCCAGCCGCATCACCATCGACAAGATCGCGACCAAGCGGGTGCTGGAGGCGGCCGGCGTGCCGACGGCGCCGTACGAGGTGTTGCCGCGCGGCACGGACGCGACCTCGCTGCCGCTGCCCGTGGTGGTCAAGCCGCCGCGCGACGGGTCGAGCGTGGGCATTTCCAAGGTGACCGAGCCGGGCCAGTGGGCGGCCGCGCTGAAGGCGGCGCGCGAGATCGATCCGCTGGGCGAAGTGCTGGTCGAGGCCTACATCCCCGGCCGCGAGTGGACGGTGGGGGTGATCGGACAGGAGGCCCTGCCGGTGGTCGAGATCCAGGCGCCGAACGGCTGGTACGGGTTTCAGGAGAAGTACACCAAAGGCGTGACGACCTACGTGTTCCCCGATTCGGTCGCGGATGCGCCGCTGGTGGCGAAGTGCCAGATGCTGGCTCTCTTGGCGTTCAAAGCCGTGGGCTGCCGCGGCGTGAGCCGGATCGATTTCCGGGTGACGCCCGAAGGCGAGCCCTATGTGCTGGAGATCAACACGATCCCGGGGTTCACCGCCACGAGCCTGCTGCCGAAGGCGGCGGCGCGGGAGGGTCTGCCGTTCAGCGCGCTGTGCGCCAAGCTGTTGTCGTTCGCCGCGTGCGGCTGAGCCCGGCGGGCTGCGGGACGGCCGAGGAATGAAGCATGAAATGGACGTTTTTCAAGCGTGACAAAGCGCGCACGAACCGGTTCGCCGGCGGCGGCCGGCGCGTGACCGGCGTGGTGACCGACCTGCCGGCCGGGGTGAAGTTCCTGCTGGGGCTGCTGGCCTGCGTGCTGACGCTGGTGCTCGGGGCGTGGGGCAGCTGGACGCTGTTCAAGACCTACTATTTCCACTCCCCGTCGCTCTTCGTGCTGCGCGACCTGCGCAACAACGTCACGATCACCACGGGAAAGACGCTGACGCCCGAGCTGATCTGCGAGGTTCTGGGGCTCAAGGAGGGGGTCAACCTCTTTTCGATCCCGATCGCCGAGCGCCGGGCCGAGCTGCTGGAGCAGACGCCGAACATCCGCGACATCACGATCGTGCGGCGCATGCCGGACAAGATCAACATCTCGATCGTCGAGCGCGAGCCGATCGCCCGCATCGGGCCGAACGGCCGCGTGGTCGACGAGGAGGGCGTCGTGTTCATCCGCTATGCCGGCACCGGCGGCCTGCCCATGATCAAGGGCTCGGACGAGTTCGCGCTGATCAGCCCCGGAGACCGGCTGCATGGGAACGAGATGGCGGCGGTCCGCCTGGTGAACAACGCGCAGCGCCCGGAGTGCCGGCTGCGCCTGCTGGCGCTGGACACGACCAAGGACGACTATCTGCTGCTGACCTTCTCCGACTACCGCCAGGCCAAGTTCGCCTGGGAGGGGATGGCGGACGACGACAAGGACACGGAAGCGCGGATGCAGCGGCAGTTCGACCGGCTCGCCCAAGCCATGGAGAGCAAGATCGGGCAGCCCCGGATGATGTGGGACGCAACGCAGCCCGACCGGATTTTCGCGATGGCGGTCGGGGTTCAATGAGGCAAAGAAACGAGGTTGTATGGCGATTCCTCCGATTGCGGCGCTGGAGATCGGGACGTCGCGCACGGTGATGTGCGTCGGCGAGACCGATGAGAACGGCCGCGTAAAGATTACGGGCGTGGGAACCTATCCCACGATCGGTGTGCGCAAAGGGCAGGTCATCGACCTGAACCAGGCGCGGGTGGGCGTTGAATCGGCGTCCAAGCAGGCCGAGAAACAGGCCGACGTGAGCATCTGGCAGGTGCTGCTGGCCACCTCCGGCGGGCACATCCAGGCAGGCGTGAACCCCGGCATGCTCACGATCCGCTCGAACGACCACGTGGTGTCGCACGAAGACGTGGAAGAGGTCACCGAGAACGCGAAGGAGATTCAGATCGACGCGGACCGCCAGGTGCTGCACACGATCACGCAGTCGTTCACGGTGGACGACCAGCCGGGCATCGTCAAGCCCGAGGGCATGCGCTGCAAGGTGCTCACGCTGAACGTCATGGCGGTGCACGGCCTGAAGAACCGCATCGACAACGCGGTGAGCGTGGCCAAGAGCGCGCAGCTCGACGTCACCGACGTGGCTTTTTCCGGCGTCTGCGCCGCGCTGGCGGTCTTGACCCCCGAGCAGCGGCGCAACGGCGTGGTGCTGGTGGACTTGGGCGGCGGCACGACCAACTACATCGCCTACTGCAACAACGTGATCTCCGCGGTCGGCTGCGTCGCCGTGGGCGGCGACCACGTGACGAACGACATCGCGCTGGCCTTCAACATCCCGCTGAACCGCGCCGAGGAGGTCAAGCGGGCCGAGGGCAGCGCGGTCATCGACGCGGAGAGCGGCGGACGCCGCGTCACGCTGCGCGGGGAGGTCGGCTTTGAGGAGAAGGTCATCAGCTGCAAAGCCCTGCACACCGTGATCAACGCGCGCATGGACGAGACCTTCCGCGTGCTGCGGTCGAAACTGGACGAGGCGGGCGTGCTGCCGCATCTCGGGGCCGGGATCATCCTCACGGGCGGCGGCGCCTATCTGCGCAAGGTCACGGACCTCGCGCACCGGGTGTTCGGCCTGCCGTGCCGGATCGGCCTGCCGGTGAACGTGGACGGCCTGGAGGCGGTCGAGCAGCCGGCCTCGTTCTCGTCGGCCGCCGGGTTGGCGCTCTACGGGCGCATGACGTATGAGGACCGCGGCCTCTTCGCGCCGGTGAAAAACATTTTCAAAGGATGGTTTGGACGATGAGCCAGGAACAACAGACAGGGCTACTCTTGCTGGGCGTCGGCGGCGGCGGCTGCCGCTTGGCCGCGGCGGTCCGCTCCGCCTACGGAAGCGGCATCCGCGCCTTGGGCGTGGACACGGATGCGCTGTCGAACCGCACGGCCTCCGAAGGCGGCATGACGTGCCTGCTGCTGGGCGGCTCGCGGCTGGCGGGGCACGGCACGGGCGGCGACGCGATCCAGGGCCGGATGGCCGCGCAGGACGACATCCAGAATCTGCTGCCGCATCTGCAAGGGGTCCGCACCGTGGTGATCACCGCGTGCCTCGGCGCCGGCACCGGGGGCGGCGCGACGCCCGAGATCGTCAAGACGCTGCACGACATGGGCATCGCGACGGTCTGCTTCGTGACGCGCCCCTTCGCCTTCGAAGGCGAGGCGCGCCGCAAGGCCGCGGAGCGCGTCCTGCCGATGATCGAGGAGAACGCCGACTCTCTCGTGGTCGTGCCGCTCGACGACCTGTTCGGCGACGCCGGCGGCGGCCTGCTGAGCGATGCGGTCCAGGTGGCTGAAGGCCTGATGGCCGCCGGCATCACGATGCTGTGGCGCGTGCTGTCGAAGCCGGGCTTCATCCGCCTGGACCCGGAGCGTTTGCACGCGATGGTGCTGCGGGGCGGCAATGCGCGCTTCGGCTACGGTTCCGCCGAAGGCTCGGACCGCGCGGCGCACGCGTTCGAGGCGCTGCGCAGCTCGCGGCTGCTGCGTGCGGGCGATGCGCTCTCCAAGGCGAACGCCCTGCTGCTGGGCATCCTGGCCGGCCGCGACCTGCGGTTGGCCGAGATCGGGGACATCATGGGGCAGGTGCGCGTGGCGTGCAAGGGCGACTGCCAGATCGAGATGGGCACCGTGCTCGACGCGCAGTACGACGGCCGCATCGAGCTCGTGGCGCTGGCCTTCGAGAGCTGGACCGCCTCGGTGCAGCTGCCGGCCTCGGAGTCGCGCAAAGAAGCCGCCGCGCCGGCCGCGGAACCGCCGGTCGCCGAGGCGTTTCCGATCCAGCCGGGCAGCCGCAAGAGCAAGGCCAAGGCGAGCAAGCTCTCTTTCGGCGCGACCGGCCGCGGCAAGTTTCAGAACGTCGAGCCGACGATCTACAAGGGCGAAGATTTGGACGTGCCGACCTTTATCCGGCGCGGGATCACGTTGGATCGGTAAGGCTGCCGATTGGGAGTCGGGAGCGAGATGTCGGAAATGGGGAGCGGGATGCGGCCGGCGGGAGCCGGGCCGCTCCGGTCAAAGGGGGACGTATGAAGTGGATGGCGGGCTTGGCGGTGTTGGCGGCGGGGATCGCATGTGCGGAGGGCATCGAGGGAACGCTGGATGCGCAGGTGCTGGCCACCGGCGGCGGTCGCGTGCTGCTGCTGTCGCCGAAGGGCGAGGTCGTGTGGGAGCACAAGGCGGGGAACGTCCACGACGCGTGGCTCTTGCCGAACGGAAACGTGATGTTCGCGGACGGCAACATCACCGAGGTGACGCGCGACCACCAAGTGGTCTTCGAGTATAAGCCGGAGATCCAGAAGGGCGGCGGCGCGTATTCGTGCCAGCGCCTGCCCAACGGCAACACCGTGGTGGGCGAGAACGCCTCGGGCCGCGTGGTCGAGGTGGACAAGGACGGCAAGGTCGTCTTCTCGTTCATGACCCGCTACGGCAGCACCGACGACCACCACCACATGCGGATGGTGCGCAAGCTCGCGAACGGCAACTACCTGGTCAGCCACTCGCAGGCCAACATCGTGCGCGAGTACAAGCCGGACGGCACGACCGCGTGGGAGATCAAGGCCAAGGCGCTGGCCTTCGCGGCCGTGCGCCTGCCCAACGGCAACACCCTGTCCTCCACGCTCAACCAGGTCACCGAGTATGACCCGAACGGCAAAGAGGTCTGGGAGTTCAAGAACACCGACATTCCTGGCGTCACGATCCGCAACATCACCGGCATTCAGGTGCTGCCCAACGGCAACTTGGTGATGGGGTGCTACTCGGCCTACGACAAGGAGGGCCAGGGCACCGGCATGTTCGAGATCACGCGCGACAAGAAGCTGGTCTGGCGCTACGTCAGCCCCGGCCTGCGCGACAAGAGCATGATGGGCGTCTGCAAGATCCTCGGCGGCGCGGAGCCGCCGCTGCGGTAGGCGCGGTGGGGATTAATGTGTTGCCGTTTTAGGCGGGGCTCCTCTTCGAGCCGTCCGTGGCTGTTTCGGAGAAACAGCCCTACCTGTTGAGGACAACGGCCACGTATTCATATAGTCCGCTCTAGGGCATCACAGAACGCGCGGGGACGTTGTTCCCCAGGGAGGAAGCACGATGCACGTGACACGGCAGGGGATTCTTCTGGTCTGTCTGTCGGCGGCATGCGTGTGTGCAGCCCAGTCCTTGCCCGGCACGGCGCCGCTCGAGGGCACGAATGCGCTGGCCGACGCCTACATGAGCGGGCTCGACCGCTTCATGCTTCGCGCGACCGGGCGCCTGGCCGAGGCGCGCGACGCCGAGTGGCGGGCGCGTCTCGCCGCGCCGGCCCCGGAGGCCGAGGCGTGGATCGCCACCAACCGCCAGATTCTCGCGCGCCTGCTCGGCGTTCGCGACGCGCGCGTCCCGTTCGACGCGCCGGAGCCTGTCGGCACCCTGGCCTCGCCGGCGGTCTTGGGCGAAACGCCGACCCACACGCTGCTGGCGATCCGCTGGCCCGTGATCGGGGATTTTTATGCCGAAGGCCTGCTGCTGGAGCCCAGGGCGAAACCGGTCGTCGGCTGTGTGGTCCACCTGCCCCACGCGGGGGTGGCGCCCGAGCAAGTCCTCGGCCTGACCCCGGGGCTGCCGGCGGGCGCGTCGGGCTTCTCCTTTCCTGCTCCAGGCTGCAGGATGCTGATTCCCGCAACGGTGAGCCGCGCCAAGCGAAAGTTTGAAAGTGCGGTCCCCAACCCGTTCTACGGGAAGCAGACGGCCTCCATGCCCGGCGGCAAAGTCATGACGGCCCGCGAATTCGTCTACCGTCCCGCCTATGTCATGGGGCGGCACCTGATCGGCTATGAGATCCAAGAGGTGCTGGCGCTCGTCGACTGGTTCGCCCAAGAGAGCCCCGCCGCTTCCGTGCGCGTCGAGGGGTGGGGCGACGGCGGCCTGCTGGCGCTCGAGGCGGCGGCGCTCGACGCACGCATCGGCGAGGCGGTCGTGGCCGGCGCGTTCGGCAACCGCGACCGGGTCTGGCAAGAGCCGGTCGACCGCAACGTCTTCGGCCTGTTGCGTCACCTCGGCGGCGCGGAGCTGGCCGCGCTGGTGGCGCCGCGCCGGCTGACCGTGCTGGCCGTGCCCGGGCCCTCCGAAGCCGTGACGCGCGAAAAGGGCGAAGGGGGCGCGCCGGGCGAGCTGGTCTCGCCGCCGCGCGCGGAAGCCGAAGCCGAGTGCGCGCGCGCGCGCCGCATGTTGGAGCCGCTCGGGCGGGAGGGCGCACTGACGCTCGCGGACGCGTATCCGCGCGCGGACACCGCCCCGCTGCATGCAGGCGGCCTTGTGCGGGCGCCGCAGGCGCGCCTGCCGGAGGCGGCGGCGCGCGAAGGACGGCTCGTCCGCGGCATGGACGCTTTCTCGCAGCGCCTGCTGGCCGTCTCGCCGGCCACGCGCCGCGCGTTCCTCTCCCGGCTCGACCTTTCGTCGGCCGAGGCGTACGACCGTTCGGCCGCGGCTTACCGCGCCTATTACCGCGACGAAGTCATGGGGCGCATCGAGGGCGACAAGCTGCCGCTGCGCCCGCGCTCGCGGCTCGTCGAGGAGACGTCTGACTATGTGTGCCACGAGGTCCTGCTGGACGTCCTGCCGGACTTCGTGCTGACCGGCTACCTGCTGGTGCCGAAAAACATTCCCGCCGGAGAGCTGCGCCCCGTGATCGTGGCGCAGCACGGCCGCGGCGGTTCGCCGCAGACGCTGATGTCGCTCGCGAAGGGCGGTCGCCCGACCTACCACGAGATCGCGCCCCGGCTGGCCGCGAAAGGCTACATCGTCTTTCTACCGCAGAACCCCTACATCTTCGAAGACCGCTGCCGCCAGCTTGCGCGCAAGGCGAATCCGCTGAAATGGACGCTCTACTCCGTGGTGCTCGCGCAGTACGAGCAGATGTTCGCGTGGTTCGCGACCCTGCCGCAGGCGGACTGCGCGAAGGTCGCCTTCGTCGGCCAGTCCTACGGCGGCAAGACGGCGGTGCGCGTGCCGCCGGTGATGCCGGAGTTCTGCCTGTCTATTTCAACGGGCGACTTCAACGAGGGGGTGACCAAGATGGCGTCGACGCTGCACCCCTTCAGCTTCGCGCTGTGGGACGAGTACGAGATCTTCGAGTTCGACTTCGGCAGCACCTTCAATTACTCGGACCTCGCCGGGCTGATGGCGCCGCGGCCCTTCATGGCGCAGCGCGGCCACGCCGACGGCGTGGCATGGGACGAGTACGTCGGCTACGAATACGCCCTCGTGCGGCGGCTCTACACGCAGCTCAAGATTCCCGAGCGCACGGAGATCCGCTGGTTCGACGGCGGACACGAGATCGATGTGGAGGCGGCCATCGAGTTCTTCGACCGCTTCCTGCGCAAGTAGGCTGGATAGTCAGGAAATTCGGACAGGATTACAGGATTGGCATGAGTGCTAACCCTCAGCGTCGCAACGCGCGCGCAGGCGTGATTTTCTCCGCTTCGTCCTGTGCCAGCAGGTCGAGGATCAGGCCGAAGGCCTCCTCTACGGCGCGCCGGTCATCGGCCTTCAACTCGTAGCGTTTCGAACCGGACCCGCTGTCGTCCGTGGGCGGCGCGGTGACGATCGAGATCCGGTAATCCCCGTCGACCGTGTCGAGCGTGACGCTGGAGATGTGCGAGATCCGAATCGCTGAAGTCATCACGAGGGTGCTGCCGGACTTGTGTCTCAGAACGATGAAAGCCCCTTTTTGGCTCACATCGAAGTCGACGGCGAAGACGGCGTGCGCGATCAGGCATAGTGCCAGGCATAGGCAGAGTCTCATTGCGTGTCTCCCTTGCTTCGCGTTCCAAACCAACCTCAGCATCCCTTTGTCGGACTTTGGCTTTCAGACGGTATAACTAGATGGATAAACGAAGAGTCACTTGAAATATTGTCATAAGAACGGTTCATTTAAAGGTGGACCCGCCTTGGCAGGTCCGCATCCCCGAGGCGGCCGCCCCTTCGGTTTTCTCGGAGCTGGCGGCTGTGTCATTCGCCGGCGCGCGGGGCCGTGCCCGTGTAGCAGGTGCAGATGCCGAACGTGTACCGCTCCAGACGGCACGCAGCGAAGCCTGCGGCGCTGAGGAGGTTCAGCATCTCGAGTCCCTGCGGCACCTGTTCGATCGAGGCCGGCAGATAGACGTACTCCTTCGCGTGGCCGGTCAGCAGCCGGCCGACGAGCGGGATGACAGAGCGGAGATAGAAGCGGTAGAGCGGCCGCATCGGGAAGCGCTGCGGTTCGGAGAGCTCCAGGATCACCACCCGTCCGCCCGGCGCCAAGACGCGGCGCATCTCGGCCAGGCCGGCCGCGAGGTTCTCGAAGTTCCGCACGCCGAACGCGGCGGTCACCGCGTCGAACGCGCCGTCCGGCGCGTCGATGGCCAAGCCGTCTCCGGCTTGCAGTGCGACGCGTCCGTCGAGTCCCGCCGCGCGCACCTTGTCGCGGCCGATGGCCAGCATGGCTTCCGAGAGATCAACGCCGGTGATGTGCGCCTGCGGCAGCACGCGCGCCGCCAGAATGGCGAAGTCGGCGGTGCCGGTCGCCACGTCGAGCACGCGCGGCGGCGCGGCGTCGCGCAGCAGACGCAGCGCGCGGCGGCGCCAATGCAGGTCGATGCCGAGAGAGAGCACGCGGTTGAGGCGGTCGTAGCCGTGCGCGAGGGTGTCGAAAGCACGCCGGATCTGCTCGCGCTTGCTTTCGCCGGTGCTGTAGGGCTTGACGGATTCCACACGCATGAGAGGTGAAGAAAATGAGGAGTTAGGAGTTAGGAATGAGGAGTTAGGAAGTCGTTCAGGAGTGCGGCGAGGCGGGGGCGGGAGATCGCAAAGAGCTTGCCTTCGGCTGCGGCGAGCTGGCGGGCGAGACTCTGGTACAGCGTGTAGGGATCGCCCTCCGCACGGGCATGCAGGCGGCGCACCTCGTCGGGGAAGTGACCGCGGTTGTGCACCAGTTCCCAGCAGCGGGCGAAGCGCTGGAGGCGCATGAGCGTGGCGAAGTCCATGGCGTCGGAGCGCAGCAGCTCGTAAGGCGGCTCGGGGTTGAACGCCAGGCCGAGCGCGGCGGCGTCGCGCGCGAGGCGCGTGCCGGGCAGTCCCTTGAGCAGGTTGACCTGCACCTCGGGCGGCGCGCATTCGGTGACCAGCGTGTTGAAGCCGCGCGCGAACGAGGCTTCGTCTTCGCCGGGCAGGCCGAAGATCAGGTCCGCGTGCACGGTGGAGCCGGTCTCGCGCGTCAGGCGGCGCAGGTTCGCGAGGGTGCGCGCGGTGTCCGCGCTGCGTCCGACCGCGGCGGCGACCTGCGGGTTCAGGGTCTGGATGCCGGCCTCGAGGTGCAGCGCGCCGGGCGGAAAGGCGGCGATGCGTGCGACGAGCTCGTCGGTCAGATGGTCGGTGTTGATCTCGAAGTGCAGCACCATGCCGGGCTCGGCGCGCGCAAGGAAGAAGTCGAGTAGCGCCTCTGCATGCGCGGCCGGCGCGTTGAAGCTGCGGTCGAGAAACTTGAAACGGCGCAGGCCGCGCCGCCAGAGCGCATCAAAGGCCGGCAACAGACGCTCGAGCGGGATTAGGCGCAGACCGGTTCCCGCGGAGGTGCAGTAGGCACAGGCGTAGGGGCAGCCCCGGCTCGCCTCCACGTAGACCGTCCGCCGCGCGAGATCGTCATCCGTGTAGAGGTCGTACGGCAGCGCGAGCGTCGCGGGATCCTCGGGCACGGTGAGAAGTTCGTTAGTGCGAGAGTTCGTTAGTTCGTTAGTGCGAGAGTTCGTTAGTTCATTAGTGGGAGGACGGGGAATTTCGTTAGTGCGAGCGTGCGTGAGTTCATGAGTGCGAGAGGGCGAGAGGGCGTGCTCGCAGAAGGCGCGGAAGGCGGTCTCGCCCTCGCCGACGATGACGGTGTCGAAGAGCGCGGCGCAGGCATAGTTCGGCGTCAGCTCGGGGCCGCCGGCGGCGAGGCGCGCGTCAGGCGCGACTTGGCGCAGGATGCGCGCGGTGGCTTCGACGAGGCGCACGTTCCAGAGATAGACCGAGAAGCCGACGATGCGCGGCTGCGCCTCCGCGATCTGCGAGGCGAGCTGAAGCGGCGTCACATCGAGATCCGTTTCGAGAATGCGCGCACGGGCCGCGAGCGCGCCGAGGTTCGCCTTCAGCGTGCGGGCCGCGAAGGCGCAGTGGCTGTAGCGGGCGTTGACCGCCACCAGCAGGATGTCGGCGCCGGAGGGGGTCACGGGGCGCTCTCTTTGGGCGGTCCGAAGGCGCGGTCCGTGAAGTCGAGGTAGCACTGCCAATCGTAGGCGTCGATGCCGTGTTCGCCGGGGCGCCGGTGATAGCCGAGGTGGCTGCCGACGGCAGGAGCCTTTTCGTCGGGCCACGTGTCGGCGGGCAGCCCGGGAAGGCCGAGAAAGTTCCAGACCGGTTCGGCGGCCTTGACGCTCAGGAACTCGCCGTAGGGATCGAACCACTTGCCGGGGAAGCTGGAGACGTAGAGCCGGCGCGGCGCGACGCAGGCGAGCAGCATGTGCTGGTCGAAGGGCAGGGCCGCTTCGTTGTCGCTGTACTGCCGGAAGTTGCCGCAGAACCAGTGGGGGAACTTCTCGTTCTGGATGGAGACGTTTTCGCCGTAATCGCGCTTGGCGAGCGGCACGCCGCCCCCTCCGGTCTGGTTGGGGATCACGACGGCGAAGCGCTCGTCGGCCGCGCCTGCGAGCAGGGCGGTCTTGCCGAGCCGCGAGCAGCCGACCACGGCCACGCGGCGGGCGTCGATGGCCGGCTCGCGCTCGATCAGGTCCATGCCGCGCATCAGGCCCCAGGCCCAGGCGGCGATGGCGGTGGTGTTGCTACCGACCCCGGGCGTGGTCGGCGGGAAGAGCGCGAAGACGCCGTTGGTGTAGGCGTCCTTGTCGTCCGGCGCGACCTCGCCGTAGCAGGCGGTGATCAGCGCGTAGCCGCGCGCGGCGAGCGCCGCGACCGGCCAGGTCTGGGAGGCTTCGGCCCCGGTGCTGAGTCCGCGGCTCTTGTCAGAGGCGCGGTGGTCGGCGATGAAGTGCTTGGGGTCGTCGCGAAGCCAGCCGTGTGTCACGCGGATCTCGGGGTCGGGCAGGATCTCCTGGTTGCCGTAGAAGTTCAGCCCGACAAAGGCGGGAACCGGCGCTTTCGCGTGTTTCGGCAGGAAGACGATCCAGTCGATCGCCGGGCCCGAGCCGTCGGCGCGGAAGGTCATGCGGAGCTGTTTGCGCAACACCTGGCCGCCGAGCGTCTCGCCGCTTTCGGACAAGTCGAGCCGGAGCGTCGCGGGCGTCGGCGGGATCACGCCGAACATCTGGCTCTCGAAGAGGCCCAGCAGCTCTTTGCGGCGGGCGGGCCACTGGTCGGGCGACGTGAGCCGCAACCCGCTGGCGGCGACAAGCGGATCGGGAAGCGTGTAGGGGGCGACGCGCGACTCCTCGTAGTTTGGCGGCCGCGCGGCGGCGCCGGCGGCCAGCAGCACGGCCGAGAGCCCGAGGGGGATGGCGGTGCGGCGTGTCATGGCGTTCACTGGGCGGCCGCCCGTTCGGTGTATTTTTTGATCAGCGCCACGACGGGAGCCGGATCGTCCAAGCCGTGCGGGTGGTGGCCGACGCCGGGTTTGTGGAAGACGTCGATCGTGCCGCCGAGGGCTTTGTAGCGCTGCTCGATGACCGCGGTGTTCTCGGCCACCGGCACCACGTCGTCGGCGTCGCCGACCACGTGGATCAGCGGGATGCCGGCCTTACAGAGAGGCTCCAGCAGGTCGACGGGGTTCTCTTTGTAGGCCAGCGCTTCGGCCTCGTCCTTGAAGCCGTAACACTTGATCAGGCTCGCCCAGTCGCCCTTGCTGCCTTTGCCCTTGCCTTGGCCCCCGGGCCAGCTCTTGAAATCGCAGACCGGCGCGTCGCCGTAGATGCAGGTCACGCGCTCCGGGTGGGCCGCGGCGAAACGGTAGGCATAGAGCCCGCCGCGGCTGACGCCGACGAGCGCGCCCTTGGCGGCCAGGCCTTTGGCGACGAGATGCTTGTAGAAGGCGTCGAGGTGCGCCTGGGCCGAGGGGCAGCCGAAGGTGTTGCCGACGCTCATGTGGACGTAGTGAAAGCCGTCCTCCACGAGCGGCACGACGCCCGTGCGGGTGTCGAAGGCGGTCGGGAACTCCAGGCACCAGACCCACGGGTTGCCGGGACGGGGCGTCTTGGGCACGGCCACCCAGCAGGGGCATCCGTCGACCGTGAAGTGGTGGCGCGTGAAGGCCTTCCACGTGTCGCTTTTCGTCGGCTGCCAGTCGATCGCGGCGGGTTGAGCGGTTTGCGCCGACCCCATGAGGGCGCCTGCGGCGCAGCAGGCGAGAAGCAACAGGCTGAACTTTTTCATGCTGTGATTATCGCATTTCCAGCCGGGGTGTCAATCGAAGGCTACGAGGGCTGAAGCGGGGTCAGATGGGGCGCATCCCCGTTCCATTGACCGGTAGACCTACATTGCCCCATGTTGGTGTACCGCCTTGTCTCTGGGGAAAATGCTATAGTAGCGCCGTTTTCCGAGAGTATCGGAAAGCGGTCCTGCGGGGAGGCATCCCCGCAGGACCCGGCCGGCGTCGGCGTTGTTCCGCCAGAACCGTCGGTG
>Ga0209066_10001497_pt1 | contig 30722 bp, 23 predicted proteins | sample All_14_2_FD_187198 | JGI IMG/M metagenome (GOLD analysis project Ga0209066, IMG submission 187198) | Freshwater microbial communities in response to fracking from Pennsylvania, USA - Allegheny Zone_MetaG_DW_15 (SPAdes) (version 2) ... | reverse complement strand
GAGCAGGTCCGCGCCGCGGCGGCGACCTCGGCCGGCTGCGGCTCTTCCGCGGCGCGGACCTGCTCTTCGGCCCACGCGGGGTCGCCCGACGACCACGGCAGCGTCGCTCCGACGGAGGCCTCGATGTGATCGCTGAAGAAGCAGCTTTCGGAGGCGCCGGCTGACGGCGGCTTGAGCAGCAGCACGAGCGCGCGCTTGGCGCGGGTCATGGCCACGTAGAAGACGCAGAGCGCTTCGAACACCCCGTCGGCCGTGGTGCTCTCGCGGGCGGCCGCAAGCACCGGGTCGGCCAGCGCGATCTGCTTGCCGGGGTGGGTCAGAAGCCAGGCGTCGTCCGGCGCGAAGAGCACCTCGCCGGCGCGGACCGTGTCGATGCCGGTGTTCTCGATCACCGGCAGCAGCACGTAGTCGAAGCCGAGGCCTTTGCTGCGGTGGATCGTGAGGATCTTGACGGTGGACGTGTCGGCCACATCGCGCGTGGTGAACGCCTCGACGAAGGCCGTGAAGTCGGTGAGCGTGGTCTCGGCGTCCGCCGCTTCGGCGAACTGCGTGGCGGCGCGCAGCAGGTCGTCGAAACGCGCCTGCGTGAAGCGGTCGCAGCCGGCCGCGGCGAGGGCTTCGACGATCTTCCTGAGCGCGCGGGGCAGGCCGAGCCGCGACACGTCTTCCAGGACGAGCCGCGACAGCGCGGCCGCGCCTTGCGCGGGCGGCAGGGCGCAGGCCTCGCGGAAGAGCGTGCGCGCCAAGGGCGAGGCGCACACGTGGTGCCACGCCAGCGTGTCGCCGGGGTGCTCGGCGACCTTCAGCAGATGCAGCAGGGCGGTGACGGCCGGGGTGTCGCAGATCGCGCTTTCGCCCTCCCAGACGGCGGGGATGCCCGCGCGCCGCAGCGCGTCGGCGAAGCGCTGCCCCTGGTCGTTGCTGCGCACCAGAACCGCGGCGCTCAGGCCGCGCTCCCAGGAGCGGAGCGCCGCGAGGTGCCGGCAGGCCGCGTTGAGATACGGGTCGACGGGCTTCTCGTCGGCCTCCCTGTCGGGCGCGTCGACCCGCTCGACCTGCACGAATCCGTCGCGCTGCTTCGAGACGTGCGGCTGCCAGAGCCTCTGCCACTTCCGGCCGGCCTCGCCGGCGGTGGGGCGCAGCAGCGCCTCGATCCGGTCGCCGTCAAAGACGCGGTTGACCAGCTCCGCGATCTGCGGGCAGTAGCGGTAGGTGGTGTTGAGGTCGGCGAGCGCGTAGTGTCCCGAGGCGGTCTCCCGCTCGAAGATGGCGACGTCGCCGCCGCGCCAGCCGTAGATCGCCTGTTTCACGTCGCCCACGATGAAGAGCGACCGGTCGTCCTCCGCGGACTGGATCACCTCGTCGATCAGGTTGCGGATCGCGCTCCACTGGGCTCGGGAGGTGTCTTGGAACTCGTCGAGCGCCCAGTGGCTGAAGCGGCCGTCGAAGCGGTATTCGATGTTCTGCCTGACCGAGTCGTCGAGGTTTCCGATCAGCCGCGGGATGTCGTCGAAGGTCATCAGGCCGCGGGCGCGCGTGTTGAGGGCGTATGCGGCTTCGATCTGCGCCATCAGCCCGTAGATGCCCTGCGTGGACTGGCAGCGCGCCCGCAGCACGAGCCCGTAGAGCGTCTCGACCGTCTGCAGGATCAGCCGCGCGCGCTCGCCGGTGAAGCAGACGGCCTTGCGGTTGTAGCTGATCTCGACCGAGGTGGCGTGCGGCTGGTAGGCGTTCAGCACGTTCTGCACGCTGGCCTTGGCCGGGAAGGTGGCGTTGAACGTCCGCACGAAGTCGCAGAACTCGTCCCAGGCCTTCTCGCGGCCGACCTGGACCCACGCGTCCCGGATCTCGGCCGCCAGCCGCCGGGCAAGGCGCTCGGGGGTGTCGTGGATCGGGAACGGCTCCCCGCCGGGCCAGATGACCTCCGGGCGGCCCCAGGCGCCGGCGTCCGGATGCTCCTGCAGGACGTCGTGCCACGCGGCGACAAACCCCGCGAGCTTCTCGCCGTACGACTTTCCCTCGCGTCCGAAGGTGGCTTGGCGAAAGGCCTCGAAGAACAGGTCGGCGTCTTGTTCGGTGGCGACGCGGTTGAGCAGGGCGGCCATGGCGGCGCTTTTTTCGCGCTCGACCCGGTAGGGCTCCATGATCGTCAGGGTGCCCTGAAGGCCGAGCTCGAGAGGGAAGGCCTGGACCATGCGCGTCATGAAACTGTCGATCGTGCCGATCATGCTGGCGTGCTGCGTGGCGATCAGGCGGCGCAGCAGGCCGGCGAAGACCGCGCGCGGAATCGGCGCGCCGAGGCGCTCGCGCAGCGCGCCGGCCAAGACGATGTCGAGGCCGTCGAAGATGTGGCCCGACTCGGCGGCCGCGAGGCGGTCGCTGCTGGCGGCGTCGGCCAGCCGCCCGGCGATGCGGTTGAAGATCTCGCCGGCGGCCGCGCGCGAGAAGGTGAGCGCCACGATGTGGTTGGGCTCCACGCCGAGGAGCATGAGCTGGATCATGCGCGTCGCGAGCGCGAAGGTCTTGCCGGTGCCGGCAGAGGCCTTGATGAGGCTGTTCTTCAGCACTCGCATGGTAGACCTCCCGCTTTGAGGCGCGCCTCTTGGTCGGCGATCCAGTCGCGGCTGACGCTCTGTTCCGGACGGTCGAGGAAGAGCGAGGCGTAGTCGCGCGCCCAAGCGTCGCCCGGCGTGGGCGGCCAGAAGAGGCCGGCGCGGACGCGGTCGATCGCCCAGCGCAGGGCGGCGATGGCTTCGTCGCGGCAGGCTTGGAAGTCCCAGGTGCGGCAGACGGTCTCCGCCTCGGTCTCGCCGAGCACGAGGTAGCCGCACTCGGTCCGCGCGCCGTCGGGCAGCAGGCCCCCCGCTTGCGCCATCAGCAGGTAGAGGGGCAGCTGCAGGTCGGTCCAGACTCGCGTCTTTTCGGCCAGCACGAAAGGGGCGAGCCCGCGCTGCGCGGCGGAGGCGAGGACGCGCTTGGAGGAGGAGGTGAAGCGGTCGAGGCCGTCGTTCTTGCCGAGCCGGTCCCACGTCTTGTAGTCGATGATGCGCCAGGCGCCGGTCTCCTCGTGGCGGTCGATGCGGTCCGCGCGTCCGCGGATGGCGAGCCCGTGCTCGGTCATCGCGAGCGGCTGCTCGGTCGCGTGGATGCGCCACCCTCCGGCGCGCAGGCGCGCCTGTAGCCGCGCGAAGAAGGTCAGCCGCCGGCAGGCGGCCGAGGCCTGCAGGTGGAGGATGGCCGGAAGCGCGTCGCCGAAGCGGCGGCGCATGGCGCGCCACACCTCGGCCTGCAGGAACTCGGCGATCGTGTCGGCGTCGGCCGCGTCGCTGAGCGCGGAGCGCCCGAAGGCCTCGAGCGCGTCGTGGCAGAGAGTGCCGAAAGCGGGGGCGTCGAGCTCCGCGGCGCGGTCGTCGCGGGCTTCCATTTTCAGCACGTGGCGCAGGAAAAAGGTGAAGGGGCACTCGAGGTAGCTCTTGAACGCGGTCACGCTGAGGCGGTCGAGCGGGGCGGCCGGCCGCGGGAAGTCCAGGCGCCACGCTTCGGGCAGCGTGCGGTGGTGGCCGGAGGCGGCGTTTTCGGCGTCGCGGAAGAGGCGCTTGGCGCGCGCGGTCAACGTGGCCTCGTCGCAGAGGAACAGCAGGCGCGAGGGTTTGCGCACGTCGTTGCGGCTGGAGACGCGCTCCAGCGTGAGGCGCACGGCGCCCGGCGCGCGCGCGGTCAGGAGCGCCTGCAGCAGGTAGGTGTCGCGCGCGGTGCGGCGCTCGTTGCTGGTCAGTCCGAGGCCTTGGCGAAGGCTGTCCGGCAGGAAGGCGTGCCCCACGACCGCGTCGGGCACCGAGCCTTCGTTGAAGCCGGTGATCACGAGCTCGCGCGCCGGGCTCCACGGCAGCTCGAGCCAGCCTTCGGTGAGCAGGGCGTCCGCGCGCTCAGGCTCAAGCTGGTAGGTGGCGGAGGCGAGCAGCCGCTCGAAGAGCTGTGAGCGCTGCGCGTCGTCGAGGTGCTGCGCCAGCAGGTCGGAACCCAGGTCGTCGAAGGCGGCGAGGGTGGCTTGGGCCGCCGCGGCGAGCTCGCGGTCGCCCGGCGTCTGCTCGCACAGCGTGCGCGCGGCGAAGAGCTTCTGGAGCATCGCGCTCAGGTGGTCGGTGTGCGGCTGTCCGCACGGATCGAGCAGCGCGCGGACCTCGTCGAGCAGCGCGAGCAAGGCGCTCCATTTCGGCGCCGCGTCCGCGCCGTCGTCGCGCGCCTGTGCGCAGAAACGCCGCGCGTCGTCCAACGTCTGGGGGAGGTGCTCGTTCTGGAGCTCGTCGAGCGCGGCGAGCAGCTCGGCGTAGGTATGTCCCGCCGCGCCTTTCAGGCGGGACTCCAGCCAGCGCAGGGCGTCCGCCTCCCGCAGGAAGGCGGCCAGCACGGGGAAACGGGGCTGGCGGCAGAGCTGTTCGAGCTGCGCGATGAGCCGGCCGAGGGACGAGGCGGAGAGCGGGTAGGCGGCGGGGTTGTGAAGCGGGATGCCGCGGGCGAGGAAGGCGGACTGCAGCTCGCTGAAGAGCGTGTCGTCGGCCAGGCCCAGGGAGGGGCGCTCCGCCTCCGCGGGGAGGGCGGCGAAGGCGTCGGCCACGAGGCGCGCCTGGTCGACGCTGTTCGCGGCCAGCGTGATCTGGGCGTCGGCCAGCGGCAGCACGGGGGCGCGCTCGCCCAGCCACTGCTCGGGGATCGGCCGGCCCCACGCGTCGAACTGCGCGTCCTGCGACCGGTCGGCGTGCAGCAGAACCGTCAGGCGGCAGCGCGCGGAGAGCGTTTCGAGAACCGGGTAGAGGGCCGGCTGGGCATCGGCCAGCGCGGGCAAGACGATCTCTTCGACGCCTTCGGGCAGCGCCGGGTCGCTGACGGCCCCTTGTCGGGCGAGGGGCGCGGGCGTGCGGCCCAGCTGGCGGAGGCGGTCAAAGAAGCGCGCCTCGACCGCCGCGAGATCGTGCCAGCGAGAAACCTCGACGTCGAGGTCTTCGCCTGCGAGCAGGGCGCCGGCCCGCTCAGCCACGTCGGACAGGGTCAGGGCATTTTCTTGGAGAAGATTCCAGAGGTCGTTCAGCTGGCGTGCGACACCGAGCGCCCAGACGAAGTTCTTGTCGCGCGGGTGCCCCTTCTCGGGAAAGAGGTGCGGCCACTCCGCGAGGTCGGTGTCCAGCAGCAGGCGGCTCAGCAGGCCGAGCGTTTCGGCGGTCGTGGCCACCGGCCGCTCCGGTGCGCGGGCGGGGGCGATGACCTGGGCGGGGAGCCGCACGAGCGGCGGCAGGCAGCCGCCGGTCTGCTCGGCGAGCGCGAGGCGCAGCCGTCGGCCGGCCTGGCGGGTCGGCACGATCACGAGGAGGTGCGCGAGCGAGCGGGCTCCTCCGGGGGTGATGCGCACGCTGGACGCAAGCCACTCGGCAACGGCGGAGACGAGCGGCTGATGGGGGTCCAGAAAGGCGCGGTCCATGGGGGTTACTCCGATACGGCGACGGCGACGCGGGCGGGGTGGACGATCTGGTCGAGCACGGCGGGCGCGATCTTCACGAGCAGGCCGCGTCGGCCGCCGTTGATGTAGATCTGCGGAAGCTCGAAGATCGAGGCTTCGGCGTAGACCGGCAGGGGCTTGCGCGTGCCGAAGGGGCTGGTGCCGCCGACCAGGTAGCCGGTGTGGCGGTGCGCGGTCTCCGGCGAGCAGGGCGCGACGGACTTGACGCCGAGCACGCGCGCCATCTGCTTGGTCGAGATCTCGCGGTCGCCGTGCATCAGCACGATGAATGGCTTTTTGGCGTCGGTCTCCATCACGATGGTCTTGACGGTGGCGTGCTCCTCCACGCCGAGGCATGCGGCGGAGTGGCGCGTGCCGCCGTGCTCGACGTAGTCGTAGACGCAGGGCTCGAAATCGGTCTGGGCGGCGCGGAGCGCGCGGATGGCGGTGGTGACGGGGATATCCATAATTGCGGCGGGTAGAGGGTTCAGGGTTCAGAAAGCATGTGGTATAGTATGCCGCATTCAGGTGGGCTTGTGAACGGGAATTGCGGACGGTGGCGCGATGAAAAAATTCGATTTGAAGACGGAGGCGGAGTTGGAGGCGGAGCTGGCGCGGCTCGGCGCGAGGCTGCCGGTGAGCGCCGACTTCGCGGTGCTGGGCGAACCGGTGGAGGTCGCGGGGCGGCGGCTGGCGAACCGTTTCGTGGTGCAGCCTATGGAGGGCGTGGACGCGGAGGACGCGGGCGGCGCGCCCGGCGAGCTGACCTTCCGCCGCTACCGCCGTTTTGCGGCGGGCGGCAGCGCGCTGATCTGGTTCGAGTCTGCGGCGGTCGTGCCGGAGGGGCGCTCAGGGCCCCGGCAGCTGATGCTGACGCCTGCGAACCTCGACGTGTGGCGGCGGCTGGTCGACGAGACGCGCCGCGCCGCGCGCGCGGAGGGGTGCGGAGAGGTCGCGCTGATCCTGCAGCTCACGCACAGCGGCCGCTACAGCCGCCCCGCGGGGCGCCCCGCGCCGGTGGTGGCCCAGCGCATCCCCGCGCTGGAGGCAGCGATGCCGGAGCTGCCCGCCGCGGAGCCGGTCAGCGATGCGGAGCTGGCGCGGCTTGAGGAGGCCTTTGTGGCCACGGCCGCGCTGGCCGAGCGGGCCGGCTTCGACGGCGTGGACATGAAGGCGGTGCACGGCTATCTCGTGGCGGAGCTGCTGGGTGCCCGCCTGCGCGAGGGACCGTACGGCGGGCCGTACGAAAACCGCACGCGCTTTCTCAAGAACTGCGTGGCGGGGATGCGGCAAGTGCTTGCGCGAAACACGTGGGTCGCGTCGCGGCTGACGGTGCTGGAGCCCTCGCCGTTTCCCTACGGGTGGGGCGTGGCCGAAGCGGAAGGCCCGTGGCGGGCAGACCTCGCGGAGCCGCTGCGGCTGGTCGGCGAGCTGTCGGCGCTGGGCGTGCCGCTGCACAACATTTCGATGGGCTACCCGCGGTTCCAGCCGCACCTGAACCGGCCGTACGACCGCCCGCTCGCGGGCGGTCCGCCTGCGCCCGAGGAGCCGCTGCTGGGGGTGGTCCGCTTCCAGGAGGCGGTGCGGGCCGTGCGGCTTGCGGCGGCGGGCACGCCGGTGATCACGGCGGCGCTGTCGTGGCTGCGGCACCTCGCGCCGCCTGTGGCGGCGGGCCTGGTGCGCGAGGGCTGGTGCGACCTGGTCGGCTTCGGCCGCTCCGCGTTCGCCTATCCCGAGGCCCCCGCGGACATCCTGCGGCATGGCGGCATGGTGCCGGAAAAGTGCTGCGTGACCTGCTCGATGTGCTCCCAAATCATGAAAGACCTCGAAGGCCGCGGCGGCTGCGTGGTCCGCGATCCGGAGCTCTACGTGCCCGAATACCGCAAGGGCCGCGAGGCGGCAAAAGCGCGGGCGCAAACCCGGCCGGCGTAAATAATGCACTTGCGTCACAGGCGCAAGGTGGTATTATGGTTGCCATTTTTCCGCCTGATTGTGCGGCCATTGGGCCTGTGTGTCACGCGGATCGTCCACAAACTGAGGAGAAACTGAAAAATGGCCAAGATCGATTTTGGCGGTGTTGTTGAAACCGTCGTCACACGTAAAGAGTACCCCTTGAAGAAGGCGCAGAAGGTTCTCAAGGATGAGGTCATCGCCATCATCGGCTATGGCGTTCAGGGTCCTGCTCAGTCGCTGAACATGCGTGACAACGGCGTCAACGTCATCATCGGTCAGGACAAGCGTTTCGCGGCCGACTGGAAGCGCGCCATGAAGGACGGGTTCAAGCCGGGCAAGTCGCTGTTCGACATCGAAGAGGCCTGCGAGAAGGCCACGATCATCATGCTGCTGGTGAACGACGCCGCGATCAAGCAGGTGTGGCCGCGCATGGTGCCTTATATGACCGCCGGCAAGGCGCTCTATTTCTCCCACGGGTTCGGCTACGTCTACAACAAGCTGACGGGCGTCAAGCCCAGCGCGGACGTGGACGTGATCATGGTGGCCCCCAAGGGTTCGGGCACCTCGGTGCGCCGCAACTTCCTCGCGGGCGTCGGCATCAACTCCAGCTTCGCCGTGGCGCAGGACGCGACCGGCAAGGCGCTGGACCGCACGCTGGCGATCGGCATCACGGTGGGCTCGGGCTACCTCTTCCCGACGACGTTCGAGCACGAGGTGACCTCTGACCTCGTCGGCGAGCGCGGCGTGCTGATGGGCGCGCTGGCGGGCATCATGGAAGCCCAGTACGACGTGCTCCGCAAGAACGGCCACAGCCCGTCCGAAGCGTTCAACGAGACGGTCGAGGAGCTCACGCAGAGCCTGGTCCGCCTGGTCGACGAGAACGGCATGGACTGGATGTACTCGAACTGCTCGGCCACGGCTCAGCGCGGCGCGCTCGACTGGAAGCCGAAGTTCAAGAAGGCCACGCTGCCGGTGTTCAACGCCCTCTACAAGGCGGTCAAGACCCAGAGCGAAGCCAAGCACGTCATCAAGGTCTGCGGCACGGCCGACTACAAGCAGAAGCTGGACGCCGAGCTCAAGGTGATGCGCGACTCCGAGATGTGGACCGCCGGCGCCGCGGTGCGCGCGCTGCGTCCCCACGAGAAGGCCAAAGCCAACGCCGACAAGGCGACCGGCGTCAAGGGCCGCGGCAAGAACTAATCTCGCCCCTCGGTGAGACGTCAAAGGAGCCCGTCGGGAAACCGGCGGGCTTCTCTGTTTTCCAGTTGATGGCGGCGGCGCCCTCCCTGTAAGCTAACCGCATGAAAAAATATCTGCGGTTCGACAGCGTGGGCGGGGCCAGCGGCGACATGATCCTTTCCGCCCTTGCGGCGCTGGGCGCGGACCTTTCCGCCGTCGAGGCGGCCATCAACCGTTTTTTTCCTGAGCCCGTGCATCTCCACGCCGCGCCGGCCAGCGCGGCCGGTCTGAACGGCCTGCGCGTGACGGTGCACGCGGAGCACCCTCACCACGACGCCGGCGAGTGGCCGGACGCGCATGGCCACGGCCATGCTCATGATCATGCCCACGGCCATGGCCACCACGCGCACGGCCATCATGGCCATGCGCACCGCGGCCTCGCCGAGATCGCGCATCTGCTGGAGCATGCGCCGCTCACAGACGCCACGCGCGCGCTGGCGCTCGCCGTGTTCCGTACGCTGGCCGAGGCCGAAGCCAAGATCCACGGCAAGACCCCCGAGACGGTGCATTTCCACGAGGTCGGCGCGTGGGACTCGGTCGCGGACATCGTCGGGTCCTGCCTGGCGCTGGAGCAGCTCGGCGTGTGCGGCGTCGCCTGCGGCCCGCTGCCGGCGGGCACCGGGACGATCCGCTGCGCGCACGGCGAGATGCCGAATCCCGCGCCGGCGACGCAAGAGCTGCTGGCCGGCATGGTGGTGGCGCAGACGGACGAGCCCTTCGAGCTGGTGACGCCCACCGGCGCGGCGCTGCTGCGCGTCTGGACGCGCACGCTTGAGCCGGTGCCGGCCGAGCTGTCCGTCGTCCGCAGCGCGTTCGGCTTCGGCGGGCGCACGCTCAACGGCCGTCCGAATGTGCTGCGCGCCACGCTCTTTGCGGAGGTCGAGGCCGCCCCTGTCCCGCCTGCCGCGGACGCGGAGCTGGAGGTGCTCGAGACCAACCTCGACGACTGCAACCCCGAGTGGCTGGGCACGCTCACGGCCGATCTGCTGGAGCGCGGCGCGCTGGACGTCTGGTACACGCCGGCCGTGATGAAAAAGGGTCGCCCGGGCACGGTGCTCAGCGTGCTGGCGGAGCCGCCGAAAGCCGCGGCGCTGCGCGAGTGGATCTTCCGCTCGACCACGACCTTCGGCATCCGCAGTTATGCGGTGCGGCGCGAGACGCTCTCCCGGCGCTTCGAAAACGTCTCCACGCCTTGGGGCGAGGTGCCGGTCAAGGTCGGCTCGCTGCGCGGCGAGGAGATCACCCGCGCGCCGGAGCACAACGCCTGCGCGCTGCTGGCGCTCGCCCACGGCATCGCGCCGCGGCAGGTTTACGAGGCGGCTAAGCAGGCTTTGAAGCGGTAGGCTCCGCGGCCTTGCCGTTCAGCGCGGCCGCCTTGATCTCGTCGTAGTGCGCGACGAACAGGCGCACGATCTCGGGGTCGAAGTGTTTCCCGGCCTCTTCCCGCAGGAGGGCCAGGGCCTTCTCTTCGGGCCAGGCCGCTTTGTAAACCCGGGGGTGGCAGAGCGCGTCCCAGACGTCGATCACGGCGAAGATCCGCGCCGCGATCGGGATCGCGTCGCCCTTGAGGCCGCGCGGGTATCCCTGGCCGTTCCACTTCTCGTGGTGGTAGTACGGGATGTCGGTGCTCGGCTGCAGGAACGTGGTCTTGGCGAGCAGCTCGTGGCCGAGCGTCGGGTGCTTCTTCATCAGGATCCACTCTTTCTCGTCGAGCTTGTCCGGCTTGAGCAGGATGGCGTCGGGGATGCCGATCTTGCCGATGTCGTGGAGGATGGCGCCGCGCTCGATGTTTCTGAGGGCCTCCTGATCGGTGATGCCCACCTTTCGCGCCAGCTCCACAGTCATGCGCGCGACGCGGTCCGTGTGGGTTTTGGTTTCCTTGTGGCGCAGGTCGAGGAGGTGCGCCCAGGCGAAAATGGTCTGCTCGTAACTCTCGAGCAGCTCGCGGTTCGCCCGGTCCAGGGCGTCGAAGTCCCGCTTGACCCAGACGTAGAGCAGCGCGGCGGTGATGCCGATGAAGGCCCAGCCTTTGACGTTCTGCGCGAAGGTGAGGAGCGCGGGCGACGCGATGACCGCGGCGAGCACCCGGTCCGACAGGTAGATCCAGAGCAGGCCGAAGCACAGGTAGGCCAGCATGACGCGGAACTGCGGCGTGATCTGCTTTTTCATCGCGGCCTCCTGCTCTTGCGGGCCGGGAACAGCGCGGACCGCGCTCTGGATCGCCCCTGGTCGAGCGCGCCTCGCAGGCGGTCCCGTGCTCCTGACCGAAGTCAAGGATACGATGATCGGCGGTGAGCGGCAAACCAAATCCGCAAAAGAGCAAAAGAACCTGTGAACAATTGACAAACGCGCCTCAAAATGGAATGCTATATCTTGTGCGAAAATTTTTTTGTGCCAGGGTCGGTTATTTTCTGAACCGACAAAAATGGCGTCAAAAAAAGTAACTCAGGAGTGTGCAATCATGTTCAAGCGTTGTGTCCGTGCGTTTGCGGGTGGCCTCTGTCTGGCCGGGACCGCTCATGCGCAGTCGGTGGAGGCCGTCGGCTCAGTCGTGTCCGGTACGCCGGGCATTTGGTGGATCGCGCCGGCAGGCGCGGTTTTGGCGCTGGTCATGGCCTACGTGTTTTACGCGATGTTGATGAAGGCCAATCCCGGCAACGCCCGCATGGTCGAAATCGCGGGCTACGTGCGCGAGGGCGCCATGGCCTACCTGCGCCAGCAGTATTCGCGCGTGGGGCTCGTGTTCGCCGTCCTGGTGGTGATCTTCAGCGTGCTGGCGGTGATGGGCGTGCAGAACCCCTTCGTGCCGGTGGCCTTTCTGACGGGCGGCTTCTTTTCCGGACTCTGCGGCTATCTGGGCATGAACACGGCGACGCGCGCCTCGTCGCGCACGGCGCAGGGCGCCAGCGAGAGCCTGAACCGCGGGCTGCAGGTCGCCTTCCGCTCGGGCGCGGTGATGGGGCTGGTCGTGGTCGGCTTCGGGCTGCTCGACATCTCGATCTGGTACTTCATCCTCGACCGCCTGGTCTACACGGCGGAGCACATGAAGAACGGGTTCGGCAACCTCGTCGGCGACATCTGGCTGGTGCACGCGAACATGGATCCGTCGGCCAAGCTGGTTGAGATCACGACCACCATGCTGACCTTCGGCATGGGCGCGTCGACGCAGGCGCTCTTCGCGCGCGTCGGCGGCGGCATCTACACCAAGGCGGCGGACGTCGGCGCCGACCTCGTCGGCAAGGTCGAGTCCGGCATTCCCGAGGACGACCCCCGCAACCCCGCGACCATCGCGGACAACGTGGGCGACAACGTGGGCGACGTGGCGGGCATGGGCGCGGACCTCTACGAGTCGTACTGCGGCGCGATCCTCTCGACCGCGGCGCTCGGCGCCTGCCTGCCGGTCGTGGCCGGCACCTTCTGCGGCGTCAACGCCGTGATCGCGCCGATGATCCTCTCCGGCATCGGCATCGTGCTCTCAGTGGCCGGCATGTTCGCGGTCCGCTGCAACGACGACAAGGCCAGCATGATGACGCTCTTGAAGGCGCTGCGCCTCGGCACGTGGGGCAGCTCGGCGTTGATCGTGGTGGCGGCGGCGGTGCTCGCCGCGGCGAACATCATCACGTGGGGCATCTGCGGCGCCGTGGTCGCGGGACTCATGGCCGGCGTGATCATCGGCTACTCCACCGAGTACTACACCTCGGACGAGTATGCGCCCACCCAGAGCGTGGCGAAGCAGGCCACCATGGGCGCCGCCACGGTGATCATCGAGGGCATGGCCGTCGGCATGATGTCCGCGCTCGTCCCCGTGCTCGTCACGGTGCTGGCGATCCTCGCGGCCTTCGGCCTGACGGGCGGCTTCCATGACACGCTGGCGGGCCTCTACGGCATCGCGTTCGCCGCCGTCGGCATGCTGGCCACCCTGGGCATCACGCTGGCGACCGACGCCTACGGGCCGATCGCCGACAACGCCGGCGGCAACGCCGAGATGTCGCACCTGCCGCCCCACGTCCGTGAGCGCACCGACAACCTCGACATGCTGGGCAACACCACCGCCGCCACCGGCAAAGGCTTCGCGATCGGCTCGGCCGCGCTGACCGCCATGGCGCTGCTCGCCGCCGAAGTCCAGGAGGTCGACGTGTGGATCCGCAAGCTCGCAGCCAAAGGCGAGGTCGCGTTCGACCTCAACGCGTACGCGGCGGCCTCCGACAAGCTGCGCTTCTTCGTGGACTACCTGAACCTCAGCATCATGAACCCGCTCATGCTCTGCGGCATGTTCATCGGCGCGATGATGGCGTTCGTCTTCTGCGCGATGACCATGAAGGCCGTGGGCCGCGCCGCCGGCGCCATGGTGGAGGAGGTCCGCCGCCAGTTCAAGGCGCTGCCGGGCATCATGAAGGGCACGGACAAGCCGGACTACGCGCGCTGCGTGGCGATCTCCACCAAAGGCGCGCAGCGCGAGATGCTGCTGCCCGCGCTGCTCGCGATCTTCGTGCCTGTCGCAACCGGCCTCGTGCTCGGCGTGGCGGGCATCATGGGCCTGCTCGCGGGCGGACTGACCGCGGGCTTCTCCCTGGCCTGCCTGCTGAACAACGCCGGCGGCGCGTGGGACAACGCCAAGAAGCACATCGAGAAGGGCAACTACGGCGGCAAGAAGCTGCCTGACGGCAGCAAGAACCCCGTGCACGGCGCGGCCGTCACCGGCGACACGGTGGGCGACCCCTGCAAGGACACCTGCGGCCCGTCGCTGAACATCCTGATCAAGCTGATGAGCATGGTCGCGATCGTGTTCACGCCCGTGATCCTCAAGTTCGCGCCGGTGATCCAGCAGGCCCTCGGCCTCGTCTCGAAGTAGATCGGGGAGACCATGAAACGCTGCCGCATGCTGGCCGTGGCCCTCGTCCTCGGGTGCGCGTGCGCCGCGCCCGGGGCCGGCGCGGCCCGCGACGCGGTCTATCAGGACGGCTTCGACGACGCGGCGTCGCGGGCGCGGTTCCAGCCGAGCCCGCACGCGCGCTGGGTCGAGGCGGAAGGCCGCGGCTTCGTGCTGCAGGTCGAAAACCCGCTTCCGCCTTCCGAGCGGAAGCCGGGGACGGTCGCCGTCTTCGCGCCGTTTGACCTCAGGCCTTACGCCGGCAAGCGGATCATCTGGCAGGCCGACATCCGGCAGGAGGGCGTGACCGTTCCGCCGGACGCGTGGAACGGCGTGAAGTGCATGCTGTGCTTCTCCACGCCCATGACGGGGGCCCACTGGTGCAACGTCGCCTGCCCGACGGGCTCCTGCGACTGGACGCCGCGCACGACCGTCATCGACGTGCCCGAGGACGTCGGCGACGTGCGGCTGAACATCGGCCTGCAGGACAGCGCGGGCACGGTCTGGGTCGACAACCTCAAGGTTTTCCTGGACCCGCGGCAGCGGGTCAAGCATCCGGCGCCGCTGGCCCATCCGCCGCCGGTCTCCGCCGGCCACGACCGGGTGGAACGCCTGCGCGGCGCCATGATCCGCCAGGCGTACGACCCCGACGCGCTGAAGACGCTGGCGGCGTGGGGAGCGAACCTGGTCCGCTACCAGATGACCCGCGACTGGGACAAGGTGGGGGACGTCAACCGCGACAAGGCCGAGTTCATGCGCTGGATCGACGGCAGCCTCGACACGTTGGACAAGATCCTGGCCGACTGCGAGACGCTCGGCATCCTCGTCTGCATCGATCTGCACACGCCGCCCGGGGGGCGGCTGGAAGACAAGAGCATGCGGATGTTCTACGAGCCGGAGTACGCCGATTTCTTCGTCGAGGTCTGGACGCGCATCGCGGCGCGGTATCGCGGCCGGCCCGGCGTGTGGGGTTACGACCTGATCAACGAGCCGTGCCAGAACCGGCCGTCGCCGGAGGGGTGCGACAACTACTGGGCGCTCCAGGAGCGCGCGGCCAAAGCCATCCGGGCGATCGACCCGGACACCGCCATCATCGTGGAGGTCGACCAGTGGGACGATCCCGGCGGCTTCAGCTTCGTCCGGCCGATGCCGGTTTCCGGCATCGTGTACCAGGCCCACATGTACCGGCCGCACGCCTTCACGCACCAAGGCGTGCACGGCGGCCAAGAGCGCTGGGCGTATCCCGGCGTCATCCACAAGGTGCTGTACGACAAAGAGGCGCTGCGCCGCGAGCTGCAGCCGGTGCGCGATTTCCAGCTGGCCTACAACGTGCCGGTCTACATCGGCGAGTTCAGCGCGATCCGCTGGGCAGAGGGCGCGGACCGCTATCTGAAAGATGTGACGGACCTCTTCGAGGAGTACGGCTGGGACTGGTCCTACCACGCGTTCCGCGAGTGGTCGGGGTGGAGCCTGGAGCACGGGGATGCCGAGTCCGACCTTCAGCCGGCCGCCGCGCCGCCCTCCCGGCAGCAGGTGATCCGCGCCTGGTTTGCCAAGAACCGCAAGGCGTTCAAGTGACGCGCCGGTCCGTTCACGCGAAGAGCGCGCGCACGAAGTCGCCGTTGCGCCGGGCGTCGGCCACGCCGTCCTTGGAGGGGCTCGAGGTCTCCAGCACGATCCAGCCCTTGAAGCCGATCTCCTTGATGGCCGCCGTGACGGCCTCGAAATAGGGCTTGTCCTCGTCGAGGTACTGCGGGCCGTTCTTGTAGTGGATCTGCGAGATGCGGCCCTTCAGCCGGCGGATCTCGGCCGGCGAATCGAACTTCTGAGACTTGCCGGTGTTGTAGACGTCGTAGTAGAGGGAGACGGCCTCGTGGTTGATCGCGTCCAGCAGGCGCAGGTTCTGCTCGGCGCTCAGCATGTTCTCGAGCGCAAGCGTCACGCCCGCGTCCTTGGCCCGCGGCGCGGCTTCCCGGATGCGCTTCGCCGCGGCGGCGAACGCCTCTTCCTTCACCGTCTTGCCGGCCTGCAGATCGCCCTGGCCGAAGAATGCGACGAGCACGTTCGGCACGCCGAGGTCGTGGGCCGCGTCGATACACTGGTTCAGCCAAGCCGGGGCGCGCGGGTCCGTGGCCAGCGGGAAGCTGTTCAGCAGCCCCATCATGAACGAGCAGACCGGCAGGCCGGTCGCCTGCATCTGCGCCTTGTACTTCGCGCGGGTCTCGGCCTTGAAGATGTCGAGCTCGTCCGCGGCGTTGCCTGCCCAGACCTGCACGCCGTCGAGACCGGCCTGTTTCGCGCCTTCGAGCCCGAGCGTACAGCTGCCGATCTTGACGGCCGCGTTCGCGCCTGCGGCGCGGGCAACGGACGGAGCGAGCGCGGCCGCCGCGGCGGCCCCTGCTCCCTGCCGGATGAAAGCTCTGCGGGAAAGAGACATCTCAGACCTCCCAGTTTAGGGTTCGACCAGCACCAGGTTGACTTGCTTGCGCGAACCTTTCATCTCCACGCCCTTGATCGAGACGGTGATGCGTTCGCCAGGCTTGAACCGCCGGTGGAAGTCGGGCACGAGCGCGGACGGGACGATGACGCCGTCGCCCCCGATGTCGTCCGGCAGGGTGACGAGCAGCCCGTATACGGGGGACACCGCCCGGACCTCGCCCATGAGGATCCGCCCCTGCTTGTTGACCGTGGCTCGCGAACGCCGGAAGCCCGGCTCGGGGGGCAGGGGCGGTTCGGTGGCCGGGGCGGCCGCCCAGAGCTCGTCGAGCGCCGGCGCCGGCGGCTCCGGGGACTTCTCCGGCTCTTCGTCGCTTTCCGTGGGGGCCTCGACGGAGGAGGACACGGATTTGAGCAGGCTTGAGAGGTCAACCTTGGGCAGGCTGGGGACCCGGGCTTCGAGGCTGAACGAGGGCATCGCTCCGGAAAGCAGCGCGGGGCCGCCGCGCCAGATGACAAAAAGCAGGGCGCTGTTCAGGATCACGATATACCAGAAGACGATTTGGAAGGTTTTCTGCGTCTTGTGTCTGAGAATCACCTGTGCCAGCAGGGCCCCCGGCCATCCGCAGAAAAATCCGAGGACATGCAGGGTCTCCTCGGAGATGCGACCTTCATCGGCCCGTTCCGCCGCCTTATCGTAAGCATACGCCGCCAAGGTGAGCAGGCTCATCAGGGCGTATCCGGCGGCCAAAGGCCAGAACGGCACCAGGCCGGACCAGGCACAAAAAGAATATGCGCCCGCCAGGGCCACCGTCAGGAGGCCCAAGAAGAGCGGAAAGGCTTTGTCCCTGAATCTCATGGGGGGCTCGTGAAAAGGGGCGTCAGGTTCTCCACTTCGCCAACACGGCCGCGGCGTCCGCCCAGGCAATCTCGTGGGGCGGCCGCCCCGACTGGGCGGCCAGCGCCGCGACGACTCCGGCGGCCTCGCCCGTGGCGACCGAGTTGCCCGTGACGCGGTAGCTGGCGTGCGCGATGAACTCGCCGCTGATGCAGCGGCCGGCCGTCAACAGCCCGTCCACATCTCGGGCGATCAGCGCGCGCAGGGGGATGTCGTAGGGCTTGGTGCGGAAGCCGCCGTGTGAAATGGTTTCTTTGCGGTTCTTCTCGTGGCTGGAGGCGTGGATGTCGACGTTGAACGTCGCGCGGCACACGGCGTCCGGATGGCGCGCGCCCTGAATGAGGTCTTCGCGGGTGACGGTGTAGCGGCCGCGGATGCGCCGGCCGTCGCGGATGCCGATCTGCTCCGCGGAGGCCACCACCTGCATGCCGGCCCACGGTCCGCCGAGCGCGCGCAGGGCGTCGATCGCGCGGTGGACTTCGGCGCGCGCGCGGGCCGTGGCCTCCGAGAGCTGGGCCGCGTCGAACGGCTTGATGCCGTACTCGTGGTTGATCATCACGTCGAGCAGGTTGTCGCGGATGTGGAAGAGCGTCGGGTGCCCGTAGGAGGTCTCGATGCCGGCGCGCTTCAGCTCGCGCTTGAAGGCCTCCACCGCCTCGATGTGGCGCCCGTTGTTGTCGTTGTAGAACGAGATGTATTCGGCGAGCGCCCGGACGTCGCGCACGACCGCCAGGGCGTTCAGCGTCAGCGGCTGCCAGGTGCCGTCCTCGGGGTTGCCGAAGTCCCAGTCGCAGCCCGCCTGGGCGCCGAGGTCGCCGTCGCCCGTGGCGTCGATGAAGACCGGCGCGCCCCACGCCTCGCGGCCGGATTTCGATTCGGTGATCACGGTGGTGAGGCGCCGGCCCGTGCGGTAGGCGGCGGCCACGCGCGTCTGGATCTGCGTCTTGACGTGGTGTTCTCCGCACAGCTCGTCGAGGATCACCTTCATGGCTTCCGGATCGTAGCAGAAGCGGCTGCGGTCGGTGTTGCGCAGCGCGTCGCGCGCGTCCAGCTTGCGCGTCAGCTCGCGCGTCAGCCCCGGCTTGTCGAAATCGAAGATGTAGGTCAGCAGGCCGGCGGTCCAGACGCCGCCCAGGCAGCCGTGGCGGTCAAAGAGGCGCACGCGCGCCCCGGTGCGGGCCGCGGCGATCGCGGCCGATACGCCGGCCGGCCCGGCGCCGCAGACGATCACGTCGGCGTCGTCGCGGTAGGGCAGCGTGTTCGCCGGTTCCTGAAAGCGTCCCGCCTTCACGGCTCCCGATGCGGGAACGCTGGCGCAGCCGGCCAGCTGCGCGGCGCCCACGGCGCCTGCGGAACCGACCAGGGTCGAGTGTAAAAAGGTGCGCCGCGAAAAACCGTGCGCGTCGGAAGTGTGTCGACTGCTCATCAATTTCGTATCCTTTTCCGCTCGCAGGAGAGCGTCCCAGATTCCCACGTGAACCGATCCTGCCCGCCGCTCAAGAGGAGGCTGGAAAAGACCTGCGGCTTCGCCTCATGATAAGACTTAAGTTGTATACAAGTTTAGCACGCTGCGGTTGTTTTCTTCAAGCAACGAGTGGGGATCGGTTTTCATCGGATTTCAGCGTTTGTGCTTCCGCAAAAGCCGGGCTTCCGTCAATCAACGGCGGCCTGTGCGTGCCGGTCGGCGCGGGCGGCGAGCATGCCGCAGGCGGCCTCGATGTCTTTGCCGCCGCTGTAGCGCCGGATCACCGGCGCTTGGAGGTGCCTGCGCAGGGCGTCGCGGAAGGCGTCGCGCTCGGCGTCGCCGGGCGGCGCGAAGCGGCCGGTGGCGTCGTTCACGTCGATCAGGTCGAGCTGCACCGGCAGGTCGCCCACCCACGCCGCCAGCCGGCGGGCGTCTTCCTCGCGGGTGTTGAAGCCGGCGATCAGCGTCCAGGCGAGCGTCACGCGGCGGCCCGTGGCGGCGTGGTATTCGGCCAGTGCGGCGCGCAGCTCGCCTGAGGGGTACGCCTGCTCGACGGGCATGACCGCGAGCCGTCTCGCGGGATCGGCCGACGTCAGCGAGACGATCAGCCGCAGCGGCGAACGCTCGCGCGCCAGGCGCCGGATGCCGGGGACGATGCCGACGGTGGAGACGGTGATGGCTTTGGCGGAGATCGCCAGGCCGCACGGCTCGGAGAGGATGCGCGCGGCCTGCAGGACGGCGTCGGCGTTGAGCAGCGGTTCGCCCATGCCCATGAAGACCACGCCCCGCACGGGATGCGGGCTTGCGCGCCTGAGCTGGGCGACCTGCGCGACGATCTCCCACGGGGCGAGGTTGCGGGTGAAGCCGAGCCGCCCGGTGGCGCAGAAGGCGCAGCCCATGGCACAGCCGACTTGCGTGCTGACGCAAACCACCGTCTTCGGCGGCGCTCCCGGAGGGGCGAGCGGAATGGCGACCGCCTCGAACCGCGAGCCGTCCGGAGCTGCGAAAAGATGCTTGGCGAAACCGTCGAGGGGCGACACGCGGCGCTCGATCAGGGTCAGCTCAGGGATGAACAGCGCGTTCCGGATGTCCGCCAGCCAGCGCTGCGAAACGGTCGTGTCGTCCGTCGGCCAGCGGCCCTGCCGCAGCGCGGAGGCGAGCAGCTTGCGCGCGAGCGCCGGCGTCATGCCGCGGGAGGCGAAACGCGCCGCGAGCTCCGTCGAGGTGAAGTTGCTGATCGGTTCCTGCATGCGCGGTCACTTTACGTTCGGGGCCGTGGAAAGGGTTGTGCCTGACTCGACGTTCGCCAACGGCGAAAGCCGTTTCTGCCCGTCCGACGCCCGGTTGGCGCACCTGCCCTGCGGCAGGTCGAAGCAGGGCGCTATGATACGGGGTCAATCGGGCAAACGCAAAGGCATTCATCGTCATGGAGCCCGGGTGCCGCCTTGATGCGGGCGCCGCGCCCATGATACGATATCCGCCCTGTGACGCAGGGAAGGGACCGGAGTGCTGTCATGTACGTGGTGTTCAAATGCCTCATCGGCGCGCTGCTGATGCTGGCGATCCATTATCTGGCTCAAACCAGACATTATTTCGCGGCCGGGCTTGTGCTGATGCTGCCGGCCATCAGCCTGCCGACCTATTACTTCATGCACCTCGAACGCGGGCCGTCGGCGGTTCAGAACACCGCGCTGTTCGGCATGCTCTCGGTCTTCGCCTATCTGGCGTTTCTCGGCGCGCTCTACTGGTGCGAGAAGCACTTCTCGGTCGTGCAGTCTATGGCGATCGCGCTCGGCTCGTGGTGTATGGTGGCCGTGGGCGTGCTGGCGCTCTGGCGGCAGATCAAGCCTTAACCGCGGGTCACGGGTCGGGGGTCACCTGCACCTGCGTCGAAAGCCGGTAGTCGTCGCCCGCCGGCGTCGCGAAGGCGAACTCCGCCATGAAGGCGGTGAAGCCGCTGGCCGGCGTGGGCACGTCGGCGTGCGCGCGCGTGCGGCTGGCGTCGAGGGCGAGCGGCCGGCTGGACCACTTGGCCTTGCGGAAGTCGCGGGTCGCGGAGGCGGCGGTCCAGAGCGCCGCCCGCTGGGCCGGGCGGTCGGCAGCGACGTCGATGAAGGCCTTGCCGTTGCCTTGCAGGCTCCACGTCAGCTGGGGCGGGGTCTGGCCTTCGGCCATCATCTGCACGAACGCGGAGAGCGCCTGCACGGCGCCGGGCGAGCCGCCCGCGCCGTGGCCGGCGTTCGGAGCCTGGTAGACGATCTTGGGCCCGGGCAGGTCGCCCCAGTAGTGGCGCAGGGCGTCGACCGTCCAGTAGGGGTCGTTCGTGCCGAGCAGCAGGAGCTTGGGCATGGTGAAGGCGGCGCGGTAGCTGTAGGGGTCGACGATGCCGCGCAGCCGGACCATCTCGGGCAGGTCCATCTTCTCGACCAGCCCGATCTCCGTGTAGTCGTTGATCTTCTCGCTCTGGCGGCCGTAGACGCGCTGCGCCCACTGGGTCTGCGCCTTCATGTTCAGCATGTCGATCACGACCGGCGCGATGCCGCAGACGCGCGGGTCGACCGCGCCCGCGAGCCAGGTGGTCCAGCCGCGCTTGGAGGCGCCGGTCACGACGAAGCGCTCCACGCCGGAGGGCAGCTGCTGCTTCGACCACGCCTGGACCGCGTCCATGGCGCGGACCGCGCTCTTGGCCATGGGCAGGAGCAGGGGCCAGGACGCGTCGCCGGTCTTCAGATATTGGTCGAATGTGTAGGCGATCAACCCGTCCTCGTACTTGTGCTCGAAGAGCGGCTGGTTGGGCACGTCGGTCACGATGGCGACCAGCGTGCCGCTCTGCTCGGCGAGTCGCTTGACGGTCGGCAGGGAGTCCTTGCCGATGCTGGCGGTGATTTGCAGGAGCGCGGTCGCGGGGTTGCGCAGCTGGCGCGGCCGGGCGATGTAGAGCGTGTGGGTCCAGGTCCCGCCGTGCCACGTCTGGGAGGTGAGGTTGAGGGTGGTGACGTCGAGCCCGTCCATCATCTGGGTCTCGCGCACCTGCCAGGCGAAGCTGTTGTCCGGCTGGGCGACGTACGCTTCGAGCGGACCGGCCAGCAGCGGGCCGCAGAGGCGGAGGGCAAAGAAAAGGAGCAGGGCACAGCGTGCGAAAGAGCGGGAGCGGCGGTTCATCGGAGGCCTTTCTGCGAGAGGTTTACGGCTGGTTCGGGGTGCTTTCGGCGCCGACGCGCAAGGTGTCGCCATCGTCGGAGAGCTCAAAGAGGCGCAGGCGCTCCAGCGGCTCGGTGTTGGGCTGGTGCAGCGCGAGCAGGAGCCGGCCGTCCAGCGCGGTGAAGATCATGCCGTGTCCGCCGTTGGTCGTGTAGATCGGCGTGTGCTTTTTCCACGGCCCGGCGATGCGGCCGGACTCGGAGCGGGCCAGCAGCACGCAGTACTCTTTGCCGGGGATGAAGGTGGACCAGATCATGAAAAGCGCGCGGCTGCGGGGGCTGCGGTAGAGGAAGGGCCCGTCCGTGACCTTGCCCTCCAGCGGGCCGCGTTTCGCGCCCGGCGCGTCGGAGGCGCGGAAGAGGCGCACCGGCTCGCCCGACGTGCCCGCGAGGTCTGGCGTGAGCGCCACGGCGTCGACCGCGCCGTCGATCAGCTGCACCCACTCGTGGCAGAAGACCATGTAGGGCTTGCCGTCTTCGACCCAGAGCGTGCCGTCCAGCGCCATCGCTTCCGGCGGCGTGTGGGCGGTCTCCTTGAGCGGCTTGAACGGCCCGTCGGGCGCGCCGGCGCGGAAGACCCAGGTGCCGCGCCGGTGCATCGGCGGCCAGGGCTTTGACGCGACCGGCTTCGCGACGGGCAGCGTCGCGCGGGCGGTCAGCGTGACGAAGAGGAAGTAGGCTCCGTTGTACGCGTGCAGCTCCGGCGCCCACACCATGGCGGTGCCCTGCTCCGGCGGCAGCGTGAGGACCGGCCGCGGCGGGGTCCACTCGGTCAGGTTGGTGCCGGTGTAGACTTCGACGCCTTGGAAGCCGCTGCCCTTGCGGTTCGCGGCTTGGGCGTACAGATAGTATGTGCCGGTCTTCGGGTCCGCATAGATGAACGGGTCGCGCACGCGGATCTCCTCGGTTTTGAGGGTCGCGGTCTGGGCGGCTGCGGCGGCGGCCAGCAGGGCGAAGCTGAGGAGGCTGATGCGCATGTCGGGGTCTTCGGGGTGGTTCGGCGCAAGACGCGCTTATTTGCGTCCCGCCGGCTTGTTTCTGCGTTTGTCGCGGATGTACATGGCGCTGCCGTTGCGCAGGTCGCCCTCGAAGAGGTCGATCGCCTGGATCAGCTTGCTCCAGCTCTTGAAGCCGTAGTTGAGGGGCGAGTAGGTCTTCTGGTTCTTCATGTACTGCGAGACCTCGCTCATGTGCGACCAGCCGTCGTCGCCCGCCGTGTTCTCGCAGGCGATGCGGAGCGTGCGGACGAGTCCGGTGTCGCCGCGCATCTCGCTCTTGCTTTTCTGGGACTGCGTCGCTTTGGGCATCGGCTCGGGAACGGACTTGGCCGGGGCGGCGGGCTCGGCGGCCACGTCCTCTTCCGGCTCGCGCGCGGCCGAGATCAGGTCCTCGGTGAAGATGAACTGCGAGCAGGCGCGCACAAAGGGGGAGGGCGTTTTCTTCTGCCCGAAGCCGAAGACCTCCTTGCCGCTCTCGAGCAGGCGCACGACCAGCGGGGTAAAGTCGCTGTCGCTGCTCATGAGCGCGAAGCAGTCCACCTCGTTGGTGTACAGGATGTCCATCGCGTCGATGATGATCGCGGCGTCGGTGGCGTTTTTGCCCTTGGTGTAGCCGAACTGCTGCACGGGCTTGAGCGCGAAGAGCATGGAGTGCTTCTCCCAGTTCTTCAGTTCCGGGCTCTTCCAGTCGCCGTAGGCGCGGCGGATGTTGACGACGCCGTACTTGGCCAGCTCGTTGAGCACGGGCTCCACCGCCTCGCGGCTGGTGTTGTCGCAGTCGATCAGCAACGCGATGTTCTTGTTCTTCATAGTTGAAGCATACCAGAGTCAGGCGAAGAGGGAAAATCGGAAACTCATGATGCGGTACGGTGAGGGCGCGATTCAGTTAGGGCAACTATCAATACTTATCAAAAACTATCAAATTGATAATGATCGGCTGTTGCTGCGCTTGCGCCGCCGCCTGCGGCTGTGCTATGGTTCGACTACCCTTGCGGCAAGGCGTCGCGCGGTTGCGCGCCTTATGTGTGCGCAACAGGGAGGTTTTTTATGATGCACGGACGCTTGTTGAAAACGGTGGCGGTCGTCTGCTTCGCCTCGGCCTGCTCGGCCTTCGCCGCCGAGCTGCCGGCCCAGCCGGGCGTGTCCAAGTGGGAGAAGGACATCGCCGCGTTTGAGCGGGCGGACGCCACGAACCCGCCGACTAAGGGCGCGCTGCTCTTCATCGGGTCGTCGACGGTCCGGATGTGGAAGACGCTGAAGGCCGACTTCCCGAACCACGCGGTCATCAACCGCGGCTTCGGCGGCTCGCAGATCGCGGACGCGACCGAGTTCGCGCCGCGGATCGTGTTCCCCTACGCGCCGAAGGCGGTCTACCTGCGCTCGGGCGGCAACGATCTCTGGGCCGGCAAGACGGTCAACCAGGTGTTCGCCGACTTCCAGGCGTTCGTGGCGGCGGTCCATGCGAAGCTGCCGGAGACCGACATCGTCTATATCTCGCTGTGCCCCAGCGTCGCGCGCTGGAAGCAGGCCGAGATGACGATGGCGCTGAACGCGAAGGTGGCCGCGTTCATCCAGGGCAAGCCGCATCTGCGCTACGTGGAGACGTACGACATGGTGCTCGCCCCAGACGGCCAGCCGCGCCCGGAGCTCTTCATCAAGGATTTGCTCCACTTCAACGCCGAGGGCTACAAGCTGCTGGCCGAGCGGGTCAGGGCCGACGTGGAGCGGGCGTATCCGGCGAAGTAGACACGCGTGTCTGTGGAAAGGTGAATCCATGAGAACGGGTAGCCGCATGGGGTTCAATCGGACTGAGCTGATTGTCGTTCTCGCCCTGCTGGCGCTGTTGGCCGTTGTGTCCGTTCCTGCCGTATTGAATTCGAGATGGCAGTCCAAGATGAGCGAATGCGGCCAAAAAGGGCGCGATGTTTATGTGGCGCTGACTCGCGTCAACACCGAGCGCGAGCCGCGCGGAGAGAAGCCGCTTCCAGACGGGCGGTTCACGAACAGCACCGAGCTGTTTCGCAATCTGATCGAGCAGGAACATGCGCCTGAGCTTGCCTATTCAAGCCTGGCCGGGTGCGGCGTGCCGATCTGCAGGGACGGCAATCTGAAACCCGATAACAACATGTGGACAGTTATCAAGGAATGGCGCGACGAGCTGGATGACGTCGTGCCGGTCATGCTCACGCGCAACGTGGATGCCTCGTCGCTGTCGTTCGGCCGCGCGGGCTCTTACCGGCCGATGCGCCTGGATCCGGAGTGGAAGACGCCGTTCGGCGACAAGGGCTGCGTGATCATCCGGAAGGGCGGCGCCATTTTCCGTGTGCGGGTCAAGTATCTGACGAACAGAGCGGTGTTCCGTGACGAATCCTCGAACGTCGGTCCTCCGGTCCGTTACCTGACGCCCTCGCGCGAAGTCGTGGCGGGGGAGTGAGGGGGAGGGGAATCGGGACGTTCGACAGCCGTCGGCAGCTGTCGACAGCTGTAGACGATGAATCAAGGAGGCCGGATATGGAACTGTTTGACAAATGCGGCGGCTACCGAAAACTGGATTCGTTCGTACTCAGCACGATTGTCCAACTTGCGACGATCCGGTTCTGCGAGCGCTTTTTGAACAGAAAGAATGATCCGTGCGGGCGCACGTTCGACCAAATGACGCAAGCGGCGCGCTCGGGGCGGCAGAACATTGTCGAAGGGTCGGAACGCGCCGCGACGTCCAAGGAAACGGAAATGAAGCTGACGGATGTCGCGCGTGCGAGCTTGGGCGAACTGCGGGGCGATTACGAAATCTGGCTGCTGCAAAAGGGGCTTGCTCCATGGCCGACCTCCTCTGAAGAGGCGCAGGCGGTGTTCGAACTGCGGCTTGACCCACCGCAGCTCGGGAAGGACGTGGCACACGATTCCTGCACGCATATTCTGACGCAACAAAGGAAGTTCGCGCGGTGGCTAGACCATGAGGATGACACGGTGGCGGCTAACGCGCTGCTGATCTTGATCAGCCGGACGATCAACATGCTGAACCACCAGCTTCAGTCGCAAGGCGAGTCGTTCGTCAAAGCCGGCGGGTTCCGCGAACGCATGACGGCCTGCCGCCTGGAAGAACGAGGGAAGCAGGAGCCGGAGGAGAGAGTGCCGGCGTGCCCGCTCTGCGGCAAGCCGATGCGGTCTCGCGCCGTGCGGAGCGGGCCAAAAGAGGGACAAGCCTTCTGGGGCTGCACCGGCTATCCAGCGTGCAAAGGCACGAGAGAGATGCCGGTGGAGTAAAGTCGACAGCCGTCGACGGCTATCGATAGCTGTCGACGGCTGTCCGGTGATCAGGTTTCTCGCTCCTACACCACGTTCAGGATCACGGCCTTGATGCGGCGGACGCCGGCGGAGGAGGACTCCTCTTTCTGGATCTTGAAGCCGCCCAGCTCGCCGGTGTTGTTGGCGTGCGGGCCGCCGCAGACCTCCATGGAGAAGTCGCCCATGGCGTAGACCTTGACTTGCTCGCCGTACTTGGCGGCGAAAAGCGCGGTCGCGCCTTTCTCTTTGGCTTCCTCGATGGTCATGGTGGTGACCGCGATCGGCAGGTTGCGCTTGATCTGCTCGTTGACAATGTCCTCGACCTGCTGGATCTGCTCGGGCGTCATCTTTTCGGGGTGCGAGAAGTCGAAGCGCAGGCGCTCGGGCGTGATGTTCGAGCCCTTCTGGGTCGCGTGCGGCCCGAGCACGGTCTGGAGCGCCTTGTGCAGCAGGTGCGTCGCGGTGTGCAGGCGCGTGGTGGCGACGGTGTTGTCGGCCAGGCCGCCCTTGAAGGTGGCGTCGCCCTGCTTGGAGGTCTCCTGGTGCTTCTTGAAGGCCTCTTCGTAGCCGGCGCGGTCCACGGCGAGGCCCTGCTCCAGGGCCAGCTCCTCGGTGAACTCCAGCGGGAAGCCGTAGGTGTCGTAGAGCTTGAAGGCGGTGCGGCCGGAGAGCGTGGCCTGGCCGTGCTGCTTGAGCGCGGTTGCGACCTTGTCGAACTCCTTCTGGCCGGCGGCGAGGGTTTTCTCGAAGCGCTCCTCCTCGGCCGTGAGCTCGGTGATGACCGTGTCGCGGTTCCGCTCCAGCTCTGGGTAGACGTGCTTGTAGTTGTCGATGACGATCTCGGCGAGCGTGCGGGTGTAGCCGGGGGCGATGCCGAGCAGCTTGGCGTAGCGCACGGAACGGCGGATCAGGCGGCGCAGCACGTAGTTCGCGCCGACGTTGCCGGGCTTGACGCCGCCCTTGGGGTCGCCGAGGATGAAGACCGAGGTGCGCATGTGGTCCGCGATGATGCGCTCGGCGCGCAGGGCGGCCTCCTCGCTGTCGGGGCGCACGGTGGAGAGTTCCTTGATCTTGGACATGAGCGGCGCGAAGAGCTCGGTCTCATAGACGGTCGCATAGCCGTTCATCATGCAGATCGTGCGCTCGACGCCCATGCCGGTGTCGACGTTGTGCTGCTTGAGCGGCTCATAGCTGCCGTCGGCCGTCTTGTTGTACTGCATGAAGACGTCGTTCCAGATCTCGACGTACTTGCCGCAGCGGCAGCCGGGGCGGCAGGCCGGCCCGCAGGCGGGCTTGCCGTTGTCGATGAACATCTCGGTGTCGGGTCCGCAGGGGCCGGTGGTGCCGGCGGGGCCCCACCAGTTGTCGTCCTTGGGCAGGGCGTAGATGCGCGCCTCCGGGATGCCGAGGCTCTTCCAGATCGCGATCGACTCCTCGTCGCGCGGCACGGCGCCTTCGCCCTCGAAGACCGTGACGCTCAGCTGGTCCGGCGCGAAGCCGAGCTGCTGGGTCAGGAACTCGTAAGACCAGGTGATCGCCTCTTTTTTGAAGTAGTCGCCGAGCGACCAGTTGCCGAGCATCTCGAAGAAGGTCAGGTGGCAGGAATCGCCCACGGCGTCGATGTCGCCGGTGCGCACGCACTTCTGCACGTCCGTGAGGCGGCTCCCCGAGGGGTGCTTCTCGCCGAGCAGGAAGGGCACGAGCGGGTGCATGCCCGCGGTGGTGAAGAGCACGGTCGGGTCATTTTCGGGAATCAGCGACGCGCCGGAGATGACGGCGTGGCCCTTGGATTCGAAGAACTTCAGGTACTTGTCGCGGAGTTGGTCGGCTGTGAGTTTCATACGGAAGTGTTGGGTGTTAGTCGTTGCACGTTACAGGTTAAACAAATCTTTCGCGCACGCTTTTGCGGGCGCGATAAGCAGTCTTCTTTTCCTTCGCAAAGCCGATGCGCGCCGCAGGCTTGGACGGTTGCAGGAAGAGGGTCTCTAGCTTCTCGTAAAGGTCAAGCAGCGCGGCGTCATGGACGAGCAGCTTTTTGTCGAGGGCCTTCAACTGTTTGGCCATGGCTGCCCTCTGAGCCAGCTGTTCCCTCATGCGGATGAACGCCCGGATAATGAACACGCTCATCTGCACGGCGGCCGGCGAATTCAAAACGGAAGCCGCCATGACCGCGCCATATTCGGTGAAGACGTAGGGCTGATAGCGCCTGCCGCCCCACTTTGAGGTCACAGATTGTGACCTCAAAGTGGCAAACTCATCGGCGGTCAGTTGAAAGCCGAAATCAATAGGGAAGCGGTCCGGGTTGCGCTTGACAGCCTGATTGAAAGCCTTTGTCGTGACCCCGTAAAACCGCGCCAAGTCCGCGTCCAGAATCACCCGCGTGTTGCGGATGACACGGATAACGGCTTCGACGGCGGGCGCGTCATAGATTTTGCGGTCAGTGGCTTTTTCGGGCATTTGAAGCATTCAAGGTTTGCGACTGGGTCCGTCTGTTATCACTCCGCCGCGTCGTCGGCTTTGGGGACGGCCTTGCCGATCGCGAGGGCGGGCTCGGCCTTGATCTTCGCGATCATCTGCTCGACGATCTCGGGGTGGGCGCGCAGGAACTCGGTGGCGGCGATGGAGCCCTGGCCGATCTGCTCGGCGCCGAAGCTCAGCCACGAGCCGCGCTTGGTCACGACGTTGCGCGCGAGCGCGGCGTCGAGCACGGAGCCCTCCCACGAGATGCCGCGGGCGTAGAGGATGTCGAACTCGGCTTCCGTGAAGGGCGGCGCCACCTTGTTCTTAACGACCTTGACGCGCGTGCGGTTGCCGATCACGGCGCCGGCGGGGTCTTTGATCGCGCCGATGCGCTGGACCTGCAGGCGCACGGAGGCGTAGAACTTGAGCGCCTTGCCGCCGGGCGTGGTCTCGGGGTTGCCGAACATCACGCCGATCTTGTCGCGCACCTGGTTCGTGAAGAGGCAGAGGGTCTTGGTCTGGGAGATGGCGCTGGTGAGCTTGCGCATGGCCTGGGACATCAGGCGCGCCTGCAGGCCCATGTGCGAGTCGCCCATGTTGCCGTCGAGCTCGGCCTGGGGCGTGAGCGCCGCGACGGAGTCCACGACCACCACGTCGAGCGCGCCGCTCTTGACGAGCTGCTCGGTGATGGTGAGGGCCTCCTCGCCGGAGTTGGGCTGGGAGACGAGCAGGTCGTCCAGGTTCACGCCGATGCGGCGGGCGTAGTTCGGGTCCATCGCGTGCTCGGCGTCGACAAAGGCGGCGAGCCCGCCGGATTTCTGGGCGTTGGCGATCACGTGGAGCGCCAGGGTGGTCTTGCCCGACGACTCCTGGCCGTAGACCTCCACCACGCGGCCGCGCGGCAGGCCGCCCACGCCGAGCGCCAGGTCGAGCGAGAGGGCGGCCGTGGAGATGACGGGGATGTTCTTGGTCGCCTCGGCGTCACCCATGCGCATGATGGCCGACTCGCCGAACTCTTTGCGGATCTGACTCAGGACGGCGTCCAGCTGTGTGCTGCTCGTTTTCTTCTCGGCCATAAAAGACTCCTCGGGTGGAAAAATGAATGAAAAAAGTGGCTCAAGGATACCAAAAACGCCCCCCCGGAGGGGAGCGTTTTCTTTGGTGGCCCCAAAACGCTCAGCGCTCAACTCGGAACGCTGAACGCCCACGAAAAAAGCGGGTTACTTGACGACCGGCGTGAGCACCATGTTGCGGTAGTCGACGTCGGTGTGGTCGCCCTGCAGGTAGATCGGGCCGGGCTTGAACTCGTCGGAGGTCATCGCGCCGCCGGTGCAGCCGAGCACGGGCTGGTTGTCGATGATGGTCTTGCCGTTGAGGACGACGGTCAGGTGGCGGTCGACCAGCGTGATGTCCAGCGTCTGCCACTCGCCGGCCGGCTTCTCGGCCGCCACGGCGGGGGTGATGCGGCTGTAGAGCGCGCCCATGTGGTGCGAGTCGACCGGCTTGCCGAAGCTCTCGGCCACCTGGACCTCGTAGATGCCGCGCAGGTAGATACCGCTGTTGCCGCCTTGCGGCACGCGCACGTCGGTCTTGAGGTTGAAGTCCTCGAACTCCCGCTCGGTGCGGATGTTGGTGCCGTGCTGCTTCTTGCCGTCAGGGCCGGCCACGCGGTTGCTCAGGAGGCCGTCCGCCACGGACCAGCAGTTGGGCGCCTTCTCGTTCATCACCTTCCAGCCGCTCATGTCTTTGCCGTTCAGCAGCGGGACCGGCGCGCCGAACTTGACCTTCGACAGGTCCGGCTTCGGCGGCAGGTCGGGGATCTTCTTGCCGGCGAACTCGCCTTTGCCGATCTCCTTGCCCTCGCTGTTGACCGTGCGGGTCGAGAGCGCGAGCGTGTCGCCGTCGAGCTTGGCCGTGATGGTCTCGGTGTTCTGGACGTTCTGGCCGTCTTTCTTGGCGTTGTGCTTGCGCACGACGACCAGCGCGCCGTTCTCGACCTTGGTCTCGGCCACCGGCATGACGCTGCCGCCGCCCCAGAGCAGCGAGCCCTTGAGCGCGCCGCACGCCTGCTGCTCCACGCCCAGCCAGCCCGCGCCGCCGCCCGGGAGGGTCAGCGCCCAGCGCCCGACAAAAGGTTTAGCCGCGTCGCACGCCGCGTCGGCGAACAGAGAGGAAGCCCCGCACAGGAGCCCGGCGGCCGCAAAACCGCACACGATGGAGGAGAATGAAGAGTTTTTCATGATAAGCGCTATTGTCGCCTGATCCGCCGGGGCGGTTCAAGCCAAAACGGCGGCGAAATCGGGCGCATCCCCGTTGCATTGACCTTTTCAAACGTGACGGCGCGGCCGGGGCGCTGCAAGAGTTGGTCACTCCCGCTTGTGGCGCAGCCTTGACGCCTCCAGCGACAGTTCCGTGATCTCCTCGACG
>Ga0209066_10001496_pt1 | contig 30729 bp, 36 predicted proteins | sample All_14_2_FD_187198 | JGI IMG/M metagenome (GOLD analysis project Ga0209066, IMG submission 187198) | Freshwater microbial communities in response to fracking from Pennsylvania, USA - Allegheny Zone_MetaG_DW_15 (SPAdes) (version 2) ... | reverse complement strand
TCTCGCGGTACATCGCCATCCCCTGTTCGACGGCATTCCCCTGCTGCGCGACATCGCCTCGGTGCGCTATCCCGCGGACGGCGGCAACCAGACGCTCAACCGCGCGGCACCCTCGTTCCGCGGCGACCGCCCCTTCGACGCGGTGCACGGCGCGGGCTATCGCGGCATCTACGATTTCAGCGATCTCGAGAACAGCCGGTTTGCTACTCCGCTCGGACAGTCCGGAAACATGCTCTCACCGTGGGCGCGCAACTTCGTCGAACCCTGGCAGAAGCTCGCCTACATCAACATCGGCGGCACTCGGGCCGAAACGGCCCGCAGCGCCATCGGCACGCTGACCCTCTCGCCCCCATCGTCACACTGACGGGTCAGGCCTCGAGCGTCGGCGTGCGGCGCGCCAGCAGCTTGTCGATCCGCCGCCCGTCCATGTCCACGATCTCGAAGGTCCAGTCTTCATAGGTGAATTGCTCCCCGGCCGTCGGGACATGCCCGAGCTGGGCCAAGGCGAAGCCGGCGATCGTGTGGAACTTGGTGCTGATGGGCAGCTTGTCGAGCTTCAACCGGTCGAGGGTCGCATGGACCGGAGCCATACCGTCGATCAGCAACGAGCCGTCCTCCCGCTCGAAGACGTCGGGCTCCTCGCCTGGGGCCTCCGGAAGGTCTCCGGCCAAGGCTTCGAGCAGGTCGGCCTGCGTGACGATCCCCTCGATGCCGCCATACTCGTCGACGACGACGGCCAGTCGCACCGGCGACTTCTTGAACAGCTCCAGCACCTTGAAGATCGGCATGGCCTCGTGGACCATCAGCGGCGCGGCCACTATCGCGGCCGGATCAATGGCGCCGCCCCGCAGCATCTGGTTCAGCAGGTCGGTTTTGGTGACGGTGCCCAGCAGGTTGTCGACGCTGCCCTGCCCCACGAGCATCTGCTCGTAGGGACTTTCGAGTACCGTGCGCACGATCTCGTCGCGCTCGTCGTTCGTGTCGATCCAGTCGAGTTCCGTTCGCGGCGTCATGATCTCGCCGATCCGGCGATTACCGATCTCGAGCGCGCGCACCATGACCTCTTCCTGGGCGTCCTGCAGCAGGCCGGCATCCTGGCTGGCCTCGACCAGGAGCTTCAGCTCTCCGGGCGAATGAAGCGATTCCTCGCCCGTCCCCGGCCGCAGTCCGCACAGCCTCAGGACCAGATTCCCCATCCCGTTCAACACCAGGATGGCGGGGCTGAGCAGCCAGCGGAACAGGCCGAGCGGACGCACCACCCAGAGCGCGGTGCCTTCGCTGCGCTGGAGTGCAAGACTTTTCGGGGCAAGCTCGCCCAGGACGATGTGCAGGGCCGTGATCAGAACGAACGAAATTCCGACCGCGATCGCATAGGCGCTGATGCCGCCGCGCGTGCCCCAGATCTCCGCCAGCGGTTCCTCGATGAGATGCGCGATCGCCGGCTCGCCGATCCAGCCGAGCGCCAGCGAGGAGATCGTGATGCCGAGCTGCGTTGCCGCCAGATTGGAATCGAGACTGTCGAGCGCGCGCACCAGGGCCGCGGCATTCATGCGCCCGGATGCGGCAAGCTCGATGACCCGACTGCGCCGCACCGCCACAAGCGAGAACTCTGCGGCCACGAAGAAACCGTTGGCCGCCACCAGGACCAGGACTGCGAGCAGACCTCCCGCATCTGACATGCCCCCCTCCCCTATCGCGGTTCGTCGCCGGCCAGCGTGATCCGGTGCATGACGCGCCGGAAGCCGTGATAGTCGTTGATCGGATTGTGCATGGCGCAGCGATTGTCCCAGAAGGCCAGAGAGCCCGCCTCCCAGCGGAAGCGACAGGTGAACTCGGGCCGCGTCTGGTGCTCCCACAGGAAACGCAGCAGCGGCAGGCTTTCCTTCTCGGTCCAGCCCTTGATGTGCGCGGTGTGGGCGTCGGACGTATAGAGCGCCTTGCGCCCGGTCTCCGGATGGGTCCGCACGATCGGGTGATCGGCCGTCATCACCTTCAGCTCGGCGCCCGCCGCCTTCATCCGGTCCTCGCGGGTCCTGGTGACGTCGGCCTTCGCCGAGGAACTCACGCCGATCAGGCCGTCCAGTGTCGCCTTCAACCCGTCGGACAGCGCCTCGTAGGCGAGGTACTGGTTGGCGAACATCGTGTCGCCGCCATACGGCGGCACCTCGCGGGCCAGCAGCATGCTGCCCATCGGCGGAACCGGCAGGTAGGTCGTGTCGGAGTGCCAGATGCCGCCGAAATTGTTCCGCTCGTGCTCGAGCTTCACCACGGGCGTGATCATGGGCGATTCCGGCAGGCCTTTGAGCTGCGGATACTCGACCGGCTCGCCAAACCTGCGCGCAAAGGCCAGCTGCTGCAGCGGCGTCACGGTCTGGCCGCGCAGGAAGATCACGAGATGGTCGAGGAAAGCCTGGCGCATTTCGGCCACCACCTCGGTATCCAGATCCCGGGCCATGTCGACGCCGTGGATCTCGGCACCCAGCGCCCCGGCGATCGGTCTCACTTCGATGTGGCGATAGTTTCGCATGTCTACCTCTTGGCCCAGGAGGGCGTCGTCTTTGCCATGAAATGCCGGATGCCCTCGGCCGCCTCCGGCTCGCGCAGCAGGCCGACCAGACTTGCGGCCGCTTCGTCGAGCACGTCGAGCTCGTCCTTCTTCGCGCAGGCGAGGACCAGCCGCTTGGCGACGGCGAGCGCCTTCGGCTCCATCTTCAGGATGTCATCGAGCAGCCCTTGAAGCGTGGCTTCGACATCGGCGCCCGTCTTGCAGAGATGGCGACCCACGCCCAGCCGACACGCCTCGGCCGCATCGATCACACGTCCCGTCACGGCGAGGTCGCGCACCGGCCCCTCGCCCATGCGGCGCACCAGGAACGGGATGATCTGCGAAGGAATGAAGCCAACCCTGGGCTCGGGAATGCCGAAGCGGGCATCCTCGCGCAGGATCACGACGTCCGAGCAGCAGGCCATGCCGAAGCCGGCGCCGACCGCCGAACCCTCGACGACGGCGATGGTGGCCTGCGGTAGCCCATCCAGCGCCAGCAGCGCGTTGCCGAACTGGCGATAGGTGGGAAGCAGCGGATCGGTACCGCCCGGGGGCACGGGCGGCACATCGGCCATCGTGTCGAGATCGCCGCCGGCGCAGAAATGGCCGGCGGCCCCGCGCAGGACGAGCACCCGGCAGGCCGGATCGTTGCCGATGCCCACGAAGGCATCCTCCAGCTCCAGCATCATGCGGTGCGTCAGCGCGTTGCGCCGGTGCGGCCGGTTCAGCGTCAGGTATGTGACGGCGCCCTGCCGGTCGATCTTCAGGAACTCGTAGTCGGCCATGGGCAAAGTCTTAGCGAGCGACTATCGTGCCAACAAGATGATGCGCTTCGCGGTTCCGCTGCTCGCGGCCCTCCTTTTCCTGACGAACGCGGCACGCGCCGACGACTGGGCGACGGTCCAGACACCCGCGCCAGGCCCGACCCAGTCGATCGGCTTCTACACCGCGGGCTGCCTGCAAGGGGCACAGGCCCTGCCGCTGGAGGGGCCTGGCTACGAGGCCATCCGGGTCAGCCGCAACCGCTACTGGGGCCAGCCGGTCACCCTCGAATTCATCAAGACGCTCTCGGAGAAGATCCGGGTGGCCGGCCAGGCCCATCTCTATATCGGCGACATCGGGCAACCGCGGGGCGGTCCCGCCCCCTACGGCCATGCCAGTCATCAGATCGGCCTCGATGCCGATATCTGGTTCGAAAGGCAGCCCGGGGCGCGCCGCCCGCCGGCCGACCGCGAGAACCCGCGGCTGCGATCGCTGGTACTGGCCGACGACAGCGGCATCGACGACTCGGTCTTCAACGAACAGCACGTCTTCCTGCTGAGGACGGCCGCGCAGATGCCGAATCTCGACCGCATGTTCGTGAACAAGTGGATCAAGCAGCGGCTCTGCCAGACAGTCGGGGGCGACCGCTCCTGGCTGCGCAAGCTGGTCCCTTGGTACGGGCACGACTCGCACTTCCATATCCGTCTCTATTGCCCGCCGGGCAATCCGCAGTGCCAGCCGCAGGCCGACTATGCACAGGACGATGGCTGCGGCGAAGCGCTCGACTCGTGGTTCCGCAAGGCACCGATCGTGCCGCCGACCACCCCGCCCAAACCCTACCGGCCGAAACTGCCGGCCGCCTGTACCGCGGTGCTGAACGCCCGATAGGCGATCAGCCGATGCCGCCGCAGCGATTGGCGCGCTCGCGGGCCTGGACGTCGAGCCAGTCGAGGCCGCCCACCGTGCCGACGCGGATCCAATCGACCTGGATCGTGCCGTCGGGCACGCGCTTCACGACATAGCGCGATTCCGCCTGCGGCGCGCTCTGCGGCACGTACAGGACCGTCGTGGTGCCCGGTGCGGAAGACGGCTCGATATTCACGACGAAGCCGCTGGCAGCCGGGGCCGCCAGGCAGGCCACCATCGCATCATAGGGGACGGTGTACACGCTCGACCAGGCCGGCACCGGCTTCGGCGGCGTGATGGGCTCGCTGCCCAACTTGTCGACCGTCGAACACGCTGCGGCGGCAAGCGAGAGGAGAGCGGGAACCATCACGTGCTTGAACATCACTTACCTCCGGAAACGCTCCCATTCTACTCGCCTTGCCCGAGGAGGGAACCGGCGCGGCGCGAAGATCGGAAGAACCACTGGAACACCTGGAAGCCGATCACCAGGTAGACGGCCGACAGGCCGAAGGCGATCGCCAGCATGTCCCAGTGCACCGTCTTCTCCAGCATGATGGAGCGCATGCCCTCGAAGATGTAGGCCGGCGGCAATCCCCAGGCGACGATCTGGAGCCAGTGCGGCAGCACCGCGATGGGATAATAGACCCCGCTCACCGGCATCAGCACGAAGACGGCCGCCCAGGCGAAGCTCTCGGCACTCTGCCCCACCCGCATGACGAGGCCCGACATGGCGAGTCCGATCGACCAGGAAAACATCTGCAGGATCACGAAGAAGGCGAGCAACGGCAGGCCGAGCGTGTAGATCGAATAGCCGAAGAATGCCCAGGCCATCAGCGACACCGGGATCATCCCCAGCAGGGTCCGCAACAGTGACGCGACGATGATGCCGGCGGCCAGTTCCCAGGAGCGGATGGGGCTGACGAAGAGGTGGCCGAGATTGCGCGACCAGATCTCCTCCAGGAAGGCGATCGAGAGCGAGAGATTGCCGCGCACGACGACTTCCCACAGCAGCAGCCCCGACAGCAGCACGCCGGCGGCCTGCGCCACGAACGAGGCCTGCGGCAGCAGGTACTGGGTCATGAAGCCCCACATCACCATCTGCACGGCCGGCCAGTAGATCGAATCGACCAGCCGCATCACCGAGCTGCGCCAGAGGTAGATGTGGCGCAGCACCAGGGCGTAGATGCGCTGAAGGGAGGCGCTCATGACGCGCTCCCGTCCCGCTTGAGCGCGCCGAGCCCGCGTCCCCGACCACGCGCCATGTCGAGGAACACCTCCTCCATGTCCTCGCGGCCGAACCGTTCGAGCAGCTCGCGTGGACTGCCACGCTCGAACACCTTGCCGGCCTGCAGCAGGATGACGTCGTCGCACAGCCGTTCGACCTCGGCCATGTTGTGCGAGGCGAGCAGAATCGTAGCGCCGGTCTCGTGCTGATAGTCCTCGAGGTAGCCGCGCACCCAGTCGGCGGTATCGGGGTCGAGCGAGGCCGTCGGCTCGTCGAGCAGCAGCACGTCCGGCCGGTTGATCAGCGCCTTGGCCAGCGCCACCCGCGTCTTCTGGCCGGCCGAGAGCTTGCCCGCCTGCCGGTCGAGGAACGCCGAGACCTGCATGTGCTCGGCGATCTCCTCGATGCGATGCCGGAGGTCCTTCACGCCATACAGCCGGCCATAGAACTGCAGGTTCTGACGTACCGTCAGGCGGTGCGGCAGGTCGACATAGGGCGACGAGAAATTCATGCGCGGCAGCGCCGCATAGCGGCGACGCAGCATGTCGATACCGAGAATCTCGATCCTGCCGCCGGTCGGCTCCAGCAGTCCCAGCAGCATGGCGATGGTCGTCGTCTTGCCCGCGCCGTTGCCACCCAGCAGCCCCAGCACGGCGCCACGCGGCGCCGAGAAGCTCAGATCGTCGACCGCGACGATCTCGCCATACACCTTGCGCAGGTGCTGGACCGCGATGGAGGGCTTTTCGGGCATGCCGGCATCACAACGCCTTGACGGCGGCCTCGATGCGATCGAGCCCCTTGCTCAGACGCTCCGCGCTGGAAGCGAAGCACAGACGCACATTGCCTTGCCCGCCCGGCCCGAAGGCCTCGCCGGGAGCCAGGCCCACCTTGTACTGCTTCGCCATCGTCTTGCAGAAGGCCAACGTGTCGCTGACGCCGTCGACCGCGAAGAAGGCGTAGAAGGCAGCGTCCGGCCGCGCAATCTTCACCTTCGGCAGCGCGGACAGCCGCTGGAAGACCAATTCGCCGCCGGCGCGGCATCGCTCGACCATTTCGTGGACGAAATCATCCCCCTGCTCCAGCGCGGCGACCGCGCCCTTCTGCAGGAAGGCCGGAACGCCGGAGGTGTTGATCTGCACCAGCTTGGCGAACTGGTCGCCCAGGGCTGCCGGGTGGGTGAGCCATCCCAGGCGCCAGCCGGTCATCGCCCACGGCTTGGAGAAGCTGTTGAGGACGATGACCGGATCGTCCGGCCCGGCCAGTTCGAGGAAGGACGGCGCGACCTGCCGGCCATCGGGCCGCTTGGTATAGATCAGGCGGGCATAAACCTCGTCGGCCATGATCCAGACGCCGCGCTTCCTCGCGAACTCCAGCAGCGCCGCCTGCTCCTCGGTGGACATGGTCCAGCCCGTCGGATTGCCGGGCGAGTTGACGAAGATGGCGCGCGTGCGGCCGTCGACCGCATCGAAGATCTTCTGGAGGTCGAGCGTCCAGCCGCCGGCGGGTGTCCGGTCGAGCGCCACATACTTCGGGACACCCCCCACCAGCTTGGTGGCCGAGGTGATGTTCGGCCAGATCGGCGAGACGATCACGACATTGTCGCCCGGATCGAGCAGGAGCTGGCAGGTCAGCAGGATGGCCTGCATGCCGCCGGTGGTCACCGTGAGACGCTCCATCGGGCATTTGATGCGATAAAGGCGCTCGGTATAAGCCGACAGCGCGCCCCGCAGCTCGGGAATGCCGCGCTGCCACGTATAGAAGGTTTCGCCGGCCTGCAGCCCCTTGGCTGCGGCGTCGCGCACGAAATCGGGCGTGACGAGATCGCTCTCGCCGAACCAGAGCGGCACCACGTCCGGGTCTCCAAACACGGTCATCGCCACTTCGGAAATGGGCGTTTCGGCCAGGCCGGCGGTGGCGCCGCTCAGCGAAGCCGGGAGGCCCGGCGCGATAAATCGAGGGTGATCCTGCATCCAGCGGACGTAGCGCATCGTTCGGAATTGCGCCAGCCATCGGCCTGCACGACAATTGTTGGCGGCGAGGCCCAACCCTACTAATCACAGGAAAATGCCATGAAGTACCCAGCATGCCTGATTGCCGCCGCCCTCCTCCTGGCCGGTTGCGTGCATGGCGAGAATGTCGAGCGCCTCCAGGCCGGAATGGATCGGGAGCAGGTCCGGGCGGTGATGGGACCGCCCGAAGGGTCGACCTATACGCCCGGCAAGGACTGCGCCTACTACACTGTGCTGAAGGACTTCTGGAGCCGCACGCCGTGGTCCATGTCCGACCGGTACTATGTGTGCTTCACCGACGGGAAGGTCGAGACCTACGGCAAGGCGACCCAATCGGCCCAGATGACAGCGCCATAGGGTGGCGCTACGCTGGCGTCAGGGAGAGACAATGCATTCACATCAGGATGACGGGCAGATCGCGCAGTGGCTCGGCGATCGCCAGGACAGCCTTTATGCCGACGGTCGACGCTGCGACGAGATCCAGTATCTGCAGTGCAAGCTGATCCTCAAGCCCGACCGTTTCACATCCGCCCATGTGTTCAAGGAGTTCGCGGCGCTGGTGCAGCGCGCGGCGGCGACCACCGGTGTCGGCTACCAGCACACGCCGAAATCCCAGCAGCGGCCCGAAGTCCGCGAGGTCCTGTTCCTCGATACCGGCGGCTACCATCTTTACAACAACAACTTCATCGTGCGGCGCCGGATCGCCTATCAGGACGGCTTCCCGATCGGCGATCCCGAGATCGTCTTCAAGTACCGCAGCGACAACATGGCGAAGGCGCAGGCTCTCGACGTGCGGCCGCGCATCGACGGCAAGTACAAGATCAAGTTCAAGCTCGAGGTGATGCCGCTCAAGGAGAAGATCGGCGGCATCCGGCGTCTGCTGTCGCACAATGTCGAGTTCGGCCTCAGCCAGGCGCCCCAGGCAGCGCGTATCGTGATGTCTTCGCTCGGCAACATGTCCCTGCCCGAGCTGACGCAGATCTTTCCGACGCTGGGTGCGATCGCCTGCGACGGCCCCACCGACATCTCCCTGGTCAACCAGACGATCGTCGAGGAGCTGCTGCAGGACATCTGCCTGCTCGACTTCGGCCATCACACGGCGGCGACGGCCAATCTCGGCCTGTGGCGCGCCCGCGGCGACCACCATGCCTTCGTGGGCGAGTTCGCTTTCCAGCTGCGGTTCGCCGGCCCCGAAGACATCAAGCACAAGTCGCTGAACCACTGCGAGCGCTTCTTCCTCGAGCTCCAGCAGGTCGCCGCCGACTGGCTGACGCTGACGACGACCAAGACCGGCGCCGTCTACCGGCTGAAGGGCAACCCTCCGCAAGCGCACGAATGAGCGCCGCCGAGACCTCCCCGCCGCCGCCGTCGCTCGGAAGGCTCTTCTGGGTCTTTCTCGTCATGGGAGCCACCAGCCTGGGCGGCGGCGTGGTCGCCTATCTGCGCACCGGCCTGGTCGTGCGCCAGCGCTGGCTGGACGACGTGACGTTTGTCGAGCTTCTCTCGATCAGTCAGACCCTCCCCGGCCTCAACGCCACCAATATGTCCATCCTGGTGGGCGACCGCCTGCGCGGCGGCATGGGTGCCCTCGTCGCCACGCTGGGCATGTGCATTCCCGGCGCCAGCCTGATGATCGCGGCCGGTTTCCTCTACGGAGCCGGTGGAGATGGTCCCTGGTCGAAGGCCTTCCTGCACGGGATCGCAGCGGGCGCGGTCGGCCTCATCCTGGTCGTGCTGGTGCAGCTCGGTTCGAAGACGCTGAAGACCATCGCGGACTATGTGTTCGTGGTCGCCACCGCCGTGGCGGTCGCCTTCTTCAAGGTTCCTGTCCCCTACGCACTGATCGTCGCAGGGATCTTCGCCATCTGGTGGCACCGGCCGCGCGACAGGGATATCCGGTGAAGCAGCTCTGGGATCTTGCCGGCGTCTTCGCCTACCTGTCGCTTCTGACCATCGGCGGCGGCATGGCTGCCTTCCCCGAGATGAAGGAGCTAACGGTCGACACCTATCATTGGGTGACGTTCCCGGAACTCCTCCATTTCTACAGCCTGGGGCAGCTTGCGCCGGGGCCGAACATGATGATGGTCGCCTCGATCGGCGTCACGGTCGCCCATATTCCGGGCGCGCTGGTCGCGCTCGTGGCCTTCTTCCTGCCGACCGGGCTGCTGACCTTCTTCGTGGGGCGCCTTTGGACGCATCTGGCGACGTGGCGGTGGCGGCCGGCCATTCAGACCGGGCTCGGCTCGGTCGCCGTGGGCCTCGTGCTGGCCGGCGCCATCATCATGGGCCGAGGCGCGATCACACAGGTCTTCTTCGGAGTGATCGCCCTGGTGGTTTTCCTGCTGTTGTGGCGGACCAAGATCAATCCCGCCTATCCGATCGTCGCTTCGGGTCTGGTCGGAATGGCCCTGCACTATCTGAATATCGCCTAGATCGAGGCCGATCACTCCGGCGGCAGTGTGGCGGTCTCGCCAACATACTCGGGGGCCTCGTCGCAGCTCGCGCGCGGCACGCCGATCGCCACCGATCGGTCGGCGACCTTCAGGCAGCCATCCTGCCACCGACCAGATAGGGTCATGCCCGAAACGGTGACGGTACCGAAGCCGTTCGGCAGATCGTTGGCGTAAGTCCCTTCGAACCTGTCACCGGCGTTCCAGGTGTATCGCCCCAGGCCCTCTCGCCGCCCGTTCCGATAGGTCCCTTCGAACCGGTCGATCGGCTCGCCGTGCTCGCTCCACTGCGCAACCCCCGTCCCCTCGCGCAGGGCGGCGCGGCACGATCCGCTCCAGGTGACCTTGTCCTGTGGGTCGGGATGCCAATCCGGCATTCGACAGCCAACGCCGGGTTCGAAAATCCAGCTGCCCGCTTCGCAGGGTGCATCCCAGCTGATCTCGATCGGATCGGGTTCCTCTCCGCCGCAGTCGGGCGTTCCCGGCGCCAGAGCGATCTGCTGCGCCAGCACCGGCACGACGGTCAACATCAGCGCCGACGACAAAAATCCAGGAAACACTCTCACGGGGCCCCCTCACGGTACGCATGGTCGTAGAACGAAACGCTCACACGGCGTCCGCGTTCCCGACTGCAACGTCGGGCGGCTTCCCGCATTGAGTCGCGACATCATGCAGATTTCCGAGGGATGTCACCGATGAAGCTCGTTCTTCCGACTGCCGCCGGTATCGTTCTCTGCGCGTCCCTGGCCGCCGCCCAGATGCCGTCCTCGACGGGCACGTCCACCACCCCCGCGGCGCCGCCCGCCGGGATGCCGGGCAGCGCCCAGACGGCGACCTCCGCCCGAACCCAAATCGAGGCGAGCGGCTACACCAACATCAAGGAGCTCAAGCGACGGGACGACGGATCGTGGCAGGCGCTCGCCACCAAGAACGACACCGAGGTGGCGGTCACGGTCGACACCAGTGGCGCCGTAACCCAGATGTCGCGCTAACCTTGCCGGGTCGACATGTTATGCTGAGGCATGACGACCCTCCTGATTGGCCTCGCGCTGTTCATCGGCATTCATATCCTCACCACCCTGCGCGGCACGCGGGCGGCCGTGATCGGCCGCCTAGGTGAAGGCGGCTACAAGGGGCTGTATTCGCTGATCGCCGCCGTCGGCCTTGTCCTGATCGCCATCGGGTTCGGGCAATATCGCGGCGCCGGCTACATCCAGATCTGGAACCCGCCCTTCCGGGCCTTCCATCCCGTCGCGGCGTTTCTGCTGTGGTTCGCCTTCGTCGCGCTCGCCGCGACCTATTCCCCGGCAAGCCGCATCAAGTCGCTGCTCCGCCACCCGATGCTGGTGGCCGTAAAGGCCTGGGCTCTTTCCCATCTGCTCGTGAACGGCGACTTGGGATCGATGTTGCTTTTCGGAAGCCTTCTCGCCTGGGCGGTCTATGACCGCATCGCCGTCAAACGGCGCGGCGACGTCGGCGCGCCCCGCGTGCCCTGGTCGAAGAACGACGCGCTGGTCGTCGTGATCGGCACCGCGGCCTATGCCGCGATGATCTGGCTTCACGAATCTCTGATCGGCGTCACCGCCGCCTAGTGGTGGTGATGACCGTGATAGGCGTGATGATGGCTGCCGCCGAAACGATCGATATGTAGGGGCTGCTTCGCCAGCCCCGGACAGAAGGTGTTCACCACCTTCTCGAGCTTGTCGTAGAGCGCCTTCGCGGGCTTGCGGCCCCGCTCCAGCCTCTCCCGGGCCTTCTCGGCCTGGCGGGCAAGCTGCACCATGTCGACATTCACAAGCTTGCGGTCCTCCAGGATCAGGCGGCCGCCGACCATCACCGAATGCACCGCCGCGCCGTCCTCGGTGTGGACGATCTGGTTGGTCGGATCGTTGAATGGAATCCAGTTGATGTGGCCGAGGTCGAGGAAGACGATGTCGGCCTTGTACCCTGGCTCCAGCTTGCCGATCTTGTCGCCCAGCCCCAAGGCGCGGGCGCTGCCGGCCGTCGCGGCGTGCAGCACCTCCTCGGTCGTGATCCAGTCGCGGTTGTCGGGCCCCTGCACCTTGGAGACCATCGAGGCCAGACGCATGTTCTCGTACATGTTCTGATTGTCCGAGCAGCTCGCACCGTCGGTTCCGATGCCGACATTGACCTTGGCATCCAGCATCCCGCGCATGTCGGCGATGCCATTGCCCAGCACCATGTTCGAGCCGGGATTATGAGAGACCGAGGCGCCCTTGTCGCCCAGCAGCTTCATGTCGTCACTGTCCAGCCAGACGCCGTGCGCCACGGTGAATTTCGGCCCGACCAGCCCCAGCGAATCCATGTAGGCGGTGAGCGAGGTGCCGTAGAGCCGGTAGCCGGCGACGACCTGCACCTTCGATTCCGAAACGTGGGTGTGCAGGCCAGTGTCGTAGTCCTTGGCGAGCTTCAGGCAGGCCAGCAGGAATTCCTTGCTGCAGTGATGCGGGATGGTCGGCGCGACCGCCAGATGCACGCCCTGCCGGTCGAGCTTCCAGCCGTGCAGCGCCTTCTTCATCTGCTTGACGCTCGCCTTGTAGGGCGAGAATTGATAGGCCTCGACCTCCTTCTGAAGCGACGGCGGCAACTGGTCCATCAGGCCGGGAATCGCCTGAAAGAAGCTGGTGTCGGCCACCATCGGCGCCAGCATCGCGCGCATGCCGACATCGGCATAGGCCTGCCCGATCGCCGCCAGCCCCTCCGCCGTCGGCATCGGAAACTCCGCCGCGAGGTCATAGGCCGCGGTGCAGCCCTTCATCACCATCTCGCAGGCGCCGATCAGGCTCGACAGGTACTTGTCCTCGAGCGTGCGCGCGCCACTCATATAGGGGCCGGCCGTCAGCAGGAGCTCCAGGGTCACGCGGTCGACCATGCCCTTGGCGAGGTTCCCATGGCTGTGGGTGTGGCCGTTGATCAGTCCGGGATGCAAAAGCTTGCCACCGGCATCGATGACGGTGGCCGATTCCGGTGCCGACACCTGGGCACCGATCTCGACGATCGTGTCGCCCTTGACCAGGATATCGGCCTTGGGGGCGGCATGCCCTTTGATGTCCACCACGCGGCCGCCGCGGATCACGGTCATCGGCGCTTTCGAGGCTTTCGCCATGTCACATACTCCCCTTGCCCAGCCGGTCAGGCGCCCGGCGTCGTATTGCTGCTCGACCACGGGAAGAACACCCGTTCGGCGACCACCACGATCTGGAACAGGACGACACCCATCACCGACAGAATGATAAGCGCGCCGAAAGCCACGGGCACCTTGAAGAACGCCGTCGACGTCTGGATCAGGAAGCCAAGGCCTGCGTCGGCGTTGACGAATTCCGCGACCACGGCGCCGACGACGGCCAGCGAGATCGCGACCTTGAGGCCAGCGAAGATGAACGGAATGGCGTAGGGCAGCCGGATCCGCAGCAGCTCGCTGAGCTTCGACGCCCGGCAGGCCCTGCTGAGTTCGATCAGTTCGGGCGGCACGGACAAAAGTCCCGTCGCGATCGAGATGACCAGCGGAAAGAAGGCCACCAGCACTGTGATGACGATGCGGGGCATCTCGTTGGTTCCCAGCAGGACCACCAGGATCGGCGCCAGGGCCACCTTGGGAATCGACTGCGTCCAGACGAGGAAGGGATAGACGGCCGCAGCGATCGCGGGCGATGCGGTCAGGATCACCGCCAGCGGCAGGCTGATCAGGATCGAGACGACGAAGCCCAGCATGACCGTCTTGAACGTCGCCATCGTATGACCCGCCACGGTCGGGCCGATGGCCATCGTCTCGCTCCAGATATCGCTGGGCGCCGGCAACAGGTAACCTGGAATGCCGAAAGCGCGGCAGGCGCCTTCCCACAGGAGGAACAGGCCGGCCGTGGCGAGCAGCGGCACCACCACCTCATAGAGGGCGGCGCTCTTCTTTCGTCGGCGCGGCGGCTTCCGCCGCTCCTCAAGCGGCGGCGCGGCCTGCACTGACATGGCGTGTCCCGAAGATGAGTTGGCGGATACGGTGACTGGCCTCGTGGAATTCCGGCGTCGCCTCGGTCTCGAAGCTGCGTGGACGCGGCAGCCCGATGTCGATGATCTCGGCGATCCGGCCGGGCCGGGGCGACATGACCACCACCCGGTCGGCCAGCACCACGGCCTCGGTGATGGAATGCGTGACGAACAGGACGGTCTTGGGCCGCTCGCTCCAGATCCGCAGCAGCTCCATGGTCATTTCCTCGCGCGTCAGCGCGTCGAGCGCGCCGAACGGCTCGTCCATCAGGAGGATGTCCGGATCGTGGACCAGCGCCCGGCAGATCGCGACGCGCTGCTGCATGCCACCCGACAGCTCGCGCGGCGACTTGCCCTCGAATCCCTTGAGGCCGACCAGCTTGAGCAAGGCCATCGCCTTGTCGGTGCTGGTCGAATCGATGCGGTGCATCATGCGCAGCGGAAACAGCACGTTGTCGAGCACGCTGGCCCATGGCAGCAGGGTCGGCGCCTGGAAGACGATGCCCGTTTCCGCGCGCGGCTCGCGGATTTCCTCGCCGCCGATCGACGCCCGGCCGGCCGTCGGCAGGATCAGCCCCGCGACGATGCGCAGAAGCGTGGACTTGCCGCAGCCGGAGGGCCCCACGAGCGTGATGAACTCGTTGCGGCCGATCTCCAGCGACACGTCCTGCAGCGCCGTGACCTGATCGCCGTCGCGGCTGTTGAAGATGCGTGTGACCCTGTTGAGCGAGATCACCCCCCGCTCCTACTTCGTGACCTTGCTCGTGTCGATCGCGGTCTTGTAGTCGAAGCCGGGCTTCAGCTCGTTGGCCGTGGCGATCGTCTCCCACGAGAACTTGAGCCGCTCGGGGCTTTCCTTGCCCCAGCCGAATTCCTTGCTGTGGTCGTTGAAGACGAACTTCATCACCGCCTTCACGCTGCCCATGCAGTCGTCGAGCTCGACCTCGGGAAAGCGCGCGACGTGCAGCTTGCAGGCTTCCTCGGGGTTGGCTGCCGCCCATTCGAAGGCTTCCTTGGTGGCGGCCAGGAAGCGCGTCACCAGGTCGGGCTTGTCCTGGATCATCTTGTCGGTGGTGATCAGGGAGGCGGCGTAGATCTTGAAGCCGACCTCGACGAAGGGCAGCGGCAGGATCTCCTCGCCCGCCTTCACGGCCGCCTTGTTGATGTAGTAGTAATGGATCGAATAGAACGGGGCCGCGTCGATGTTCTTGGCGATGAGCTGCGCCGCCATCGCCGCCCCGTCCATGTTGGTCCAGATCAGCTTGTTGGGATCCGTTCCCGCCTTCTTGGCGACCTCGGGGAAATAGAAGCGGTGGCTGTTGCCCGGCGTGATGCCGATCTTCTTGCCTTCCAGCCCCTTGAAGTTGGTGATCCCCGAGCTCTTCAGCACGAACAGCGAGTGCGGCGATTCGTTGTAGAGCACGGCGATCGTCTTGACCGGCACGTTGGTGCGCGCCCGCGCGGTCATCACCGCAGCGATGTCGGCGACGCCGAAGTCTGCGGCGCCCGACGCCACCTTGGTGACGGTATCGCCCGACCCGTAGCCGCGGGTGATGGTGATGTCGATCCCGTGCTTGGCGTAGATGCCCTTGCTCCATGCGCCGTAGTACATCGCGTGTTCGCCCGACGGGATCCAGTCGGTCTGGAAGCGGACCTTGTCCTGCGCGACCGCCGGGGCTCCGAACAGCAGCGTCAGCGCCAGCGCCGCCAGCCCCGTACGTCGGCGAAAGGTTGTTGAATGCATGTGAGCCTCCCCGGTCGTGTTCCCTTCCCGGAGGAAGCAATATCGGTGCCACGCCGCAGTCGCTATGCGAGCCACCCCAGGGTCGCCGCGACCAGAACGGCGTAGCGTGCCGTCTTGCCGATCCCGACCAGCAGAACGAATGGCAGCAGAGGCGTGCGCAGCGCGCCAGCCACCACGGTGAGGGCGTCGCCGCCGAACGGCAGCCAGGCGAACAACAAGGACCAGATCCCCCATCGAGCATACCATCGCTCGACCCGCTCGTAGTCGCGCGCCTTCACGGGAAACCAGGGCCGATCGCGAAAGCGCTCGATCAGGCGCCCCAGCACCCAGTTGACCACCGAGCCCAGCGTGTTCCCGAGCGTCGCCGCCAGGAGCAGCGTCTCCCACCGGGTCGGCTCGGCCATCAGCAGGCCGATCAGCACGAGCTCCGACTGAAAGGGAAGGATCGTTGCGGCCAGGAAGGCGGCGCCGAACAGGCCTGCGTGGCTGAGGAAGAGTGAAACCGGGTCCATCGGGCTCCCCTTACAGGACGGAGCCCATCGACGCAGCCGGTGTCCCTCCCCCGGCCGGCTTTCCGCGAATTGATGCAACACCTTTGATGGGCCGGCGTTGATCGCTCACAGCCCACGTGATCCCAGAATCAATGGAGGAATGCACATGAAGAAGACCCTCGTCACCCTCGCCGCGATTGCCCTGACCACCATCGGCGGCGCCGCCTTCGCGCAGACCATGCAGCCCAGCACGCCGGCCGGCCGCGACATGAATTCGATGCCGGGCCAGACCAGCAATCCGAACACCAACCTGCCGGCGACGTCGTCGAACGCGACGGCCGCCGAGGCGGCCGCGAAGTCGAAGCTCGAGGCCAAGGGCTACAACGGCATCAAGCAGCTGACGCGCGATACCGCCGGCAACTGGACCGGCAAGGCGATGCGCAACAATGTCGAGGTGGCTGTCACCCTCGACACCGCGGGCAACGTCCGCGAGCAGTAGGAGCCACACCCTACCGGCTTGCGGTTCGGCGGAGCGCCCTGCCCTCGTGGGGCGCTCCGTTCGCATGTCTGGGCCATACGCTCGATTGCGGGTGCTCCCCGTCGCTCGCGGCGCTACCATCTCTTCAACCGACCCCGGAGGAAAGCCGCGCATGCGTACAGTCAAGGACGTCACCTTCGATCTCCTCCGCACGCTCGGCGTCACCACCGTCGTGGGCAATCCCGGCTCCACGGAAGAGACCTTTCTGAAGGACTTCCCCAAGGACTTCGACTACGTGATGGCCTTGCAGGAGGCGAGCGTCGTCGGCATTGCCGACGGGCTCGCGCAGGGCCTCCGCAAGCCCGTCATCGTCAACGTGCATACCGGCGCCGGCATGGGCAATGCGATGGGATGCATCGTCACCGCCTACCAGAATAAGACGCCCCTCATCATCACGGCCGGCCAGCAGACGCGGGAAATGCTCCTGCTCGAGCCGCTCCTCACGAACGTCGATGCCGTCAACCTGCCGCGGCCGTGGGTGAAATGGGCCTACGAGCCTGCCCGGGCCGAAGACATTCCGGCCGCCTTCATGCGTGCCTATGCGACGGCGATGCAGCCCCCTGCCGGCCCCGTGTTCCTCTCCCTCCCGCTGGACGACTGGGACAAGCCCATGCCGGAGATCGATGTCTTTCGCACGGTCGCCACGCGCATCGGCCCCGATCCCGCCCGCGTCGCCGAGTTCGCCGAACGGATCAATGCGGCCCGGTCGCCCGTCATCGTCTACGGTTCGGACCTGGCCCGCAGCCAAGCCTGGAAGGAAGGGATCCTGTTCGCCGAAATGCTGGGCGCTCCGGTCTGGACGGCGCCCTTCGCCGAGCGAACCCCGTTCCCCGAAACGCATCCCCAGCACGCCGGCGCCCTGCCCGCGGCCATCGGGCCGCTGGGGAGGAAGTTCGAGGGCCACGATCTGGTCATCGTCGTCGGCGCACCGGTGTTCCGCTACTATCCCTATGTCGGCGGCGACTACGTCCCGCAGGGCACACGCCTCCTGCAGGTGACCGACGACCCGAACATGTCGTCGAAGGCGCCCGTGGGCGACAGCCTGGTCTCGGACGCACGCTTGTTCCTTGAGGCGGTCCAGCCGCTGCTCGAGAAGCGGCCGGCGCGCAACGCCACGCCGTTGCGCCCCGCGGCGAGGAAACCCGACATGGAAGCGCAGCCCTTGTCAGGCGACGCCATCATGGCCGCCGTGCGCGACGCCTGCCCGGAAGACTATGTCCTCGCCGAGGAAGCGCCATCCGTCGTCCCCGAGATGCAGGATCAGTTCCGCATCGACAGGCCCGACTGCTTCTACACCTTTGCCTCAGGCGGCCTGGGTTGGGACATGCCGGCCGCCGTCGGCCTCGCGCTCGCGGAACGCGTCAGCGGGCGCAATCGCCCGGTCATCGCGCTCATGGGCGACGGCTCCTTCCAGTATTCGGTTCAGGCGCTTTACACCGCAGTCCAGCAGAAGGCGCACGTCGTCTTCGTCGTGCTCCAGAACCACGAATATGCGATCCTGAAATCGTTCGCGGAGCTCGAGGAGACGCCGAACGTTCCGGGCCTCGACCTGCCGGGGATCGACATCGAAGCGTTGGCGAAGGGCTACGGCGCGCCGGCCTCGCTGGCCAGGACAGGTGCCGAGGTCACGGCGGCCGTCGCCGAAGCCATCGCGCGGCCCGGTGCCAGCGTGGTCGTCGTACCACTCACGCGGAAGCGTCACTCCCTGATCTGAGGGCCGACCCTCAGCCGGGCGGCGTGCGACCGGCCATAGGCGTAGTAGATGACGAGGCCGAAAGCGATCCAGAGGACGAGCCGCGCCCATGTCACCGGCGCCAGCCCGACCATGAGACCGAGGCACGACAGGATACCCAGCAGCGGGATCAAGGGCACGGCCGGGACCCGGAAAGGGCGCGGGATGTGCGGCTCGAGACGGCGAAGCCGCACCACGGACGCGCAGACCATCAGGAACGAGAACAGCGTGCCGACGCCGACCAGTTCGCTCAACGTCTCGATCGGCGCCACGGCGGCGATCGCCGCGACCACCACGCCGATCATGATCTGACTCATCCATGGGGTCTTCAGCCGCGGATGGACGCGGCTGAACATCGGCGGCATCAACCCGTCATTCGCCATCGTCGCGAAGATGCGGCCCTGGCCGTACAGCAGTACCAGGATTGCCGTCGTGATCCCGATCAGCGCGCCGAGCTGGATCAGCCCGGCGAACCAGCCAATCCCCATCCGATCGACCGCGAGGCCGACCGGAGCCGCCACGTTCAGCTCGGGATACGGCACGACGCCGACCAACACACCCGCCACCAGGATATAGAGGATCGTCGAGACCACGAGGGCGCCGAGGATGCCGATCGGCATGTCCCGCTGCGGCCGCTTCGCTTCCTGCGCACAGTTCGAGACGGCATCGAAGCCGATGTAGGTGAAGAAGACGACGGAGGCGCCATGCAGGACGCCGCTCCAGCCGAAGGTCCCGAAGGTCCCGGTGTTCGGCGGCACGAAAGGCTGCCAGTTGGCGGCCGAGACATGAGCGATCCCGAAGCCGACGAATGTCAGGATGACGGTCAGCTTGATCGCCACCATGAGATTGTTGAGGCGTGCCGCCTCGCGCGTGCCGCACACGAGCAGCAGGGTCAGCAGCGCCACGATCGCCGCGGCCGGCAGGTTGGCGACTGCCATCACCGACGTGCCGTCGGCGAGCTGGACCGACTGCCCCGTCGAGGCCGAGAACTGCGGCGGAATGGCAAGACCGATGGAGGCCAGCGTGCCGTTGAAATAGCCCGACCAGCCCACCGCCACCGCAGCCGCGCCGATCGAATATTCGAGAATGAGATTCCAGCCGACCAGCCACGCGGCGAGTTGGCCGAGGCTCGCATAGGTATAGATGTAGGTGCTCCCGGAAACCGGCATCAGCGTCGCCAGCTCGGCATAGCAGAGTGCCACGAACGCGCAGGCGATCCCGGCCAGCACGAAGGACACCACGACGGCGGGTCCGGCATAGAGCGCCGCAGCTGTCCCCGTCAGGACGAAGATCCCCGCGCCGATGATCGCGCCGATGCCCATGAAGACGATGCTGACGGGGCCCAGAACCTTCGGCAAAGCGGCAACATGGCTGGCCGGCGCCATGATCTCGGAAAGCAACTTACGCGACGCGGCACCTTGAATTTTCATGCGTGATCCCCCGTGCCCCTCATAGCAAGAGCCGGCCTCACAACCCATATAAAGAGGATGCGTACCACCCTCCTCACCCTCGGTTTCGTGATGGCTCTGGTCGCTACGGCGGACACGGCCTTCGGTCAACTCGTACCCGGATCGATCGGCAATGGCGGCCGGATGCCGGACACCATGTCGCCCGGCGCCCTGCCGCCGCCGCCCGTCGCCCCACCGGCGCCTGTCATGGCGCCGCCTGCCCCTCAGCCCAACACCTATTCCGTCACGCGCGATCGCCTGGAGAACCAGGGCTACAGGGTGCAACGCCTCGAAGAGAGAAACGACGGCTCCTGGCGGGCCAACGTCACACGAGATCCCGTGCCGACCCGTCCCCAGGGAGTGCCGAAGCGGGTGACCATCCATCCGAACGGGCAGGTCGTCGAGGAGTATTGATCCTCCTGCGCTTCCAGGAATCTCGGCCTGCGATGTCGGATCGGACGGCCCTCACCCGTCCTCGGGACAATCGCCTTGGAGGTTTGTCATGAGGAAGATCGTTGCCGGCGCATTCGTCAGCCTGGACGGGGTCATGCAGGCGCCCGGCGGGCCCGAAGAGGATCCGACGTGCGGTTTCGAGCATGGCGGCTGGACCGTGCCTTATTGGGATGAGCCGATGGGCCAGTTCATGGATGCCTGCTTCTCGCAGCCCTTCGACCTGCTGCTCGGCCGCAAGACTTACGAGATCTTTGCCGCGCATTGGCCGTTCGTCGGTGAGGACGATCCCATCGGCCAGGTCTTCAACAGGGTGACCAAGCATGTCGCGACCTCCTCGGCCGCACCGCTCGGATGGAACCACTCGGTGGCCGTGACGGGGGATGTGGCCACCGAGGTCGCCCGGCTGAAGCAGGGATCGGGGCCGATGCTGCTGATCCAGGGCAGCAGCGTTCTCGTGCAAACCCTGCTCGATCATGACCTGATCGACGAATTCCGCCTGCTCACCTTTCCACTGCTCCTCGGGCGCGGCAAGAAGCTGTTCGGCCAAGGCACGAAAGCGGGCACGCTGAAATTGGCCGAGAGCAGTGTCTCGACGACAGGCGTCACAATGAGCGTATATGCGCGCGCGGGAACCGTGAAGACCGGAACCTTCGCATTGCCGCAGAGCCCCGAAGCCGAACTGGCGCGGCGCGAGAAGATGAAGGCAGAAGACTGAGGGTCACGGCCCCGTCTTGATGTTGGCATCCCGGATGACCTTCGCCCATTTCGGGATGTCGGCTGCGATGGCGGCGCGGGTCTCCTCCGGCGAACTGCCGACCAGGTCGAGCCCCATCGCCACGAATTTCTTATGCATCTCGGGATCGGCCAATACCTTGAGCGATTCCATGCGGACCCTTTCGACGATGGGGCGCGGCAGGTTGGCCGGTCCCATCAGGGCGAACCACGAGGTCGCCTCAAAGCCGGGAAAGCCCTGCTCCGACAGGGTGGGAAGATCGGGGGCACTGGATGTCCGCTTCAGCGAAGTGACGGCGATGCCGCGCACGCGACCGTCGCGCACCAGGGCCATCCCTGCGCCGGCGTTCTGAATACCGATCGGAACGACACCACTCATCACGTCTGTGAGATTCGCGCCGCGGTACGGGATGTGCTCCATCTTGATGCCGGCGAGGTGGCAGAACAGTTCGCCCGCAATGTGCTGCGGCGTGCCGACACCCGGCGTCCCGTAGGACAGACTGCCGGGATTGGCCTTGGCATAGGCGATCAGGTCGGCAATCGACTTGACCGGGAGGTCGTTGTTCACGACGAAGACCGACGGCATGGCCAGCGACGTCGAGATCGCGGTCAGGTCCTTCAGCGGATCGAAGGGCAACGCCTGCAGCGAAGGCAGAATGGTGATCGCGGCATTTCCCGACCACATCAGCGTGTGGCCGTCCGGCGGGGCCTTGGCGACCCTGTCGACGCCGATCGCGCCGGAATTGCCCGACACGTTTTCGACCACGACCGGCTGTCCCCAGGCCTCAGTGAACTTCTGCGCGAACATTCGCGCCGTCACGTCGGTTGCGCTGCCAGCCGTGAATCCCACGACCAGTTTCACCGGCTTGTCCGGCCAGTTGCTCTGGGCGCCGGCAGCTTGGGCGCAAAGCACAGCGACAAGGCCTGCAACGCAGACGCGAATGAGACTTAGCATTGGACGATCCTCCCAAGGGCGGTCTTTGCCACCTCTTGCACCCACGGTAGGGATCGCGGAGGTCCACGGCAACCGCCTGGCGGCGCCTCCGATCACGAAAATGTCACGGCCCTGGAGTCGTCCTGTCGCACCCCGAACGACGAAAGGTAGGTGTAAGACCCAGGTGCAATACCCATATCTGCTCGCGGAGGTGCAAGTGACCGTTTCCCATCCAGTAGACACCCATGTCGGCAGCCGACTGCGCCAGCGACGTGCGCTCCTCGGCATGAGCCAGACCGACCTCGCGAAGGCGGTGGGACTGACCTTTCAGCAGGTCCAGAAGTACGAGCGCGGCTTCAATCGAATCAGCTCCAGCCGACTCTTCGAGTTCGCCAAGGTTCTCGATGTCCCGGTGACCCACTTCTTCGACGGCATGGATTCTTCCGTTGGCACCACCAAGCGCAAGCCGGGACGCCCGAAGGCGGTCGAGAAGACAGAAGACCTCAACACCAAGCGCGAGACCCTCGAACTGGTCCGGGCCTACTACAAGATTCGCGATAAGGGACTGCGGACCAAGACGCTTGACCTGATTCAGGCTCTCGCCAAGAACTGACGGGCACCGGCAACATCGCGTTCGTCAGAACGTTGGAATGGCTACCTGTCGATCTCGTGCCGCCTTCGGCTCTGGAGCCCTGATGTCTCGTCCGCGAGTTGCCATACCCGTCCTGTTGCTTTGGCTCGCCCTGTCCGCGTGTAGTGACGGTCCACCGCTCAAGGCTCCCCCTCCCGACGCCCCGATCTCCACGGTCCGGTACCAGTGCCAGCAAAACAAGACGATCGTGGCGGATCTCTACGACGGCAAGTCCAGCGTCGGGACCGATGGACGACCGATCCCCGGTGGGCGCGCCGTCGTGCAATTGAGTGATGGCCGCAAGCTCAGCCTCGCGCAAACGCTATCGGGCTCGGGCGTGCGCTATGCCGATTCGAGCGAGAGCTTCGTGTTCTGGACAAAGGGTGACACCGCCTTCGTCGAGGAAGGCGCCGGTCAGACCGTGACCTACCGGGACTGCGTCCAGAGGCGCTGAAAACCGCTCACTATCGCCGCCCTGCGAGCGCCCGGTTCTCGAGGCGGCTCAGCAACCGCACGACCGGCCACAGCAGCAGGAAGTAGATCACCGCCGCCATGACGATCGGCGTCGGGTTGTAGGTGATGCTCTGCGCCTGCCGCGCCTCGTAGAGCAGCTCCGGCACAGCCACAACCGACCCCAGCGACGTCAGCTTCACGACCTCGAGGGTGTTGGAAAGGAGATCCGGCATCACGTTGCGCACGGCCTGCGGCAGCACGACGTAGCGCATCGACTGCATGCGGCTGAGGCCGGTGGAGCGGGCCGCCTCGACCTGGCCTGCCGGCACCGAGTCGATGCCGGCCCGGAAGATCTCGCCGTAATAGGAGCCGGTGTTGAGGAAGAAGGCGATCGCCACGCACGCGAAGCCGCCCAGTTCGAGGCCCGCGAAGGGCAGCCCGGCGAACAGCAGGACCAGCAGCACCAGCGGTGGGAAGGCCCGGAAGAAGTCGACCCAGGCCATCAGGGGCCAGCGCACCAGCGGGCTCCTGACCGAGGCCAGCAGCGCCAGGATCAGCCCGCCGAAAAGCCCGAGCGGCACCACGATCAGCGACAGCAGGATCGTGTTCCACAGGCCCGTCATCACGATCGGCCAGGCCGCCTTCATGATCTCGATGTTGAAGAACGCCTCGATCATCGCTTCCACGCGAACTTGGTCTCGATCCAGCGCGCCGCCACGACCACGGGCAGGAACAGGACGACATAGGCCGCCGCGCCCATCATCAGCGGCGAGGGATTGTAGGAATTGGACATGGCCGAACTCGCCTGGCCCAGAATCTCCGTGACCGCCACGACCGTCCCGAGCGCGGTCCCCTTGGTGATCGCGATGGTGCGGTTGGTCAGCGGCGGAATGGTGAGCCGGAAGGCCTGCGGCAGCACGACGTTGAACAGGGTCTGGCCGAACGACAGGCCGGTCGAGCGCGCAGCCTCCCACTGCCCTTTCGGTATCGAGGTGATGCCGGCCCAGAAGATCTCCTCGGAAAACGCCATCAGGACAAAGGCGAGCGACAGCCAGGTCGAGACGAAGCCCGACGGCGCCGGCCCGGCATAGGGCAGGCCGAAATACATCAGGACGATGATCACCAGCGGCGGCAGCGAGCGGAACAGGTCGACGATGAAGATGATCAGCCAGTTGAGCGGGCGGATTGCCAGGCTGCGCAACAAGGCGAGCGCGAGGCCCGCCCCCAGGCCGGTCACGATGATCAGCAGCGCGAGTTCGATGGTGACGACCACGCCGGACAATATGTCCGGCAGGTACTTCACCATGACCTTCGCGTTGAAGAAGGTTTCGACGAATTTGTCCCAGTTGCTCATGCCCGGCGGCCCTCAGTGCCGCTGGATCTGGCCGATGAAGGCGCGCGTTCGTTCGTGGGTGGGATTCTCGAAGATCGCCGCCGGCGGCCCCTGCTCCACGATTAGCCCGTGGTCCATGAACACGACCCGGTCGGCCGCATTGCGCGCGAAGCTCATCTCGTGGCTGACCACGATCATGGTCATGCCGCTCTCGCGCAGGCCGCGCATCACCTCGAGGACCGAGCCGACCAGTTCGGGGTCCAGGGCACTGGTCGGCTCGTCGAACAGCATCACGCGCGGTTCCAGTGCGATCGATCGCGCAATGGCAACGCGCTGCTGCTGGCCACCCGACAGCTGGCCCGGCGTGTGGTCGGCGCGGTCGGCCAGCCCGACTCGCTCCAGTGCCGCACGCGCAATCGTCTCGGCCTCGGCGCGGCCCTTGCCGGCGACCTTGCGCAACGCCAGCATGACATTCCCCAGCGCCGTCATGTGCGGGTAGAGGTTGAACGACTGGAACACCATGCCGATGCGGCGTCGGGCGTGGTTGATGTCGGTCTTTGGATCGAGCATGTCGATGCCATCGACCATGATCGAGCCGGAGGAAGGCTGCTCGAGCCGGTTGAGGCAGCGCAGCAGCGTCGACTTGCCGGACCCGGATGGCCCGATCACGAAGACCAGCTCGCGCTCGTCCACCTTCAGATCGACGCCCTTCAGGACGTGAAGAGTGCCGAAATGCTTATGAATGGCGCGCGCGTCGACGATGTGGCGGGTCACGGGACTCTTGTCTGTTTCGAACGGATCAAAGAAATCGAGGGGCCTTTGCCGACGCCGGAAAGGCCCCTCGGTTCACACTTTCGTGAGGAACGGGGTCAGCCGCCGCACTTCAGTTCATGCGGCGTCGGATCGTAACCGGGCATGCCCGGAACACCGTAGCCCGGCGTGATCACCACGGCCAGGTCGTCGGCTGCCGGCTTCTTGTTGAACCACTTCTCATAGAACTTCGCCATCGTGCCGTCCTTCTTCATGCAGTCGAGCGCGTCCTGCAGTTCGGCACGGAGCTTGGGATTGTCCTTCGGCACGGGCGCGGCCCAGTGGGCACGCGTCTCGGCGAGTTCGAGATCGGCGATGAACTGGGGGTTCTTCGACGCGGCATAGACGATCGTGGTGTTGCCGCCGAGGGTCGCATAGGCGCGACCCGAGAGGACGGCCTGCGTCGCGTCGGGCTGCGTGTCGTAGACCTGCACGGTGAAGCCGTGCTCCTCCGCCGTCTTCTTGGCCAGGGTCTCGTAGGGCGTGCCCTTGTTGACCGCCACGGCCTTGCCCTTGAGGTCGGCCCAGCTCTTGATCGGCGCGCTGCCCTTCTTGATGCCGAACTGGAATGCCGTCCACAGATAGCCGGCGGTGAACAGCATGTTCTCGGCCCGCTCCTTGGTCACCGTCGTCGGCGCCGCGATGAAGTCGTACCGGCCCGACTGCATGCCCGGAATCAGGGTCGAGAAGCTCACGGCATCGATCGTGATGTCGCGCTTCATGCGCTTGGCCGCCTCGGTGAAGACGTCGATCTGGAAGCCCTCGACGCCACCGCCCAGCTTCGGCATCGCGTGCGGCGCGAAGGTTCCATCGACACCGGTGCGCAGCGGCGGCTTCTTGTCCTGAGCGAGCGCGGGGCTCACGCACATCAGCGCGGCCACGGCCAGCGCGGCAAAGCGACGGTGCATCATTTCGTCAGTTTCCTTCCCATGAAATCCCCAAGGTCGAAAGTTAGAACAAGCGTTGTCGGATAGCAATTTAGAGGCCATCTTGCGGCACATGTCCGACCGAATCCTCGTCATCAATCCGAACTCCACCGACGCCGTCACGCGCGGCATCGACGCCGCCATGGAACCGCTGCGCATGCAGGGCGGCCCGGCCATCGAATGCGTCACGCTGAAGGACGGTCCGCCCGGCATCGAGAACCAGGGTCACGTCGAGCAGGTCGTTCCCCTCATCGGCGCCATGGTGAGGCAGCGCGACGCCGACTGCTCGGCCTTCGTCATCGCCTGCTATTCCGACCCCGGCCTGCATGCCGCGCGCGAACTCACGACCAGGCCGGTATTGGGCATCGCCGAGTGTGGCATCCTGACCGCCCTCACGCTCGGCCAGCGCTTCGGTGTGATCTCGATCCTGCGAAAGTCGATCCCGCGCCATCTGCGTTACGTCGGCCAGATGGGTCTCAACGACCGCATGGCCGGCGACCGTGCGATCGGCCTCGGCGTCGTGGCGCTCGCCGACGAGGCCCGCACCTTCAGCCGCATGGCAGAGGTCGCCGCCGAGCTGCGCGACGAGGACGGCGCCGACGTGCTGGTGATGGGCTGCGCCGGCATGGCGCGCTACCGCGAACGCCTGCAGCGCCATGTCGGCCTGCCCGTCGTCGAGCCCAGCCAGGCCGCCGTCGCGATGGCGATCGGCCGGTCCCGGCTCAACTGGTCCTGAGTTATTCGGCCGCGGCCTTGACGACCGGCGCCGCCGGGAAATCCATGCGGTCGTTGGTCCGGCAATAGCGGTCGGCGAACATGCGGCCCACCGGATGGTACTTGTCCATGTGGACGCGCTTGGCCTTGTCGTCCCACAGCTCGTCGCGGATGTGGAAGCGCAGCCCCTCGCCGATCACGAGCTGGCGGTCGTCCTTCACGTTGATGACCTGCCAGGTCTTGCATTCCATGGACCATGGCGCATCGGCGAGGCGCGGCGTCTTGATGTCGACCGACGGCGCGAGCTTCAGGCCGAGATAGTCGGGTTCGCCAACGTTCGGCGGAAAGTCACCGCTCGATTCGTGCATCTTCAGCGCCAGCGGCTCGTCGGTGAGGTTGATCACGAACTCGCCGGTGCGCTCGATGTTGCTCCATGTATCCTTGATGCGCCCATCTGGCCGCTTGTTGATCGCGAACATGCAGAGCGGCGGGTCCTCGGCGAAGACGTTGAAGAAGCTGAAGGGGGCGGCATTGACCACACCGGTCGGGCCGAGCGTCGTCACCCAGGCGATCGGCCGCGGCAGCACGAACGCCGTGAGCACCTTGTAACGCTCGTGCGGCGTGAGCTCGTCGGAAGCGTATTGCATCTTTCAGTTCCTCAGTTCGACGGTTCGAGCTTCACGCCGGTACGCTCGCTGATGAGCTTGTAGTGCTCCGGGCGGCGGTGCTTGGCGAAGTTGAAGGTGGTGTTGCGGATGTACTCGCCGAGGCCGAGGTCGCAATCGTAGGAAATCACCTCGTCGTCCTCGGTGGTGCCCTTGGCCACGATCTCGCCGGTCGGCGCGACGATCACGGAGCCGCCATGCAGCCAGAATCCGTCTTCCTTCCCGGCCTTGGCGGTCGCCACGACCCAGATGCCGTTCTGATAGGCAGCTGCCTGCAACGACAGCATGTGGTGGAACACACGCAGGTACGGCGGCTCATGCGGCGCGTAGACGTTGTCGCTGGGCGTGTTGTAGCCCAGCACCACCATCTCGGCGCCCTTCAGCGCCATCACGCGGAAGGTCTCGGGCCAGCGGCGGTCGTTGCAGATGCATTGGCCGACGATCACCTCGTCCTTGAACATCTTCCAGACGTTGAAGCCCAGGTTGCCGACCTCGAAGTACTTCTTCTCGAGATGCTGGTACGGCACCGTCGGGCGATGCTCGTCGTGGCCCGGCAGGTGGACCTTGCGGTACTTGCCGATCAGCCTGCCGTCGGGTCCGACCAGGATCGAGGTGTTGAAATGGTGGGTCGATCCCTCTTCCTCGGTCCGCTCGGCGTAGCCCAGGTAGAAGCCGATGCCCTTTTCCCGCGCCAGCTCGAACAGCGGCAGCGTCTCGGGACTCGGCATCTGGCTCTCGAAGTACTTCTCGACCTCGTTGGGATCCTCCATCCAGTAGCGCGGGAAGAAGGTCGTGAGCGCGAGTTCGGGGAACACGACGAACTTGGAGCCGCGGCTGTCGGCCTCCTTCAGCATGTCGATCATGCGCTTGACCACGCTCGCACGGCTGTCGGCGAGATGGATCGGCCCCAGCTGGGCGGAAGAGACTTTCAGACGGCGGGACATTATCGACTCTCGGCTTGAGTGAAAGTAGCGGGTAACAACATCAAATCAAAAAAGCGGTTTCAGGCCAAAGCGCGACATGGCCTGCAGCTCGGGCGCGCTCTGGCCCGCCGGCTTCGAGGCATCCGGCGAGGCGCAGGGCAGGAACTGGCCCGAGCCGCGCTCGGCATTCAGCTTGCCGTCTTCGATCACGACCCGGCCGCGGCTCACCACGGTGATCGGCCAGCCCTTGATCTGGCGGCCCTCGTAGGGCGTGTAGCCGACATTGTCGTGCAGGTCCTTCCAGGTGACCGTCACGTCCTTGTCGGCATCCCAGATCGCGAAGTCGGCGTCGGAGCCGACGGCGATCGTGCCCTTCCTCGGATAGAGGCCGTAGAGCTTGGCATGGTTGGCCGAGGTCAGCGCCACGAACTGCTGCAGGGTGATGCGCCCCTTCTGGACGCCCTCCGAGAACAGCATCGGCAGCCGGATCTCGATGCCCGGCACGCCATTGGCCATTTCCTTGAAGGTCGTCTTGTCGCCCTTGGGGATCTTGCCGCCGGCGTTGAACTGGTATGGCGCATGGTCCGACGAGAAGGTCTGGAACGTGCCGTCCTTGAGGGCCAACCACACCGCTTCCTGCGCCGCCGAATCGCGCGGCGGCGGGCTGCAGCACCACATGGCGCCCTCGACGCCGGGCTTGTCCATGTCGTCGGCCGTGAGCGCGATATACTGCGGACAAGTCTCGCCGAAGATCTTCAGCCCCTTCTTCTGCGCCTGGCGCAAGGTCTCGATCGCCTCGATCTCCGACATGTGGACCAGCAGCAGCGGTGCATCGACCAGCCGCGCCAGCGAGATCGCCCGGTTGGTCGCCTCGGCCTCGGCAAGGCGGGCATGGGCGATGGCGTGGAACTTCGGCGCGCCGTGGCCCTGGTCGACCAGGTGATGCGCCAGCCACTGGATCATGTCGTGGTTCTCGGCGTGCACCATGACCAGCGCGCCGTCGCGGCGAGCCACGGCGAGGATGTCGAGGATCTGGTAGTCGCTGACCTTCATCGCATCGTAGGTCATGTAGATCTTGAACGAGGTGTAGCCATCCTTGATCAGCGCCGGCAGTTCCTGTCCCAGTGCCTGCGGTGTGGGATCCGTCACGATCAGGTGGAAGGCATAGTCGATCACCGCCTTCGGCGTCGCCGCCTCGTGATACTCGTTGACCACCTGGCGCAGCGACATGCCGCGATGCTGGGCCGCGAATGGAATGATCGTCGTCGTGCCGCCGAATGCGGCAGAGACCGTGCCGGTATAGAAATCGTCGGCGCACATCACGCCCATGCCCGACTTCTGTTCGATGTGGCAGTGGCTGTCGACGCCGCCCGGCAGGACGAACTTGCCCCCGGCGTCGATCTCGCGCGTCCCCTTGCCCTTCAGGTCAGGCCCGATCTCGACCACCTGGCCATCCTTGACGGCGATGTCGCCTTCGGCCTGCCGTTCGGCGGTGACGATGCGGGCATTGCGAACGATCAGATCGTAATCAGCCATGTCCCTACTCCGCCGCCTTGGCGAGACGGCCGGCGGCCGCCAGACGCCGTTCCAGGCGCGCAATCATTCCATCGAGTTCAACCTTGTCGGTCGCCGTCAGCGACGATCCGGGTGCCCGTTGCTTCGGGCTCTTGATGGCCCCGCGGCGGAACAGCACTTCCTTGCGCAGCGCCAGGCCGATTGCCGGCTGCACCTCGTGCCGCACCAGCGGCAGATAGATGTCGAACAGGTCCTCAGCCTCCTCCGCCCTGCCCTGCGCAAAGAGTTCGTAGACCTGCACCAGCATCTCGGGCCAGGCGAAACCGGTCATGGCGCCGTCGGCGCCGCGGCGCATCTCCTGCGGATAGTAGAGTCCGCCATTACCGACCAGGATGGACACGCGACGCCGGCCGGGCTTCTTCTCACCCTCGCGCACCTTCGTCAGCTTGGCGAGGCCCGGAGCATCCTCGTGCTTCAGCATGACGAGCTGCGGGAAGTCGTCGACCAGGCGCTCGAAAACGCCGACCGGCATGTAGACGCCGGTGGTCTGCGGATAATCCTGGTAGACGACGGGGATCTGCGGACCGAGCGCCTGGAAGACCTGCGCATAGTAATTGTAGAGCCCCTCGTCGCCTTTCAGGCCGGGAGCCGGCGCCACCATCACGCCGGCGGCGCCAGCCATCATCGCCTCGTGCGAAAGGCGCCGGACGTTCTCCAGCCCGGCATGGCTGACACCCACGATGACCTGCCTTCCCTGGGCGCGCCCGATCACGCGGTTGACCACCGAG
>Ga0209066_10001495_pt1 | contig 30729 bp, 32 predicted proteins | sample All_14_2_FD_187198 | JGI IMG/M metagenome (GOLD analysis project Ga0209066, IMG submission 187198) | Freshwater microbial communities in response to fracking from Pennsylvania, USA - Allegheny Zone_MetaG_DW_15 (SPAdes) (version 2) ... | reverse complement strand
GAACTGAATTACCGCGCCAATATCGACGCCCTGAAGCGGGCCGGCGTCACCGAGATCGTCTCGGTCTCGGCGGTGGGATCGCTGAAGGAGGAATTGCCGCCCGGCACCTTCGTCATCGTCGACCAGTTCATCGACCGCACCTTCGCCCGCACCAAATCATTCTTTGAAACCGGCCTGGTCGCCCATGTGTCCATGGCCCATCCGGTGTGCGGACGCCTGGGCGACATCATCGAGCAGGCGGCCAAGGATGCCGGCATCGTCGCCGTACGCGGCGGCACCTATCTGGTGATGGAGGGACCGCAATTCTCGACGCAGGCGGAAAGCAACCTGTACCGCCAATGGGGCTGCGACGTCATCGGCATGACCAACATGCCCGAGGCCAAGTTGGCGCGCGAAGCCGAGATGTGCTACGCCACCGTCGCCATGGTCACCGATTATGATTGCTGGCACCCCGATCACGACGCCGTGACGGTGGAACAGGTGGTCAAGGTGTTGCTGGAAAATGCCGACCGTGCCCGCGCCCTGGTCAAGGCCATCGTCCCCCAGGTGGGCGGACGGTCGGGCAATTGCGCCAAGGGCTGCCATACCGCGCTTGAACACGCCATCATCACCCATGGCGACAAACGCGACGCAGACGTGGTCAGCAAGCTGGACGCCGTGGCCGGTCGTCTGTTGAGGCGTTAATCAGGAAACATCCTCGTCGCCACATTCATGGCGGATTTGCGCGCGCGTGGCACTGAGCACCAACTCCAGGGCCCGTTCGCTGCATTCCACGCTACCATCGCAACCACGCCGGGTGGCGCACAGCAATATATCATGCAGACCATCCAAATCGTTGGCCTGCCCTCGTCCCAAGACCCAACCGCAATGCGGGCGTTGCGTATTCATTATTCCGCCCCCCAGACAAAAAAGGACGCCAACCCCGTTGGGGCGCGTCCTGTAATACTAACTTTATACCCAGATTTTATTTGTTGGTATGGTGGCAAAGGGATATGCACCATCCGAACCACGCCATGACCTTTAGGATGGTCCGGCCCTGGCGCCCCATTGCGCCCACGTCGAGGTTTTCGTAAGGTCGCTCAGGCTTTCCCCCAGGATGACGCAGCATGAAGATCAACGGCACCCCCACCCGTACCATCTGGCCGGCAAAAGATGGCTGGGCGGTGGAAATCATCGACCAAACCCGCCTGCCGCATGAATTGGTGAATGTGCGGCTGGAAAGTCTGGCTGATGCCGCCCATGCCATCAAGGCCATGCTGGTGCGCGGCGCCCCCCTGATCGGCGCCACCGCCGCCTATGGCATGGCTTTGGCCGCGCGGGCCAACAGCTCTGATCTGGCGTTGACGGTGGCCTATAACATCCTGCATGCCACCCGCCCCACCGCCATCAACCTGAAATGGGCGCTGGATCAGATGATCACCGCCCTGGGTAAGGTGCCGGAAGATCAACGCATGGCCGCCGCCTATGCACGGGCCGCCGAAATCTGCGACGAGGATGTCGCCATCAATTCCGCCATCGGCGATAACGGCGCCACCCTGATCCAGGCCGCCTGGGAAAGCGCCCGCGCCCGCGGCGCCGACCGTGTCAACGTGCTGACCCATTGCAATGCCGGCTGGCTGGCCACGGTGGATTGGGGCACCGCCATCGCCCCCATCTACAAGGCCCACGATGCCGGCATCCCGGTGCATGTGTGGGTGGATGAAACCCGCCCGCGCAACCAGGGCGCCTCCCTGACCGCGCGCGAACTGAACTGGCACGGCGTGCCGCATACGGTGATCGCCGACAATACCGGCGGCCATCTGATGCAGCATGGCATGGTCGATCTGTGCATCGTCGGCACCGACCGGGTCACCAGCAACGGCGACGTCTGCAACAAGATCGGTACCTATCTGAAGGCGCTGGCAGCCAAGGATAATGCCGTGCCGTTCTATGTCGCCCTGCCCAGCCCGACCATCGACTGGAGTGTCGCCGACGGCATCAAGGAAATCCCCATCGAGGAACGTGACGCCACCGAGCAGACCCACATGACCGGCAAGGCCGCCGACGGCAGCATCGTCAGCGTCCAAGTCACTCCTGACGGCAGCCCGGCAGGTAATTGGGGTTTCGACGTCACTCCGGCCCGGCTGGTCAGCGGCCTGATCACCGAACGCGGAATTTGCGCCGCCAGCCCCGAAGGCCTACGCGGCCTGTTCCCGGAACGGAACGGCTGACATGCAAAGCATCGTCGATGCCGTCCGTCTGCTGGCCGAGCGCGGTCTGAACCAGGGCGCCTCGGGCAATGTTTCCTTACGCGGCGACAATGGCTTCACCATCACCCCGTCCGGGGTATCGGCGGATGTGCTGCGCCCCGACCAACTGGTCGGCATGGATATGGACGGCACTTGGTCGGGGGCGTGGAAGCCGTCGAGCGAATGGCGGTTCCACCGCGACATCTATGCCGCCCGCCCCGATGCCCATGCCGTGGTCCATTGCCATTCCCCCGCCGCCACCGCTTTGGCGGTCTTGGGCAAGACCTTGCCGGCCTTCCATTACATGGTGGCCATCGCCGGCGGCGTCGACGTGCGCTGCGCCCCTTACGCCACCTTCGGCACCCAGGAATTGTCGGATGCGGCGCTCGCCGCCTTGACCGATCGCCGCGCCTGCCTGCTGGGCCATCATGGCATGATCAGTATCGGCAAGGATTTGGCCCAGGCGGTGGACATCGCCGTCGAGGTGGAGTTCCTGGCCGACCTCTATCTGCGTCTGCTGCCCCTGGGCGAACCGCCGGTGCTGCCGGCGGCAGAGATGGCGGTGGTGCTGGAAAAGTTCAAATCCTATGGCGCCAACGCGCAAGCCCCTATAACGGCAGCCTGACCCGCGCCCGCAATCCGCCCAGAGGACTGTCTTCCAGCAGCACGTCGCCGCCATGGCCGCGAACAATGTCGCGGGCGATGGTCAGACCCAGGCCGACTCCGCCGGTGGCCAGATTGCGCGACCGTTCCAGCCGGAAAAATGGTTTGAACACCTGTTCCCGGCTTTCCACCGGGATGCCGGGTCCATCATCGTCGACGATGATTTCAGCCGCCTCGGCCCGCTTGCCCACCCGTACCCAGACATGACCACCATAGCGATGGGCGTTGCCGATCAGGTTGGAAATCACCCGGGCCATGGCTTGCGGCTTCAGCGGCATGACCAGACTGTCCTCGACATGCAAATCCAGCTCACGCCCCTCACGGCGATAGCGCGACACCACCTCGTCGACCAGGGCGGCCAGATCGGTGGGCGTGGTCGCCTCGCCGCCTTCGCCGCGGACAAAGGCCAGATAGCCCTCGACCATCTGTTCCATTTCCGCCACGTCTTCTTCCAACTCGGCCCGACCGTCCACCTCGCCCAGCATGGCCAATTGCAGCTTCATCCGCGTCAGCGGCGTCCGCAAATCGTGCGACACCCCGGCCAGCATTTCGGTGCGCTGCTGCATCTGCCGCTTGATGCGATCCTGCATCAGGTTGAAGGCCTGGGCCGCTTGGCGCACCTCGGTGGCGCCCTCGGGCTTGAAATGGGGGATATCGCGGCCCTTGCCGAAGGCGTCGGCGGCCACCGCCAGCTTGCGCACCGAGCGCACCTGATTGCGCATGAACACCGTGGCGATGCCCAACAACAGCATGGAGGTGCCTACCATCCACAGCACAAAAATATAGGTGGTGGAACTGAACAGGCGCTTACGCGGCACGAAGACTTCCAACAATCCATCGGACAGTTGCACCCGCACCGCCACCTCGCGCTCGAACGAGCGGGCGTCGACCATGAAGGGGCGTTGTACCCGATCGTTCAGCGCGTCGTGCAGGGCCTGTTCCATCAAACCGCGCGGCGGTTCCGGCGGCGTGTTGGGCAGGATGCCGCCGGTCTGGAAACGCATGTCCAGATCCATCTTGTTGGCGGCGATGCCGAACACCCGCAAGCGGTCTTCCGGTGCGGGGAAAGCCCGCACGCTTTCGATCACCGCGCCGATATCGCCGGCCAGCCCAGCCGACAACCGCCGCGCCACCGTGTCCCAGTGGCTGGCATAGAAGATGTAGGTGGACACCAACTGCACCACGATCAGCGGGGTGACGATGATCAGCAGCGAGCGCCCCAGCAGACCTTGCGGCAGGATGCGTTTGAACCAGCGTTCGGGCTGCGCCATCCTAGTCGGGCCTCAACATATAGCCTTGGCCGCGCACGGTTTGCAGATAGCGCGGCAGGCGGGGATCGTCTTCCAGTTTTTTGCGCAGGCGGGTGACCTGGACGTCAACAGCGCGCGGATTGGCATCGTTGCCGGTGCGGTTGGCCAGATCGTCGCGGCTGACCGCCTGACCGGCGGCCTCGGCCAGGATACCCAGCAATTCCCGCTCGCCGGTGGTCAGATGCACCACCTCGTCGCCTTGGCGCAGTTCGGCCCGCACCGGATCCCAGACGAACGCGCCCAAACCCAAGAGCTTCACCGCAATCCCCTCGACCTTGGGAGTGCGACGCAGGATCGAGGCGATGCGCAGCAGCAACTCCCTGGGCTCGAACGGTTTGGTCAGATAATCGTCGGCCCCCGATTCCAGCCCCGAGATGCGGTCCTCGGACTCGCCCATGGCGGTCAGCAGCAAAATTGGAAGGGCGCTTTGACCGCGCAAATCGCGGGTCAGGCTCAGGCCGTCCTCGCCCGGCATCATCACGTCCAACACCATCAGATCGGCTTCGACCACCGCCAGCTTGGCCCTGGCCTCGGCGGCGGAGGCGGCGGTGGTCACCAGATAGCCGTTGTCGGACAGGTATTTGCGCAGCAATTGCCGCAACCGGTCATCGTCGTCGACCACCAGGATATGCGGCTTGTCGTCCATGATCGCCCCCTGTTAGCGCCAGCCGGGACCGCGCGACGGAAAGCGGGGGCGGTCGGCTTCGTCGATCAGCCCCAGCATGACCTTGCGGAACCCCTCCACCGCCTCGGCCCCGGCCTCACGATAGGCGCGGGCGAAGCGGGCGCGCTGGCGTTCGGTCAATTGCCGTTCAAGCTCGGTGCCTTTTTCCGTCAGTTCCAGCAGCCGCTGGCGGCGGTCGTGCACGCCGGGACGCTGGGTGATAAAGCCCTCGTCCACCAATTGCCCCAAGACGCGGGACAGGGATTGCTTGGTGATGCGTAAAATGGCCAGCAAATCCGACACCGTCATGCCCGGATTGCGCCCGACGAAATAGATGACGCGGTGGTGCGCCCGCCCGAAGCCGTATTCGGCCAGGATGGCGTCGGGCTCGGCGGTAAAGTCGCGATAGGCGAAAAACAGCAATTCGATGCCCTGGCGCAATTCTTCCTCGCGCAGGAACAACGGATTGATGGGCGTCTTTACGTCAGTCATGTTGACATATATCTCTCAAAATGTTACGCGTGGCAAGAGCAAAGGGTAATTTTCTGACGTTTCACTCCTATCGGACGGAATATCATGGCTGACCTAGTCCCCTTCCACGATCGCGACGGCTTCATCTGGTTCGACGGCAAACTGACCCCCTGGCGCGACGCCAAGGTGCATGTTCTCACCCACGGCCTGCATTACGGCTCGGCGGTGTTCGAGGGCGAGCGGGTTTACGGCGGCAAGGTGTTCAAGCTGACCGAGCACTCGGAGCGACTGGTCAAGTCGGGCGAAATCCTGGGCATGAAGGTTCCCTTCAGCGCCGCCGAAATCGACGCCGCCACCAATGAGACGGTCAAGGCCAACAATATCGTCGACGGCTATGTCCGCCCCATCGCCTGGCGCGGTTCGGAAATGATGGGTGTCGCCGCCCAGGCCAACAAGATCCATCTGGCCATCGCCTGCTGGGTGTGGCCCAGCTATTGGTCGCCCGAAGCCCGCATGCGCGGCATCCGCCTCAACATCAGCGAATGGCGTCGCCCGCATCCCCAGACCGCGCCGACGGCGTCCAAGGCCGCCGGCCTTTACATGATCTGCACCATGAGCAAGCACAAGGCCGAGGCCGACGGCTATGAGGACTCGCTGATGCTGGATTATCGCGGTCAGGTGGCCGAAGCCACCGGCGCCAACATTTTCTTCGTCTTCGATGGCGAGCTGCACACCCCCACCCCCGATTGCTTCCTGGACGGCATCACCCGGCGCACGGTCATCGACATCGCCAAGAAGCGCGGCCTGAAGGTGATCGAACGGGCCATTATGCCCGAGGACATGAGCAAGGCGACGGAATGCTTCCTGACCGGCACCGCCGCCGAAGTCACGCCTGTGCGCGAAATTGGACCCTACACATTCACGCCAGGGGAAATCAGCAAGACGCTGATTAGTGATTACGATGCTTTAGTGCGTTCTTAATTATCCCAAAGTATCAGAGAAAATTATCAGTTTTGCGAAAGGCCGGTGTTTGCAACGCCGGCCTTTCATAATACTATCAGTCAGGGGATTCGTCATCCGCGCCTACCGGTACGGGGTTTTGCACCGGTTGCGCCTGAACAGGTGATATTGCGTGAAAGCCTGGCAGAACCTGCGGCTGTCCAGCCGTTTCATGATCATCGTCGGCGTCGGCGTGATCGCCCTTATCCTAAGCGTTGTCGTGGTCATTGGTCGGTTCGAGCGGGCCGAGATGGAGCGCCAGTTGCAGCGCCTGTCGGCCAATGAAATGACCTCGCTGCATGCCCTGATCCTCAACGTCATGGCCAAACGGCCCGAGGACGGCGACAATATCGGCATCCAGGTCTTCAACAGCTGGTTCGACAGCCGCAACATCCACTATCCCGGCAAGGTGTGGAGCGCCTGGGGCGACAAGGTCGTCGCCCACATGGCCGACACCGCACCCGACCACAAGCCCAAACTGCCGGTGGACGACATCGACCGCGAGGCCTTCGCCACCAAACAGCCGGTGGGCCGTTTCATCGATGGCGCCTATCGCTACGCCTATCCCATCGTCCTTGGCGTCACCGACGGCGCCGACCAGGAAGTCTGTTACGCCTGTCACGGCGGCATGGGCATGGAAAAGGGCGACGTCATCGCCGTGCTGTCGTCGTCGCTGTCCACCGCCGAGGCCGAGGCCAAGATGCAGCGCATCCTCACCTTCCTGGTGGTCGGCGGTGTTCTCGCCACCATCTTGGCGGTCATGGGCATTCGCTGGGGCTTGGCCCGCATCATCACCACCCCCATCCACGACATGACCGAACGCATGGGGGCGCTGTCCAAGGGCGATATCAGCATCGACGTGCCGGCACTGGATCGCGGCGACGAGGTGGGCGACATCGCCCGCGCCGTCCAGGTGTTCAAAGACAACACCATCGCCAAACAGGCCATGGAACAGGAAGCCCGTCAGGCCGCCGCCGCCCGCGAAGCCCGCATGCGCCGGTTGGAAGAACTGATCCGCGGCTTTGAAGCCACTGTCGCCACCGTGCTGGAAACCGTGGCACAGTCCTCGGACATGATGGCGCAGACGGCACGGCGCATGGTGTCGTCCGCCGACACCGCCGCCGAGCGGGCCAAATCGGTGGCCCAGCACGCCAACGAAGCCAATCAGAACGTGCGCATGGTGGCCGAGGCGGCCGAGGAACTGTCAAACTCGATCACCGAAATCGCCCAGCAGGTGGCCATGTCCAACGACGTCGCCGCCAACGCCACCACCGAGGCTCAGGGCGTCAATGCCCGTGTCACCGGTCTGGCCGGGGCCGCCGACAAGATCGGCGAGATCATCGAGATGATCACCGGCATCGCCGAACAGACCAACCTTTTGGCCCTTAACGCCACCGTCGAGGCGGCGCGTGCCGGTGACGCCGGCAAGGGCTTCGCCGTGGTCGCCTCGGAAGTCAAGAACCTGGCGCGCCAGACCGTGCGGGCCACCGAGGACATCTCGACCCAGGTCTCCACCATCCAGCGCGAAACCCACCAGACGGTGGGCGCCATCCAGGGTATCGGCACCACCATTTCCTCCATGGACGGCATCACCACCGCCATCGCCGCCGCCATCGAGGAACAGGGCGCCGCCACCCAGGAAATCGCCCGCAACATCGACCATGCCGCCAGCGGCACCAATCAGGTCTACGAGAACATCAACGAAGTCAGCCGTACCATCCACGAAACCGACGAAGCGGCCAAGGAAGTGCTGGCGGCGGTGGAAGACCTGCAGGTCCAGGCCAAGACTCTGCGGCACGAGGTAGACAGCTTCCTGACCGGCATCCGCGAAGTTTAGACATTTTCCGGAACACCTCTGAACGGGCCGCCCGGCTTTGGCTGGGCGGCCCGTTGCTTTGGTATTACCCCTCGTCAATGGGGTGGACGGCGGCGGCAAAACGGTTTAATTGGCATAAACATACCGATTCACCGCCCATTCGGGCGGGGACCAAGCCACCATCTGGGGGAGGTTCTTCAGCGTTGCGCGATCATTTGCTGCATATGGCCGAGGCGGACCGCCGGCTGCGCCAGCAACTGGCTCTGTCGGGGGAATTGTTTGCCGGCTATCACCCGGACATGCGTACCTTGCACGAAGCCAACGCGCGTGAGCTGGAACTGGCCGTCGATGACGAGGGCTGGCCCAATATCCACGAGACCGGCGAAGATGGTGTCGAGGCGGCTTTCCTGATCGCACTCCACGCCATCTCGCGCCCGGCCTTTCAGCGCCGCTGCCTGACCTTGATGAAATCGGCGGCCAATCGCGGCGATATTCCCGCCCGTCACCCGGCCATGTTGGAAGACCGCATCCGCGCTTTCGAGGGCCGTCCCCAGCTTTACGGCACCCAACTGGACTGGGACGATGACGGCCATCTGATGCCGCTGCCCATCGAAAACGAAGGCGACGTCGATAGCCGCCGGGCCAAGGTCGGCCTGCCGCCCTTGTCGCAGACGGTGGCGGAAAGTGAAGCTCAGGCTCGCCAACAGGGCCAGCACCCGCCGGCGGAATGGCTGCACCGTCAGCACGCCATGGCGGCTTTCGCGCACGAGGTCGGCTGGAGGTAGCTGTCCGTGAACGGCCCCGTGCGGCTGGCGGCAGCGAAAAAACCTGAACCAAAGCCTCAAACAAAAAACCCGTTGCCCAAAGGCAACGGGTTTTTGTTGGTGCGACCAGGGAGACTCGAACTCCCACGACTTACGTCACACGCACCTCAAGCGTGCGCGTCTACCAGTTCCGCCATGGTCGCACGCTGGTAGAACCCCAAAAGACCTTGCTAATGGGGAGACAGGGGAATACCAAATCGCCCCTGGTTAATCAAGTGGACTTTCCCAAAGGCGACAAAGCAATGGAATGGCGGATCAGCGAGCAATTGGTGCCCTACCCGGAAGCCCTGGCCTTCATGGAGGAGCGGGTGGCCGCCATCCGGGCCGGCACCGCGCCCGAATGCGTGTGGCTGCTGGAACATCCGCCGCTTTATACCGCCGGCACCAGCGCCGATCCCAAGGACTTGCTGGCGCCCGACCGTTTCCCCGTCTACCAGACCGGGCGCGGCGGCCAATACACCTATCACGGCCCCGGCCAGCGGGTGGCTTATGTCATGCTGGACCTGAAGGCCCGGGGCGGCGACGTGCGCGGCTATGTGCACGATCTGGAGGAATGGGTGATCCGGGCGCTGGATCGTTTTCTGGTCAAGGGCGAACGCCGCGATGGCCGTGTCGGCATCTGGGTCAATCGTGGTATGGGGCGCGAAGATAAGGTCGCCGCCATCGGTGTGCGGGTACGCCACTGGGTGACTTTTCACGGCATCGCCATCAACGTCGAGCCCGACCTGTCGCACTTTTCCGGCATCGTGCCCTGCGGCATCAGCCAGTACGGCGTCACCTCGCTATGGGATCTGGGCCTGACGCCGACCCTGGAGGACGTGGATTCCGCCCTGATCGGCGCCTGGGACGAAGTATTCGTCAGGCCTGAAACGCCTTGACGGCGTTGATCAGGCCCGCGGTGGAACAATCATGGGCCCCCGGCTGATCGGCACCGGTGAGTTGCGGCAGGATTTTCTTGGCCAATTGCTTGCCCAGCTCAACCCCCCATTGGTCGAAGGAATTGATGTCCCAGAGAATGCCCTGGACGAACACCTTGTGTTCATAAAGAGCGATCAGCATGCCCAGAGTATAGGGGTCCAACAGCTTGTAGAGCAGGGTGTTGGTCGGGTGGTTGCCGGCAAACACCCGGTGCGCCGCCTGAGCGTCGGCGAGATCGGGGTTTTCCGCCTTGACCTCGTCCAGGGTCTTGCCGCGCATCAGCGCCTCGGGCTGGGCCAGGAAGTTGGACAGCAGCAAGGTGTGATGCTCACCCACCGGATTGTGGGTGTTGGCGGCGGCCAGGAAGTCGCAGGGGATCAGCTTGGTGCCCTGGTGGATCAGTTGATAGAAGGCGTGCTGGCCGTTGGTGCCCGGTTCGCCGAAGATGATCGGGCCGGTTTGCCAGCTGACCGCGCTGCCGTCGCGGGCCACGCTTTTGCCGTTTGATTCCATGTCCAATTGCTGCAAATAGGCGGGCAGCCGGTGCAGGTACTGGTCATAGGGCAGCACCGCATGGGCGTGGGCGTCCATGAAATTGTTGTACCAAACCCCCAAAAGCCCCATGACCACCGGCATGTTGGCGGCAAGCGGTGCGCTGCGGAAATGCTCGTCCATGGCGGCGGCGCCGTCGAGCAGGCGACGGAAATCGTTGAAACCGATGGCGACCGCGATGGACAGGCCGATGGCCGACCACAGCGAATAGCGTCCGCCCACCCAATCCCAGAACTCGAACATATGATCGGTATCGATGCCGAACGCGGCCACCGCCGGGGCATTGGTGGACAGGGCGACGAAATGGCTGGCCACCGCGGCCGGCCCCAATCTGTCCACCAGCCAGCCCTTGGCGGTATGGGCGTTGGCCATGGTTTCCTGGGTGGTGAAGGTCTTCGAGGCAACGATGAACAAGGTGCTTTCCGGGTCGCACAGCTTCAGCGTCTCGGCCATGTGGGTGCCGTCGACGTTGGAGACGAAGCGCACGCGCAATCCGTCCTTGTGGTAGGGCCGCAACGCTTCCGACACCATCACCGGCCCCAAATCGGAGCCGCCGATGCCGATATTGACCACGTCGGTGATGACCTTACCGGTGGCGCCGCGCCAGTCGCCGTTGCGCACCGCCTGGGCGAAATGGCCCATCTTGTCCAAGACGGCGGCCACTTCCGGGCGGCCTGACCCGCGCAAGGCGGTGTGCAGGACGGCACGGCCCTCGGTATTGTTGATCTTGGCACCGCTGAACATGGCATCGCGGGCGGCTTCCAACCCGGACTGCTCGGCCAAACGGATCAGCAAGTCCATGGTGTGGCCCGTGATGCGGTTCTTGGAATAATCCAAGAGCACGTCGCCCAGGCGAAGGGAAAAGCGGTCGAAACGGCCAGGATCGTCAGCGAACAATGTCCGCATGTGGCTTGCCGCCATCTCTCCGGCATGCACGGTCAAGTCCCGCCATGCCGGCAGGTCGATCGGATGTGCCATGTTGGACCCCTTCCCACCCATTGTTATTGGTCCAATGGTAGCAGAGCCGCCCCACCCGGACCATCCCCCCTGCCCCTGCGTTTTTGCGTTGGCAGCATGGCGCGGGCGGTCTATGCTGATCGGCAACACAAAGTCGCATAATATTTTGGGGCTGACCGATGCTTCGCGTACACGCCGCCTTGGCCGTTTTCTGTCTGCTGCCGTATTCGGCCCAGGCGCATTTTCAGGAGTTGATCCCCAACGCCGACATCGTCGCCGAGAGTGGTGATCGCAGCGTCAGCCTGGACATCACCTTCACCCACCCCATGGAAGGCGGCCCGGTGATGGAGATGGGGGCGCCGGTGCGCATGGGCGTGGTATCGCCCGCCGGCAAGGAGGATCTGAAAAAGGCCCTGGTGCCGGTGACGAAGGGCGCGGGCAAGACCGCCTATACCCTGTCGCATAAGCTGAAGGCGCCGGGCGATTACGTCTATTTCATCGAACCCGCCCCCTATTGGGAACCGGCGGAAGGCAAGCAGATCATCCACTACACCAAAGTGGTCGTCGATCTCGGCTCGGGCGAGGGCTGGGATAGTCTGGTCGGCCTGCCGGTGGAGATCGAGCCCCTGGTCCGCCCCTATGGCCTGTGGACCGGCAATCTGTTCCGCGGCATCGTCCGTCACAACGGCAAACCGGTGCCCTTCGCCGAGATCGAGGTGGAATGGAAGAATGACGGCAGCGTCAAGGCGCCGTCCGACCCCTTCATCACCCAGGTGATCAAGGCTGACAGCCAAGGCGCCTTCGCCTATGCCGTGCCGCGCGCCGGCTGGTGGGGCTTCGCCGCCCTGATCGACGGCAAGCCGATGAAGGGCCCTGACGGCAAGTCGGTTCCCACCGAATTGGGTGGGCTGATGTGGGTCAAAGCGGTGGACATGAAGTAATGGCTCATATCCCCGATGGCATCGTTTCCACCCCTGTGTTGCTGGCCGGCGCCGTCATCGCCGCCGCCGGCATCGGACTGGGCCTGCGCCGGCTGACCCCGGAGCGGCTGCCCAAGGTGGCGGTACTGTCGGCCTTATTCTTCGTCGCCTCGCTGGTGCATTTCCCCGTCGGCCTGACCAGCGTGCATCTGATGCTCGGCGGACTGGCCGGAGTGCTGTTGGGCCTCGCCGCCTTTCCCGCCATCGCCGTCGGCCTGATTTTGCAAGCCGTGCTGTTCGGTTTCGGCGGCTTGCTGGTGCTCGGGGTCAATATCGCCAATATCGCCCTGCCCGCCGTGGTGCTGGGTCTGGCCGGACGCACCATGCTGGCGCGCCCGGCTTTGGCCGGTGTGGTGGCTGGTGGCGGCGCGGTGGCCGGCACCGCCTTGATGGTGGCCCTGTCCCTGGCCTTGTCGGGACGCGAATTCCAGGTCGGCGCCCAGGCGCTGGCCGTCACTTATATCCCGCTGCTGGTGGTCGAGGCGGTGTTCACCGCCGCTCTTTTGGGTTTGTTGGTCAAGGTCAAGCCCGAGGCATTGCGATGAGACATATCCTATACGCCCTGTGCCTGCTGCTGGCCTGCACCGGCCCGGCCCTGGCCCATAAGCTCAAACTGTTCGTCACCAGCGAGGGCGGACAGGTGAGCGGCAGCCTGTATTTCGCCGGCGGCGGCAAGGCTGGCCAACTGGACGGCCACGTGTTGGACGCCGCCGGACAGGTGGTGGCGCGGCTGCGCACCGGCGATGACGGCTCGTTCAGCTTCACCCCACCCGACGGGGCCGCCTATCGCATCCGCTTCGAAAGCGCCGACGGCCACATGGCCGAAGCCGGCATCGGCGCCGCTCCAACCGTGATTCCCCCTGCCATCACCAGTACGGCCCCCGATCTCGACGCGGCCCTGGCCCGCCAGTTGCGGCCCTTGCGCGAACAGATCGATGCCTTGGAAAACCGTACCCGCTTATCCGACATCATCGGCGGCATCGGCATCATTTTCGGGCTGTTCGGCTGTTATGCCTGGATCGCGGCGCGGCGAAAGGAACGGACATGAGCAGCATCGCCCTGCCCGCCGCCGCCTCGCCCCTGGACCCGCCGGCCCAGGGCCGCCCGCTGCTGGCCCGGCTTGATCCGCGCAGCCGGGTGTTGGCCGCCCTGGCCTTCGCCGTCGGCGTGGTGTGCTGCCAGTCGGCCCCCGCCTTGCTGTTCGCCGGCGCCCTGGCGGTGGGATTGGCCATCCTCGCCCGACTGGCGCCCGCCGCCACCCTGCGCCGGGTGCTGGCGGTGGAAGGCTTCATGCTGCTGACCCTGGCCAGTTTGCCTTTCACCATGGGCGGCGAGCCGGTTTTCACCCTGTTGGGCTTCACCGCCGGTTGGGACGGCTTCCACCGCGCCGGCATCATCATGCTGAAATCCAGCGCCGTGTTGTTGGCCACCCTGGCCCTGCTCGGCACCCTGGACATGCCGGCCCTGGGCCATGCTCTGGCCCGGTTGGGGCTGCCGCTGCGCTTCGTCGCCCTGTTTTTATTCACCGTGCGCTATATCGACGTGCTCTACCGCGAATATGCCCGCCTGCGTCTGGCCATGCGGGCGCGCGGCTTCCGCCCGCGCGCGTCGCTGCATTGCTGGCGCGCGCTCGGCCATCTGTTCGGCATGCTGCTGGTGGGCAGCCTGGAACGGTCGGAACGCATTCATGCCGCCATGCGCTGCCGTGGCTTCGACGGGCGCTTTCATTTGCTTGACGAACACCGTCCGGGCAGGCTGGATTGGGGCTTCGGCGCGGTGCAGACCGCGTCCTTGCTGCTTCTGGCCGTATTGGATGTCTGGTGAGCGCACCCTTGTTTCAGCTTCAGGATATTCGCTTCGGCTATGACCCGGATCATCCGGTGCTGGCTGGGGTCGATTTTACCCTGGCGGCGGCGGAGCGGGTGGCGTTGTGCGGCACCAACGGCTCGGGCAAGACCACGCTTTTACATGTGATGGTCGGCCTGCTGACCCCGTCATCGGGAAGCGTCATCGCCTTTGGCCGCGAGCGCCGCCGCGAAAGCGACTTCCACGAGGTCCGCGCCCAGGCCGGCTTGTTGTTCCAGGATTCCGACGACCAGCTTTTTTGTCCCACCGTGGCCGAGGACGTGGCCTTCGGCCCGCTGAACCTGGGCCAAAGCCGGGCCGAGGCGCGGCAAGCGGCGGAAGACGCCCTGGCCCAAGTGGGATTGGACGGTTTCGGCCATCGGGTCACCCACAAATTGTCGGGCGGACAGAAGCGGCTGGTGGCCTTGGCCTCGGTCCTGGCCATGCGACCACAGGTGCTGCTGCTGGACGAACCCACCAACGGCCTGGACCGCGATTCCCGCGCCCGTCTGCTCGCCGTGTTGGCCGGGCTACCGCAGGCCATGGTGATCATCGCTCATGACGACGATGCCTTGGCGGTACTGACCCGCCGCCGGGTGGTTCTGGAAGCCGGGCGCCTGTTGGGCTAAACTTGGCGAAACCGTACCGCCCGGAGGTTACCATGCACGATTCCCATCACGGCCCGCACAGCCATGGCCACAAACACGCCCATGGTCATGAGCACAGCCACGTGCATGCGCATGAACACACCCATGGCGAGGTCAGCCACACTCATCCGCACGCCCATGCCCACAGCCACGAGCATCTGCACCAACACAGCCACCCCCATGCGCACGAGGGCGATGAGGCCCATGCTCATGGTCACGACGATGCCAAGCATGCCTGGAAGCCGCACGACCACCAGCACGCGGCGGATGAACTCCCCGATCACGACCATCAGCATTAAGCCGACCACACCAGCGGCTCGAACGGGCGCAGATTATCCAGGAATTGATTGGTGCTGGCGGCCCAACTGAAGCTCAGCGCATGGTCGCGGCAGAGCTCTGGGTCGATGGTCACCGCCCGCAATGCCGCCTGTTGCAAATCGTCGGACAGTACCCCGGCGGGGGAATCACCGATCACGTCCAGCGGTCCGGGCACCGCATAGGCCGCCACCGGCAGGCCCGAGGCCAGGGCCTCCAGCAGCACCAGACCGAACGTGTCGGTGCGCGAGGGGAAGACGAAAACGTCGGCCCCGGCATAATGACAGGCCAGATCCTCGCCGTGACGGGCGCCGGCGAAGTGCACCTCGGGATGCTTCCGGCGCATTTCGTCCAGTTGCGGACCGTCGCCGACCACCACCTTGGACCCCGGCAGATCGAGGTCGAGAAAGGCCTGGATGTTCTTTTCCACCGCCACCCGGCCCACATACAGGAAGATCGGGCGCGGCAGGTCGCCCCATGGCCCGTCCGCCTGTCGGCATTCGGGGCGCGGGCGGAACAATTGGGTATCCACCCCCCGCGACCAGCGCCCGATATTGGCGAAACCGCGCTGGGTCAGCTCGTCCTCGATGCCCTGGGTCGCCACCATGATGCGCGACGACGCACCGTGAAAGCGGCGCATCACCGCATAGGACAAAGCCAGCGGCACCCGCCAGCGGGCCTGGACGTATTCGGGGAACTTGGTGTGATAGGCGGTGGTGAAGGGAATGGCCCGGCGCAGGCAATAGCGTCTGGCCGCCCAACCCAGCGGCCCCTCGGTGGCGATGTGGATGGCGCAGGGCTGGGCCTGTTCGATCATCCGCCTGAGCTTGGCGCCGGGCTTCACCGCCAGTCGGATTTCGGGATAGCTGGGGCAGGGCAGCGACCGGAAACGGTCGGGGGTGACCATGACCACGTCATGGCCGGCGGCCTGCAATTCGGTTTTTAAGGTATCAAGCGTGCGGACGACGCCATTGACCTGAGGAAACCAGGCATCCGAGACCACGAGTATGCGCATTCCTTCTCCTTGGCCTGAAGGGGCAGAGGGGCGGTGACGGGCAGGGCCAACGGCACCTGTTCCAGCCAGTGGACGATTTCCAGGCGCCCATCCATGTGCTCGACCAAGGCGGTGCAGCTTTCCACCCAATCGCCGTCATTGGCGTAAAGGATGCCGTCCACAAGGCGCAATTCGGCGTGGTGGATATGGCCGCAGACGACGCCGTCGACGCCTTGGCGGCGGGCCTCCTCGACGATGGTCTGTTCGTAATCGTCGATGAACTGGACGGCGTTCTTGACCTTGTGTTTCAGATAGGCCGACAACGACCAATAGGAATAGCCCAGGCGACGGCGGATCAGGTTGAACCAGTGGTTGGCCGTCAAGGCCAGCGTATAGGCCCAGTCACCCAGATGGGCCAGCCACTTGGCGTATTTGACCACGCCGTCGAAGGCATCGCCGTGCAACACCAACAGCCGCTTGCCGTCGGCGGTGGTGTGGATGGCCTGGGCGACCACCTTGATGTCGCCGAAATTGTGCTCGGTGTAGCCGCGGGCGAATTCGTCGTGATTGCCGGGCACGAACAGCACGTCGGTGCCCTTGCGCGCCTTGCGCAGAATTTTCTGCACCACGTCGTTGTGGGCCTGGGGCCAATACCACGAGCGACGCAACCGCCAGCCGTCGACGATGTCGCCGACCAGATACAGGTGCTCGGATTCGGTATGCTTGAGAAAATCCAGCAGGAATTCAGCTTTGCATCCCCGCGTGCCCAAATGGACGTCCGATATCCAGATGCTGCGGTATTGACGGTCGGGGATGGAATCCTGGGTCATGGGCTTGCACCCGCTGCAAACTAACTTGGGCGCTTTTTAGTATCTACTCGACAGACAAGTACACATATATTGTATCTCTCCCAATATAATTCATGGAACTGAAGGCTTTGTGTAACAATTAATTCACCGCCCTACAGCCATGGCGCAGGTTATACAAAGGCTCATGTTGGCGCAGACCATGATCCAGACGGACAATCACACTTTGGCCACCGCGCAAGCGCGCCGTTGCCTCGTTATCCACAATCCTACCGCCGGACGGCGCCGTAAAAAGCGCATGCTGGCCGTGGTCGAGCGGCTGCGGGAATTGGGCTGCACGGTGACCGCCATGCAAACCACCCAGCGCGGCGACGCCGAGGCCTTCGCCCGCGCCGCCAGTGCCGACGATTACGACGTCATCGTCGCCGCCGGTGGCGATGGCACTGTCAACGAGGTGGTCAACGGCATGGTTGCCGGGACCGGCGGCGTCGCCCTGGCGGTGATCCCGCTGGGCACCGCCAACGTCCTGGCCCTGGAAATCGGCCTGGACCCCAAGGACGAGGAACGGATCGCCCGCGCCATCGCCCAAGGTCCGGCACGGACCATTCATCTGGGGGTGGCCAATGGCCGCCACTTCGTCCTGATGGCCGGGGCCGGCCTGGATGCCCATGTGGTCGAGGGCGTCAACATCGCGCTCAAACGGGCCACCGGCAAACTGGCCTACGTGGTGGAAAGCGCCAAGCAGGCCTTCGGCTACGATTTCCCCGAAATCACCGTGCGCGCCAATGGCGAAATCTATGAAGGCCGCATGGCGGTGGCCTGCAAGGGCCGCTATTACGGCGGCCCGTTCATCGCCGCCCCTGGCGCCAGCCTGGAAAGCCCCAAGCTGGAAGTGTGCATCCTGCCCAAGACCGGCGTCGCCGGGGTGATGCGCTATGGCTTGGCCCTGCCCATGAACCGGCTGTCCGATCTGCCGGAAGTGATGGTGATCTCGGCCGAGTCCATGATCATCCAAGGGCCGCGCGGGGCGCCATTGCAAGGCGACGGCGACATCGTCGCCCGCCTGCCCGCCGAAATCAGCATCGCCCGCGAAACCGTGCAACTGATCGTGCCGGAATAAGACGGGTCCACTGGCTGCGCTTCGCGCAGAGCACCAGATTCAGAACCAGCGTTTGCGCTTGAACCAGATCATCACCGCGGCGGTAAAGCCGACCATGCCCAGCAAGATCCACCAGAAGGCCTTGCCGTCGTCCAGACCGGGCAGGCCGGCCACATTCATGCCGAACAGGCCGGTGACCAGATTGAGCGGCAGCATCACCGCCGACAGCACCGACAGAATGTAAAGATTGCGGCCCGAGCGCTCCGCCGAGCGGGCGGCGAATTCGTCGTGCAACAGGCGCGATTGCTCGACGCAATCCTGCAAATCGCCCATGGCCCGCTCGATCCGGGCCAACAAAGGCTCGAAGCGCTCGCCCTCTTCGTCCTTGACCCAGGCGGGCAGGGTGTTTTGCAGGCGGGCGAACAATTGCCGCAACGGCATGGCGCGGCGGCGCAGCTTGATGGCCTCGCGGCGGATGGCGCCCAGTTCACCGGCGACGCCGTCGACGGCATCGTCCAGCACCATGTCTTCCAAGGCGTCGAAGCGGCGACGCACCTTGCGGCCAAAGGCCTCCAGATCGGTGATGATTTCTTCCAGCAGATGAAAGAACAGCGCCGGCGCGGTGGGGGGCGCCTCGCCCACCTGCAGACGAAAGCGCAGGCGGTCGGTGGCGGCCAAAGGGCGCCAGCGTCCGGTGACCAACCGGTTGGCTTCCAGCCACACATGGACTTCGGCCAACTCGCCACCATCGGCGTCGAAATCGCGCTGGCGGTCCTCCAGCACAATCAGGCAGCCATTGCCGAACACTTGGGCGCCCGGCTCCTCGTTGCGGTCCAGCATCATCGAGGCCAGTTGCGGCGGCAGGCCCGATTGCCGCAACAGCCATTGCCGCCCCGGCTCGGTGGCGAAATTGACGTGGATCCAGACGAAATCAGCCACCGCCGCCGCATCGGTCAGCGGGCGGAACGGCTGCGCCTTGCCGTCCTTGACGGCGAAGGCATAGACCATGCCGGCCTCGCCCAGCGAGGATGCAACGGGGGGATTGGCAACGGCCAAGATTGCGGGCTCCGGGTTGGGGGCGGTGCGCCCCCTGTATGGGTCAGCCGGCCCCGGCAATCAAGTTACGAATGCAGCCAGCGCAACCGTGCCGCTTCGTGCAGTTCGGTGGCCGGGACATGGCGGGCGAGATCGGTGAAATACTGACGGATCGCCGCCGCGCCGCCTTCCAGTCGCGGAATCGGCCCCGGGCGGAGGCTTAATTGATGGCTGCTCAGCCAGCGCCGTTCCGCCTCGGCCTCGGGTTGGACGAAAATGACATCGCCGTTGTCGGCCCGGCGGGCCAGCAAGGTGATGCGACGCTCCGCCTGATAATCGACCAGATAAAGCCCGTTGGCCAAAGGCTCCAGCCGCGCCACGCCGCCGGCGCCGATGACGAAGCCGCTCTGATCGCCATCCCAGCGGATATCCACCTGGGTGCCGTCGTCGCGGCCATAAACACCATCACGCCAGCCGGGCAGCGCGCTTCCATTCTCGACCACCGGCGGCGACACCTGATAACAGGCCGATAAGAACAGGCCGACCAGCACCAAAACCCAAGACGCACGCGGCATGTTCATTCCCCGGATCAAAGCGAAAGCAGGACCAAACTAGGCGCCATCCCTGCGTCCGACCTTGACAACGGGCAAGCGTAGTAGCGGGGTGTTACCCGTTGCGCCGCTGGTAATACCATAATGCCGCCCACAACCATAATCACAGGGAGGGCCGCAACATGGCCGCCAAGAAAGTTCTGATGATCGTCGGCGATTATGCCGAGGATTATGAAACCATGGTGCCGTTTCAAATCCTGCTTGCCGTCGGCCATGCCGTCGATGCCGTCTGTCCGGGCAAAACCACGGGCCAGCAGGTCCGCACCGCCATCCACGATTTCGAGGGCGACCAGACCTACAGCGAAAAGCGCGGTCACAATTTCACCCTGAACGCCGATTTCGCCGCCGCCCGCGCCGTCGATTATGACGCCCTGGTCATCCCCGGCGGTCGGGCGCCGGAATATCTGCGCCTGGATGCGGCGGTACTGGATCTGGTCCGCGCCTTCGATAGCGCGGCCAAGCCCATCGCCGCCATCTGTCACGGCGCCCAATTGCTGGCCGCCGCCGGCATCCTGAAGGGCAAGCGGGTATCCGCCTATCCGGCCTGCGCCCCCGAAGTCACCCTGGCCGGCGGCCTCTACGCCGACATCGCCATCGACGGCGCCGTCACCGACGGCCATCTGGTCACCGCCCCGGCCTGGCCCGCTCATCCGGCCTGGATGGCCCAGTTCCTGGCGGTTTTGGGGACCAAAATCAGCCATGGCTGAGGTATGCTGACGGCCACCCGCTTTTTGCCGCCGGAGGCCGTCATGTGCGACATCTACGCCAGCACCGACCCGTCGCTCTATCAAAGCGTGGCGCGGTCGGTGCGCATCGGCGGCGTCGTCACCAGCATCAAGGTCGAGCGGCACTTTTGGCAGATTCTCGAGGACATCGCCGCCGAGGGAGGACTGAGCCTGCCGCAGTTCCTGACCCAATTGCACGACGAAGTGATCGAACGACGTGGCGAGATCGGCAATTTCGCCTCGTTGTTGCGCGTGGTGTGCGCCACATATCTCAACCGGCAGTTAAAACCATAAAGTTATTGTCGTTATTTATCCGGCACTTGACTTGTGCGCAAGGCTCAGCTAAGAAACGCGAATTAATCTTAGATTGTTTATAGATTTTGCCGGAGACGATTTTGCGCATTCTGCCCTATCTGCTGGTTTTGGCCATGGCCGCCCCCATTTTGGCCTGGGTGATGATCAATGCGCTGCTGATCAAGGGGCAAGCCACCAGCTTCAGCCCCGCCGATCTTTGGGTGTTGGTGCCGCTGGGCCTGTGCATGCTGGCGGCTTTCGGCCTGCTGGCCACCTGGATGGAAAAGGCGATCATCCGCACCCGCGGCTGACGCTTTGGGAACCGGCCCTGTCCCCCCCACATTCAACGGGGCCGGCTTCTCCCCCTTCGACAAGGCCCGCGCCTCAAGGCGCGGGCCTTGTTTCTTGCCCCCGCCCCAGGCTTGGGGCTAGAGTGCGCGCCCAACCATCCCCGCTTTTCCGAGGCCCGTCATGTCCGACCGCGTCCTGATCCTTGATTTCGGCAGCCAGGTGACCCAGCTGATCGCGCGCCGGGTGCGCGAAAGCGGCGTCTATTGCGAAATCCACCCCTTCAATCGGGTGAATGCCGAATCCCTGGCCCAGTTCGCGCCCAAGGCCATCATCCTGTCGGGCGGCCCCAGCTCGGTGGCCGAAGCCAGCAGCCCGCGTGCGCCCGAGGCGGTGTTCACCTTAGGCGTGCCGGTCCTGGGCATCTGCTATGGCCAGCAGACCATGTGCGAACAATTGGGCGGCAAGGTCGAACCGGGCGACCACCGCGAATTCGGTCGCGCCTATGTGGACATCATCGACGATTGCGCGCTTTTCACCGGCGTGTGGGCCAAGGGCGGCAAGGAACAGGTGTGGATGAGCCATGGCGACCGCGTCACTGCTCTGCCCGACGGCTTCCGCGTCGTCGGCACCTCGGAAGGGGCACCGTTCGCCGCCATCGCCAATGACCAGCGCCGTTTCTACGCCGTGCAGTTCCACCCCGAGGTGGTGCACACCCCGCATGGCGCCCAATTGCTGAAGAATTTCACCCACAATGTGGCCGGCTGCACCGGCGACTGGACCATGGCCGCCTTCAAGGATCAGGCCATCGCCAAGATCCGCCAGCAGGTGGGCAAGGGCAAGGTGATCTGCGGCCTGTCCGGCGGCGTCGATTCCTCGGTGGTCGCCGCCCTGATCCATGAAGCCATCGGCGACCAGCTGACCTGCGTCTACGTCGATCACGGTCTGATGCGCCTGGGTGAAAGCGAGCAGGTGGTCAGCGTCTTCCGTGACCGCTTCAACATCAATCTGGTGCACAAGGACGCCTCCGACCTGTTCCTGGGCCGTCTGGCCGGCATGACCGACCCGGAACAAAAGCGCAAGACCATCGGCGGCTTGTTCATCGACGTGTTCGAGGAAGAGGCCAAGCGGATCGGCGGCGCCGATTTCCTCGCCCAGGGCACGCTGTACCCCGACGTCATCGAAAGCGTGTCGTTCATCGGCGGCCCCAGCGTCACCATCAAGAGCCACCACAATGTGGGCGGCCTGCCCGAACGCATGAACATGAAGCTGGTCGAGCCCTTGCGCGAATTGTTCAAGGATGAGGTGCGCGAACTGGGCCGCGAATTGGGCCTGCCCGATGAAATGGTCGGGCGCCACCCCTTCCCCGGCCCCGGCCTGGCCATTCGCATTCCCGGCCAGGAAATCACCCGCGACAAGCTGGAAATCCTGAAGAAGGCCGATGCCATCTATCTGGAGGAAATCCGCAACGCCGGTCTTTATGACGCCATCTGGCAGGCCTTCACCGTGCTGCTGCCGGTGCGCACCGTCGGCGTCATGGGCGATTCGCGCTCGTACGATTATGCCTGCGCTTTGCGGGCGGTGACCTCCACCGACGGCATGACCGCCGATTTCTACCCCTTCGACATGGCCTTCCTCGGTCGCGTCGCCAATCGCATCATCAATGAATGCAAGGGCATCAACCGGGTGACCTACGACGTGACCAGCAAGCCGCCGGGCACCATCGAGTGGGAATGAGGCGGCAGCCTCATTTCACTTTGCTCCCAGAACCGATGAGCTTGGCGATTTTCCCGTTGCCCTCGTTGCTCTTGACCTTGTCGCAGGAATAGCACGGACTGCCGTTCTTATATTCCCATGAACTTCCGGTTTCGCAGCAATTATGGGCGCTGTGGCATTCGAAGTGCTTTCCGGTGCAATCATCGGACTGATAGCACCGGATCACGGTGGCGTTCTTTTCCGGCGGCCCCTTGCCCTGGCCGGGCTTGTGCTTTTCTTTTTCCTCGTTTTCCTTGGCCCGCTGCTGCTGCCGTTTGATCGCCTTCAGCGACGACAGTTGAAGACTGGTCGAGCCGGAAAACCTCGCCCCGCCCGGGGCCAAGGGCTGGGCGGTGGCCGATTTCCCGCATTTGCAACTGCCGCCGCATTTCCCACCACATTTCCCTCCGCACTTGCCGCCACAGCCGCCGCTTTTAGCCGGTGATGGCGTGCGGATGGAAATCATCGCCGCCCGCTGTCCCAGGCGATCCGCCTCGGCCTCCAACGCATGATCCTGAACCACGGCCAGACCGACACCGGCAGGCGCCCTGACCCGGCCTTGCCGTTGTTGGATCACATGGGTCAGCTCGTGCCCCAGAATTTGCTGACCGTGCAGCGTCTCAGGCTGGTAACGGCCAGGGGCGAAATAGATATCGGTGCCGATGGTGAAGGCCACGGCGCCGATCCGGGCGGCCTGAGGCCCTTCATGCACCCGCACGGCGGAGAAATCGCTGCCAAACGCCGTTTCCATCTTGGCGAGAACGGTCGATGGCAGGGGCCTGCCGCCGACACGGTTCAATCCCAGGTGATGGGGATCGACGGCAAAGCTTTTGGCGGCGCCATGCGCCTGGAGGGGGGCGGCACTGGTGGCAGGGCGGAACGCCGGCGGCGGTGAACCGGGGCGGAATGGCTGCGCCACCCGATTGTCGCAATGAAGTGATCGCGGCGGCACCATTGCCGGCAAGGAAAGCGGCGTCTGACCACCGGGAAAAGAGGCCTGAATTACCCGACCGCCCATTTGTTTCACCTTGAGCGTGAGAATAGTCAAATCATCACCTCTTATAGAGATTATGGCGGCGCTTATCTAGCGCCATGCGTTTGGGTGTGATTGGAACTGGCCGGCGGGGCTTGCCACGAGGGGAGGGCTGCGGCTAACTTGCCGTCCGACTTGATCCCGCAGGAGAACACCATGACCGCCACCGCCAAAATCCTGTTGCTGGGCTCGGGTGAATTGGGCCGCGAATTCGTCATTTCGGCCAAGCGGCTGGGCGCCCATGTCATCGCCTGCGATGCCTATGCCTGCGCCCCGGCCATGCAGGTGGCGGACGAGGCCGAGGTGTTTTCCATGCTCGACGGCACTGCCCTGGGCGCGGCCATCGACAAGCACCAGCCCGATTACATCGTCCCCGAGGTCGAGGCCATCCGCACCGAGGTGCTGAAGCAATACGAGGACAGCGGCTTCAACGTGGTGCCGTCGGCACGCGCCACCATCATGACCATGAACCGCGACCGCATCCGCGAAGTGGCGGCAACCGAGCTGAACCTGCCGACCTCGACCTATCTTTACGCCGAGACCCTGGACGAGATGCGCGAAGCGGTGGCCAAGGTCGGCCTGCCCTGCGTGATCAAGCCGGTGATGTCGTCGTCGGGCAAGGGCCAAAGCACGGTGCGCAGCGCCGATGCGGTGGATGCCGCCTGGGATTATGCGGTAGCCGGTATGCGCGGCGACCGTAGCCGCGTCATCGTCGAGGCCTTCATCGACTTCGACTACGAAATCACCCTTCTGACCATCCGCACCCGCGATGGCGTGCTGTTCTGCGACCCCATCGGCCACCGGCAGGAACGCGGCGATTATCAGGAAAGCTGGCAGCCGACGCCGATGACGCCGCAAGCCGTCGCCGCCGCCCAGGACATGGCCAAGGCGGTGGTCGACAATCTGGGCGGCTATGGCCTGTTCGGCGTCGAATTCTTCGTCAAGGGCGACCACGTCATCTTCTCGGAACTGTCGCCGCGTCCGCACGACACCGGCATGGTGACCTTGATCTCGCAGAACCTGACCGAGTTCGATCTGCATGCCCGTGCCATCCTGGGCCTGCCGATCCCGGCCATCACCCAGCACGGCCCCAGCGCCAGCGCCGTCATTCTGGCCGATCGCGAGTCCAGCGACTTCACCATCACCGGCATGGCCGAAGCCCTGGTGCCGCCGGCTTCCGGCATCGACGTGGATATCCGCATATTCAACAAACCGACCACCCGGCCCTATCGCCGTATGGGCGTGGCCCTGGCCCTGGCCAAGGACGGCACCGCCGACGATGCCCGCGCCGCCGCCCGCGCCGCCGCCGCCAAGATCAAGATCGTCCATGGCGGCTGAGATGGTCACCATCCACGGCATCAAGGCCTGCGACACCATGAAGAAGGCCTTCGTCTGGCTGGACGGTCATGGCATCGCCCATGACTTCCACGACTTCAAGAAAGTGGGGGTGACCCGCGCCATGCTGGAACGCTGGTGCGACGCCGCCGGCTGGGAAAAGGTCATCAACCGCGCCGGCACCACCTTTCGCAAGCTGCCCGACGTGGCGCGGGCGGACCTGGACCGGGACAAGGCCATCGCCCTGATGCTGGCCCAGCCATCCATGATCAAGCGCCCGGTGCTGGAAAAGGGCGATATCGTGGAAATCGGCTTCAAGCCCGACCGTTATCAGACCCTCTTCCCCGGTTGAGCCGGATAACCGTCTGCACGGTTGCCGCCACCAATAGCTGCCCTATGATGGACGACCCAGCAGCCGGAGCCCCCCGATGGCCATCAACAATGTTCTGGAACGCCGGTTTTTCCCCGCCGGCGAAACCATTTTCCGCGAAGGTGATACCGGTTCGGTCGCCTATATCATCCAGACCGGCACCGTCGAGCTGAGCTGTGGTCGGCTGATGATCGCTGAATTGCAGGACAACGCCATTTTCGGCGAGATGGCCCTGATCGATGGCGCCCCGCGCATGGCCACCGCGCGGGCGCAGACCGATGTTACCGTCATCTTGCTGCCGCGCGCGGTGTTTGAAAGCAAGCTGGTCGGTGTCGATCCCTTCGTCAGCCGCCTGATCGGCATCCTCATCAACAACGTGCGCAACTTCGCCAAGCTGGTGGGTTAGCTTTCAGGTCTACGCAGCACCGTCGGTGCCGGCTTATCCGTGGCCCCCTGGGCGGAAAGGGTGTAAAATCGCGGCTCCGTCTTATATAGACGTCACCGCTGTTTCCGCATTTTCAGGAACTCTTTCCGGCATGACCACGCCCCGCACCCCCCGCCCCGTCGTCCTGTGCATCCTGGACGGCTGGGGGCATCGCGACGAACGCGAAGACAACGCCATCGCCCAGGCCCATACCCCGACCTGGGACCGCTTCCTGACCCAATATCCGCATGCGCTGCTGGCCACCTCGGGTCTATCGGTGGGGCTGCCCGACGGACAGATGGGCAATTCGGAAGTAGGCCACATGAATCTTGGCGCCGGTCGAGTGGTCATGCAGGAATTACCGCGTATCGACAGTGCCGTCGCCGATGGCTCGTTGGCCGCCAATCCTGGCCTTGTCGATGCCATCGCCAAGGTCAAGGCTGCCGGCGGCGCCCTGCATCTGCTGGGCCTGCTCAGCCCCGGCGGCGTTCATTCGCACCAGGATCATCTCGCCGCCCTGGCCCGCAGCGCCGCCCAAGCCGGTGTGCCGGTGAAGGTCCACGCCTTTCTTGATGGCCGCGACACGCCGCCCAGCTCGGCCAAGGACTTCATGGCCCGCTTCCTCGCCGATATCGCCGGCCTCGACATCACCATCGCCACCATTTCCGGTCGTTATTACGCCATGGACCGCGACAAACGTTGGGACCGCGTGCAATTGGCCTTCGACGCCATGATGCTGGGCAGCCCGGCGCTCGCCCTCGACCCACTGGCCGCCATCCAGGCCTCGTACGATGCCGGCAAGACCGACGAATTCATGCTGCCGGTGGCCCTGGCCGGCTATGGCGGCATGAAGGACGGCGACGGGCTACTGATGGGTAATTTCCGTGCCGACCGGGCGCGCGAAATCCTGCATGCGCTGATCGACCCCGCCTTCGACGGCTTCGCCCGCGCCCGCACCGTCACCTTGGCGGCACAGCTGGGCCTGACCGAATATTCCAAGGATCTGAGCAAGCTGCTCGGCACGCTTTTCCCCGCCGAATCCCTGTCCAATATCCTGGGCGAAGTGGCGTCCAATGCCGGCCTGACCCAGTTGCGCATCGCCGAAACCGAGAAATACGCCCACGTCACCTTCTTCTTCAACGGCGGACGCGAGCAGGTCTATCCCGGCGAGGACCGCATCCTGGTGCCCAGCCCCAAGGTCGCCACCTATGATTTACAGCCGGAGATGAGCGCGGCGGAAGTGGCCGACAAGATGGCGGCGGCCATCGATTCGGGCAAATACGACCTGATCGTCGCCAATTTCGCCAATGGCGACATGGTCGGCCATACCGGAATCCTGGAGGCCGCCATCAAGGCGGCGGTCGCCATCGATGGTTGCCTGGAGAAGCTGGAACGGGCGGTGGCCAAGGCCGGCGGCATCATGCTGGTGACCGCCGACCACGGCAATGCCGAGTTGATGCGCGATCCCGACACCCACCAGCCACATACCGCCCATACCACCGGGCCGGTGGACGTGGTGCTGGTCAACCCGCCCGCCGGGATGACCGTCATCGACAACGGTCGGCTGGCCGATGTCGCCCCCACCTTGCTGGCTCTGCTGGGACTGAAGCAGCCGCCCGAGATGACCGGGCGCTCGCTGGTGGGCGGTAGCGCGTCAGAAACTCGTGCGGCGGGCTAGACTTCCCCTGCTTGCCCTGGCCGTCTGGCTGACGGCGGCGCCGGCTTGGTCGCAGGACCAGCCCGATGCCGCCGCCGCCGACCGCCGCCTGCGCGAGCTTGAGGACCAGATCAAGCGCAGCCAGGCCGAACACGCCGAAATCAAACGCAAGGCGCGAGCCATTTCCGACGAATTGGGCCATATCCGCGCCGACATGGTCGCCGCCGCCCGCGCCGCCCAGGACAGCGAGGAATTGCTGTCCGAACTGGAACACCAACTGGAAGACCTGAAGGCGCTGGAAGGCGACCGCGCCGCCGCGCTGCAACGGCGCTCGTCGCAGATGACCGGGGTGTTGACCGCCCTGGAACGTCTGGCCTGGCGTCCGACCGAGGCCTTGATGGCCCAGCCGCAGACCCCGGCCGAGACCGTGCGTTCGGCCATTTTGCTGCGCGCGGCAGTGCCGCAGATCGAACGCTCGGTGCACGATCTCAAGGACGAAATCGACGTCATGAGCCGGCTGCGCGCCGACATCACCAACCAGCGCCAACGCATCGGCAACACCGCCCTGCGCCTGGACGGCGAACATAAGCGGCTGAAGGAATTGTGGGACCGCAAGTCCACCTTGCAATATGCCGCCATCGCCGAGACCGAGGCATCGGAACAGCGCGTCCGGCAATTGGCGGGCGAGGCCCAGGATCTGCGCGAACTGATGCAGCGGCTGGAAGAGGAACGCCAGCGCCGTATCCTGGAAGCCGCCGAAAAGGCCGCCGCCGAAAAGGCCGCCCGCGACGCCGATCTGGCCGCCCGCAAGGCCGCGCGCGAGGCGGAGCTCGCCGCGCAAAAAGCCGCCCGCGATGCCGAAATCGCCGCCAAGAAGGCGGACAAGGAACGCAAGGAACGGGAAATGGCCGAGGCCCGTGCCGCGCGCGAGGCGGAATTGCGGGCCCAGGCCCAAGCGCGTGAGGCGGAAATCGCCGCGCAAAAAGCCGCCCGCGTCCTGGAAAACGCCACCCGCGAGGCCGCCGAGGCCAAGCCCATGGTCAGCGAGAAACCCATCGCCAGCGTCCAGGGCAAGATGGTGTTTCCGGCCAAGGGCAGCGTGGTCGAACGCTTCGGCCAACCCAACGAGGTCGGCGTCATCAACAAGGGAATCAGTATCGCCACCCGCAAGGGCGCCCAGATCATCGCCACCTATGACGGCCAGGTGGCTTTCGCCGGACCGTTCCGTGGCTATGGCCTGCTCTTGATCATCGATCACGGCGAAGGCTATCATACGCTGCTTGCGGGAATGGCCCGCATCGACGCCAATGTCGGGCAAAAGCTGACGGCGGGCGAACCCGTGGGTATCATGGGCGAGGACGAGGCCAAACCCGCGTTGTATATCGAGCTGCGCCGCCAGGGGCAGCCTGTCAATCCTTTGCCTTGGCTTACCGCACAGAAAAGTAAGGGTCACGGATGATTCGCAAGACCATGATTGCCGCCGGCAGCACCACCTTGTTGCTGGCGTCCACGTTCCTGACGCCCGCAATGGCCGCGGAATCCAAGGAAACCTATCGCCTGATGGAATTGTTCGCCACGGTCTTCGAGAAAGTTCGGGCCGAATATGTCGAGCCGGTCAAGGACGACGAACTGATCGAGGCGGCGCTCAACGGCATGTTGACCTCACTCGACCCCCATTCCAGCTACCTGAACGCCAAAAGCGCCAAGGACATGGAGGTCAACACCAAGGGCGAGTTCGGCGGCCTGGGTATCGAAGTGACCATGGAAAACGGCTGGGTCAAGGTAGTGTCGCCCATCGACGACACCCCGGCCTTCCGCGCCGGCCTGCAGCCGGGCGACTTCATCACCCATCTCGACGGCGAGCCGGTCCAGGGCCTGACCCTGTCGGAAGCGGTGGACCGCATGCGTGGCATGGTCAACACCGACATCAAGCTGACCATCCGCCGCAATGGCACCGCGCCCTTCGACGTCAAGCTGACCCGCGCCGTCATCAAGATTCAGACCGTGCGCTCGCACGCCGAGGGCAAGATCGGCTATGTCCGCATCACCCAGTTCTCCGCCACCACCGACACCGATCTGCGCAAGCACGTGGATCAGTTGAAGAAGGATATCGGCAAGGAACTGGGCGGCTTCGTCATCGACCTGCGCAACAATCCCGGCGGCCTGTTGGATCAGGCCATCGCCGTGTCCGACGATTTCCTGGAAAAGGGCGAGGTGGTCTCGACCCGCTCGCGCAAGAGCGAGGACACCCAGCGTTACAACGCCCGGCCCGGCGACATCACCGGCGGCCTGCCGCTGGTGGTGCTGGTCAATGACGGTTCGGCCTCGGCCTCGGAAATCGTCGCCGGCGCCCTGCAAGACCACCGCCGTGCCCTGGTGCTGGGCACCCGCTCGTTCGGCAAGGGCTCGGTGCAGACGCTGATGCCCTTGGGCCAGTACGGTTCCATGCGCCTGACCACCGCGCGCTATTACACGCCGTCGGGCCGCTCCATCCAGGCGGTGGGCATCGAGCCCGACATCAAGGTGCTGCAATCCAAGGTCGAGCCCATCAACGTCCCCGAACGGGAACGCCGGTCGGAAGCATCTTTGCGCAACGCTCTCACCAATCCCGACGGTTCGGCCAAGCAACCCGCCAGCCCCGCCGCCGCGCCTGCGGACGAGCACAAGGGCGACGACAAGACCGACGCCGCCGCGCCGCCGGTGATCAAGCTGGGCGACCCGGCCCAGGATTACCAATTGGCCCGGGCGCTGGATCTGATCCGCGGCCTGTCCCTGTATCGCCCCCCGGCCAACTAAGCCAGACATGGACTCGCTGGACGAAGCCGACCTGTTCCTGTCGCGCCCCATCGGCGTCGATGAGCCGCCGCCCAAACGGCGGATGCGGCTTCGTCCGTTCCTGGTCGTCCTGGGCGTCGCCGTTCTTGGCGGCGCCCTGGGTACCGGGGCCTATTTCGCCTCCAACCTCGACACCCGCGACCTGATCGGCCTGCTCGACGTCGCCGACCAGCCGCCGCGTCTGGCCATTGAAATGCCGGATCGCAAGACCGACGCCAAACCGGACGCCCCCGCCCCCGCCATGCTGCGCCCACCGGGCAGCGCGGCGGTGGACTTGAC
>Ga0209066_10001494_pt1 | contig 30747 bp, 27 predicted proteins | sample All_14_2_FD_187198 | JGI IMG/M metagenome (GOLD analysis project Ga0209066, IMG submission 187198) | Freshwater microbial communities in response to fracking from Pennsylvania, USA - Allegheny Zone_MetaG_DW_15 (SPAdes) (version 2) ... | reverse complement strand
ACCCGACAGGACATGGGATGCCGGTGCTGGCGAATCTGTTTGGCACGCCGCAGCGCGTTGCATTAGGCATGGGTGTGGAAAATATAGATGACTGGCAGCCCGCGTTGCGCGAAGTGGGCAAGCTGCTGGCTTACCTGAAAGCGCCGGAACCGCCCAAGGGCCTCAAGGATGCGTGGGACAAGCTGCCACTGTTGAAGCAGGTATTGAACATGACGCCCAGAGTGGTTTCGTCCGCGCCCTGCCAGGAAATCGTGTGGGAGGGCAAGGATGTCGACCTGTCGCGCCTGCCGATTCAAACCTGCTGGCCGGGGGATGCCGCGCCGCTGATTACCTGGGGGCTGACGGTTACGCGCGGGCCGCAGGATTTGCCGCAGTCGCGGACACGGCAGAACCTGGGCATTTATCGCCAACAGGTGATTGGACCAAACAAGGTGATCATGCGCTGGCTGGCGCATCGCGGCGGGGCGCTGGATTATCGGGATCATTGCGCTGCGCATCCGGGCGATCCGTTTCCGCTCGCCGTGGTGCTGGGCTGTGACCCGGCGACGATGCTGGGTGCGGTAACGCCCGTGCCGGACAGCTTGTCCGAATACCAATTCGCGGGTTTGTTGCGTGGCAGTAAAACGGAACTGGTGAAATGCATCGGTGCGGATTTGCAAGTGCCTGCGCGGGCCGAGATCGTGCTCGAAGGCGTGATCCATCCAGGCGAGACGGCGCTCGAAGGGCCGTATGGCGACCACACCGGGTATTACAACGAGCAGGCGGAGTTCCCGGTGTTCACGATAGAACGCATGACGATGCGGCGTGATCCGGTCTATCACTCCACCTACACCGGCAAGCCGCCGGATGAGCCGGCGATGCTGGGTCTGGCGCTCAATGAAGTGTTCGTCCCGCTGCTGCAAAAACAGTATCCGGAAATCATTGATTTCTATTTGCCGCCTGAAGGTTGCTCGTATCGCTTGGCGGTGGTGTCGATCAGGAAGCAATATCCGGGACATGCCAAACGGGTAATGTTCGGTATCTGGAGCTTTTTGCGTCAGTTCATGTACACCAAGTTCATCATCGTCACCGATGACGATATTGACGTGCGCGACTGGAAAGAAGTGGTCTGGGCGTTGACCACGCGCGTGGATGCCGCGCGCGACACGCTGATTGCCGAAAACACGCCGATTGACTATCTCGACTTCGCCTCGCCGACGGCTGGCCTGGGCAGCAAGATGGGCGTCGACGCGACCAACAAATGGCCAGGCGAAACCACGCGCGAATGGGGACGGCCTATCGTGATGGATGACGCGGTAAAGCGGCGGGTTGATCAACTCTGGCAGGAGATGGGGCTATGAACGAAGAAATCGAAGTGCTGTCAGCAAATGATGATCTGGATGGTGCGCGTGCATGGTGTCATGTGATGTATGGCCTGCACATGCTGTCCGCCGTTTCGGGCATTTTGAGCTCGGCCACGGTGGTGGGCGCCTTTGTATTCGGCTGGCCATCGATCATCGCCGTCATCATCAACTACATGACACGCGGGCGGGTGGCTGGCTCATGGCTGGAAACGCATTGGCGCTGGCAGTTGCGCAGCTTCTGGTTTGCCGCGCTGTGGTTGTTGATTGCCGGGCTGCTGTTCATTACCTTTATCGGCATTCCTGCCGCGATACTGGCCATTGTGGTGACGGGCCTGTGGGTGTTATATCGCGTGATTCGCGGCTGGATGGCGCTTTTTGATAAGCGCGCGATGCCATTGCCATAAACGATAAATAAATTATGGCGGGCTGAACATATAAGCATCCATCGAAAGCGCCCCCAGCACCGTGGCGTGGTAAGGGATACTGAATTTCGCCGGGTCAGCGGCTGCGCCCAGCGCCACAAACAGCGGCAGCAGATGCTCATCGGTCGGATGCGCGCGCACCGCATGCGGTGCTTGCCGACGGTAGTCGAACAAGGCCGGCAGATCATGGCGGTGAAGCGCATCGGCCATCCATCCTGAAAACTCGGTGACGTAAGGCGCGACGACATCATCCGCCGCATCCATTCGCATATCGCGCAGGTTGTGTGTCAGCGAGCCGGAGGCTAGGATCAGGACGCCTTCGCTGCTCAGTTCGCGCAAGCGCTGGCCCAGCAGGTAATGCGCCTCGGGCGTCGCTTCCGGCAGCACGGCGAATTGCGTTGTCGGAATATCCGCCGCCGGATACATGCAGCGCAGCGGCACCCAGGCGCCGTGATCCAGTCCGCGCAGAGGATCTACAGCAATCCCCGGAATCAACTGGCAAACTCTTTCCGCCAGCGCCGGCGCGCCAGGCGGCTGATATTGAACCGCATACAGGGGCGCAGGGAAGCCATAAAAATCGTGAATGGTTTCCGGCTTTGCGGCGGCGCTGATCGCAGGCACGTGTGTCGTCCAATGCGCCGAAATCGCTAGAATCGCGCGTGGGCGCGGCAACTCGGCCGCCAGCCGCGCCCAGGCCAAGCCAGTGTTTCCTGGTGCAATGGACATCATCGGCGAGCCATGTGATACAAACAGGGTGGGTAAAGTGGTCATAATTACACGATCATAAAAAAGTCGGCGTTGGCGAGACGGCGAGAGTAAACCATCTCGGTGTATTGCGCGCTGGGTGGCGGTTTGGCGCTGAATAACCGCTGCTCGAGATGGTGTGGAAGCCAGTAATTTTTATTCTTGACATAAATTTGTTTATTAATGTAAGGTTCGCTGGCCTCTATGGCATTTGTGAATAGGGTAATGTTGTACAGATGGCATCCATGTCTGTATAAAACTATAAAACTATAAAATTTTAAAGGGGAGTGTTCCAAATGTTAAAAGCAATGAAGTCAGTGCAATGTCTCCGTTTGGGGACTTTGTTTACTGGCCTTGGCTTGGGTTTGGCAAGTATGGTGAGCGCGGAAGAAGTGCCGACTGGTTACTTTACAAAAGCAAACCTGGCTTCTGTCAATAAGCAGACATTTGATGGTCATAGCCTAGGCTCCATGATCCCACCCTCAGTGCGCAAGATGATCGAACTGGAGCCAGTTTTATAGCGTCCTGCATCGGATGCGCTATGGAATAAGTGCTAAAGGGTGATCTTGTCTTTGGGGATGGTTATATGAACCTCCTCAATAGCATGAAAATAAACTAATAAAACTTAGTATTCAGGGGGAGATATGAAACAACGCAAATCGAGCATCAAATCCTATGCAGGGGCTGCTACCGTGCTGCTGGCTGCTTCCATGCAACAAAACGCCCTGGCACTGCCGCCGATCAAGATTGGCGATGTGGACGTCGGCACGATTACAGGTTATGCACGAGTTCATGGATCGTGGAACCTGTATGACCATCCGGATCTGGATTTTGCTAATTCAGGTAAAACAGTGGAAGGACAGGGCGAGCTCTCGATGCTGCGCTCGTCGCTGAAACTGGAATATGTGAATGCCAACTTGCCTTACGATTCCAAACTCACCGTGGTGGGTCGTTTGGTCAAGGAATCGCGCACCACCTACCTGAAGCGGCTGGATGCCAGCCCGCTTCAGGTAGGCGATCTGATGGATAACTATAACAGTAACCGTGAAGCCATCCGTGAGGCTTATCTGGATATTCCATTTTCGGATCGGGTCAAGTTCCGCTTTGGTAAACAACAGGTCGTGTGGGGTGAGACGGATTTGCTGCAAGCGCTGGATATCGTGAATCCGCGTGATTTGAGCTGGCGCTCGCTGTTTGAGCCGGAGGATGAGGAATGGCGTAAACCGCTGATCATGGCTAACCTGAATATCTCGGTACCTGAAGCCTATGGCTCCTTGCAACTACTCTACCGTCCGGGCTGGGATCGCGATAGCCAGATGGGTAATACGCTGGACGGATTTGGCGGGCGTTGGGCGGCGCAAGGCAGCAAGGGCATTAATAACTTTGCGCTCATTCCAATCAACTATCATCACGCGGAAGGCAATACAGACGATGCGTCTTATGGCTTCCGCTGGACAGGGGTATTTGGCGAAGACAACATCGGCTATTCGCTGGCCTACTATCACACGCTGAGCGACAACCCGGTGCTCAACGTCAGCGCACCGGCTTTAGGCATTACGCCCTACAAGGGATCGATTGGCTCAGGGGCGACGGATTTTTTCACGATAGGCGCCCCGGTCCCGGGACCGGGCTTCGCTTTCGGCGAGCTTATCCTGCCGCAAATCGACATTGTCGGCGGATCGTTGAATGCCTATATCCAGCCTTTGGACATTGTGTTCCGCGGCGAACTTGCTGCTACCCTGGATAAGCCCTATAACGCGGAAAGTGCGCTGGGCGGTGCAGACCTGCCGACAATTACGGAAAAAAATACCATCAAGTTCATGATTGGCTTTGACAAGCAGGTTCCACTCATGGATTTGCTGGGGACGGACTCGTCGTCTTTCTGGACGGTGCAGATATTTGACACCTGGATTCCCGGGTTCAAGGTGGAAGATAAGCTGCTGGACATCGGTTCATCGCATCTGAAAGAGCATTCGGTGATCGCGGTGACTTCACTGGGGCTGAGCTACATGAATAATCAGGTGCAGCCAGGTCTTGTCATTGCCGCAGATACTAGCAACGGTGGTGGCGTGGTGATTCCTTCGGTCAATCTCCTGTATGGTGACCACTGGCGGCTGCGTCTGGATGCGGCGTTGTTCTTCAAGGCACAGGATGGTTGCAGCATTGATCCAGCCACTGGTGCTGGGGCGAATTGCACACACCTGTTTGGTACCTACGACAACAACGACCAAGTCTCGGCACGCCTGACGTACCAGTTCTAATCCAGGCGAACCGTCTGAAACAACAGCACGTTATGCAGAAGCAAAACGTAGCTTCATTGATATTTGGAACAAGTCTTTATTAATAGTAGGTGATATGGGTTCATGAGTCTGTAAGTTTCATCTGTTGATGTTAAAAATGCAACAAAAGAGGATTTTTAATAAAAAGGGGGATAGATCTGTGAAATACATTAGTTTGGGTGTGATGCTTGCAGGCCTTGGGTTGAGTGGGGTCGGGATGGTGCATGCGGAAGATGTACCAGTTGGCTACATAGTTAACAAGGCGAACTTGAGCGCAGTAGATAGCCAGACCTTTGAGGGGCATAACCTGGGGGCAATGATTACACCTGTCATGCGCAAGATGGTTGAGCAGGGGCTGACACTCAAGTTAGCCCCGACCAAGCCGATGGCCCTTCCCCCATCACTTCTCGCCATGACGGAAAAGTATAGCGGTGGGGTGAAATACGACAAGGCGACACGCAGAATCTCCGGCTATGTGGCAGGGATTCCTTTTCCGAATCTGTCGGAGAGAGATCCTGATATAGCGGAGAAGATCATCTGGAACCATTTTTATAGTTATGCGTTGTATACCGATTCCATGATAGAAACTACACGCGTTTATACTATTGATGCAGTCGGAGGTTTGGAGCGGACATTTGATCTGGTTAACACTCAGATCAAGTTAAAACACCGGGACTCCATTGAGCCGGTCGCTCCTAAAGTGATTGGCAACGGTAGTATTTACCGCAAGGCTATGATCTTCAACCTGGCGCCGCAAGACGTCGCGGGTACCGGCGCTTACATTCAGCGCTATGATGATGGGCGCATCGACGATTCTTGGGCATACATCAAGTCAATCCGTCGTGTGCGGCGCATGTCGGGGGGCACCTGGATGGATCCGATTCCCGGGACTGACATAGTGAATGATGATAGCGGTTGCCACGATGCTTTCCCGACCTGGTATCCGAAGTACAAGTTGGTAGGCAAGCAATGGGTTCTGGGCGTTATGCACGGGGTGCTGCCAGAAACTGCAGGAAAGCCGCACTTCACTTTGGATAAGCTGATTGACACTAAAAATCCCCCTTACTGGAATGTTATTAACCAGCCATGGGAACCGAGAGAAGTGTATGTCTTTGATGCATTTCCTCCGGAAGGCCATCCGTATAGCCGCAAACGTATTTACTACGATGAACAGTCGCAAACGAATTTGATGTGTGAGTTTTATGATAAGAAAGGGACCCTCTGGAAGCTTTTCCAGATACCTTATACGAATATTCGTATGGCTGATGGCCAGCCAGGGGCCGTGACCCCTTACGTCTGGGCAGTTGATTTCCAGCGCATGCATAGTACCTTCATTGACCTTTTATATCATAACCTTAACGATATTCGGGCTGATCCGAGTGACTGGGCGCCGGAAGCTCTGGTTGATTCAGAGAAATTCTCGGCCCCGGGCCTGAGAAGGCGCTTTGGTGAGCTAAAGTGGATGACATGGGAAGAAGAAAAGATGAAAAAACAGTAATTACTGCACTGCTACATCGTCTGCGAAATTAAGTGCTTGAACAGCAGGTTTTTGATACAGCAAATGGCTGGTGGTGATGTGCTCGTTGTTGACTGTTGCATGGAGCTTTAATTGACTGAGGAGACTGCCATGGACATGAAAGTCGATGAGATGAAATATGAGAGTCGCTATGGTTTTGGCATAGGTACCATGCCCATTGAAGATTCTGTATCCCCAGCCTATTTTGCTAAAGAAAAGGAGCTGCTGTTCAAGCGGGCATGGCTGTGCGTTGGCCGCGAGGATGAGTTGCCTGAAGTTGGCAGTTAAGTTATATGGTCAGGGATATTGAAGTGCTGGACACATCAATCATTGTGACGCGTGACAAGAATAACAAGGTCAATGCGTTTCATAATGTTTGCACGCACAGGCTGAACAAAATCATGAAGCCCGGTGTTGGCAAAGTCAAGGCTTTTACCTGCCAGTTTCACGGCTGGGCGTTTGGTCTGGATGGCAAACTGATTCATTCCTCGAACGAAAACCTGTTTCCTGATTTCAAAAAGGAAAAATTAGGCCTGCCTACCGTACATGCTGATGTCTGGAACGGGTTTATATTCATCAACGTGGCGGCCAAGCCGAAAGAAACCCTGTTGGAACAACTCGGCGAGATGGCCGGGATGTACGATGGCTACTTTGAAGGTATGGAGCTGCGTGGCAAATGGCATATCGACGTGGATTGTAACTGGAAAATTTTTATTGACGCGAATACCGAGGCCTATCATGCGCCGACCTTGCACGCAAAATCCCTGCGCGACTCATTTGCCAGCCCGGACAACCCGGATTGCCACTTCAACGATGTACGGTTGTTTGGCAAGCATCGGATTGGATCGGTATATGCCAATCCGAATTACAAGCCGACGGAAGTTGAAGGCAAAACTTTTTTACGCCAAGACACCACTGTATCCGGCGACCTCGGCGACCAGCGCAAAATTGCCGCCAGGGGTTAATCCTGCAAAAAACCCCCTGTGGGCGTTTGATGTCACCGTCATTTTCCCCAACATGCAATTCGGCACTGCCAACGGTTGGTATTTGATGTTTTTGTATTGGCCCTTGTCGGAGAGAAAAACCCATTTCGAGGTTCGTCAATATATGTACAAGCCGGAAACGGCCGGCGATGTTGTAAGCCAAGAGTACACCATGGTGCATTCACGCGACGTGTTGCGTGAAGACATGGGAACACTGGAGGGGACGCAACAGATGATGGCTTCTGGCGTTTTGAAGGAAATCCAGATATGCGATGAGGAAATCACGGTACGCCACAATCATTGGGCCGTGGCTCAATCTTTGTTGGAATGATTGTGTCGGTCTGACCATAGGAAGAGAAAACCCGGAAATCATGGGCCCATGATTTCCGGGATGATAATTTAGCCCGGTAGCGAGGAGAGTTTCATGAAACTATTTGAATTTCGAAATGGATATGCAGGTCGAATGTCCCTGTCAATGAATATGCGGACACTGATTGGCGGCGTATGCGCATCGGTGCTGATGGCAACGACCGGTGGTGCAATGGCTGCAGCACTCGAAGGCCGTGTTAAGGATGTTGACGGCCAGCCGGTTGGTGGCGTAATTGTCACAGTGACGGCGAAGGGGCTTAATTCAAACACACTGACTACTTATACCTCTACCAATGGACATTTTGCGTTCCCGGATATTGGGGCGGATAAGCTGACCGCAAAGTCGCTACGCATACAAAAGATAGGCTATGTGCCAGTTGGCACGCCAAAAATCAAAATGCAGGGGAAGGGTTATGTCGCTTCAGTTGATGTGAAACACATCGACAATGTCGCCTCGCAGGTGCCAGGTTCGGCATGGATGGCGGGCTTCCCGGATAAGCCGGCGGCGCATTCCATTGTCCTCAACTGCGCGCAGTGCCACCACTTCCCGTTTCCCAAGGCAATGGACTACATCGCCAAGTTTTCTGCTCTGCCAGACGATCAACGAGAAAAGGTCTGGTATGACGTGATGAAGTTCATGCGTGTCAAGGCAATCGCCATTGCACCCGGGGATGCCGGAGATGTTTCGAAGTACCCGTTGAAGACGTTTTCACACGATGGTAATAATGGGTTCAGCAAGCAGGATGAGGCCATGATGGTGCCCATGCTGACCAAGTATATGCCGAAGAAATTCGATACCTATGCATTTGCCGATTATCAGAAGCTGCTTGCGCCTATCGGTGGTCCGGCTACGCTGATCCGTGAGTATCAGTTGCCTCCGCCTGATCAGTCCATGTGGCATGACAGTGCAATCGTCCGCAAGAAGGATGGTACGCTTTTTATGTATGCGGCCGATTGGGTTAATCCCCGGATGGCGCGCCTTAACCCGGCGACAGGCGAACTCCGGATGATGCCTTTTCCCAAAGGGCTGGCGGGCGCACACACGCTGGTTCCCGACCATGACGGCAAGATCTGGGTAACCTTTCAGGTTTCCAGCCACATGGGACGGTTTGATCCGGAAACTGAAACCTGGCAGACCTGGACGGTCGGGAAGTCAGGATGGACCGAGGGAAGCGAAGGTGGTGGTCTTATCCATAGCATCGCCTACAAGGCGGGGTTTGAAGTCGGTTTTGATGCAGGTGGCGGTGTCTGGTCCAGTCTGGGAGGAACAAACCAGTTGGTACGTCTTGATCCCAAAACAGGCAAAACAGCTGTGGTTGATGGACCACCGACAGGCGAAGCGCCAGAAGTTGGTGAGCGGACGTTGGTCTCCGGCATTTATGGTGGGGTAATGACCGCGGATGGCAAACATGTCTGGTTCACACAATTGGAGGGATCGCTGTTTTCAGTCAATACGGAAACCATGAAAATAGAGCAGATTGTTGCCATTCCGCGCGGCGATGGTCCTCGTCGCTTGACCATTGATAAAAACGATATCCTCTACGTGCCCTTGAATGGCGCCGGTTCGCTGCTTGTCTATGATGCCAGGGCAAAGAAGACCGTTGGCAGCTATCCGCTGCCGGATCGTGCGGCGGCACCGTATTCGGCGAACTGGGATGCATTTAGTAACTCGGTCTGGATGGGTGGTGGAAGCGCCAGTCGGATGTACCGATTTGATGTCGCCAGCAAGTCGTATACAGAATATCCCTTGCCTTCGACAGAGAATATAATTATTCGTACCATCCCAATTGACCAGAAAACGGGCGATGTGTACTTCTCTTATTCTCCGGTTGCCCTGTTGAAGAAACCACACATGATGGTATGGTTGAAGCCGGATACTGCAGAGCAAGCGAAGAAAACTGCAAAAGTCTCGACTGATGCATCCGGCAGCTGATCTGATCTGAGCTGATCTGAGACGAGTCAGGCCAATAATTAATATAAACAGGAAGGAAAACATATGAGGTTGGTTTTAGGTATTTCTGCTGTGCTGGTTGGTTTATCCGGCATGGGCAACGCCATGGCCAATGAAAAGCTTTTTGTGGAAAAAGCGAAGAAAAACCATTGTTATGAGTGTCACCGCAATGGGGAGGCTTTCATTGGCCCAAGCTTTTTGCAAATCAAGGATCGCTACAAAGGTCAGGAAAGCAATAAAGAGTTTGTCGATTATTTGGCAAACAAGATCATCAATGGCGGGGGGGGGGCATGGGGTCCCACACCAATGAATTCAAACCCTCAGGTATCCAAGGCCGAGGCGAAAAAAATCGTCAAGCTGATTTTTAAATTAGAAAAGCAGTAAGTCAAACTGGCTGTGGAAAAAGCCCTCGGCTTAGCCGAGGGCTTTTTTGTCCGCAGACCTTATTGCTGATACTTCCGTGGGCATGGCTCTACGCAGGTGGAGCAAGCACGGATGTGTCAAAGAATAGCTTCTGCATTTGCTGTAAGTGCCGCTGGCAGCTATAATCCACCGGTTTGCCGAATACCATGTGAAACAGTGGGGTATCCGGTTCCGTCTATCGCTTGACTTGATCCAGGAGTTCTACTGTGCCTCAATTTCCGCCCGCCCTTCTTGCTTTGGCCGACGGAACGATATTCAGGGGTAAGGCGATAGGCGCAAGCGGCCAGAGCGTCGGTGAAGTGGTCTTTAACACCGCGCTTAGCGGCTATCAGGAAATCCTGACCGACCCTTCTTATGCCCGGCAGATTGTTACGCTGACTTATCCCCATATCGGGAACTATGGCATTAATCACGAAGATGCCGAGTCGCATCGAGTCCATGCGGCTGGCCTGGTGATTCGTGACTTGTCGCTACTGGCTTCAAACTTTCGCAGCGAACAGACATTGGATGCCTATTTGCGTACCGAAAATGTGTTGGGAATTGCCGATATTGATACGCGCAAGCTTACCCGCCTGTTGCGCGAAAAAGGCGCGCAGGCAGGGTGCCTGATGGCTGGTGATCCGCTGCACGCGGACGATGCTGTTGATCAGGCACGTGCCTTTCCCGGTCTTGCCGGCATGGATCTGGCAAAAGTGGTGAGTACATCGCAATCCTACCTATGGAGCGAGGGGGAATGGTCATTGGGGGCAGGTTTCAAGGTGCAGACCGCGCCGCGTTTTCATGTCGTGGTCTATGACTTTGGCGTGAAGCGCAACATCCTGCGCATGCTGGCCGCACGTGGGAGCCGTCTTACCGTTGTGCCAGCGCAGACTTCCGCTGCGGATGTGCTGGCGCTGAAACCCGATGGCGTGTTTCTGTCCAATGGCCCGGGTGATCCTGAACCATGCGATTACGCGGTCGCCGCGATCCGCGAGTTTCTTGCCCGGCGCTTGCCGGTGTTTGGCATTTGCCTGGGGCATCAGTTGATGGGCCTGGCAGCCGGTGGCAAAACACTGAAAATGAAATTTGGCCATCATGGGGCCAATCATCCGGTCAAGGACTTGGAATCCGGCCGGGTCTTGATTACCAGTCAGAACCATGGCTTTGCGGTTGATCCGACGAGCCTGCCGATGCAGGTCAAGGCGACACATGTCTCGCTGTTTGACGGCAGCCTGCAAGGCATGGCGTGGACAGACCGCCCGGCATTCTGTTTCCAGGGACATCCAGAAGCCAGCCCAGGTCCGCACGATGTGGCTTACCTTTTTGACCGATTCACCAGCCTGATGGCTGACTACACCAAGGTGCAACATGCCTAAGCGCACCGATATAAAAAGCATTCTGATCATTGGCGCCGGCCCGATCATCATCGGCCAGGCCTGCGAGTTCGATTATTCCGGCGCGCAGGCGTGCAAGGCGCTGCGCGAAGAAGGTTACCGGGTCATCCTGGTCAACTCGAATCCCGCCACCATCATGACCGACCCCGGCATGGCCGACGCGATTTATATCGAGCCAATCACCTGGCGCGTGCTGGAAAACATCATCGCCAAAGAGCGTCCCGATGCCTTGTTACCGACCATGGGCGGGCAGACGGCGTTGAACTGTGCGCTGGATCTGGCCAAGCATGGTGTGCTGGAAAAGTACGGTGTTGAGATGATAGGCGCATCACGCGAAGCGATCGACAAGGCGGAAGATCGCGAGAAATTCAAGCGGGCGATGACCAAAATCGGCCTGGGTTCGGCCCGCTCCGGCATTGCCCATAGCATCGAAGAAGCGCAACAGGTGCAGGGTGCGTTGGGCTTCCCGATCATCATCCGGCCTTCATTCACGATGGGCGGCTCGGGTGGCGGCATTGCCTATAACCAGGAAGAGTTTGTTGAAATCTGCAAGCGTGGCCTGGATGCCTCGCCGACCAAGGAACTGCTGATTGAGCAATCCCTGCTCGGCTGGAAAGAATATGAGATGGAAGTGGTGCGCGATTGCAAGGATAACTGCATCATCGTTTGCTCCATCGAAAATCTCGACCCGATGGGCGTGCACACCGGTGATTCGATCACCGTGGCGCCGGCGCAGACTTTGAGTGATCGTGAATACCAGATCATGCGCAATGCGAGCATTGCGGTGTTGCGCGAGATTGGTGTCGATACCGGCGGTTCGAATGTGCAGTTTGCGGTGAATCCGCAGGATGGCAGCATGGTGGTGATCGAGATGAATCCGCGCGTATCACGTTCATCGGCATTGGCATCGAAGGCGACGGGTTTCCCGATTGCCAGGATTGCCGCCAAGCTGGCCGTGGGCTACACGCTGGACGAGTTGCGGAATGACATCACGGGCGGGGCGACGCCGGCTTCGTTCGAGCCGTCGATCGACTATGTTGTTACCAAGATTCCGCGTTTTGCGTTCGAGAAATTCCCGCAGGCGAATGACCGCCTGACGACGCAGATGAAATCAGTCGGCGAGGTGATGGCGATTGGTCGCACCTTCCAGGAGTCGATGCAGAAAGCGTTGCGCGGGCTGGAGGTCGGCGTCTATGGCTTTGATGAAGTCAAGGCCGAGCGCGAAGAAATCAACCATGAACTGGCGAATCCCGGCCCGCTGCGCATTTGGTATGTCGGGCAGGCTTTCCGCGAAGGCTATTCGCGTGATGAAGTTTTCGCCCTGAGCAAGATTGATCCATGGTTCCTCGCGCAAATCGAGGATCTGATCAATACCGAAGGCTGGCTCGGCTCACAGAATCTGGTCGATCTTGATTTTGATGCGTTGCGTGGCCTCAAGCGCAAGGGTTTCTCCGATCGTCGCATCGGCGCAATAGTCGGCGCTGGCGAGACGGCGATACGCGAGCACAGGCATGCGCTGGGCATCCGTCCGGTCTATAAACGCGTGGATACCTGCGCTGCCGAATTTTCCACGGCGACCGCCTATATGTATTCAACTTACGAGGATGAGTGCGAAGCGCAGCCGACATCGCGGCGCAAGATCATGGTGCTGGGCGGCGGGCCGAACCGCATCGGCCAGGGGATTGAATTCGATTACTGCTGCGTCCATGCGTCGCTGGCGATGCGCGAAGATGGCTATGAAACCATCATGGTGAATTGCAATCCGGAAACCGTGTCAACTGACTACGACACGTCGGACCGGCTGTATTTTGAACCATTGACGCTGGAAGACATCCTGGAAATCGTGCATGTCGAACAACCGGAGGGCGTCATTGTCCAGTTCGGCGGGCAGACGCCGCTGAAGCGGGCGCGTGAGCTGGAAGCCAATGGCGTGCCGATCATCGGCACCAGCCCGGACATGATCGATGCCGCCGAAGACCGCGAGCGCTTCCAGAAGTTGTTGCATGACCTGGGCTTGAAGCAGCCGCCCAACCGCACTGCGCGTACCGAGGCAGATGCCTTGCGCCTGGCCGAAGAAATCGGCTATCCGCTGGTCGTGCGTCCTTCGTATGTGCTCGGCGGGCGGGCCATGGAAATTGTCCATGAACAAAAAGACCTGGAACGCTACATGCGTGATGCGATCAAGGTGTCCAATGATTCGCCGGTGCTGCTTGACCGTTTCCTGAATGATGCGACCGAAGTCGACGTTGATGCCTTGTGCGATGGCAGGCAAGTCATCATTGGCGGCATCATGGAGCACATTGAGCAGGCGGGTGTGCACTCAGGTGATTCGGCTTGTTCGCTGCCGCCATTTTCCTTGTCTCGGGAAATCCAGGATGAGCTGCGTCGGCAGACCGAAATGATGGCGCATGGCCTGCAGGTGGTTGGCCTGATGAACGTGCAGTTCGCCATTCAGGGCAGCGGTAGCGATGCGGTGGTGTATGTGCTCGAAGTAAATCCGCGCGCCTCGCGCACCGTACCCTTTGTTTCCAAGGCCACCAGTTTGCCGCTGGCGAAGATTGCCGCGCGCTGCATGGCCGGGCGCAGCCTGGCCGACCAGGGCGTGACGGATGCCATTATTCCAAAATATTTTTCGGTGAAAGAAGCGGTCTTCCCCTTCAATAAATTCTCCGGTGTGGATAGCATTCTGGGACCGGAAATGAAATCGACGGGAGAGGTCATGGGTGTTGGGCGCAGTTTCGGCGAAGCCTTTGTCAAGTCGCAACTGGCGGCAGGTACGCGTTTGCCCAGGGCGGGCCGGGCATTCATCAGCGTCAGGGCGGCCGACAAGTTGAAAGCTGTCGATGTTGCTGCGCAGTTGCATGAACTGGGCTTTACCTTGCTGGCGACCAAGGGCACGGCGGCAACCATTGCGGCCGCAGGCGTGCCAGTCACCCGGGTGAACAAGGTGAATGAAGGCCGTCCGCATATTGTGGATATGATCAAGAACGGCGAGATGGCGCTGATTGTGAACACGGTGGAGGAAAATCGCAGCGCGATTGCCGATTCCCGCTCCATACGCACATCATCGCTGGAAGCCAAAGTGACGCTATTCACGACCATTGAAGGTGCGCATGCGGCATGTGCCGGCATGCGTCATGCCGGACTGGAAACCTATTCCTTGCAGCAACTGCATGCCGAGCTTTTGCCATGAGTGGAAAATTTCCCATTACCTTGCATGGTGCCGAATTGTTGCGCGCTGAATTGCATCGCCTGAAAACCGTGGAGCGCCCGGCGGTGATCGCCGCGATTGCCGAGGCACGCTCGCATGGCGATTTGTCGGAGAACGCGGAATACGACGCCGCCAAGGAACGGCAGGGTTTTGTTGAAGGGCGCATCCAGGAAGTGGAAGGCAAGTTGGGCAATGCACAGATCATCGATCCGGCATCACTGGATGTTGATGGGCGGGTGGTTTTCGGCTCGACTGTCGAACTTGAGGACGCCGAGAGCGGCCAGACCGTGACTTATCAGATCGTGGGTGATGATGAAGCCGACATCAAGTCGGGCAAGATTTCGTTCAACTCACCCGTGGCGCGAGCCTTGATCGGCAAGTTCAGTGGCGATGCAGTCGAGGTAAAAACCCCGGGCGGGGTGCGTGAATACGAGATACTCGACGTCAAATATATTTGACGTGACTTGATGAAATTCGCCACCGCGCTCTACGCCATCGTCATCGCCATCTGGCTGGGCAGCCTGGTTGGTATTGGTTATATCGCCGCCCCGGTATTGTTTTCCCAATTGGTCGACCGCACCCTGGCGGGTAATCTGGCGGGCGCCATGTTTTCAGTCGAGGCCTGGCTGGGTATCGCTTGCGCCGCTTACTTGCTGGTTTATCTGGTGCTAGCGCAGGGTGCGCGGATCACGCGTTGCAGCGTGTTCTGGATTGTGCTGCTGATGCTGGCCGCGACGCTGCTGAGCCACTTTGGCATCCAGCCGCTGATGGCAGCACTGAAGCTGGAAGCACTGCCTAAGCCAGTGATGGAAAGTGCGCTGCGTGACCGTTTCGCCTTATGGCATGGCGTGTCGAGCGGGCTTTACCTGTTGCAGACGCTGCTCGGGATCGCGCTGGTGGTTTTACAGGGCCGTGGTAGAAAGGCTTAGCCGGGGCGCCGCCTGCGTGTTTCGGTACGCATCGCTGCCTGCTTTTTGTTGCCCGGTCGCCGTCCCGGAAAGGGACTGTCCAGAAACGGACTCAAGGCTTCGCGGCGTGTTGCCAGCGCCGATTTTTTTTCAAGGTTGATATCGATGGGCTTCGCGCGCCACAGGACGAGCAGGTTGCCGATATGCTGCACTTCGGCGCAGTCCAGCGTGCTGCAGATTTCAGCGAATAGTGCCTCGCGGTCAGCGCGGTCAATGCCGTAGAGCCGCACCTTGATGAGTTCATGCGCCTTCAGGCAACGGTCGATTTCAGCCAGGACAGTAGGCACAAGCCCTTTCTGGCTGATCGAGACGACAGGATTAAGATGGTGTGCGGCGGCGCGCAAGGCGCGGCGTTGGGCAGGATTGAGTTCAGTCATGGCGGGATTGTAGCGTGAGCGAGAAAATCAAACGCAATAAAAAGAATAAGGCCTGGATGATGGAGCATGTCACTGACACCTATGTGCAGCGTGCGAAGTCGGAAGGCTGGCGTTCGCGCGCGGCATTCAAGCTGATGGAGCTTGACGATGACAACAAGTTGCTGCGGCCCGGCATGACGGTAATCGACCTGGGTTCGGCACCGGGCAGCTGGTCACAGGTGGCTTCCCGACGTATTTTGCCGGGCGGTTGGCTTATCGCGCTGGATATTTTGCCGATGGACAGCCTGCATGGCGTCGAATTCATCCAGGGTGATTTTCGGCAAGATGAGGTGCTGCACCTGCTGGAAGAAAAGCTGGCAGGACGCCAGGTGGACCTTGTGCTTTCCGATATGGCCCCCAATATGTCGGGTATCGGGCTGGTTGACCAGTCGCGGGTGATGTTGCTGGCTGAGCTGACATTGGAGTTTTGCGAAAAAAATCTGAAACCCGGCGGCGATATGCTGGTCAAAGTTTTTCAGGGCAGCGGTTTCATGGAGTTGCGCGCGGCCGTATTGAAAATGTTCAGTACGGTGCAGGTGAAAAAGCCCTTGGCGTCGCGCGGGCGTAGCGCGGAGAATTTCCTGCTGGCGCGCGGCAAACGGGGCTAAGCGGGGCTGAATGCAGTTTGCAGATTACTGCATGCGGCAATAGAATGGGTTCTATATGCAGCCCAAGAAGAGAGAAGGGTAATCGTGAATAACATGTTCAAGAATTTGGCGATCTGGTTGGTCGTCGGTATCGTACTGATGACGGTGTTCAACCAGTTCAGTTCGCACCAGACCGCCCAGAATACGCTGGAATACTCGCAATTCCTCGATGAGGTCAAGCGGGGGCATATCACCAAGGTCGTCATTCAGGGGCGCACGCTGGAAGCCACGACGACCGACGGCAAGCGGGTCCTTTCTTATGCGCCACAGGACTTGTGGATGGTGTCTGACCTGTTGAAGAATAACGTCGCCGTGGTCGCCAAGCCGGAGGAAGAGCAATCCTTCCTGATGAGCATCCTGGTCTCGTGGTTCCCGATGCTGTTGCTGATCGGCGTGTGGGTGTATTTCATGCGCCAGATGCAAGGAGGTGGCAAAGGGGGGGCATTGTCTTTCGGCAAGAGCAAGGCGCGTTTGCTGGATGAGTCCACCAACGCGATCACGTTTGCCGATGTGGCCGGTTGTGACGAAGCCAAGGAAGAAGTTTCCGAACTGGTTGATTTCCTGCGCGACCCGACGAAGTTTCAGAAACTGGGTGGGCGTATTCCACGCGGCGTGTTGCTGGTGGGCAGCCCGGGTACCGGAAAAACGCTGTTGGCCAAGGCTATTGCCGGCGAAGCCAAGGTGCCGTTCTTTTCCATCTCCGGTTCCGACTTTGTCGAGATGTTTGTCGGCGTTGGCGCATCGCGTGTGCGTGACATGTTCGAGCAGGCCAAGAAGAGCGCGCCGTGCATCATCTTTATCGATGAAATTGATGCAGTCGGACGTCAGCGCGGGGCAGGGCTTGGCGGTGGCAACGATGAGCGCGAACAGACCTTGAATCAACTGCTGGTCGAAATGGATGGATTTGAGGGGTCGGCCGGCGTGATCGTGATTGCCGCGACCAATCGGCCGGATGTGCTGGATCCGGCGCTATTGCGCCCGGGTCGTTTTGACCGGCAAGTCGTCGTGCCACTGCCCGATATCCGTGGTCGCGAGCAGATCATCAAGGTGCATATGCGCAAGGTGCCGGTGGCGCCGGATGTCGACGCCTCGGTGCTGGCGCGAGGCTGCCCCGGCTTCTCTGGCGCCGATCTGGCGAACCTGGTGAATGAGGCGGCCTTGTTCGCGGCGCGCGGCAACAAGCGGCTGGTCGACATGGAAGATTTTGAGCGCGCCAAGGACAAGATCATGATGGGTGCCGAGCGGCGCAGCATGGTCATGCAGGAAGAAGAGCGCCGCAACACGGCATATCACGAATCCGGGCATGCGGTGGTGGCCATGTTGCTGCCGAAAACCGATCCGGTGCATAAAGTCAGCATCATGCCGCGTGGCCGTGCGCTGGGTATTACCATGCAGTTGCCGGCAGAAGACCGCTTCAGCCAGGATAAGGAACGCCTGCTGTGCACGGTTGCAGTGCTGTTTGGTGGGCGCATTGCCGAAGAGCTGTTCATGCACCAAATGACCACGGGCGCTTCCAACGACTTCCAGCGCGCGACCGATCTGGCCCGGCGCATGGTGACGCAATGGGGCATGTCGGATGTGCTTGGCACCATGGTCTATGGCGAAGAGGAAGGCGAGGTTTTCCTCGGCCGTTCGGTCACCACGCACAAGAACATGTCCGAGGCCACGATGCAGAAAGTGGATATGGAAATTCGCCGTATCCTCGACGACCAGTATGCGCTGGCGCGGCGCCTGCTCGAGGAAAATCGCGACAAGGTCGAGTCCATGGCCGCAACCTTGCTGGAATGGGAAACCATTGATGCGGATCAGGTCAAGGACATCATGGCCGGCAAGCCGCCGCGTGCGCCCAAGCCGACCAGCATTCCCCCCGCACCGAAGACGGATGGCGGTGCTGCGGGGGAAGCGCCCACGGCGACTGCCCCTGCCTGAGTTTCTAAGTCACGTGAGCTGTCGGCGCTAACCGTGCAGGGCGGTCCTTCCATCCCGCAGGCTTTTCGCTGTGGCCGTTATCTGCTGGACGTGCAACACCCATTGCTGATGGGTATCGTCAACCTGACAGATGATTCCTTTTCCGGCGATGGTTGGCGTGGCGATGCTGACGCGGCGATTGCCCATGGCCTGCAACTCGTGGAAGAGGGGGCGCATATCCTCGATCTGGGTGCGGAATCATCGCGTCCTGGTGCGCAGGCCATCGCAACCCGGCAGGAAATTGACCGCCTGCTGCCCGTGCTGGAAGGCCTGGCCAATTGCGGCGTGCCGCTGTCTGTCGATACGGTGAAGCCTGAAGTCATGCGTGCGGTATTGTCGGCCGGTGCGGACATGATCAATGATATTAACGCCTTGCGTGCGCCGGATACCCTGGATTTGCTTGCTTCGAGTACGGCCAGCGTATGCCTGATGCATATGCAGGGCAGCCCGCAAACCATGCAGCAAGCACCTCAGTATGCTGATGTGGTGCAGGAAGTCGCCGACTTTCTTGCCGCGCGCATCGCGGCGGTGCGGCAGGCGGGGATTCCCCTGGAACGGATTTGTATCGACCCGGGATTTGGTTTTGGCAAGGCGCTGGCGCATAACATTCAGCTTTTGCGGCGGCTGGATGTCTTCACCGAGCTTGGTCTGCCCGTGCTGGCAGGGCTGTCGCGCAAGTCGATGCTGGGTGCGTTGACCGGCCGGGCAGCGATGGACAGGATGCCCGCAGGCATCGCCGCGCATCTGCTGGCTGCCATGCGCGGTGCGCGTATCTTGCGCGTGCATGATGTCGCGGCCACGCGCGATGCATTGGCTATACTCCATGCCGTGGAGAGTGACACATGAGCAGAAAATATTTTGGTACGGATGGGGTGCGCGGTCGTGTCGGTGAAGCGCCGATCACGCCGGATTTTGTCATGCGGCTGGGTTATGCCGCAGGGGTGGTGCTGGCCGGTGGCCATGCGGTTGAGCATCCGGCGGTACTGATAGGCAAGGACACGCGGATTTCCGGCTACATGCTGGAAGCCGCGCTGGAGGCGGGTTTTGCCGCGGCAGGCGTGGATGTGATGCTGTGCGGCCCGATGCCGACGCCGGCCGTGGCCTACCTCACGCGCGCCTTGCGCTTGCAGGCCGGCGTGGTGATTTCCGCGTCGCATAATCCGTATGACGATAACGGCATCAAGTTTTTTTCCGCGCAGGGGGCCAAATTGCCGGACGCCATCGAGCTGGCGATTGAAGCCCGGCTTGACCAGCCGATGAATTGCATGGCGTCGGCGCAGTTGGGCAAGGCGCGCCGCGTGGATGACGCGGCAGGGCGCTATATCGAGTTTTGCAAGAGCAGCTTCCCCAACGATCTCGATTTGCATGGCATGAAGATCGTGGTGGATAGCGCACATGGTGCGGCCTATCATGTGGCTGCCAAAGTGTTCCACGAGCTGGGTGCGGAAATAGTCGGCGTTGGTGATACGCCGGATGGACTGAATATCAACGCCAAGGTCGGCGCCACCGCGCCACAGGCGATGCGGGATGCGGTGCTGGCGGCCAGGGCCGATTGCGGCATTGCGCTGGATGGCGATGGTGACCGCCTGGTGATGGCGGATGCGATGGGTGCGCTGTATGACGGCGACCAGTTGCTGTACCTGATTGCGCGGCATCGCCTGCGCTCTGCGCCGGTGAGCGGCATTGGCGGCACCTTGATGAGCAACCTGGGCTTTGAACATGCCTTGTCACGTCTTGGCATTCCGCTTGGCCGTGCCAAGGTGGGCGACCGCTATGTGCTGGAGATGATGCAGGAGCGCGGCTGGTTGCTCGGCGGTGAAAACTCCGGTCACATCATCTGTCTTGACCGGCACACCACGGGAGATGGCATCGTCGCCGCCCTGCAAGTGCTGGCCGCCTTGCGCGCACAAAAGGAAACGCTGGCCGAAGCCTGTGCGGATCTCGTGCTGTATCCGCAAAAGCTCATCAATATCCGGCTGGCGGCAGGTTTCGACTGGGCGCAGGATGCCTGCATCAACGCCGCCGTCAAGTCGGCCGAGGCCGTGCTGGACGGTACAGGCCGCGTCTTGCTGCGGCCTTCAGGTACCGAGCCTGTATTGCGCGTGATGGTCGAGGGGCGTGATGCGGTTGTCGTCATCCAGCAAGCTGAGGCGATTGCCGCCGTCATCCGTCAGGCCATGGAGAATCCGGCGCTCGACAAACAAACTTGAGCCGGATGTTTTTTCGTCTGGCATTTGTAAAAGCTTGTGTCCAATCCAGTGGGCGTGACGCCGTTTCGCGGTGAACCGCGATATTTGTTCGTATGAGTCGCTTGATTCTGTTCAACAAGCCGCATGGCGTATTGACGCAGTTTACCGATGCGCAAGGGCGCGCCACGCTGGCTGACTTTATCAATATCCCCGGCGTGTATGCCGCAGGGCGGCTGGATGCGGATTCGGAAGGTTTGCTGTTGCTCACTGACGATGGCCGTCTCCAGGCAAGCATTGCACATCCGCGTCATCAACTGCTGAAGACTTATTGGGCGCAGGTGGAAGGTTTGCCAACCGAGGCTGATCTTGAGCCGTTAAGGCGCGGCGTCGATCTGGGTGATTTCAGGACGCAGCCTGCACAGATCAGCCTGATGGATGAACCGGAAAATTTATGGCCGCGCGACCCGCCGATCCGTTATCGGGCGAATATCCCCACGTCATGGTTGCAGATTGTGATTGGCGAGGGAAAGAACCGCCAGGTGAGGCGGATGACGGCAAAGATCGGTTTTCCCACATTGCGGCTTATCCGCTGGGCAGTTGGCGAGTGGACGCTGGACAACTTGCCGCAGGGCGCGTGGCGCGAGATGTCAATGAGTGCGGCGCGATGGTAGGCGCCGTGTCACCAGCGCCGACTTTTCCGCGCCACACATGATGCGCAGCGTGGCGGTCGTCGGTGGTGGTCCGGCTGGCCTGATGGCGGCCGAAGTGCTCGCGCAGGGTGGTGTGCGGGTCGATGTTTTTGACGCGATGCCATCGCCGGGCCGCAAGTTTTTGCTGGCTGGCGTGGGCGGCATGAATATCACACATGCCGAACCATTCGACCTGTTCCTGTCGCGCTACGGTGCGCGCGTTGCGATACTCAAACCACTGCTGGAAGCGTTTCCACCGACCATGTTGCGGGAGTGGATCCATGGCCTGGGCGTGGCGACTTTCGTCGGGTCATCCGGCCGCGTATTCCCCACGGAAATGAAAGCTGCACCGCTGTTGCGTGCCTGGCTGCATCGCCTGCGCGCAGCGGGAGTGCGTTTTCATGTGCGCCATCGCTGGCTGGGCTGGACTGATGCCGGCGCGCTGCGCTTTGCGGCACCCGTTGGTGAGATCGTAGTGGCAGCGGATGCCGTGGTACTGGCGCTCGGCGGGGCGAGCTGGCCGCGGCTGGGCGCCAATGGCGATTGGGTTCCGATGTTGGCGCAACGCGGCATCGATATTTCGCCGTTGGTGCCGACGAACTGTGGCTTCGATGTGGCGGGCGGTTGGAGCGAACATCTGCGCAAACGCTGCGCCGGTCAGCCGCTGAAAACTGTCACGCTGCGTTTCAACGATGCAGGCGGTGTTGCACATGAACGCAAGGGCGAATTGATGCTTTCGAATACCGGTGTTGAGGGCAGCTTAGTTTATGCATTGTCGGCGCCCTTGCGCGACACGATTGCGGCGCAAGGGTGTGTGACAGTACATCTCGACTTGCTGCCCGACAAGTCGGCAGAACGGGTTTTTGCCGAAGTCGCCCATCCGCGCGGCGCGCGTTCGCTATCCAGCCACTTGCAAAGCCGCGCTGGCATCAAGGGCGCGAAGATGGCGCTGCTGCGCGAGGTGCTTACGCCTGTGCAATTGAACTCGCCGGTGCGGCTGGCTGAAGCGATAAAAGCGCTGCCATTGACACTCATCGCGACACGCCCGATTGACGAGGCGATCAGCAGCGCGGGCGGCCTGCGGTTTGCCTCATTGGACGCCAACCTGATGCTGCGCGAATTGCCCGGCGTTTTTTGTGCAGGCGAAATGCTCGACTGGGAAGCGCCGACCGGCGGCTATCTGCTTAGTGCCTGTTTCGCCAGCGGGCGCGCGGCAGGACAGGGGGCGTTGGGCTATCTGAACAAACATTGTATTGCGCCAGGCTGAACCCGGTTAAGCGACAACTCGAGCATCCGCACCTGAAGCCTCGTACGCGACGCCGTGTTCTCCGGCATCGCGTGGCGCACCCTATCGCCGTAACAGTTGTTGAGCGCTTGCCTCAACGGCCGACATCCACGGCCAGACAGCCACGCAGCTCGCCTGCAAGCAGTGCAGTAGCATAGGGCTTCAGAAAGACTGATGTCGCCAGTCATGGCATCCGGCTTGGTGAGGTCGAGATCCCTTGCCCAGCGGCTACCATCGGACATTACAACAAGGACGGTTGTACCGCTGGCGGCGTCCACTGGTATAGCCAGGTCTCGGTCAAAGGCTGGCCGTTCACGCGCAAATACATGCGGAGATTGATCGGAGTCTGCGCCGTGTCGGTTGGCTTCAGATCGAACATGGCACGCAATCCCTGTATTGATGCCAGCGGGCGCACCGAGGTGATCTCGACCTCGCCACGCGAAACGTCGATCACCGGCTCGATGGCCGTATCCTTGTCAAGCATGGCGAGGTTGCCGCCGGTAAAATCGACCGCGAAACGCCAGGAGAAGTATTTGCGTTTCTGCCCCACAATGCCGCCCAGGCCGGTACGGGTGGCGACGACCCGGGCAAGCGGCGTGGCGACCGGCGGCTGCGCACCCCAGTAGAGTCGATAGGCGAACAGCAACTCCTGGCCAGCTTGGGGCTTCTCGACCGGGTTCCAGAATGCAACGATATTGTCGACGGTCTCGTCGGACGCCGGTAATTCGACCAGCTGGACCGAGCCTTTGCCCCAGTCCGACCGTGGCTCGACCCAGAGGCTGGGCCGGCGCTCGTAGAAGGCACCGTCGTCCTGGTAGTGGTCGAAATTACGGTCGCGCTGGAGCAGGCCGAAGCCGCGCGGATTGTCGTCGGCGTAGGCGTTGAAACGCAGGTTTGCCGGATTGGTCAGCGGTCGCCATATCCATTCGCCGTTTCCGCACCATATTGCCAGCCCGTCCGAGTCGTGGATCTCCGGCCGCCAATCGCGGTTGGTACGATTTTCGTTCTCGCCGAAGAGGAACATGCTGGTCAGCGGCGCAATGCCGAGCCGCTCGATCGGTTTGCGCGGGTAAAGCGCGGCATCGATATCCATGACCAGCTGCGATGCCGGATGGATGAGAAAACGATAGGCGCCGGCGACACTCGGAGAATCCATCAGCGCGTAGACCGTGAGTATGTCCGCTTCAGACTCAGGTCGTTCGAACCAGAAGGCAGTGAAGCGCGGGAATTCCTCGCTGCGCGACATGCCGCTGTCGATGGCCAGGCCGCGCGCCGAAAGACCATACTGCATTTCCCCCCCGACCGCGCGGAAATAGCTGGCGCCGAGGAAGGCGGCGATGTCGCGCTTGCGGTCGGTGTGATAGAAAAGCTGAAAGCCGGCAAAACCGAGATCCTGCGGCAGATGTGCACCCCGCAACCCGCTTTTGCCGTAATCGAACATGGCGGGATCGTAGGCGATTTCCTGCGCCTGGCCATCCTGTACTTCGTACATGCGAACCGGTGTCTTGAAAAACAGACCCAGATGAAAGAACCGTGCTTCGAAGCGAAGTCGCTCTTTCGCCCACAAGGCATGTTCTGGACTGTAGCGAATGGCCTGGAACTGATCCCAGTCGAGCTTCTGCACGCTTTCGGGAAGCGCCTCGCTCGGGGGCTGATAGTCTCTGGCCGCCAGCGTCCGGGCTTGTCCCTTGAGCACTGCATAGTCGAAGCGGTGGGCTTCGCCCGGGGCTTTCAGCAGCGCGTGCACCGCGGTGCTGTGGCTCCCCGCAGGGAATGCAGAAAAACCGAAAACAGCACTGGCTTTCAGGAAGTCGCGTCGATGCATGACAGACGGTCTGTAATTTGTGGAAGTATCTTGTGCCATGCAGGATGGGCCCTGGCCGAAGCCCATACTTCGAAGTGCAGTCGCGACAATGTGACGGGATCGTTGAGCAAGTGCATCTTGTGGCCGGTGCTGAGGGCATCGGGACCTTCGCGGAGCGCCTTGTCAATCAGTTCCGAACGGTGTTCTGCAACGCGAAACTGTCGAATACGGGGTACTCCGGTGGCACAGATCACGGCATTGGTCGACGGATCGACTACGGCTTCGAGGAAGCCCGGCGAAGCGGTGGCATGCGCGGTGTGTTCGCGTGTCCGGCGCAACTCTTCGGGGGGATTCAGTTCCTCCGGGATCAGGAAAAGACGAAGCCTGCGCAGACGCTGGCCCAGGGATATGCGGCTGGAAAGTACCGAAATCGGTATCGAAAGAATGAGCGCACCCACGACCGGCAGCAACCACAACAGGTAGGAAGGCTTGAGCCAATAGACGCCGGCAGCCCAGGCCAGACCCAGCAGCGTATGCCATCCATGGCGGCGCAGCGCTTCGCTCCAGCCAGTTTCGATATCTTCCCGTGGCGGCGATTTCCACTGGATGCCTTGACCCAGCAGCGGAGCCAGCACGAAACTGGTATGGAACAGCATGCGGATCGGCGCCAGCAGAGCCGAAAACAGTATCTCTGTCAACATGCTGAGAACGAGGCATAGTCTTCCGCCAAAGTGTTTTGCGTCCCGCATCCAGATCAGCATGACGCCGAGTATCTTGGGCAGAAACAGCAGCGCTGCAGTGACCGAGAAGAGCGCAATGGCGCGTTGCGGATTCCATTCCGGCCACACCGGAAACAACTGGAACGGCTGCACGAAGTATTGCGGCGTTGCCAGCGCGTGTTCTGCTAGTTGGGCCGTGGACAGGAGCAGGAACAGAAACCACAGCGGGGCGGACGCATACGCAGCCACTCCAGTCAGGAATACTGCCCGATGCGCCGGATGCACGCCGTTAGCCAGAAACAGGCGAACGTTCATCAGATTACCTTGGCACCAGCGCCGGTCGCGCTTGAGTTCATCGACCAGATTGGGCGGCACCTCCTCGTAACTTCCCGGAAGGTCATACGCAATCCATACCGTCCAGCCGGCGCGGCGCATCAACGCGGCCTCTACGAAGTCATGCGAGAGAATTTCTCCCGACAGGGGGCCGCCGCCGGACAGGCGACCAAGTGCGCAGTGACGCATGAAAGGTGCCACACGAAGGATGGCATTGTGTCCCCAGTAATGGGATTCGCCGAGTTGCCAGAAATGCAATCCGGCAACGAAGAGTGGTCCATATACGCGGCTGGCGAATTGCTGCATGCGGGCATAGAGGGTGTCGCGTCCAGCAACCAGTGGCGCGGACTGGATGATGCCGGCCCCGGGATTGGCCTCCATCAAACGCACCAGACGGGTAAGACACTCGCCGCTCATCACGCTGTCGGCATCGAGCACAACCATGTAACGGTAGTTGGCGCCCCAGCGGCGGCAGAAATCGGCGACGTTGCCGCTCTTGCGTTTGAGGTGGTGCTGGCGCCAACGGTAGAACACATGCCCGAACCCCCCCACGGCACGGCACAATGCGAGCCAAGCATCGACCTCGGCGACGCGATTATCAGCGTCGCTGCTGTCGCTGAGTATGAAGAAATCGAAGTGCTGCAATTCGCCGGTGCGCGCCAGCGACTCATGAGTGGCGCGCAACCCGGCGAATACGCGTGCGACGCTTTCGTTGCAGATCGGCATGATCACCGCGGTGCGTGCGTGCTCGTCGATAGGCACATCGGCGGCCGCGCTGGCGGAAATTGCAAAGCGGTCGCCGCCCGTGACTTTCACCACAAAGCCCATTATCGCGGTCCAGAAGCCCAGCGAAACCCATGCGGTCAAAATCGCGAACAGGATCAGGATGGCCATTTCCAGCATCCGGCGGCCGTGATAAGGCAACACCGCAGCCATGGCGCTGGTGAAGAAGTAGACCTGGCTGACGACCAATACCAGCAATGCCAGGCGGCGCAGATTGGCGGCGGCTTGCCAGCCGCCGGAGGAGGTACGGGAATCCGCCTGATCCTTGCCGGGCAGGAGACAACCGGGATCGTGCCGGACCTGACGCGACTTGAACAGACGAAAACTGGACTTGGGGGGCCAACGCAGCGGGGCCATGGTGCTGCGATTGATCGCCGGACTGGCGGGCAGGCACATTTGCGCGGACGCCTCATGCCTGGTTCCGGTTGCCATGGGCAGTCCGCTTTTGCCGATGGCGAGCCGGCTGCAAATCGAGGCGAAGGCTGGATTATCCGGATCGGCATCGTTTCCCTGATCGGCGAGCGCAAGATGCAATGCCGCCATCGCTTCGCGCGAACTGGATATATCCAGTTTGGCCAACTGGCTTAATAGCGCGTGGCGTCGTTCCTGCGTCAAAGGCAGGCGGTCGAGATAACGTTCGCACTTATCCTGTCCGGGAAAGCCGCACTTTAATCGGGTGGCAAGATGTAGCTCCATGTCTCGGATATCCCCTTGTTTCCGCTGCGCAAGGAAGCGCGCATTTCCACCGGTTTACTGGCGTCGAGCCGTTGCAGGCGTAACGAGAGCCGCCAGCCACCCGTCGCTTCGTTGCGGATCAGTTTCTGTTCGAGGAGCTTGCCGTTCGCATCGACGGACACCTGCGCCTCGGTCTTGAGTTCATACGGCCCGGTGCCGGACTTTCCTCCAAAATCGACCGCCAGCGAGGTGCTCCCATCGGGTGCGTGCGTATAGCCACGCCCATACAGAGTCTGGATCACCCGCAGCCCGGGTGGCTGCGTAACCTTGTCTTTCTGCCACCATATGCGGTAGGAAAAATCGTAGGCAGTCTTCGGCACAGGCAGCCGGTCGGGCATCCAGTACGCAACGATGTTGTCATTGGTCTCGTCCGGCGACGGAATCTGCACCAGCTCGACCCGCCCGGGACCCCACTGGGCTTTGGGCTCAACCCACGCGCTGGGCCGTAGCTCATACCGCAAAACCGGATCTTCATAATCGGCGAAGTCGCGCTGGCGCTGCATCAGGCCGAAACCGATTGGATTGGTGGTGGCAAACGAGGTGACCAGCAGACGTTTGGGGTTGCTCAACGGGCGCCAGATCCATTCATCATTGCCCATATGGATCGACAGTCCGTCAGAATCGTGCACTGCCGGACGGAAATCGTCACCGTTCAGATGTTGACCCCGGCCAAAATAAAACATACTGGTCAGCGGTGCGAGCCCCAGCTTGCCCACTGCGCTACGCATATACAGGCGCGCCGTGACATCCATCACCGTGTTGATACCCGGTGTCAGCACGAAACGATAGGCGCCGGCAACACGCGGCGAATCGAGCAGGCCATAGATGATTAACTGTTTTTCCGAAGCGTGCGGCCGCAACACCCAGAATTCCACGAAGCGCGGAAACTCCTCGCCTGTACCCAGTGCGGTGTCGATCGCCAATCCGCGCGCCGACAGGCCATAGCGCTGCCCCTTGCCGAGCGCGCGAAAGTAGCTGGCGCCGAGAAACGTTAGCACCTCGTCCTTGTGTGTGGTTGAATTGACCGGATAAACCACCCGAAACCCGGCGAAGCCCAAGCCACGTAGCTTACCGGGTGCGACTTTGGTGGCCCCGTAGTCGAAGACGTTCTGATCGAAGCGGATTTCGCGTACACCCTGAGCCGTGACTTCATTGATCTTGACCGGCAGGTCGAAGTGCCAACCCGGAGGAAAGAAATCCAGTTCGAAAGGGAGCCCGGTGTTGCGCCACAGTATTTTCTCCGGCTTGTAGCGGATCTGGTGATAATGCTCATAATCAAGGTTGCGCAATTCCGGCGGCAGAACAACATCAGGTTTCTCGTAGGATTCGCCCGCCAGCTGACGGGCACGTTGCGCGACATCCTGAAAATCGAATGCCGAGACAGACGTGGAGATGAAGCCAAGCAGGGAGCCAGCGACACATGCGAACTTTATGGCCAATCCGCACGTGGTTGTTGTGCGAGAAAGCGCAGGCGCACACATACGGGAGAATGGCAGCAAAAAAATCAAATTCCAGACTCCGGTTTATGTTTATCTTTACCAACTGGTTGATTCAGGCCCATCCATGTTTGAACACATAGACGTCTTAATCGGTACAAACTATCTGAACAACATGTTAGCAGAAAGTTCCCGACCCGATTCGCCCCTGCGGCAAGCCGGAATGAGGGACACTTGCCCGTTAGCCCGTTTATTGGCATTGTGCGGCCATGATTGCCAACCCCTGCACCTTTCACCGCTACCTGCTACCCGACTGCCGTCTGGCTGATGATGGTGGCGGGTCTGCTGCTCACATTCCCCGGTCCCATCTACTGCCTGCCCTGCTGACCAGAATTAGTGGCTTCGCAAGTCGTTGTCATGCAATAGTTTTATGCGAGTGTTGATAAACAGTCGGAAATATCTTTGCGCGTGACTGACACCCTGAGGGCTTGCTGGGCAAATGCGCTTGCCCTCAACGGCTGACATCCACGGCCAGGCGGCCACGCACCTCGCCTGCAAGCAGTGCGCTGGCGTAGGCAATGGCTTCAGAAAGACCGATGTCGCTGGTCATGGCATCCAGCTTGGCGGGGTCGAGATCCTTGCCCAGCCGTTGCCAGGCTTCCTGACGCACGGTCAGCGGCGCCATCACGCTGTCGATGCCGTATAGCGTGACGCCACGCAGGATGAAGGGCATCACTGTCGAGGGGAAGTCCATGCCGCCGGCCAGGCCGCAGGCGGCGACCGCGCCGCGGTATTTGGTGGTGGCGCAGGCATTGGCCAGCGTGTGGCTGCCTACCGCATCGACCACGCCAGCCCAGCGTTCCTTGCCGATCGGTTTGCCGGGAGCCGACAATTCGTTGCGGTCGATGACGCTGGTTGCACCCAGCGCTTTCAGGTAATCGCTTTCCGCCAGGCGGCCAGTCGAGGCCACCACGTTGTAGCCGAGCTTGGCGAGCAGGGCGATGGCCACGCTGCCGACACCACCATTCGCGCCGGTGACGAGGATTTCGCCATCGGCCGGTTTGATCCCGTGTTTTTCCAGCGCGATGACGCAGAGCATGGCCGTGTAGCCGGCGGTGCCGATGGCCATGGCCTGGCGTGCAGTGAAGTTCGGCGGCAGGGCAACCAGCCATTCACCCTTCACCCGGGCGACTTCAGCCAGTCCACCGCAATGCGTTTCGCCGACGCCCCAGCCGTTGAGGATCACCTTGTCGCCGATTTTCCAGGCGGGGTTGCTGCTGGCGCTGACCGTGCCGGCAAAGTCGATGCCCGGCACCATCGGAAAGCGGCGCACCACGGGCGATTTGCCGGTAATCGCCAGGCCGTCCTTGTAATTCAGTGTCGACCATTCGACCTTGACCGTGACATCGCCTTCGGGCAGTACGCTGTCGTCGATGGATTGATATTGCGCCTTGTAACCGGCCTCGTCTTTGTTGATCAGAATACCTTTGAACATGGTGATGATTTTCCTTGGATGAGTTGATGAGTGAATCAGATATTAATGCTTTGTCCTAGCGCGATCAGTTCGCGGATATTTTGGGGTGTGCCGGGTAGTTCGGCGATTTCGATGGCGGTGAATCCATCCAGGCGGGCAATGGTGACATTGGCGCCGACCGCCAGCAGCAATTCGACCGAGCCTGTCTGACTATGGAGTATAGCGGTGATGAGCGGTGTATTGCCGTCATCATCCTGCGGGTCGATTTCACAACCGGCGCTGACCAGCGTCGCCGCAATACTGGTGTGCCCGCCGGCAACCGCGGCGTGGAGCGGACGTTGGCGGTTGGCGCCGAAGACTTCCAGGTTCGTGCCCGCCTCGGTCATGACGCGCACCGCCGCCACGCAACCGAGTTGGGCGGCGACGTAAAGCGGCGGCCCTTCGCGCGCCAGCAAGGCTTCGGTGAGGCTGATGTTGACCCAGTCGGCAGGCTTCAAGTCCATTGTGGTGCCAATATGATGATGCCAAGCGCCTAGCCCAGATGCCGGTTGAGAAAACTGGTCATCCGATCCCAGGCCTGGTTGGCGAAGTTTGCGTTATAGACATCGCCGCGCCGTTCGTTGAAGAACCCATGGGCGGCCTCGTAGCGATGGATTTCGGCTGTTGCACCGGTTTTGCGTAATGTGG
>Ga0209066_10001493_pt1 | contig 30748 bp, 24 predicted proteins | sample All_14_2_FD_187198 | JGI IMG/M metagenome (GOLD analysis project Ga0209066, IMG submission 187198) | Freshwater microbial communities in response to fracking from Pennsylvania, USA - Allegheny Zone_MetaG_DW_15 (SPAdes) (version 2) ... | reverse complement strand
TGCGCCGCATCGAGCCCAGGCCATGCACGGCCACGCGGCGCTCGATGCGGCGCAGCAGCGTGCTGCTCTTGTACGAGGTGAGATCGTGCTTGCTGCTGCCGCGCAGCAGCGCCAGGATGGCGGCCAGCGGCTCGGTGGTGTCGATCGGGGGTGGGGCCGCGATGGCCGGCTGTGCCGTGGCGACCACGCTCAGGATGCGCTGCGGCAACTCGGCCGCAAGTGCGGTGATGTCCACACAGCCGGCATCAATGGCGCTGCGCGGCATCGAATCGAACTGCGCCGACTCGGGCTGCTGCGCCAGCGTCAGGCCGCCCTGGGCCTTGATGGCCTGCAGGCCCAGCGTGCCGTCCGAGCCCATGCCCGACAAGACCACGCCGATGGCCCGCTCGCCCAGCTCACGCGCCAGCGAGGCCAGCAGCACATCGATGGGCAGGCGCCGGCCGCGGGGTTGGGCCGGGACGGCCAGTTGCAGCCGCCCCTGCCGCACGGTGAGCTCGGTGTTGGGTGGGATCACGTACACCGCATCGGCCCGCACGGGCTGGCCTTGGGTGGCATCCTGCACCGGCAGGGCGGTGGCACGTTGCAGCAGCTCGGCGAGGCGGGCCTTGTGGGTGGGGTCCATGTGCTGCACCACCACGTAGGCCAGGCCGCTGTCGGGCGGCACGTTTCGCAGGAACTGTTCCAGCGCATCCAGCCCGCCGGCCGAGGCGCCCAGACCCACGATGCGCACCGCGCCAGGGAAGACGGGGGCGGGCAGAAGGGGTGCAGGCATGCCCGAGTATCCGTGCTCTTGTGGGTGCGCTCTCTTGCTGCTCTCGTGCCTGCTTTCGGGCCGGGTGGCCGGGTCCCCCGCTCAAGCCGTGCGCGGGGCGCTTCGGGAAAGCCAGCTCAGCAGGGTGGCAAACAGCGCCTCCGGATCGAAGGGCTTGGTCACAAAGTCGTCCATGCCGGCGGCCAGGCAGTCGGCCTTGTGCTGTGCAAAGGCACTGGCCGTCAGGGCGATGATGGGCGTGCAGCCGTAGCCGGGCAGCAGGCGCAGGCAGCGCGTGGTTTCCGGGCCGCCCAGGCCGGGCATCTGCAGGTCCATCAACACCAGGTCATAGGTCTGCGCCTCGGCCAGGCGCAGGGCTTCCTGACCACCTGCTGCGACGTCCACCTGCGCGAAGGTGTCGGCCAGCAGGGCCTGTGTGATCTGGCGGTTCAACGGGTCGTCATCCACCACCAGGATCCTGCACGCGGCATGCGCGCGCGCCAGCTGCGCCTGTGCTGCGTTCACCACGGCGGCGGGCACCTGGCTCAGTGGCCCGCGCTTGCGAAGGCGCGCGGTGAACCAGAAGGTGCTGCCCTCGCCCGGCGTGCTGCGCGCGCCCACCGCGCCGCCCATCAGCTGCGCCAGTTGCTTGACGATGGCCAGCCCCAGGCCGGTGCCGCCGTACAGGCGGGTGGTGGAGTTGTCGGCCTGCTCGAACGGTGAGAACAGCCGGGGCAACACCTGCGGGCTGATGCCGATGCCGGTGTCCTGCACTTCAAAGCGCACCAGCAGGCTGCCGGCATCGTCTTGGTCGCCAGGGTCGCATAGGGCGCGCAGGGTGACGCTGCCGTGCTCGGTGAACTTGACGGCGTTGGCCGCGATGTTGAGCAGCGCTTGCTGCAGCCGCCCGGGGTCACCCACCAGTTCGGCGGGCACGCTGGAGCGCTGCACCAGCAAGGCCAGGTGCTTGGCATGGGCCTGGTCACCGAGCAGCGCCGCCACCGTGGCGACGATGCCCGGCACATTGACGTTGACCGCTTCCAGCGTCACCTTGCCGGCATCGATCTTCGACATGTCGAGGATGGCATCGATCAGCGTCAGCAGGTGCTTGCCGGCGGCGTCGATCTTGGTCAGCCAATCGGCCTGTTGTGCGGTGACATGCGAGCGGCGGATCAGGTAGGCCAGGCCGGTGATCGCCCCCAGCGGGGTGCGAATCTCATGCGACATGTTGGAGAGAAAGGCGCTTTTGGCCGCGTTGGCCGCCTCGGCCGCCTGTTTGGCCAGCTCCTGCGTGCGCAGATGGATTTCGGCGGCCTTGTGCAGGCTGATGTCGCGCACGTTGCACTGGATCACGCGGGTGCCGGCGCAGTCATAGGCGTTGCTCACGAACTCCACGTCAATGAGCCGGCCCTGGCGGGTCTTGAGCGGCATGTCGTCGTAGCGCACGTACCCGGTGGTCTGCAGCAGCTCGAACATGCTCTTGCACTGCACCGTGTCGATGAAGGCGCCCACTTCCCAGAGCTTCTTGCCCAGGAACTCGGCATGCGAGTAGCCCAGCATCTTGATCAGGAACGGGTTCACATCCTCGATCTGCCCAGATTGCGCATTCAGCAGCAGGATGCCGTCTTGTGCTGTTTCGAACAGCCGCCGGTAGCGCATCTCGGAGGCGTGCAGCGCGGCGCGATCGGCGCTCGGGGTGGTCGTGGTCAACGGGGCGGCGTCGGGTGGGGGCATGGGCGCGGTGTCGGCTGCAAGGCCCTGCAGGTGCGGGTTGTTCGCAACGTTTGTACCCGGACGCGACGGCGGGCGTCTGCGCGCTACCGAACAGACGCCCGGCTTGGCGCTACACCGCCGGCTGATTCGGCAGCAGCCGCTGGTATTCGCGTCTCACCACCTCGTAGCACTCGCAGGTGCGGGCCTCCAGGCCAGCGCGGTCGAGCACGGTGATATGGCCACGCGCATACCTGATCAGCCCGGCGCGCTGCAACTTGAGCGCGCCTTCGGTGACGCCCTCGCGGCGCACGCCCAGCATGTTGGCGATCAGCTCCTGCGTCATCACCAGCTCGTTGCCTTGCAGGCGGTCCATGCTGAGCAGCAACCAGCGGCACAGTTGCTGGTCCAGGTTGTGGTGGCGGTTGCACACGGCCGTCTGCGCCATTTGGGTGATCAGCGCCTGGGTGTAGCGCAACAGCAGGTGCATGGCCGGGCCGGCGCGGTTGAACTCGTCTTTGATGGTCGCCGAGCGCATGCGAAAGCCCTTGCCTGCGCTTTGCACCACCGCGCGGCTGGGGGTGGATTCACCGCCCATGAACAACGAGATGCCCACCACCCCCTCGTTGCCCACCACGGCGATCTCGGCCGAGGAGCCGTTTTCCATCACGTACAGCAGCGAGACGATGGCCGTGGTGGGGAAGTACACGTGGCTGAGGGTGCGGCCCGATTCATACAACACCTGGCCGAGTGGCAGGTCGACGGATTCCAACTCGGGTCGCCAGCGCTGCCAGTCAGCCGGCGGCAGCACGGACAGCAATCGGTTGCTGCGGGGATCAAGAACTTGCGACATGCCACCACTCCGTCAGGCGGCCGCTTCTGGCCGCAACTGCAAGCGCCAGGCTCGCCAAGCCCCGACTATACGGAAGGCTGAGGCCGGCATATGTTCGACGGCGTACAGACTGACACGGCCCCAGAGGGTGACCCTTGTCGCCTATCCGCTTCAAAGGCATGGGTCAGCCATGAATCACCTCGTTCGCGCTTCGCGCGGCGCACACAGCCCCCGGGGCCTGGTGTCGATCGAACATGGCCGCTGGGCCTACCGCGCCGACTTCGCCTTCTATGCCTTGGCATCGATGGCGCTGGCCGCCTGGTTGGTGGCGCACAGCATGCCCGCAGCGGCACCGGGCCTGCTGGCCTGCGTGGCTGCAGGGCTGTTCGGCTGGACGGCGCTGGAATACGGCCTGCACCGCTTCGTGCTGCATGGCCTGGCGCCCTTTTCGGACTGGCATGCGCAGCACCATGCGCGGCCGCGGGCGCTGATCTGCACGCCCACCTGGCTGAGTGCCGTGTTGATCGTGTTGTTGGTGTACCTGCCGGTGCGGCTGCTGGGCTCGTCGGGCCCGGCCGCGGCACTGACGCTGGGCCTGCTGCTGGGCTACCAGGTGTATGCCGTCATGCACCATGCCCTGCATCACCTGCGCTGGCGCAACCCATGGTGGGATGCACGGCGGCAATGGCATGGCCAGCATCACCAGGCAGGGGCTGCGCCCGGGCGCTTTGGCGTGACCACGGGCTTCTGGGACCACGTCTTCGGTACCGCACAGACGCCGTCCCGCCAGGGTCTGCCAGCGCACAGACGGCGTGGTGGCGAAGCCCTACAAACACAAGGTCGGACCGTCGCTCGCCAGCCGCCTGAAACGGCGCAGCGCCGGCACACCGCCCCTGCTCTGAAACCAACCGAAAGACAACGATGACTTCATTCCCCACCCTGCGCCTGGCCACCCTGGCCGGCCTTGGCTCACTGGCCTGCCTGCCTGTGCTGGCCCAGACAGACACCTACGCTGACCACTACGGCTACGGCGGCGTGTCGGCCGGCGGCTCGCGCTCCCACTTCGATGAACAGCGCGTGACCAACACACTGCTCGGCCCCGGCGTGACCACCACCGCCATCGGCGCCGACAAGAAGGACACCGCCGTCAAGTTGTTCGGTGGCTACCAGTTCAACCGCCACTTCGCGCTCGAAGGCGGCTACTTCAACCTGGGCCGCTTCGGCTACACCGCCACCACGTCGGTGCCGCTCGGCACGCTGTCGGGCAAAGCGCGGCTGCAGGGCATCAACATGGACGCCGTGGGCCTGCTGCCACTCAGCACCAGTTGGTCGCTCCTGGGGCGTGTGGGCGTGCAGTACGCGCAAACGCGTGACAGCTTCACCACCACCGGCGCGCTGGTGGCCACCGATCCCAACGTCAAGAAGAACAAGACCAACGTCAAATACGGCTTTGGTCTGCAGTACGCCATCACGCCCAACGTGCTGGTGCGTACGGAGCTGGAGCGTTATCGCATCAACGATGCGGTGGGCAACAACGACAACGTCAACACGCTCACCGTGGGGCTGATCATCCCTTTTGGCCGTGGCAGCGCCCCGGCGCCCCGTGCCGTGCCGGCTCCCGAGCCGGTCGTGATGATGCAAGAGCCGACGCCCCCGCCTGCCGTCGTGGCCGTGGCGCCGCCCCCGCCCGTCGCGGTCGTGCCCGAGCGGCGCCGCGTGAGCTTCTCGGCTGAGTCGTTGTACAGCTTTGACCAAGCGGCGCTGCGTCCTGAAGGGAAGACAGCACTCGATGGTTTTGCCAAGGAGTTGGCCGGCACACGCTTTGACATGATCAATGTCGAAGGCCATACCGACCGCCTGGGCACGCCGGCCTACAACCAGCGCCTGTCGCTGCAGCGGGCTGATGCGGTGAAGTCTTACCTGGTGAGCAATGGCCAGGTGGATGCCGCCAAGATCACCGCTGTGGGCAAGGGTGAAACCACCCCCGTCACCAAGCCGGAAGACTGCAAGGGCAACAAGGCCACCAAGGCCTTGATCGCCTGCCTGCAGCCTGATCGCCGCGTGGACATCGAGGTGGTTGGCACGCGCTGATCTGCTGCACGGCTGAGCACGGCAAAGCGCCCTCCCTGCTTCAGTAGCAGGGAGGGCGCTTTGCTTTGGCGGCTGTCTTTCGCCTCAGCGTGAGCTGATGCGCGGTGCGATCACCCCACTGTCGTCAGACAGCACGATCTCCACCCGGCGGTTCTGCTGGCGGCCCTGCGCGTCGTCATTGCTGGCGGCGGGGTAGGCCTCGCCATAGCCGTGGGTGCTGATGCGCTCAGCGGCCACGCCCCGGCTGGTCAGCGCGGTGCGCACGGCATTGGCGCGGCGCTCCGAGAGCGCCTCGTTCATGCCTTCGCTGCCCACGTTGTCGGTGAAGCCTTCCACCAGCGCCTTGCGTTGCGGGTACTGCTGCAGGAAGGCCACCAGCTGGTCCATGCTGCGCAGGCCGCCGCTGCTCAGGCGCGCCTGGTTGGTGTCGAACAGCACATCGCCCAGCGTGATCACCAGGCCGCGGTCGGTCTGGCGGGCGTTCAGCGTCTTGATGCGCGCTTCCAGCTCGGTGTTGCGGGCCTGCGCATCATCGGCTTGTTGGGTGGCGGCCTGGGCCTGCAGCAGGGCGGCTTCTGAGCGGCCTTGTGAGGCTGCTGCGTCGCGTTGCGCGCTCTCGGCCTGGCGTTGGGCGGTGTTGGCTTCTTGGGTGCGCGCGACCAGGCGGGCTTCGGTGCGCTGGCCCTTGGCCGCGATCACGGCTGCTTCGGCCTGCTTCTGCTGCGCACGGGCTTGTGCGATGGCCACGCGTTGTTGGGCCAGGTAGGCCAGGTGGTCGATCTTGGCCGGGGTGTCGTGCTCGCGGGCGGCGGCATCGGCCTGGGCCAGCACCTCACCGGCCTGCTTCAGCTCGGCCGCGGCCAGCTCGGGGGTTTGCGGGGTGTCCAGGGCCTGCTGGTAGGCCTGGTGGGCCTGGTCGAGCTGGGCATTGGCGCTGGGCACGGTGCTGCAAGCGGCCAAGGCGGCGCAGGCGAGGGCACTCAAGGTGTAGAAGCGAATTGGAAGCATGGGGAGTTCCTTGGGATCAGTGAATGGGGAGCAGGGGCGCACGTGGGCGCGTCAAGGCGTCTTGCGGCCCATCTCTTCGCGCAGCACGCGGCTGGCATCCTTCACTTCATCAGCCGCTTGGCGGGCCTTGCCGGTCTGGGCCTTGGCTTGGGCCAGCTGGGCATCGGCCTGGGCTTGTTCAGCAAGTTGAAGTGCGCGCGGGTTGTCGTGGGCCGCCAGGGCGGCGTTGGCCTGGGCCAGCTTGTCTTGGGCCACCAGCATCTCGGCCGGCGCCCAGCGGGTGCCACCGGCTTGCAAGGCATCGGTGACGGCTGCGGTGGTCACCGCCATCTGCTCGGTGGGCGGCGGGGCGCTGGCGCAGGCGGCCAGCAGCGCAGCGCCGCTCAGCAGCCAGGCCAGGCGGTGGCGGGAGGAAGGCAGGGGCAGTGTCATGGGGACGCTTTCATGAGTGAATGGGACAGACAGACCGCCATGAGGCGCCATGGCGCGCAGCCCGTCTGTGCGCTTGCGAACAACCGGTAGCCCGTCGCTGACATCGGTATGTCCGCCATCGCACAGACCGCGCGATGACGGCTGCCCATGCTGCCGGCAACGACACGCCCGCTGCGGGCCAGAAAGGTTGTGATGAAGACACTGCGCCGCCACATCGAGGAACATCGCAACACCCGCATCGGCTGGCTGCGCGCCGCCGTGCTGGGCGCCAATGACGGCATCGTCTCCACCGCCAGCCTGCTGCTGGGCGTGGGCGCGGCCAGCGCTGATCACCGTGGCTTGCTGGTGGCTGGCGCCGCGGGCCTGGTGGCGGGCGCGATGTCCATGGCGGCGGGCGAGTTTGTTTCGGTGCATGCCCAGGCCGACACCGAAGCCGCTGACCTGGCCCGCGAAACCGCTGAGCTGCGCCTGCAGCCGCAGGCCGAGCGGCGCGAGCTGGCCGGCATCTATGTGGCACGTGGCCTGGCTGCGCCGCTGGCCGACGAGGTGGCTGCAGCGTTGACGGCGCATGACGCCCTGGGGGCCCACACCCGCGATGAACTCGGCCTGGTGCCATCGCAGCGCGCACGGCCGGTGCAGGCGGCGCTGGCTTCGGCCGCCAGCTTTGCAGTGGGGGCGGCGCTGCCGCTGGTGGTGGCGATGCTGGCCCCCGCCGCCAGTCTGCTGGCCTGGGTGGCCGGTTGTTCTCTGGGCTGCCTGGCGTTGCTTGGCCTGCTGGCGGCGCAGGCCGGTGGCACCGGGCGATGGGCCAGCGTGTTGCGCGTCACCTTCTGGGGCGCACTGGCCATGGCCGTGACCATGGGCGTGGGGGCCCTGCTTTGAGGGGCGCGGGCGCGGGTGGGTTTGCCATCGCACAGACATTCACGGGGTGGGCCCGCAGGATCAGTTCAGCGCTTTTTTTCTTCCACTCACCAAGGACATTGACCATGCATCGCACCCTGACCTTGATCGCCGCTGCTGTTGCGCTGGCCGGCAGCGCCCATGCCGCTACTTTGACCACCACGGACTGGGGTTCACATGACCTGCTCGAACTGGCTTCGCCGCACACGGCAGTCGGTGGCTTCGAGGATGGCTACCTGTTCACGCTGCCCACGCAGGCGGCGCTGTACAGCGTGGCAGTCTCCAATGACCTCAGCCCGGTGCTGGGCTTGAGCCATGGCACGGTGCGCCTGTTCCGTGAAGACGGTGCGGTGGACACGGAGCTGGGCAGCTACACCTTCGGCCCCGACACCGGCCAGGTGAAGCACGGTTTCGGCAGTCCGTTGGCGGGGGCTTACTACTACCTTGTCAGTGGCCACGGGATCGGCTCGCAAGGTGGGGCGTACATGCTGAGTTCCACCGTATCGGCTGTGCCCGAGCCGCAGACCGCGATGTTGCTGCTGGCTGGCCTGGGCGCCATGGTGTTCATGGCGAAGCGTCGCCGCGCTTCTTGAGCGGCTATCGCAAGACAGGGCTGCCGCGGGCCAGGGCTCGTGGCAGCCTTGTCGAGAGATCAGCGCCCGATCAACGCTTGATGCGGCTGATCTTCGTGCCTTCAATGCTGAGGCTGGCCATCAGGCCCTGTTGATCGGTGATGTAGGCATAGGCATCATCCTTCAACGTCGAGGTGGAGAGGTTCTTGGCCACGCCTTCGTTCACCACCACCACACTCGGGCCCACGCCGAATTCCCAGCCCTTCGACTTGTGCAGGTACTGCACGGCCTTGTCGCTCATCAGGAACACCACGTAGGTGTATGACTCGGCGCCCGCTTGCCAGCCCCAGGAGGCCGACACCGAGTTGTAGTAGTCGGTGACCTTGGTGCCGCTCATCAGCACGCCTTCGCCATACGAGCCACCAAACACCAGGCCGGCCTTGAGGATTTTCGGAAACACCAGGATGGCCTTGGCCTTCTTGGCAATCACCTCGGCGGTGGGGTTGGTCTTGTAGAGCGTTTGCAGGGCTTGCGCTGAATCCTTGTCCAGGTCTTCGGCTGAGGCCGCTTTGGCGGGCAGTGCCAGGGCGCCCGTCATCAGCACGGCAGCGGTGGCACCGAACAGCTTGTAGAGATTGCGTTTGGTCTGAAGCATCGTTGTCCTTTCAATGGCCTGAGGCCGGAAAGGGCAGCGTAGGGCGCAGGCCGCGGTTTGACTGTGCGGTGGCGAACTGATGGGCTTCTGGCTGTGCGCATCGCGGCGGCACCACCTGTTCTGGTGATGAGGCTCGTGTTGGCTGGGCCGCATTGTGTTCGCATTCCCGCTGTTTGTCGGTTCGACGGCGCACAGACGCCCCCCGTCCCCGGGCGTACAAACCACACATCGACGCCCCAGGCCGCACGCCCCTGGGCTCAGCCTGGCTGCTGCGCCCCTTGTGAACGCCCTTGCCGCGTCGTGTCGATGCGGCCTCGCCCCTCGGGCGCGCCGCTGCCGTTCACCCTGCCGTGGGGTCTTTCGAGGCGCTGCGGGTGGAGACTTCCATGACGCCTCAAGCCCTGTCAGCCGCGCGCTGGCTCACTGCCTCGTTCGACCGCGCCCCGCAGGCCACGCCGCTGGAGATGCGTGCCCTGGGCGACCACCTGCACCTGTGTCGCCGTCACAGCGGGCGCTGGTTTCGCCTGCGCTGCGGTGCTGAGGCCGTCAACGGCTTCATGATGGCGCGTTGCTTCACCACGCTGGCAGGCGTCTCTTCGGTGGTGGCGTTGTGGTGGCTCATCGCTTGAGCTACTTGAGCGCATCGTCCCTGCAGCGTCTCCTTCCTCTTGCTTCACCTGGCTTGTGCGACATCCTGGATGTCGCGCAAGGCCCCGCGCAGGCGCCGATTCGGGCCGAGATCTTTGGGCCCGAGCGCTTTGCCCAACACGGCCGCAGCCTGGGCGATACCCACCGCGCTGCGCGTGCGGCGCACAGCGCGGCCACCTTCTTCCCGCGCCTGCGCAGCAATGTGCAGGCGCTGCGCGCGGCGCACCGCTACATCGGCGCCCAGGCTGCCACCGGCTATGACCTGAGCCCCGCGGCCGAATGGCTGCTCGACAACTTCCACCTCATCGAAGCCCAGCTCGACGCGGTGCATGAAGGCCTGCCGCGGCGCTATTTCCGCGGCCTGCCGGTGCTGCTGGACGAGCCGCTGGCCGGCCTGCCGCGTGTCTACGGCGTGGCCTGGGCCTTTGTGGCCCACACCGATGGCGCGTTTGACGACGGCCTGCTGGTTGACTTCCTCGCCGCCTACCAGGATCGCCGCGAGCTGCAGCTCAGCGAGCTGTGGGCGCTGCCCACCACGCTGCGTGTGGTGCTGATCGAAAACCTGCGCCGCCTGGCCGAACGCGTGGCCACCCACAAGGCCGCGCGTGAAGCGGCCAACCTGTGCTGCGACCGCATCGAGACCTTCAACGTGGCGGCGCTGGACCAGCTGCTCGCGCACATGAACCAGCGCGGCGTGGGCCGCATGTTCCTGGCCCAGATGGCGCTGCGCCTGCAAGACCTGGGTGTGGGCGCCGGCCAGCGCGCTTCGCCCGCGCAGGCCGAATGGCTGCAACAGGCGTTGCCCGACCTGGCCGCCACGCGCACCCAGCAAAGTGCCGATCAGGCGGCGGATAACCTCAGCGTCAGCAATGCGGTGACCTCGCTGCGCGCCATCGGCGATGCCGACTGGAACGACCTGGTGGCCCGCACCAGCCCGTTGATGCGGCTGATGCTCACCTCGCCGGTGTTTGAAGCCGAACACGCGATGACGCGTGACCAGACCCTGCATGCCATCGAGCGCCTGGCCCGCCGCAGCCGCCGCAGCGAGGTGGCCGTGGGCCGCACGCTGCTCGACCTGCTGGACGGCGCCGAAACCCGCCACCCCGAAGCGGCCGTGGCCGGCTACTGGTTGCGGGATGCCGGCCGGCCCACGCTGCTGCGTGCGCTGGGCTTGCACGAGCCGCTGTGGCTGCGCCTGGGCCACAGCCTGCGCGCGGCGGTGCTGCCGGCCTACATGGTGGCCTTGATGCTGGGCACCGCGGCGTTGCTGGCGCTGCTGTTGCATCCGCTGGTGGCGGCGCACCTGCCGCTGTGGCTGCGCAGCCTGATCGGCGTGGCGCTGTTCTTCCCGGCCGGTGAAGCCGTGGTGGCCGGCGTGAACCGCCTCATCAGCGAATCGCTGCGGCCGCAGCACCTGCCGCGCCTGGCCTTGGCACAGGGCATCCCGCCGGCGCACCGCGTGCTGGTGGTGATCCCGGCCATGCTGCTGAACAGCGCGGCCATCAGCCAATTGGCGCGGCGCCTGGAGCTGCACCACCTGGCCAACCCCGAAGACGAAGCCCAGTTCGCGCTGCTGAGCGACTGGGCTGATTGCGACGACGCCCATCACCCCGATGACCAACCGCTGCTGGCCGATGCCACCGGGCTGCTGCGCGCGCTCAATGCCCGCTACCCGCGCGCCCAGGCCGGACAGGCGCCGCGTTTCCTGCTGCTGCATCGCCAGCGCGAGTTCAGCCGCACCGAACAGCGCTGGATCGGCTGGGAGCGCAAACGCGGCAAGCTCGAAGATCTGGTGGCCGTGCTGGCGCAGGGCGAGCCCTCGGCGATGCCCAAGAGCCCGTTCATCGATCTGGGCGATCTGTCGCAGCTGAGCCCGCACACGCCCTACCTGCTCACGCTCGACAGCGACACGCAACTGCCGCCCGGCCGCCTGCGCGAGCTGGTGGGCGTGGCCGCGCACCCGCGCAACCAGCCGCGGGTGGAGGCCGGGCAGGGCCGCGTGACCAGCGGCTACGGCATCCTGCAGCCGCGCATCGTCACGCCGCTGCCGGGCCAGCGCGAGCACACGCTGTTCCACTGGCTGTTTGCCGGGCAGTGCGGTATCGACCCTTACAGCGCCGCCAGCTCCGAGGTCTATCAAGACGGTTTTGGCGAAGGCACCTTCACCGGCAAGGGCCTGCTGCACGTGCAGGCGCTCCACGCCGTGCTGCACCGCCGCCTGCCTGAAGGCCTGGTGCTCAGCCATGACCTGCTCGAAGGCTCATTGGCCCGCTGCGCCGCCGTGACCGACATCACCCTGATCGAAGACGCCCCGTTCCATGCCGATGTGGCCGCCTCGCGCGTGCACCGCTGGACCCGTGGCGACTGGCAGCTGCTGCCCTTCCTGCTGCACCCCGGCCGCTGGCGCCTGCGTGCCATCAACCGCTGGAAGCTGCTGGATAACCTGCGCCGCTCGCTGGTGCCGCCGATGGCGCTGGTGGTGCTGCTGCTGGCCCTGGCCGGCGTGGGTGTCACACCGCTGGTGGCCCTGGCTTTGGTGCTGGCCGCTTTTGCAGCCGGGCCGCTGATGGGTGCGGCCGCCGGCTTCATGCCCGGCCGCAGCGACCGGGCCCGTTGGCATTTTTATCACCAGGCCTTGACCGACCTGGCCCGCGCGCTGTGCGGCGGGCTGTGGCACCTGGTGCAACTGCCGCTGCAGGCGCGCCGCGCGGTGGATGCCATTGCCCGCGCGCTGTGGCGCCAGGCCATCAGCCAGCGCCACCTGCTGCAATGGACCACGGCCGAGGCCGCCCATGCCGCCGCCAGCCACACGCTGGCCGCCATCACCCGCCAGCATTGGCCCGAGCCGCTGATGGCTGCGCTGATCTTCGCCGGCCTGTGGTGGCAGGGCCTGCCGCACCCGGTGTGGAGCACCGCGCTGTGCGCGCTGTGGGCCGCTTCGCCGCTGTGGACCTGGTGGGTGAGCCGCCCCTGCAACCGCCAACCCGACGCCCTGCCCGAAGCCGACCAAGTGCTGCTGCGCGCGCTGGCCCGCGACACCTGGCGCCTGTTCGAGCGCAGCGTGGGCCCGGACGACCGCCACCTTCCGCCCGACAACCTGCAGACCCTGCCGCAGGACATGCTGGCCCACCGCACCTCGCCCACCAACATCGGCCTGTACCTGCTGAGCGTGGCCTGTGCGCGCGAGTTCGGCTGGATCGGCACGCAAGACCTCATCACCCGCCTGCACGCCACGCTGGGCACGCTGGCCACGCTGCCGCGCCACCGCGGCCACTTCCTCAACTGGATCGACACGCAAACCGGCCAGGCCCTGCTGCCGATGTATGTCTCCACCGTGGACAGCGGCAACCTCTGCGGCCACCTGCTGGCCGTGGCGCAGGCCTGCCTGGCGTTGGCCCGATCAGCCGACATCCCTGCCGACAGCCGCCAGGCCACCCATCGTGCCCTGCACGCCGCGCGGCAACGCCTGACGCCACAACTGCCGCACTGGCCCACCCTGCTGCCCGAGCTGCAGGGCGACGCCGCCCTGGCACGCCTGCTGGCGCTGCCCGACCCGCTGGACGAAGGCGAACGCGCGCCCGATGGGCTGGAGGCCCTGCTGCAACAGGCCCAGCAGGAACTGGCCGAACTCGAAGCGCTGGAACTGCCGCCCACCGGCCCCACACCACCCACACCGCGCCAGCACCTGCGCTGGTGCCTGGGCGACTACGTGGCCACCGCGGCCTCGGGCTGGCGCGATCTGCAGGCCACCGCCGCCCTGGGCGCCGATGCCACCACCCGCCGCCACCTGCATGAGCTGGCCGCGCAATGCGAAGCGCTGGCCTGGGCGGCTGACTTCAGCTTCCTGTACCACCCGCACCGGCATCTGTTCCACATCGGCTACCGGGTGGCCGAGCAGCAGCTCGATGCCGGGTTCTATGACCTGCTGGCCTCGGAGTCACGCCTCACCAGCCTGCTGGCCATTGCCAAGGGCGATGTGCCGGTGCGCCATTGGGCGTCACTCGGCCGGCCGTTTTTTGCGGTGGGGGCCGAGGCCGGGCTGCGGTCATGGTCGGGCTCGATGTTTGAGTACCTGATGCCCACGCTGGTGCTCGACGAGCCGCAAGGCAGCGTGCTGCGCCATGCCTGCAGCGCCGCGCTGCATGAGCAGATCGCCTATGCCGGCGCGCTGGATGTGCCCTGGGGTATTTCTGAATCAGCCTATGCCGGGCGCGACCACACGCTGGCCTACCAGTACGCGCCGCAGGGTGTGCCGCGCCTGGCGCTGCGCCGCAGCCCGCCCGATGAACTGGTGATCGCCCCCTATGCCACCGCGCTGGCCGCGATGATCGCCCCGCACCGCGCCTGCCTGAACTTCAAGGCCCTGGCACGGCGCGGCGCGCGCGGGCGCTACGGCTGCATCGAAGCGCTCGATTTCACCCCGGCCCGCCAAACCGAAGGCGAGCTGTGCACGCCGGTGCACACCTTCATGGCGCACCACCAGGGCATGACGCTGGTGGCCCTGGCCAACGTGCTGCTCGATGGGCCCGCGCAGCGCTGGGGCATGGCCAATGCGCACATCGCTGCCGTGGCCTCGCTGCTGCACGAGCGTGCGCCGCGTGAGGTGTCGCGCCTGGCTGCGTTGCCGGCGGGCCCGCCCCTGCCGGTGCGGCCGCGCCGTGGGCCGGGCCTGTTGCGCGAGGTGCTGCCGGGCCTGACGGCCATCGAGCCCACGCATCTGCTGTCGAACGGGCGCTACAAGGTCTCACTGCGCGCCAATGGCGCGGGCTGGAGCCGCTGGGGCCAGAGCGACATCACCCGCTGGCGCGACGATGCGCTGCGCGACGCCCACGGCAGCTTCTTCTACCTGCGCTGGGCCGGGCAGCCCGCGCCGGTGTCGATCACCCAGCATCCGGCGCCCGATGCCGCCGCGCACTACCGCAGCATCTACCACGCTGATCGCGTGTGCTTTGACGCCACCTGGCCCGATCTGCAGGCCCACACCACCGTGTGGGTGAGCCCGGAAGACGACATCGAGTTCCGCCAGGTGGTGCTGCACAACCACGGCGATGAGCCGCTGGAGATCGAGCTGATCTCGGCCTTCGACATCACGCTGGCCGATGCCCGCGGCGATGAGGCGCACCCGGCGTTTTCCAACCTCTTCGTGCGGGCCGAATGGCAGCCCGGCGCACAGGCGCTGGTGTTCGAGCGCCAACCGCGCCTGCCCACCGAACCGGCCCTGCGCGCCGCGCACTTCCTGGCCGACCACGACCCGCAGATCACCGGCCTGCGCGTGCAGACCGACCGCCAACGCTGGCTCGGCCGCAACCAGGCCGTGTGCCGCCCGCTGGCTGATCTGGACGACGCGCCGGCGGTATCCGAAGGCCAGCATGCCGTGCCGCTGCACACCGGCCTCGACCCCGTGTGCGCGCTGGCCGTGCGCCTGCGCATCGCCCCCGGTGGCCAGGCCCAGCTCACCTTTGCCACCGCCGCCAGCGACAACGACGCCGTGCTGCGCGCCGTGGTCGACAAGTACCGCCAGCCCAGCCATGTGCAGCGGGCGTCGCTGATGTCGGCCACGCTCACCGGCATCCGCCTGCATGCGCTGCGCATCAGCGCTGAAAACTTTGCCACCGTGCAGACGCTCACCACCGCGCTGGTGCTGAGCCTGAGCCGGCCGCGGCCGGCTGCATCCACCCTGGTGGGCCCGCAGGCCTGCGATCGGCGGCTGCTGTGGCGCTTTGGGTTGTCGGGTGACCGGCCGGTGATCCTGGTGACGGCCGGGGTGCAGCAGGGCCTGGGCCTGCTGCGCTCGCTGGCGCAGGCGCTGCGGCTGTGGTCATGGGGCGGGGTGGCGGTGGATGTGGTGGTGGTCAACGCCGAGCCGGCCTCGTACCTGATGGCCCTGCACCGCGACATTGCCGCGCTGTGCGAGCGCCATGCCGCTGAAAACGCGGCCTTGCCTGGCCCGGTGCCCACCGGCTTCATCCTGCTGCGCGCCGATGAGCTGAGCGCCGAGACACTGGCCAGCCTGCACCGCCTGGCGCGATTGCACCTGCATGCCGATGGCCGCCCGCTGGCGTATCCGGTACAGGCCTGGGTGGCGCAGCATGAGCAGGCGCTGGTGTTGCGGCAGGAGGCCGCGCTGACGGTGCTGCCCGTGGCAGCGGCACGTGCCGGCGTGCCCGTGCCAAGCGGTACCTTCTCGGCGGCCTCGGGCGAGTTCCAGTTCGACGCCGGCCAGGCTGCGCGGCCCGCCCGGCCGTGGATCAACGTGCTGGCCAACCCCGGCTTCGGCACGCACCTGTCGGAAGCCGGCAGCGGCTGCACCTGGGCGGGCAACAGCCGGCTGCACCAGCTCACGGCCTGGTCCAACGACGCGGTGGCCGACCCGCCGGCCGAATGGTTCCTGCTGCAAGACCTGAAGACCGATGCGGCCTGGAGCGTGGCCCCATCGGCCTGGGGTGACGAGGCCATCACCTACCGCATCACCCATGGCCAGGGCTACAGCCGCATCCAGCACCGCCGCGGCGATCTGGAGGTGACGGTGACCTGGTGCGTGGATGTGGACACCGCCGTCAAACAGATTCACCTGCGGCTGGTGAACCACGGCCCACGCACGCAGCTGCTGCGCCTGGTGGGCCTGGCCGAATGGATGATGGGCTCGCAGCGCAGTGATCGCGGCACCACCCACACGGCGGTGCACCGCCAGCGCCTGCCGCAAAGCAAGCTGCTGTCGCTGCTGTGCACGCAGGACGAGCACAGCACCGGCTTCGGCAACGCCACCGCCTTCCTGGCCCTGGTGGGCCCGCCTGAAGAAGCCGAAGACTGGACCTGCGACCGCCGCGAATGTTTTGATGCCCGCGGCCGCCTGCTGCTGCCCGAGCAGTTTGGCCGCAGCAGCGGCACCGGGCTCGACCCCTGCGCCGCGCTGGCGACGAGGCTGCAACTGCTGCCGGATGAAGCGGTGGAGCGCGTCTTCCTGCTTGGCCATGCCGCCAGCCCTGAAGCGGCCTGCGCGCTGGCCACCCGTGCCACCACGGTGAGCGCCGCGCACCGCCTGGCCCGCGTGCGCCAGCATTGGGGCGAGCTGCTGGGCGCCTGCACCGTGAGCACGCCCGACCCGCTGTTTGACGTGATGGTGAACCGCTGGCTGCTCTACCAGACCGTGGCCTGCCGCCTGTGGGCCAAGGCCGGCTTCTACCAGGCCGGCGGCGCCACCGGCTACCGCGATCAACTGCAGGACAGCATGGCGCTGGCCTGGGCCGCACCGGGCCTGCTGCGCGAGCAGATCCTGCTGTGCGCTTCGCGCCAGTTTGCCGAGGGCGACGTGCAGCACTGGTGGCACCTGCCCACCGGTGCTGGCGTGCGCACGCATTTCTCGGATGACCTCTTGTGGCTGCCGCATGCCTGCGTGCACTACCTGCGCGCCACGGATGACGCCACGCTGCTCGACGAGCCGGTGCCCTTTCTGGAAGGCGCCACCATCCCCGAAGGCGCTGAAGACGTGTACGACACCCCCCGGCCCGGCAATGACCTGGCCACGGTGTACGAACACGCCGCCCGCACGCTGGACCGCAGCCTGCGCGTGGGCCTGCACGGCCTGCCGCTGATGGGCACCGGCGACTGGAACGACGGCATGAACCGCGTGGGTGCTCAGGGCCGGGGTGAATCGGTGTGGCTGGGCTGGTTTCTGTGCCGCCTGGTGGCTGACTTTGCGCCCATCGCCCAACTGCGCGGCGACACCGATCGTGCTGATCGCTGGCTGCAAGCCGCCCAAGGCTGGCAAGACGCCTTGCTGGCCGCCTGGGATGGCGCCTGGTTCACCCGCGCCTACTTCGATGACGGCAGCGCACTCGGCTCGCACCTCAACGCCGAAGCCCGCATCGACCTGATCGCCCAGGCCTGGGCGGTGCTGTCACAAGCGGCGCCGCCTGAGCTGCAAACCCAAGCCATGGCCGCGGTGAGCGAGCACCTGGTGGATGCTCGCGCCGGCCTCATCCGCCTGCTCGACCCGCCGCTGGTGCACGCCGTGCCCAGCGCCGGCTACATCCAGGCCTACCCACCGGGCGTGCGCGAGAACGGCGGCCAATACAACCATGCCGGCGTGTGGGCCCTGATGGCCCAGGCAGCGCTGGTGGTGAACGAGGGTGAAGGGGTGGGCGAAGGCAGCGCCACGCCGTACCGCTGGTTCACCTGGCTCAGCCCCGCGCACCGCAGCCGCCATCCCAGCCAGGGCCCGGCCTATGGCCTGGAGCCCTATGTGATGGCCGGCGATGTCTACAGCCAACCGCCCTACGTGGGCCGCGGTGGCTGGAGCTGGTACACCGGCTCGGCCGCGTGGATGCACCGCGCTGCAGTGGAATCGATCCTGGGCCTGCAGCTGCAAGCCCGCAGCCTGCTGCTGCAGCCCTGCCTGCCACCGCATTGGCCGCAGGCCGAACTCACGCTGCGGCGCGAAGGGCGCAGCCTGCACTTCCTGGTGTGCCGGTTGTTGCCGCATGAGGCCGAGGCCCGCGCACAAGCCATGCACGCCCAGGTGCTGCAGCCCGGTGAGCCGCTCGATTGGCTCAACCTGCCCATCCACAGCCACTTTGTGGTGCCGGTGCCACCGGTGGCAGACACCGGCGTCGCCAAGGCTGTGCAGCACCCGTCTGGCACCGCACAGCCTCAACCCTCGGGCGCTGTGGATTGAGTCAACACCACCCTAGGGAGGTGTTGCGATCAGCGCTTGCGCCCGCGTTCAGCGGGTTGAACCGCCAGGGCGGGCAACGTGCCCGCAGGCACCACCGGATGGGCCGGTGCCTGCTTGGGCTTCTTCGCTTCCTTGTTGCCATGTCGTGGTTTGGGCATCGTGCTTCCTTCCATCGGCGAAGGAGTTCGCCGTGCGTGCATGCTGCGCGGCCTGGGCGGGGGTCACCGTGCGGTGGCGCACTGACGAAGCCATCGCGGTGTCGGGGCCATCACCGTTGACAGCCCGGGCGGGTCTGCTACGGTGCCAGGCACTGACAAGGCCGGCGCACCATGCTCTGGATGCCACCGGCTCAACGAGGAGTTCCCCATGACCCGCCTGCGCCGCTTTGCCGCAACCGCCGCCTTCGCGGCCCTGTCCACCGTCAGCAGCCTGGCCGCTGCGGCCGGCTACACCGGCCTCTATGTCTTTGGCGACAGCCTGTCAGACCGCGGTAACCTGGCGAGCCTGGCCGATGCCGCCCAGGTGATCACCGGCAACAGCTACATCCCCAGCGTGCCTTATGCGTCGGGGCAACTCACCAACGGCGATGTGTGGGTCAAGTCCTTTGCCGGTGCCCTGGGGTTGTCGGCCTTCGGTCAGCCCGCATCGCTGGGGGGCGGTGACTTCGCGTTCGGCGGCGCGCGCGTCAACACCGACGGTGCCGGGTTGCCACCCAGCTTGACGCTGCAGACGGGCCTGTTCTTCAACGCCACAGGCAACGTGGCACCCGGCACGGCGCTGTATGTGGTGGCCGGCGGTGGCAACGATGCCCGTGATGCATTGACCGCTGCGGCCACGGCTGCTGCCCAGGCCGCAGCGACCGCCACCGACCCCACAGCGGCGATCCAAACCATCGTTGGCCAGGCTGCCACGACCTATGCGCAGAGCACCGGCGCCATCATCGACCAGCTGCAGAGCGCGGGGGCCCAGCACATCATCGTGTGGGACGTGCCCAACCTGGCGCTTGCCCCTGCCGTCACCTTCATGGGTGGCCAGGCGGCGGCCCTGGGCGGGATGGTGTCGCAGGCCATGAACGTGGCCTTGTCGAGCCGGTTGTCCGGCGAAACCGGCGTGACGTTGTTCAGTCTCTACGGGCTGCAGAACAGCTTCTTTGCCGCGCCGGTGGCCTTCGGGCTCACCAACCTCGCCGATGCCTGCGGTGCGGCTGCGAACGCCTGCGACCCGGCCACATCGCTGTTCTGGGACGGCATCCATCCCACCGCCTTTGGCCATCAACTGATCGCCAACGCCATGTTCACCACGGCGGTGCCGGAGCCGTCAGTGATGGCGCTGCTGTTGACCGGGCTGCTGTTGATGGGCTGGCGGGCACACCGCGCAGCGCCTCACCGTGGCGCCCCGCGCCTTTGATACTGGCGCGCCAGCGCACGGAAGGCCTCGACCTGCGCGTCAGGCACCGGCCGGCCCAGCTCACTGCCCATGATCTGCGCCACCGGCGCGGCCAGTTGCTCGGCCAACGCCGCGTCCAGAAACAGCAGCCGGCTGCGCCGCGCCAGCACATCGCTCAGGTGCCGGGCCATCTCATGCCGCACGGCAAAGCGCACCATCGCTTCGCTCAGGCCGGGGCACAGCCAGTGGTCGGCGCCGGGCAGGGCGCGCAGCGTGGTGATGTCGTTGCCATAGAGGTGCTCACCGGGGGCGCGAGACAGCGGCACCGTGCCGTGCTGTGGCGCGCCCGCCCAGCGCGGTGCGGCGGTGGAGGGTGCGGCGGGCAGCAGGGCGGCGTGGGCGCAACGCGCCAGCACATCGGCGGCCATGGCGCGGTAGGTGGTCCACTTGCCGCCGGTCACCGTCACCAGGCCCGACGGGGCGATGCGCACAGCATGCTCGCGCGACAGGGCGCCGGTGCTGCCGCTCGCGCCCTGCTCGGGCTTGACCAGCGGGCGCAGGCCCACCCACATTGAGCGCACGTCTTCGCGGCCAGGCGCGCGTTGCAGGCAGCGGCCGGCTTCGCGCAGGATGAAGTCGATCTCGGCCTCGAAGGGCTGGGGTTCGATGGGCAAGTCATTGCGCGGCGTGTCGGTGGTGCCCAGCAGCACCTTGCCCAGCCACGGCACCGCAAAGAGCACGCGGCCGTCGGCGGTGCGGGGCACCAGCAGGGCGTGGTCGCCGCCCAGGAAGCCGGCATCCACCACCAGGTGCACGCCCTGGCTCGGGCTCACCATTGGCGTAGCGTCGGGGGTCTCCAGGTGCCGGATGGCATCGACCCACACGCCGGTGGCGTTGACCACGCAGCGCGCGGTCAACGTGAAGGTATCGCCGTCGATTTGATCGACCGCCTGCACGCCGGTGATGCGCTCGGCCTCGTGCAGCAGCCCGGTCACGGCGCAGTGGTTCAGCACTGCCGCCCCCCGTTGCCAGGCCGTGCGGGCCAGCGTGATGGCCAGCCGGGCGTCATCAAACTGCGCATCCCAGTAGCGCACGCCGCCATGCAGGCCTGCGTGGCGCACACCCGGCAACAAGGTGCGCACCCGCGCGCTGCTCAACCATTCAGTGCGCCCGAGGCTGCGTGAGCCTGCCAGCGCGTCATAGGCCTGCAGGCCCAGGCCATAGAACGGGGCTTCCCAGCGCGCAAAGCCCGGCATCACAAAGGCCAGCGGCTGCGCCAGGTGCGGTGCCTGCGCCAGCAGCGTGGCCCGCTCATGCAAGGCCTCGCGCACCAGCCCCAGCCGGCCTTGCGCCAGGTAGCGCACGCCGCCGTGCACGAGCTTCGTGCTGCGCGATGACGTGCCTTCCGCAAAATCACGCGCCTCCAGCAGCGCCACCTGCAGGCCGCGGCTGGCAGCATCGAGCGCGAGCCCCAGGCCGGTGGCGCCGCCACCGATCACCAACAGATCAAAGCGGTTGCCGCCCTGGAGTCGGCGCTTGAGGGTGGGGCGATCGAGCAGCGGCGGCAAAGCTCAGGCGCGCAGCAAGTGGCTGAGTTGATCAACCAGCTCGGCCCAGTCGCCGTCATCACACAGCTTCTCGCGCAGGAACTGCGCCTGGCTGGGCGACCAGAACGACGCATCGGCCAGCGCCACCTCCGGCGCCAGCGGCCGGTGGGCGGCCAGGAAGCGCTCAATGGCGGCCATATCGTCAGGCAGGCCCAGTTGCCGGAACAGCTCGGGTAGGCGATGGATGCCGGATTCCATGACGATCTCCTTCAAGGGACGTCGATCATTCCATGGCGGGGCGTGCTGTCAAGGCCGAGGTGTTGACCGCGGACCGCGCGGCCCACCAGGCCGCCGTCGTCGCTGCCAGGGCTTGCAGCACCTGTGCATCGGTGCGGCCGCTGCGGGCGCGCACATGAAAGGCATGGTCGGCGTCGTCGAACACGGCTAACGAGGCCTGCGGCAGCGTGGCCAGCACCGGCTGCAGCAGGGCCAGATCGGCCAGCGCATCGCGGCTGCCCTGCAGAAAGAGCATCGGGCAGGCCACCTGGGCCAGGTGCGCCGCGCGGGCGATGCCGGGCTTGCCGGCGGCATGCAGCGGAAAGCCCGCGAACACCAGCCCACGCACGCCGGGCAATGGCGCCTGGGCTTGCGCCTGCGACGTCATGCGCCCGCCAAATGATTTGCCGCCCGCCAGCAGCGGCCGCCCCGGCATCAGCTGCTGCGCCGCGGCCACCGCCGCCCGCACGGTGGCCTGTGCCAGCGCCGGGCCATCCGGGCGCTTCGAGCCGCGTTGCATGAATGGGAACTGGTAGCGCAGCGTGGCCAGGCCGCGCTGGGCCAAGGCCTCGGCCAGCGCGGTCATGAAGGGGTGTGCCATGCCGGCACCGGCGCCATGGGCCAGCACCACCAGCGCCTGGGCGGCCGTGGGCGCCATCAGCAGGGCGTCCACGGCGCCGGCGTCGGGCACCTCGATGGTGGTGGCGTGGGTGTCGGGAAGGAGCATGCGCGGGGCTTTGGGTCAGCGGGAGCACCATCGTAGCCAGCGCACCGGCGCCGGCCACTCAGGGCAGCGGTCGCCCTGGCCCTTGCATGCCTTCGGCGCGGGCCGAGAGGTAGGCATACAGATCAGCGATGTGGGCCGACACACGCGGCTCACCCTCCCACGCCGGCATCGCAATCTCCCCGGCCCGGCGCTGCAGGATCTGCTCAATCAGCGCCTCACGCTCGCCGCTGGCGGCGCCCGGCTGCGTGGCGGGCAGTTGCCAGTCATAGCGCTTGAGCACCAGATCAACAAACTGGCGCGGCCCGAGCTCGCGCACCCGCGGCAGCAGATTCGGCGCCGTGCCCGTGCCAAGCGCCGCCGGGCCGTGGCAGGCGGCGCATTTGTCCTGAAACACCCGCCAGCCGGTGTAGACCGAGCCTTGCGGCGCGGCGCGCTGCGCCATCTCCTGCGCGGCATGGCGGTTCTGGATGTCGACGTTGCCAGCGCAGCCGGCCAGCACGGTGCTCGCGCCGATGGCGATGACCAGCCTGCGCATCCGCGTGGAGGGGCGCTTCGTGGCGCACGGGTTGGCGCTCACGTGGGTGTCGTGCAGGACAGTAGGCGATGCGGTCATGACGTGTTCCACGCTGTGATGATGAACCCATCGTAGGCCGCTGCCGATGCGCCTGCCTTGCCCAACATCACGGGCGCTGCGATTCGTGGCATAACACGCCCCTCATCTTCACAACGAGGGGCAACCACCATGTGTGATCTGAACGACGACCAGGAAGCGCTCAAGCACTACACCCGCCGCGACTTTGCCGCGTGGGCCGCATCGGCCGGCATGCTGACGGCGCTGCCGCGCGTGGCGCATGCGGCCCCGGTAAGCGAGCGCGAGGTGCTCATCACCACCGCCGAGGGCAGTTGCGATGCCTACTTCGTCGCCCCCACATCAGGCCCCGCGCCCGGCGTGCTGGTGTGGCCCGACATCTTTGGCCTGCGCCCGGCCTTCCGGCAGATGGGCCGCCGGCTGGCCGAATCGGGCTACAGCGTGCTGGTGGTGAACCCGTTCTACCGGCAGAAGAAGGCGCCCACATCGGCGCAAGGCGGCCAAACCCCCATCGCCGATGTGATGCCGCTGATGCAGGCCCTCACCCCGGCCATGCACTTGAGCGACGGCAAGGCCTTCGTGGCCTGGCTCGATGCCCAGACAGAGGTGAACAAGGCGCGCAAGCTGGGCACCACCGGCTACTGCATGGGCGGGCCCATCGCCGTGCGCACTGCCACGGTGGCCCCTACGCGTGTGGGCGCAGTGGCCACCTTCCACGGCGCGGCCATGGTGACGGCCGCCCCCGACAGCCCACACCGCCTGGTAGGCCAGACCCAGGCGCACTACCTGATCGCCGTGGCCGAGAACGACGACACCAAAGACCCCGAAGCCAAGGTGGCGCTGCGCACCGCATTCGCCAGCGCCAAACGGCCCGCCGAGGTAGAGGTGTACCCCGCAGCCCACGGCTGGTGCCCGCCGGATACCCGCGTCTACGACGCTGCGCAATCAGAACGCGCCTGGTCGCGCATGTTGGCGTTGTTCAACCAGGCGCTGGTGTGATCACGGTGTAGGGGCGATCGCCGGCAGCTCGCTCAACGCAACAGGTTCATCCACAAGCTGTTGCGAACCGAGCTGTTGGCCACAGCGTTCTGGGTCCATGCGGCAACGCTCGCGGTGCAAGAGCCGCCAATGTCGATCACGCATCGGGTTCCATCCTGACGACGACGCTTCCCCGCTTTCGTCCGGTGTCGACATGACGGTGCGCTTCATGCATCTGCTCGAAGGGATAGATCCGGTCGATCACCGGGGTGAACGCGCCAGCCGCGGCCATCCTGCACAGTGCTTGAACGTACTCCGGGCGCTCGGCAGCCGGCCCGACGATGACGTTGGCCGTGGTGGTGAGGGTGATCCAAGGAGCCTGGATCATGGGGGCCAAATCGGCCAGGATGAGCAGCAGACGCCCACCGGGAGCCAGCACTTGGCCGCTGCGCGAGAACGGCGCGGTACCCGCTGCATCCACGATCACGTCGTACTTCCTGCCCGTTCGGGTGAAGTCGACCTTGGTGTAGTCGATGACTTCATCGGCCCCGATCGATTCGACCAGTGCGAGGTTGGCCGTGCTGCAGACCCCCGTCACCACGGCACCAAAATGCCTGGCCAACTGCACCGCCGCGGTTCCGACCGCGCCCGAAGCGCCATTGACAAGCACGCGCTCTCCGCGTTGAAGCGATGCTCTGCGAAAGAAGTCGAGCACCGTCGCGCCTCCGAAGCTGAGCGCGGCGGCCTGCTCATAGGTCAGGTTCACGGGCTTGCGTGCCACCGGGCCAGCCGCCGGAATGCAGCAGTATTCGGCGTGCGCCCCCATGCGAGCGCCCGGAAACGCCAGCACTGCGTCCCCCACGCCAAACGTCGTCACGCCGGCCCCTACGGTCTCCACCTCGCCTGACAGCTCTGTGCCCAAGATCGGCCGTCGCGGTCGTCGAATGCCCAGCGCGACACGGCCAAGCAGCCCGAATCCCCGCGGCAACTGCATGGCTCTCACCCTGCTGTCGGCAGAACTCACCGTCGTTGCGCGAATGCGTATGAGAAGTTCGCCCCGGGCCGGGATCGGCTTGGGCACTTCAACCATCCGAAGGACGTCTGGTGCACCGTACCGGGTACAGACAAAGGCTTTGATGTGACTGCTCCTTTCAGAACCGAGGCGCCCGCGCCAAACAGGCGCCTCGGTCGGTGGGCTGGGCCTCGCCAATAGCTCAACGCAACAGGTTCACCCACAAGCTATTGCGCACCGAGCTGTTGGCCACATCGTTTTGAATCCACGCGGCCACGCCTTGCCCGGCGCGGTTGAACGCCAGGGCATCGAGGTCGATGAGATCGCCTGCGCCGGTCTCGATCAGCGCGGGCGCGCTCCACGTGCCGCCCCACACCAGGCTGCGGGTGTAGGCGTTCAGGTTGGCCGAGGTGGGGTTGGGCCATTGGTCTACCGAGCGATACACCATCACGGCACGGCCTGCGTCGTCGAGCACCATCTTGCGTTCGATGCCGTAGGGCGCCACCGTCACCGGCGCAGAGAAGCCAGCACCTGGCGTGTACTGCATGGCCTTGACGGCGAAGATGCCGCTGTTCCAGGCCACCACGGCGCGGCCATCGGCGGCCATGGCCAGATCGATGCGCGCGGCGAACACCGAGTTCACCTGGCGCACGTCGATCTCCGTAGCGGTGCCCCAGCCGCTGCTGGCGCTGAACACGTTGACGTAGAGCGAATCGCCCTGATGCCAGGCGGCGATGGCGTTGCCGGCATCGTCCAGCGCCACGCGCGGGGGTGAGTCGCTGTTGACGTTGTCGAAGCTGCTGTCGATGGTTTGTGGCGTTTGCCAACCCGTGCCAGGGATGAAGCGCGCCGCTTTCATGCTGTAGTTGTTGTCGCCAGGATTGCGTTCGCGCCAGAGCGCCATGGCGGTGCCGTTGGCGTTGATCGCGAGGTGGCTGTTGCCGGCCGCCAGCGTGCCGCTGGCATCCACGCGCACCCACGTGCCCCAGGCCGAGCCGTTGGCCGGCAGCGTGTTGGCGTAGACATCGCTGCCGCCGGTCAACATCGTGATGCTGCCGCCCGCGTCCATGGCCACCGTGCTGACGGTGCCGGCGCTCAGCGCGCTGGGCAGGAAGGCCGCGCCCCAGCCTGAGGCTGCCGTGAACCGCCGGGCTTCGCCGTTGGAGCGGACCCAGGTGGCCGTGCCCGCGGCGTCCATCAGCAAGAAGCCCTGGGCCAGGGCCTGCGACGTGCCGGTGACGCCGGGCACGGTGACGGCCGCATCCCACCCCTGACCGGCCACGTAACGCCGCGAGAAGAGCTTGCGGGTGTTGCCATCGGGCGTGCCGTCTGACTGTTCCCACAACACGATGGCGTTGCCATTGGGGGCGATGGCGGACAGTGCGCGCGGCACGTTGAAGTCATTGCTGCTTTCCAGCAGCTGCGCGGTCTGCCAGGCGCGTGCCGTGGGCGCTGCTGCAAACGTGGCGGTGGTGCTGCGTGCCTGCGTCATCGCCACGGTGCAGGTGGGCGCGCTTCCGGTGCAGGCGCCGCTCCAGGCCGAGAACTGCTGGCCCGCATCGGGCGTGGCGGTGAGTTGCACGTTGGCCGCGTCGGCAAAGTTGGCGCTGCAGGTGGTGCCGCAGTCAATGCCGGCGGGGCTGGAACGCACGGCGCCGCTGCCGCTGAGATTGACGGTTAGCAATCGCTGCACCGGTGCCTGCGCCACAAACGTGGCGCTCGCTGTGCGCGCCTGGCTCAGCGTCACCGTGCAGGTGACACCCGCGCCGGTGCAGGCACCACCCCAGGCCGAGAACACCTGGCCGGTAGCGGGCGTGGGGGTCAACGTCACCACGGAGTTGGTGGCGAACGGCGCGCTGCAGGTGGGGGCGCAGCTGATGCCGGCGGGTTGTGATGCCACCGTGCCATTGCCGGTGATCTGCAGCGTCAGCGTTTGCTGTGCGGCGGGTGGCGCGGTGAAGGCGGCCGTCACCGTGCGCGCCTCGCTCATCGTCAACGTGCAGGTGGCGGTGGTGCCGGTGCAAGCGCCGCCCCATCCCGCAAACACCTGGCCGTTGGCGGGCGCGGCCGTCAGTGTGACGGCCGCGTTGATGCCGTAGAGCGCCTCGCAGGTGCCGCTGCTGCAGTTCAAGCCGCTGGGTTGTGACGACACCGTGCCATTGCCGCTGACCACCACGCTGAGCTGCTGGCCTGCGGGGAGGGTGGGGCTGCCACCACCACCGCCGCCGCCACAGGCGGCCAATGCCAATGCTGCCAGCCCGGCCCATCGACGCCAGGCTGCGGAAGTTCGATGCATTCGTTGCTCCAAGGGTCATGTGATGCCGTGCACTGTCTGGCGGCGCTGGCGCAGCGGCAATAGCACGTTGGTACAGGGGCGCTGCGGTGGGCGGTGCACCTGCCCTTTGGTGCTGTTCACAGCGTGGCGGGTACTGCCTAGCATCACTTGCATCAGGTGCATCCCCCGCGTGGCGTGTGCAAGCACACGCCCGCCCAACCCAAGGAACCGTTGTGATCACAAGGAAGTTGGCCACTGCCGCCGCGCTGCTGGCGCTGCAGGGCATGCTCTACGGCTGCGCCACGCTCACGGGCCAGTCATCCCCCGCCGCAGGCGCTGCAGACAAGCCCGATGCCCAGGCCCCATCAACACAGGGCAACGAGCGCGCCGCCAAAAAAATCTCGATCGCCATTGGCGAAGAGGTGCGTGATTTCACAATTGCGCATCAAGAGGGCATCGAAGCGCCCACTGGCTATGACGGCACCCAGTACACGGTGCGCACCAACAGTGGCAAGACCTACAAGTGCGAGATCCTGGAGCCCTCGGGCGTGGGCAAGTTCTTCACCTGGGGCATGGCCAGCGGTGCCGGCGCCATGTGCACCGATTTCACGAAGGGCTCCAAAGACAAGGGCAAGACCAACAAGGCCAGTTGCAATGCGCTGCTGCAAGCGGCCGGCAAGTGCTGAAGGTCAATCGTTGATCAACCCGCCAACACCCGCACCGCCAGCTTGCGCTCCACCCGCCCGGCCAGTGCCTGGTTCATGAAGGCCCGCAGGCGCGCGGCCTTGATGGGCTTGGTCAACACCGTGTAGCCCTGCGCCTGGGCTTGGCGCATGCGGTCGCTGCCCGCATCGCCCGTGACCAGCAAGGCGGGCAGGCGCTCATCATCCCAGTGTGATCGCACCTGGCGCACGGCGGCCAGCCCGCAAGCGGCTTGATCCAGGTGCATGTCGGCCACCAGCACATCGGGGCGCCAGCCAGTGTTGAACGCCTGCTCGGCATCGGCCACAGCGGGTACGGCCCGCACATCGCAGCCCCAGGCCGCGAGCAGGCCGCGCAGGGCATCGCGGCTGGGGGCGTCGTCGTCCAGCACCAGCACGCGGCAGTGCATGGGCGCATCGGGGGCGGCGTGGCGATGCAGCGCCTGGGCCTGCGAAGGCATGGCTGGCATCGGCGCGCGGGGCAGGGTGATGGCAAAGCGGCTGCCTTGCCCCACCACCGCATGCACCGCCACCGGCACGCCCATCAGCGTGCTCAGCCGCTTCACCGTGGCCAGGCCCAGCCCCAGGCCGGCGCGCCGGTCGTGCTGCGGGTGGGCCACTTGGTAGAACGCGTCAAAGATGTGCGGCAGGTGCTGCGCGGCGATGCCGATGCCGGTGTCTTCCACCGCCACCTCCACGGCCTGGCCGTTGTCATGCGCCACCAGCTGCACGCCGCCCACCGCGGTGTAGCGAATCGCGTTGGCCACCAGGTTGCCCAGCACCCGCGAGAGCAGCGCCCGGTCACAGCACACGCGGCACTGTGGCGGCACCTGCACGGTCAACGTCAGTCCTTTGATGCGGGCCAGCGGGTCAAAGGTGCGGGCCACCTCATGCAGCACATCGGCCAACACCCAGGTGGCGGGTTGGGGCGCCAGGGTGCCCGCATCGGGCCGTGCCAGGCCCAGCAGTTCATCCACCACCTGGCCCATGCCTTCCACGCAGGCCACCATGTGATCAGCCACCGCGCGGGTGCTCGCGTCGGGGGCGCTGGCCTGCAGTGTTTGCGCCAACAGGCCCAAGGCGTTGAGCGGCTGCCGCAGATCGTGGTTGACGGAGGCGAAGCAGCGCACCTTGGCCTGGTGCGCCGCCTCGGCCTCGCGGCGGGCCTGCTCGCTGCGCAGGTGCTTGCGGCGCAGCGCGTGGAGCAGGCGATCGTGCTGGCGCCGCCGCCCGCGCAGCGGGCCCGCCAGGCGTGCCTGCCGGTGGCCGCCCAGCACTACAACAGCCCCCGCTCGCGTGCACGCACCAGCAGGTGGGTGCGGTTGCTGGCCTGCAGCGCATCGAGCAGGGCCGTGACGTGCAGCTTCACCGTGCGCTCGGCAATGCCCAGCACCGCGGCAATGTGCTTGTTCTGCAGGCCATGGGCCAGCAGTGCCAGCACCTCCATCTGCCGCGCGGTGGGCCCGGCAGCGGCGGCGGTGCCGGGCTGAGCCTCGGCCACCGCAAAGTATTCGCCACCGTCAGCCACGCGATGCAGCGCCCGCACCAGGTCATCCTTGTGCATTGATTTGCCAATGAACCCGCTGGCCCCGGCCTCACGCGCCCGCGCTGCCAGCGCCGGGTCTTCCTGGCCCGACATCAGCACCCGCGCCACCAACGGGAAACGCCGGCCAAAGTGCCCCAGCCCGGCCAGGCCATCGGTATCGGTGTTGGTGTTGGTGTTGGTGTTGGTGTTGGTATTGGCCAGGTGGTAGTCGATCAGCACCAGGTCCAGCTCGGGCCAGGCACGGGCCGCGGTCAGGCCTTCAGCCACCGTGGCGGCGGTGCGCACGGCGATGCCGGCCTGCGCTTGCACCAGCGCATGCGCAAACCCCACGCGGTACAGCGGGTGGTCGTCCACCAACAGCACATTCATTCTGTTTCGCTCCCCAGGCCCATGTTTTGGGTAAACTTCCCAAAACAGCGTGACGCGATTCTTTCCGAATCCGCTGGCCCGGGTCAAGGGCCAATCGATACGCGCCCCATACTCGCCCCATGGATGAGCAGGTGGAATTGGCAATCAACACATTCAGCCAGGCTGTGGCGCCGCTGGTGCAACTGTTGGTGCGGCAAGGGGTGACGTACCCCAAGGCCGCTGATGCGCTGCGCGCCGCGTTCATCGCCGCGGCTGAGCACGAGCTGGCCGGGCGGGGCATGAAGCCCACGGGCAGCGCGGTCTCGTTGCTGTCAGGCGTGCATCGCAAAGACCTGCGGCTGCGCGCCCGCCAGGCCGAGGCCCGCGAGGTGGGCGTATCGGCGCCGGCCGTCAGCCTGATCGGCGAAGTGGCCGCGCGGTGGATGTCTCACCGCACCTTCAAGAAAGCCGGCCAACCCAAGCCCTTGAAACGCGGCGATGGCCCTGGCTCCTTTGATGCGCTGGTGCAAGGCGTGACCCGCGACGTGGGCCCCCGCGCCGTGCTCGATGAAATGCTGCGCCTGAACATTGCCCACCTCGACGGCGAGCACATCACCCTGCAACCCGATGCCATGGTGCCCCGTGGCGATGCCACCGCCATGCACACTCTGGCCGCCGCCAACCTGCATGACCACGCCGCCGCCGTGTGCGCCAACCTCAGCACCGGCACCAACTTTCTGGAGCAGGCCTTGTATGTGGACGGCATCACTGCCGCCTCGGCCGAGCAACTGCACCAGGTGGCCACCAAAGCCTGGCAAGCCGCCTTCGCCAAAGCGATGCCGGCCGCCCAAACCTGCTTCGACCACGACCAGGCCCAAGCCCACCCCGACGAGCGCCAAGCCCGCGTGCGCTTTGGCGTTTATTTCTTCTCTGAGCCCGGCGCGCCTGCCGAGCCGGAACCCAACGCAGATTGAATCCACGCATGACTTCCTTCGCGCTGCCTCCCCGTGGCTACCTTCATCGATGGCTGTGCCTCGCCCTGATCGCGCTGTTGACGCTGGCCCTGGGCGGCTGCGGCCCGGGCGTGGGC
>Ga0209066_10001492_pt1 | contig 30754 bp, 29 predicted proteins | sample All_14_2_FD_187198 | JGI IMG/M metagenome (GOLD analysis project Ga0209066, IMG submission 187198) | Freshwater microbial communities in response to fracking from Pennsylvania, USA - Allegheny Zone_MetaG_DW_15 (SPAdes) (version 2) ... | reverse complement strand
GTCTCGATGCGACGCTCAAGCGCCTGCATTTGTTGGGCCGCGTCTTTCGCAACGGTTTGCATGGCGGCAACTTGGGCGGCCAAGGCATCGCGCTCGGTTGTTTTGGCGGCCATTGTGGCATCGGCCGCATTAATTGCGGGCTCGATATCGGCCAAGGCGGATTCAAGTGTGCGAATTTGGCCGCGCAGGGTCAGAATACGGCTTTCGGCATCTTCGGCACCAGCGGCTTTGGCGGCCTTGAGGCCATCCCAACGCCACAGGGCACCCGCGCGGGTTACAATCACTTGCCCGCGTTTGAGTGTTTTGGCGAGTCTTTCGCCATTCGCGTCATCTTCAATAATACCGACCGATGATGCAAAGGTCGCCAAAGCTGCCGGTGCATCAATGAGGGTATTGAGCGGTACGATACCGGCATCCCAATCAGAGGCGGTAAAGCCTTCGCTGGCCGATGCCCAATCAGCCGATGTGGCACGAAGGGCGGCATCGCCCGCCGCCGTGGCAACCGCCACAGCAAGGTCTGATGGCATGTCGAGCGAGAGGATCAACGACCCTTCATACCCTTGTGACAAACGGGCCAGAAGGTCGGTGAGTGTTTTGACTTCGCGCGCTTTCAAGTTGCGTTCTTGTTGCAAGGCAGCCAGTGCTTCGCGCGCGGCGGTGTACGCATCGCGAACGGCATCAAGGGCGGTTTGTGTGGTGGCCAGTGTGGCTTCGGCATCTGCGCGTTTGGCTTTAAACTCGCCATGCGCTGCTTGTGCTGTTGCCAGTTCGTTTTCTTCATCGCCTTTTTGGGCGGCGGTGGCGTATTGGGCTTCAAGGTCAGCCAGTTTGGCTTTTGCGCGCACTTCGTCATTCTGGGCGCGTACCAAGGCGGCGCGGGCTGATTCATCGGCGCTTTTGGCTTGGCGAATACGGTCTTGGTAGGCCAGCACATCATTCTCGCCAAAGCGCACGGCATCTTGTGCCAGTACGAAATCGGCTTCCAGCGCATCAAGCCCTTGCGGGGCATCGGCGTCTTCGGTGGCAATTTTGTGTAGGTCGGCTGCAATCACGGCGGCACGGTCGGCCAAGGCTGCGCGTTGTTCGGTCGCCAGCGTCAAATCGTCCTGCGCCTGTGCAATCTGGCGGATGAGGTCGTTATGTTCATTGCGGCGGTGCGCGGCTTCACGCTCCAGCTGTTCCGATGCCTGACGCAGCAGTTGCAGGGCAGCGCGTGCCTCGGCATCTTCATGGCGCAGGGCATCAACCTGTTCGGCAGCCTCAAGCGTGGCCACATTAAGGGCTGATGCTTTCACCAAAGCTTCGCGTACTTGCGCGTCTGTTTCGGTGTAGCGTTGTTCTTCTTTTTTCAGCTTGTCGCGGGTCGAACCCCAATCCTGCCATGCCAGCAAGGCCTCAAGGCGGCGGATATTGTCTGATAAATCGCGGTACGTCGATGCCTGCTTGGCCTGTTGGCGAAGCGCGTTGGCGCGGTTGCCCAACTCGTTGATGACAAGGTCAAGACGGCTGAGGTTTTCGTCAGCGGCCTTTAAACGCAATTCGGCTTCGTGGCGGCGTGTATAAAGGCTTGCAACACCAGCGGATTCCTCAAGCATCTGGCGGCGCTCGGACGGTTTTGCCTGAATAAGCTGCGTTACGCGGCCTTGGGAAACAAGCGCAGGCGAATGCGCGCCGGTCATGGAATCCGCGAACAGCATCTGCACATCGCGGGCACGCACAACCTTGCCGTTCACAAGATATTGCGAGCCCTTGTCGCGTTCAATGCGGCGGGTCACTTCAATTTGCGTGCTGCCGCCAAATGGGTGTGGGGCAGTGCCATCGGTGTTATCAAGCAATACGGATACTTCAGCGATGGAACGGGCCGAACGGGCAGCCGTGCCTGCAAAAATAACGTCTTCCATATCGCCGCCGCGCATATGCTTGGCGCGATTTTCGCCCATCACCCAACGCAACGCTTCAACAAGGTTCGATTTGCCGCAACCATTCGGGCCGACAATGCCGTTAAGACCCTGGCCGATATCCAGCTCGGTCTTATCGACGAATGACTTGAACCCGCTAAGGCGAAGGCGATTGATCTGAACCATGTAAACTCTATCCGTCCGTAAAGGTGATGGGTAAAATTAGGCTTGGTAGGGTTTTATTTTGGGGCTTTTGCCAGCAGGTCTTCGATAACGGTTTTGAATTCCGCGTAAGGGCGGGCACCTTGCAATACTTTTGCACCGTCATTGAAAACGAAAGTGGGCGTGGCGTTCACGGCATATTTTTCGATGCCTGTTTGTACGCCGGCTACAATCGCCTGTTCGACATCTTTGTCGGCAAGGCAAGCGCGCGCTTTTTCATCAGACAGACCTGAAAGCACCGCATCTTGAATAAGCGCGTTCGGGTGACGGCTCGGGTCAGACCATTGTTCGATGGTGCTGAAGATGAGCGAGATGAAACCGAAATACTGTTCATTCGATACACAGCGTGAAACCTTGCTGGCGTCCATCGCCTGCGCGTTCAGCGGGAAGTCGTTGAACACGATACGGAGTTTACCGGTTTCGACATAATCTTTGATGAGCTGTGGCAGCACATGGGCGTGGGCTGCAGCGCAGTGCGGGCAGGTGAGGGAGCTGAATTCAGTCATCGTCACAGGCGCAGTGGCTAAACCAACGCTGCGTGGTTCCTTGGGGTCGGTAGCTACAGCCACAACATGAAGGTCAGCAGGGCTGAGTGTTGGCTCGGCCGCGGCCTCAACGGTTGATGCTGTCAGCAATGGTGATGTTGTTTCAGGGGCCGTATCAGCTGTTGCGGGTGCGGCGGTTGCCGGTTCCGTCAGTGATAATTGGGCCAGATCGCCATCCGTTTCGGATTCAGCGGGTGCCTTGTTGAAATGCCAGACGGCACCTGCCGCGCCAACGGCCAGAACAAGGAAAGCAATAGTAGCGAAAAGAGCGGTTTTGTTACGCATGGTCAACAGCCTGTGGATAAGTTTGATCCAGCACAAATGCCAGTAGGCCTTACCATCGGAAACTGCGGCTTCGCTGTCAAATTGCAGGGGGGTACGGCCATGCACTTATTCACACGTTTATCGGTGTTTTCCCCAGCTCTCTCCAAACGCTGGCTGCTCTTGCGGTAATATGGTGACTGGGGCAGAATAGCGTACCATGAATGACACTTCACCTCAAATAGCCACGCGGCGCACAGGCATTATAAACGCCGCCACTGAGTTATTCGGCCTGGTTGACCGCGCACAGCTTGGCTGGCTTGCCCTCGTGGCCGTGGCTTTGGCCATGTCGTCCGTTGTAACCCTTGGTTTTGGTTATGTTTTAAAGGGGCTGGTTGATGACGGTTTTTCCAAGGGTGATATAGGGCACCTGAACCACACGCTTTTAATCATGCTGGTGATGATAGCGGCATTGGCTATGGCCAGCTTCGGGCGCCTTGCCATATCTGGCTGGCTGTCTGAACGTATGGTGTCGCGCCTGCGCCTGCGCGCTTTTGCCCATTTGCTGACCCTTGACCCGTCATTCTACCACCGCCGCCAGAGCGCTGAAATTTCAAGTGGCCTGAGCGCCGATCTCTCGACCATCGGCACGGTTATGGCAACATCACTGCCCATGGTCGCGCGCCATGCGCTTATGGTTATTGGCGGGCTGGGGATGCTGCTGGCAACATCCGCCCATTTGACGGTGCTTGTCATGGTGGTGCTGCCGCTGATTGCCGTGCCGGTCGTCATTATCGGCCGCCTTGTCCGTAGAAATTCAAAAACCGTGCAGGAACAGGCATCGCAACTGGGCGGCATGGTGGGTGAAACCCTCGCGGCCATTCAGACCGTGCAAAGCTATACGGCAGAACACGGGTTTATCACGCGCTTCACCGCCCAGGACGCCGAGGCCACGAAGGCCACGATGCGCCAGACCTACAGCCGTTCGGCCATGGTATCTTCCATCATCTTCATCCTGTTTTCGTCACTCTGCGCGGTTATGTGGGTCGGCGCGCATGATGTGATGGAAGGTAAAATGTCAGCCGGCGCCCTCACATCATTTGTATTTTATGCAGGCCTTGTCGCCAGCGCCTTTGGCGTGCTGGGCGATATGGGCGCGGCTTTGTTCAGGGCGTCGGCCGCGCTCGACCGTATTCGCGATATTCTGGCAATACAGCCGCGCATATCATCACCATTAACGGCCCCTATGGGCGATACGCCACGCTTGAAGGGTGCAGTCCGCTTCGACCATGTGTATTTCAGGTACGACAATAGCGCCCGTGCCCCCGCGCTCGATAGCGTATCGTTCGATGTGCGCGCCGGTGAAACCGTCGCCATCGTGGGCGATAGCGGTGCCGGTAAAACCACGCTGTTCCAGTTGCTGATGCGCTTTTATGACCCCATGGGCGGCGGCATCACGATTGACGGGCAAGATTTGCGCGCGATTGACCTGCACAATCTTCGTGCATCACTGGCCTATGTACCGCAGGACAGTGCGTTGTTTTCAGGCTCGGTGCGTGACAACATTTTACTGGGTAAACCTGACGCCACACCCGAACAGGTGGAACAGGCCGCTAAAGACGCCATGGCGCATGAATTCATCATGGGGCTGCCGCAGGGTTACGACACTTTGCTGGGCGAACGCGGGATGCGCCTCTCGGGCGGGCAAAAGCAGCGCATTGCCCTGGCCCGCGCGCTTATTAAGCCAGCCCCCGTACTGCTGCTTGATGAAGCGACAGCCGCACTTGATAGCAATAACGAAAAATCCATACAGGATGCCGTACGTACCCTGCACGGCAAACGCACGGTGATGATCATCGCGCATCGCCTTTCAACCATACTGGAGGCTGATCGCATTTTCGTGATGCAGGCAGGCCGCATTGTAGAAGAAGGTACGCACAACGAATTGCTGGCCAAAGGCGGCGTTTATGCCCGCATGGTGGCACAGCAGTTTACCGTGGCCGAAGACCGTGCACGCCGCGCGTACCCTGATTTATCAGGCAGCCTGCAGTAATTTCACAACCTTGGCGAAGACGCTTGGCAACCCTGCGTCATCTAGCTTTGCCCAGTAAAAACCATCAGGCGCCTTATCAACGATACGTGCATGGACCACATGCAAAGTCAGCTCGAAATGCGTGAATACATGGCGCACCGTTTCTTTTTCAACGCGCACAATATCGTAAATCGCTTCATGCGCGGGCAATACATCGCTCCAGTCCGATGTCGGCAGGCCAGCCATGCCGCCCAATAGCCCTTTGGCAGGGCGCCTGTGCAGCAATGTGCGGCCTTTGACGTCGGTCACCCAGTAAACCCAGCCAGTGCGCTTGGGCCTGTCTTTCGCGCGTGTTTTGCGCGGCAGTTCGTCTTGCAGGCCATTGGCTTTGGCCTCGCATACCTCGCTCAATGGGCAAGACATGCATTTGGGTTTTTGCGGGGTGCATATGGTCGCGCCAAGGTCCATGAAAGCTTGCGGCAAATCGGCGGGTTTGGTGTTGGCGGCATCCATGTAAATGGTGTCTGCCCGCGCACGTATTTCAGGCTTTGATGCGGGCAGGGGCGTTTCAATGGCGTATAGCCGGCTGATGACACGATCAACGTTACCATCAACAACCGATGCTTTTTTGTTAAACGCAATCGCGCGTATGGCGCCCGCCGTATAGTCGCCAATACCGGGCAGGGCTTTGAGGCCTGCTATATCGCTCGGGAATGTGCCGCCATGGGTATTGGCTACAACTTGGGCGCAGGCATGAAGATTGCGCGCGCGGCTGTAATACCCGAGCCCTGCCCAGTCGCGCATGATGTCGTCCAGCGGGGCGGTCGCCATGGCATCAACAGTGGGGTAATCTTCGGTAAACTTGGCAAAATACGGAATAACTGCGGGTACTGTCGTTTGCTGAAGCATGATTTCAGACAGCCACACCCGGTAGGGCGTGACACTGGCCCGCCATGGTAAATCGCGTTTATGGCGTACATACCAGCGGTTAAGCGCTGTGATGATGGTTTTGGCTTCCATGCTCATGCCCCAACATGTAACTTGCCCTTATGTCAGGACCAACCCTTATTGCGCGTCTTGTACCCCGCATTTCAAAAAAACTGCTGGGCAAGGATAAATCGAAAGCCCGCCTTTCGATGACGCGCCTTCTTGACCAGTGGGAAGAAATTATCGCCCCCGAAGACCCGATGGCCGTGCGCCCCGTGCGCGTTGGCTGGAAGTGGAAGATCGATAAAGACGTTAAAACATCCGAGGGCACGCTGTATATAACGGCCCCGAGTGCCATGGCGGTGTCACTGTCCTACCAGCAGGCGATTATCGTCGGCCGCGTCAACCGCCTGTTCGGCCTGCCTGAAAACGGCTGCGTCACCCGCATGTCGATTGTGCATGATGCGTCGGCCGCCTTGCCGCCGCGCAAAACCCACAAAAACCATAAGGCCGCCATTACGACCGATACGCAAACTACGCTGGATAGTATCGACGACCCTGTTTTGCGCGAAAAGCTGGCAGGGCTGGCCAAGGCCATGGCCGTTGACGGCGTTAAATAGAGGCCGTGGACGGCGTAAAATAGGGAAAGGGCAGGGTTAAACTTGCCTACACACTACGGTTCTGCTAATCATCACCCGCTTTAATCAACAGGTGTCTCATGGCAAAAACAAACTCGATCACCCTTCGTGCTGGCCACGTCATTGAATATAACGGCAAGATCATGGTCGTGCTCAAGCACGAGATCATGCAGATGCAACAGCGCTCGGGCACAATCCAGCTTGATCTGCGCGACATCCGCAGCGGCAACAAAGACAGCATTCGTTTCAAAACCGGCGAGATGATCGACCGCGTGCAGCTTGAACAGGCCGAAAGCCAGTATCTGTTCTCGGATGGCGACAATTTCACTTTCATGAACGACCAGACCTTCGAACAGATTTCCATTCCACGCGAAATTCTGGGCGAACAGGCAGCCTTCCTGCAAGAAGGCATGAAAGTCTCGATCGAGACTTATGAAGGCGAACCGCTGAACGTCACGCTGCCATCTACCATCACGGCAGAAATTGTTGAAACTGAACCTGTCGTCAAAGGCCAGACGGCAGCATCCTCCTATAAACCAGCCATCCTCGATAACGGCGTTCGCGTTATGGTCCCGCCGCATATCGGCACCGGTACCCGCGTTGTCGTTAAAACCGAAGATGGCGCCTACGTCGAACGCGCAAAGGACTAAGCCAATGGCATTGATGCCGCCTCTCGTTACAATCATGGTCAAGGCGGCTGAATCTGCCGCAAAAGCGCTTGCCCGTGACTTTGGCGAGGCTGAACAATTGCAGGTCAGCAAAAAAGGCCCGTCCGATTTCGTATCGGCCGCTGACAAGCGCGCTGAAAAAACCATTCATCACACGCTGGTTAAGGCCCGCCCTGATTTCGGCTTCCTGATGGAAGAAGGTGGCACGTTTGACGGCAAAGACCCCAATCGCCGCTTTATTGTCGATCCGCTGGATGGCACCAACAACTTCCTGCACGGCATTCCGCACTGGGCAATAACAATCGCTGCCGAGGAAAACGGCGAAATCACCGCCGGTATTGTGTTCGATGTGGTCCGTAACGAATTGTTCTGGGCTGCCAAAGGCACTGGCGCGTTTATCCGCAACCGAAAAATTCGCGTGTCATCCCGTAACGATCTTGAAATGTCAGTCGTGACCTGTGGCTCGCCCGCCAAAGGCCGTGGCGACCATGAACGTTTTGCCAAGGACATGGCAGCCGTATTGCCGGTTGTCAGCGGAATGCGCCGTATGGGGTCTGCCGCGCTCGATATGGCTTACGTGGCAGCTGGCCGCGTTGATGCCTACTGGGAACGCCAGATTTCACCGTGGGATGTTGCAGCCGGCGTGCTTATCGTGCGCGAAGCCGGCGGTTTCGTGTCCGAAGTGAATGGTGGAAAAAACGCAGTTTACGGCGGTAGCATCTTGGCATCCAATGCCGGTGTGTATCAGGATATGCGCAGTCTATTGAAATAACGAACACTGCGGTTTCATGAAAAGTTATGGTGTAAGGGTCTTGCTGCTTGCGGCTGCGCTTGTTTTTGCGTCGTCTGCCTACGCACAGAACGCACCTGCCCCTACACCAAAAGCCCCGCCGCCGCGAGTGCCGTTCACGGCATTCCGCACTAAGCCCATTCTTGAACCCAAATTAAAACTTCATTTAAAAAACAACACTGATTCAAATTCGGTGGTTGTGCAGGATGTTAAAACACCCGGCCAGTTACCGCGCGTGCTTATCAAGCTGCGCCCGGCGCCCAAACCTCAGGCGGCAGGGCAAAAGGACAATGCAGGGCAGGACGATATTATTTTTTCCCCGCAATTGGCCCAGCCCGGCAACACAGCGACCGAACGGCAGGATTTACCGCAGCGCATAACCTATGCTCCCGGTATGCCGCCTGTGCCACCGCGCAAGCCTGCCGGCCCTGAAGGCCCGGTCGATTTTGTGTACGTGCCGCCCGCGCCCGCGCGTAACCTCAAAGCCCCCACGCAGCAGGAACAGGAAGAGGCCATTACCCTCCAGCCATCATCCCCCGCGCCTGACGTGCCAGACGCGCAGCCGGAGCCGACCGAAGCGGATTCCGTACATATGCGCGAGAACAGTGATCGCTTCAGCTCCCACCAGCGCATGGGGGGCACTGCACCTGAAAAAACAGCAACAACATCTGCGCGTGAATTGAAGTCACTGGGTGTGCCTGATGATATGAAAAATTTACGCCTCGGTTCGCTCGAAGAAGGCAACGGTATATCGCCGGTATTGATGCCGGGGCAGAATGTGACTATGGCGGCACCAGATGCCGCTAAAAGCGATAAAAAAGGCCTGCCAACCGAAGTCGTGGTATTCTTTCAGGAGGCTAGTGCCGATATGGAAGTGGGCCAGATGGACGTGCTCGATAACGATGTGATTGGTACCCTTAAACAAAGATCCAACCTTGAGCTTGATATAGTCGGTTACGCTGACCCGCAAAAAGGTGGGCCCGAGGCCACCAAGAAAATGGCGCTCGCCCGTGCTTTGATGATCCGCGAATATCTGGTACGCCAGCACATATCGCCGGACCGCTTGACGGTTGAGGGCAAAGCGGACAAAACTGCGATCGAGCCGCGTGATCGTGTGGAGATGTATTTTGATCGCTAAAAAACTAATCCGTACCTTGCTGATGGTGGCTTGCCTGACAATCGGCGCAGGCAAAGCCGCACACGCCACCGAAGATGACGGTGTAAACGGCAATGGCGTGCATTACGTCGATGCTAATATCCAGAATATTTCGGATGTCTTGATCCATATGGGCATCATCCGCCTCGATGACCCTGCCACGGTCGAGGAATATATCCGTATCCATGATTGCCCGATCTATGAGCAATACGGGCAGGATGATTTCGCCTGGACCCGCATCCGCGAAGCCAAAATGCGCGACCTCTCCATTCGTATGGCCGATATGGGCAACGGGCTTGAAATCAGCACCCCATTACTTCTTTCGCAATACGATATGATCAATAACACCTTCGATGTTGCGTCCACATCCAGAATTGAAAATATGGTCCTGCTGACCTTGCTTGATAACGATAACGGCAACTTCAACACCTGTGAAAATGAACGCCTTGGTGGCTTCGTGCCGCGCGTTCACCCGCTTAAACTGGTCTTGAAAGTCGATACGCCATTTAACTTTGTAACGGTGCCCATGTCGCGTGACATGGCCGATAAACTGATTGATGTTATCAAGGCCCGCCAGAAAGAGGGCGATCCGCCGCCCAAACGACTGGCAATGTTGGTTCTGCGCGTTCGTATTACCGGTGCCGATAAACTCACCAGCGCAACTGACCCGCTGCGCCGCACGGTCACCGGCTTGCTGGATGACGTGCGCGTGTTTGAAGGCCCTGAACGCAAGATGCTTTTATACTCTAAGGAATTTCAAAACCCGCTGGAGAAAAGCTCTCCGAAGTAACGGCCATTACCCTGAAAAGCTGGCCCATGTCCGCTGGGTCCAGTAGCCGTGCAGCCCCCGCCAATACATCGGGGCTATTCAGTTTTTCTACGCGCATTTTTATACCCAGTGCTTCCAGAAAATCTTTCTGGGTCGTACTGCCATGGACTTGGCAGCCAGCCGTCATCGCAACACGGCGTATCTGGGCAAAATCGACATGGCTTGTCAGGTCGGCCGCGCCAATATGCTCAAGCAACCCGCAATAGGCGTGCTTATGCATGGCCTGTAATGTATCGCCCACGGGCTGCGGTGCGTCATGCCCGTAATCAATCGCCAGCATCATGCCGCCATGAGCCGCAATGCGTTGCGAAAGCTGCATGGTCATACCGTCACGCACGGGCGAAAATTCAATAACAGCCCCTTCCTTGAGGGTGGGGAAGGTAAATGCGGCCTTGTGCAGCCCGGTGGTAAGGGTGTCGCCCTCCAGTCCTACTACACGCTCCATCCAGCCCTTTGGGGTCATCACAGCTTGGCGCGCGGGCAGGGCATCAAAAAATTCGTTGGCCACAACCAGCAACGGCGCATCGATTGGTAATGTATCAATTCTGTCATGCCATTGGGGGGTGAAACCTTTCAGCATGGCGGCCTGTTTCGCACGCAGGACGGGGCTTGTCTCGACCAGATGGATGGTAAGCGCCGCATGGAAGCCGGGCACGTGGCGCGTGGCGCGTAATAAATCGGCCATCAATGTGCCGCGCCCTGGCCCCAGTTCAGCCAGATGCACGGGGGTGGGGGCACCCGCGCGCAGCCATGCATCGGCCATGCAAAGCCCAATCATTTCACCGAATAGCTGCGATATTTCAGGGGCTGTTGTAAAATCACCGCCTGCGCCCAGCGGGTCGCGCGTGATGTAATAGCCAAGCGTGGGGTGGCCAAGCGCCATCGCCATGAATGCCCCCATATCCATGGGGCCGTGGGCCTTGATATGGGCTTTGATTACGCCTTCGATGCTTTCCATCGCCACACAATCCAGATGCCTGCAATCAATAGCGGCAGGCTCAGCAACTGGCCCATGGTGACTTGGCCGAACAGGTAACCAATCTGCACATCCGGCTCGCGCACCAGTTCAACCACCATGCGTGATAACGCATACCCGATCAAAAATACGCCTGATAACAAACCCCGATGCGTCCATGCATCACGCCTGCGCGCCAGTACAAACAGTACGCTGAATAGCAATGCGCCTTCCAGCAATGCCTCGTATATCTGGCTCGGGTGACGCGGCAATGGCCCGCCATCGGGGAAAATGACGCCCCATGGCAGGCTGGTTGCGCGGCCATATAATTCGCCGTTCACGAAGTTGGCCAGGCGCCCTAAAAACAGGCCGATGGGGGTTGCCATGGCAGCAACATCGGTCACGGCCAGAAACGGCAATCTGCGGGCGCGGGCAAACAGCGCAATGGCCACAAGCACACCCAAAAATCCGCCATGGAATGACATGCCACCCTGCCACAGCTTGAAAATATCAAACGGGTTTGCGCTGTATAGGGTCCGGTTATAGACGATGGCGTAAACAAGACGCCCACCCAGAATGACGCCGGCGATAATCCATGGCAGCAGGTCTTCTATAATGATGGGCTTAACGGGGGAATCCTTGCCGAAGCTTTTCAGCATCCGCACCATATAAAACCACCCGCCTAAAAAGCCGGTAAGGTACGCAAGCGCATACCAGTGGATCTGCAATGGGCCGACACTGAAAGCGACCGGGTCGATATTGGGGAAGGGAATGCCGTTCATAATTTAATATCTTTAAACCACAGAGGCGCAGAGGCACAGAGGATATTAGGTTAATTCACAAGCCGCCTGATGCCGTTCTTCATGAGGGCTTCGTTGAAATTCAAAATAAGCCCCACCTTTTTACCTGTGATTTTAAGGTAGGTCAGTATCTGTGCTTCGTGAATAGGCGCGATCTTTTCAACGTTCTTGAGTTCAATAACGATGCTATCAGCCACGAGTAAATCAAGTCTGAACTTACCTTCAAGCGTTATGTCCTTGTATGGGATTGGTAACTCCAATTGCCTTACAAAGCTTATATGTCTTTGGGTTAGCTCGTAGCAAAGGGCGTCCTCATATATGCGCTCCAGCAAGCCGGGGCCAAGATGCTTATGGACCTCAATCGCGGCACCGATAATCGCTTCGGTAACGATATCATAGCTTTTCTTGGCATCTGCTGCGGTCATAACTCCGTACCTCTGTGCCTTTGTGGTTAATCTACTTTTTCCCTTTGATGGGCAACAGCATCGAACGTTGGGTTGTACCCACGGCAAACAACTGCTTGCGCGCGGTCTCCCTGAATTCATCCAGTACAATGCGTCGCCCGCCGCGCTCGATATGCCAGAACGACCAGCCATTCATGGATGGTGCGTCCATCGAAAGTGCGCCCAGCTTGTGGATCGACTTGTGCGTACCGTCAGGGGCCATCAACAACCCGTCCGCGCAAATGGTCGCGGCAAAGCGGCCCATTTTGTCGGTCACGGTTTCGCCTGCTTTTAGAATACCGGCCTCGATCACTTGCAAAAGTGATACGCGCGGCTTCTCGCGTTTGGCAGCAAAAGGTACAAAACCGTCGGGGCCGGTTTCAGGTGCCACGGCAGCTATGCGTGCGGTGGCGGCGTTGATGTACGTGTCTTCGCGGTCAATGCCGATGAAGTGGCGGCCAAGGCGGCGGGCAACAGCCCCTGTGGTGCCTGAACCGAAGAACGGGTCAAGAATGACGTCGCCCGCACGTGAGGTGGACAGGATCACGCGCTTGAGCAACTCTTCCGGCTTCTGGGTGGAATGAATTTTATCATCATCATCCCCCTTCAGGCGTTCATCGCCCGAGCAGATGGGGATGAACCAGTCATCCGATCGCATTTGCACGCCGTCATTCTGTTCCTTCAGGAATTCGTAATGGAAGGTGGCTTTGGAATCTTTTGATTTGGTGGCCCATATCAAGGTTTCATGGGCATTGGTAAAGCGTGTGCCTTTGAAATTCGGCATCGGGTTGGCTTTGCGCCAGATGATGTCGTTATTGATCCAGAAGCCTGCGTCCTGCATGGCGGCACCCACGCGGAAAATGTTGTGATAGCTGCCGATAACCCACATTGCGCCGTCTTTTTTAAGAATGCGGCGGGCTTCGGCCAGCCAAGCGCGCGTGAAATTGTCGTATGTTGCAAGGCTTTCAAACTGGTCCCAATGGTCGGTTACGGCATCGACATGGCTGTTATCGGGGCGCTTCAAATCGCCGCCTAATTGCATGTTGTATGGCGGATCCGCGAAAATCATATCGATGGATGCATCGGGAATGGATTTCATCACGCTGATGCAATCGCCTTTCAAAATCGTATCGGTAATATTTTCGATTTGGTAGAAAGACGGCGTCGCTAATTTCAGCGCAGTTTTTTTCATTGATGGCCCCTGTTTGAACGAATCACCAAAGGCCACAATCTGATTCGCGGGTCAATAAAAAAATATAAAAGAGTCAATTGAATCAAATGGATTCAAGGCAAAACATGAGTCAAATCAATGATTTGACTCGATAAAATATTTTAAGCTTCTATCACTTTGCGTACGGGGCCGAATGTCTTGCGATGATGCACGCATGGCCCGTGCGCAACCAGCGCTTCCAGATGGTCTGGCGTGGGGTAGCCCATGTTGCGTGCCCATCCGTATTGCGGGTACTCGGTAGCCAACGCGCGCATCATGTGGTCGCGCGTGACCTTGGCTAAAATGGATGCGCAGGCAATCGAATAGCTTTTGTCATCGCCTTTCACAACCGGCAGCAGGGCGTATTGCTCAAGTCCGCGTGGCTTGTGGTTGCCATCAACCAGCAGGGTGGATGCCACTACATCGAACGCCATGTGCATTGATGCAACGGCCCGCGTCATAGCAAGGAATGTACCTTGCAGAATATTGATGGCGTCAATTTCCTCAGGCGTGGCCACGGCAATACCGAAGGCGCAATGGCGTGTGATTTCGGTAAACAGGGCTTCGCGCTTCATGGCGGTCAGTTTTTTACTGTCCTGCACGCCGCTTAAAAACGCCAAAGTCTGGTCGGGGATATGCACACAGGCTGCTACAACGGGGCCTGCCAGCGGCCCGCGCCCTGCTTCGTCAATGCCTGCTACGGTGCCTTGATATTGCTGTTCGATCAGGAAGCTGGGCACAGGGCTTAATCCTTCAATGACTTGGTGACGATTTCATATACACCGGCTGACCGTGTACCCGGCGCATCCAGTATGCTTTGAAGCGCAGCGCGGGCAGGGGCGTGCAGCTTGGCATCGAATGAACGCCAGCCTTTGAATGGCCCCAGAATACGGGCAGATACCTGCTCGTTAATCGCATCCAGCTTCACAATATATTCAGCCAGCAACTTGTACCCGTCACCCGATGGGTGGTGCAGCCATGCAAGGTTAGCACCCAAACCGCCCGCGCCGAACAACGACCGTGCGCGGTTAGGGTTGGTCAGGCTGTAATCGGGGTGCGCTGTCAGTGCACGGATATCGTCCAGCACTTGCGGGCGGTTGGCGAGCGCCTGTATCGAGAACCAGCGGTCGATCACCAGCGGGTATTGCTGGAAGCGCGTATAAAAATCGGCCAGCAGTGATGCCCTGATAGGGTCGCTCAAGTCATTCACGGCTTTAAGGGCGCCCAGACGCTCCGTCATCGTGGGGGCAGTCGTGTACTGCGCCTGTGCCAGCTTGGCGCCTGTAGCGGCATCACCGGCCGCCAGTAGGGCCAGCGTGACGTTACGTAAGGCACGGCGGGCAATCGCGGCTTCATCAAATTCAAAATCGGCTCGCTTGGGCGCGCAGGCATCATAAACCTGACGCAGCAATGCTCCTAACGTGCCGCCAATGGCGGCAGACAAGTGGTCGCGTACGGACTGTATGGCCTGCGGGTCGGCAGGTTTGAACATTTCTGTCAGCACGCCGTCATCCGGCAGGCTCAGCATTTCAGCAAGCAAGCCGCGGTTTTTGTCGTGCAGATTCTCGATCAAGCCGCCAACAGCTTTCACAAGCGCGTCTTCGGCAGGCAATGGCTGGCCTGCCTTGAAGGCGGCAATGCAGCGGCCAAAGGCCTTGAGGTAAAGGGTCTGGCCCGCTTCCCATTTATTCACGCCGTCACTGTCATGCACCATCAGGAAGCGCAGCTGGTCTTCGCTCAGGTCCGTCACAACATTCACGGGGGCCGAGAAATCGCGCAACACTGAAGGCACGATATTGGCGTCGCCAATACCTTCAAAAACAAAGTCCTGCTGGGATGCGGTTAGTTCAAGCACGCGGGTGGTTTTGTCGCCATCAACGGCCAGATCCTGCCCGTTGGCACCAATCAGGCCCACTTTGACAGGTATGAGCATTGGCTGGCCGCCGTAAGGCACCTCTTGGCTCAGCGACAACGTATAGCGTTTGCTGGCAGCATCGTATTTACCGCTGGCTTTAATGGTGGGCGTACCTGCTTGGTCGTACCAGCGGCGGAATTGTGATTTGAGGTCGCGGCCCGATGCGTCTTCCATGCATTGCAAAAAGTCTTCAATGGTGGCGGCGTGGCCGTCAAACCGGCTGAAGTAAAGGTCGGTCGCCTTGCGATACGTCTCGGCACCCAGCAGGGTTTTATACATGCCGATCAGCTCGCCGCCTTTTTCGTACACGGTCAAGGTATAGAAGTTGTTGATCTCCATATACTCCTTGGGCTGCACGGGGTGCGCCATGGCGCCCGCATCTTCCACGAACTGGTGGCCTTTGAGGGTGCGCACTTCGCCAATACGTTCAACTTCGCGGTTGAAGGTATCTTTCCCGTATGAGTTTTCGCGATAGACCGTAAACCCTTCCTTAAGCGATAGCTGGAACCAGTCACGGCAGGTGACGCGGTTGCCCGACCAGTTGTGAAAATATTCGTGGGCGATCACGCGGTCGATATTGATGTACTCGGCGTCTGTGGTCAGGTCCGCGCGGGCCAGCACCAGCTTGGTGTTGAAAATATTGAGCCCCTTGTTTTCCATGGCGCCCATGTTGAAGTCATGGACGGCAACAATATTGAATACATCAAGGTCGTATTCACGTCCGTATGTCTCTTCATCCCATTTCATAGCGCGCTTGAGCGCATCCATCGCGAAGGCGCACTGGTCGGCATCGGGTTGGCGCGTGTAAATGCCCAGTTGCACCGTACGCCCCGACATGGTCGTGAAAGTGCTTTTCTCGGCCGTCACAAGGTTGGCGACCACAAGCGCGAACAAATAGCAGGGTTTGCGGTGCGGGTCGTGCCAGATGGCGAAATGCCGCCCATCAGGCAGGCCGCCGGCGCCCGCGGGGTTGCCGTTGGAAAGCAGGGATGGGAAGCGCACTTCATCGGCCTCAACGCGCACGGTGAATATCGTCAAAACATCCGGGCGGTCGGGGAAGGGGGTAATACGGCGGAAATCTTCCGCCTCGCACTGCGTTGAAAACAGGTCGCGCGCCTCGTTGGCATAAAAGCCCGCACAGGATTTATTTTCCTCCGGCACGATGGTGTTTTCGATGACGAGCGTAAACGCATCGGCAAAATAGGCGATGCTTAAGGTCTCGGCGTCGGCGTCGGTGATATAGCCGACGTCCTTGCCGTCAGCCTTGATGGAATGGATCGTCATGTCCTTCCAGTTCAATACAAGTGCGGGCTTGTTGGTGCCAGACTTAACCTTGAACACAAGCGTGCTGGTGACCTTCGTCTCCCCGTCAAACACGCGTATATCCAGATCAGCTTTCTCAAGCTTGTATGGGTAGGGCATGTAATCAATGAGGCGGGTCGTGGTCGGCCCTTGGGCTAAATCTGTTCGCATGACGGTTCCTGAAATGGTGGAACCGAAAGTGTAATCGACTTATACGGGCTGGGCAAACACCCTGTCAGCCATATCGACCAATAGTTTCTCGATCCCGTCACCTGACACCGATGATATGACATACGCCTGTTTCTTCGTCTTTTTGACAAAGGTCTTGCGCACATCTTCAGCTAGTTCGTCGCCCAAGGCATCCGATTTGTTGAGCGCGATGATCTCGGGTTTTTCGTAAAGCCCGCCGCCATAGGCCTTGAGTTCCTTGCGAAGCATCTTGTAAGACGCCGCAGGGTCGTCCTGCGTCATGTCGATCAGGTGCAAAAGCAGATGCGTACGTTCCACGTGACCCAAAAAGCGCGTGCCAAGGCCGTGGCCTTCATGCGCGCCTTCAATCAGGCCCGGAATATCCGCAATCACGAATTCGCGGCCCGATGTTTTGACAACGCCAAGGTTTGGGTGAAGTGTCGTGAACGGGTAGTCGGCAATTTTGGGGCGCGCGGCCGATACACGGCTCAAGAAGGTGGATTTGCCAGCATTGGGCATACCCAGCAGGCCTGCATCGGCAATCAGCTTCAAACGCAGCCACAGGCCGATTTCTTCCGAACCGGGCCAGCCCGGCAGTTTCTTGCGCGGGGCTTGGTTGGTCGCGGTTTTATAATGGGCGTTACCAAAGCCGCCATCACCGCCTTTAAGGAATACAATACGCTGACCCGGTTCCGTCATGTCGATCAGTACGGTTGAACGGTCTTCATCCAGAATTTCAGTGCCGACAGGAATGCGGACGACCAAGTCTTCTGCGCCCACGCCTGAACGGTTGCGCCCCATGCCGTGCATGCCGTTACCGGCGCGGAAGTGCTGGGTGTAGCGGAAGTCGATGAGGGTGTTTACGTCTTTGACGCATTCAAAAATAATATCGCCGCCGCGACCACCGTCGCCGCCGTCAGGCCCGCCGAATTCGACGAACTTCTCGCGGTGGAAACTCACGCAACCCGAGCCGCCGTCACCGCTTTTGACGTATATCTTTGCTTCATCAAGAAATTTCATGTGTGGGTTTTAGCGTGGGTCGGCCAAAAACACGAGGTTTATTTGCTTGATGCCTTAATTTCTAACACGCTCTGTCACAGGTTTTTCATACGAATCCGGCATCGTGCATTTCATGGAACAAATCTTTGTATATCTCTATCCCGTCGTCACCGTAGGCTCGCTTGCAGGTTACCTGCCGCAGATCCTCAAACTCGCGCGCGCCAATTCGGCGGATGATAAAATCGCCCTGCAATCATGGCTGACATGGATCGGCACTTACATAATATCGCTCGGCTACGGGCTCTTTCACCTGAAAGACCCCATGTTCGTGACAACCACCTGCATCTCCATGGCATCGATGGTCGTGGTTGTGTGCCTCGTGCTCTATAACCGTCATGTGCGCTTCGCCAAGGTAATACCTGAAGCCGCCGAATAAAAACCTTCAAAAATTTGACCAATAAAAAAGGCCCCGTGAAGGGGCCTTGATTATGTGTTGCGTACTTCAGCGCTTATTCAGCAGCTTCGGTCGCAATGTTGACGTACTGGCGGCCGCCGCGGCGGGTCTTGAACTCAACGCGACCGTCCTTGAGGGCGTACAGCGTGTGGTCTTTGCCCATGCCGACATTGGTACCTGGCCACATTTTCGTGCCGCGTTGGCGGATGATGATGTTGCCTGCCGTTGCTTCCTGACCACCAAACAATTTGGTGCCGAGACGCTGGGCGTTAGAATCGCGACCGTTACGGGTAGAGCCGCCTGCTTTTTTTGTTGCCATGGGTAATTCTCCTTAAATGCCTGAGTAGTGTATCGCTTAACCGGCGATGTCCGTGATTTCGAGCACAGTCTGGTGCTGCATATGGCCTTTTTTGCGGCGGTAATTGTGACGACGCTTTTTCTTGAAGATGATGACTTTGTCAGCGCGGTCATGTGCCAGCACTTTTGCCGTGACGCTTGCGCCGGCAACCAGTGGTGCGCCGACTTTGTCGCCAACCATGATGACATCGGTCAACGTGATGGTCTGGCCTTCTTCGTCTGTCAGGCGTTCAACGGTAATTTTGTCACCCTTGGTGACGCGGTATTGTTTACCGCCTGATTTTACAACTGCGTGCATAGCAAAGGTCCTTGAAAAACTGTTTTCTTCAGCGGCGGAATATACTGATGCCGCCCGCAGTGTCAAGAAAATTGCGCCTTTTTTAAAATTGTAATTTTCCTGAACATTACCTATATATCCATTACATATGAAAAAACCGAGAAAAATATGAGCCAACCCGTTCAAATTGCTTACAAAGGTGAACCAACAGGCATTACGCGCTCGACCATCGATGACGCAAATGACTTGGCCTCTGTGTACGCATTGCCAACCAAAACCATGCAGGGCAAGTCAGCCACATTCAAATCTGCGCTCGAAGCGCAGGGTAAAAGCCCCACCGCTTTCCAGATTCTCATGGTTCACGGCGTCGAACGAGTCGTTCTGGGCACCGATCCGAAAACCGGATTCGATACCATGACGATCACAATGAACAGCCACGCAGACTGGGCTAAAAACCGCAATCTGGCTGAAATTAAAATAGTCGCCTTCACTCAATTCGCCAAAAACACACCTAAAGCCGCACTTGCGAATCTTGCGGCGCTTGAACCTGAAATGGATCTGAATGGCCTGATCGATTCCTTTAACGCGGCAGGCAACCCTGAGGGGGTTTCCAGATTAAAAGCTGTTATTGCCATAACAAATAAAGGCATTGCTCACCACGGCGGTGAAATCCAGTACGTGGGCTATAATCAAGAAACCTCTACGCTTGCAATTGGCCTAGATGGCAACTGCAGTGGCTGCGCGGCCTCGCAATTTACGGTACAAAACACCTTGCTGGGCCATTATAAGCGCCTGGAAAATGTTTTACGAGTGCCTGTAAAAGAGATCAAGGTCGTTCGCGGCGGCCCTGCTACGCCTAAAGCGAGCTAAGGCGACGCTATTCGCGCTAGCTCATTGCAGGTCTGTTATGCCCCAATTCGGCATTCCGGGCTTGAAGCGCTCTCTTGGCAGCACTAAGGTCGGCGTCCGTTTGTTTCTTTTCCTCGGGCGTCTGCGTTCCGCATGTCTTGCAATTAAAGTTATTCTTACAGTCGCCACAGCCTCTTTTTACTTCTTCCTTGGCTTTGTCGGCTTCGGTAGCTTTGGGGGTGGTCTTTATAGAAAAAGGCGAAGCCTGATCATTGCTAACGGGCATTTCCACATTTTGACGAGCAATGTTTGCGTCATTCCTCAGCATATCCATATGCCTTGCAACAGCTTCAGTTGGTTCTGTAACACCGGTCGGTGTTTTGACATCAACTGCACGTGTCATTTCAGCCAGAGGCGCTTGCGGATTTAACAAAGTCGGCTGCTGGGGAATATCCGGCACATACTGGCCATTCTTTGCTTGCTGCCCCACTACCTGTGCTTCTGCCACTAAAACAGTGAGCTCACTTTTTGTCACATCCGTTATTGCGGGGTTGTTAGCAACGGCCTGCAAATTATCGGCAACAGCCTGAGCCATTTCAGCGCCGGATTGCGGTGTGGCATTTTTTGAATCATTAAGTACGATAGCCGCCATTTTAACGGTTTCTTCCGCCATGTTTCTGAGTGCAGAAGGTTCGACAACGTGTTGTGCTTCAACAGGGTCAATGACAACACGCAGCTTGGGCTCTTGCTGGGCGTTTTCTACTGGCGTTGAAGGTGCAATATTAGTATTGGCAGGTGCTGGTGCTTCGACACGCTGCATTTCAGCTTGTTGCACTGGTGCCTGTGGCGCCTGAACCGGTGTTGCTTGTGCCGGTTGCACAGGGGGCGGGGCTGCAACAGCAACGGGTGCTTCATAGCTTTGCATGGCCGGTGCTGTAACGGGTGCTGTTTGTATGGGCGCGGCGGCCATGGCATCAGGTTGCTGCACGATAATAGGGCTGGCGGCTGGTGCAGGCCCTTGCCCTGCAATATTCACCGCAGGCGCTGCTACAGGAACAGTTTGTGCCGGGGCGACTACCACAAAGGCCGACGAAGGCGAAAATGGCTGGGCTTGCGGTGCACTCGCTGTTGCTGGCGTTACAGGTGTGATGGCTGCAACAGAGGGTGTGGCCGGTACTGCAGGGGGCATGTTGGCAGGTGCATTCGAAGGTATTGGCGCAGCCACCACGGGCGGCGTTGCAACGGCCAGGCCTGTTGTGGCAGGAGCCGATACAGGTGCACCAGCTGTAATCGTGGTTGTAACAGGTGCCACATTCAACGGAGCCGCGGCAGGCACGCCAGTGGCCGTTACAGCAACCGGCGCTACTCCCGTAGCAGTCGCCACGGCTGGGCCATTGGCCGGAGCCACATTTGCCACAGGCGTGGCCGCCACGAAGGCCGACGAAGGCGATAATGGCTGGGCTTGCGGTGCACTCGCTGTTGCTGGGGCATTGGTAAACGCCGCCGCAGGTACCCCAACGGCAGACACAGCAGGCGCGGCGGTAGCGGGGGCAATAGTCGTGGGTGTTTTAACGGCCACTGTTGCAGGTGCTGCAGGCGCTTGAACTTGGGTGGTAGCTGATGCCGGTGTTGCCCCTGCAGTTGTTGAGGGCGCGATCGCGGCGGCGGGTGCTGCTATACCAACGGCAGCTGCGGGTAGGGAAGGTGCGGAAGGCGGTGCGGCCAAGGGTGAGGCAGGCTGTGCAAACGCGCCTTTAGCTGATGAAACAACGCTTAAAACAGGAGCAGCCGATACAGGGGCTGCAGCCGCTGAAGAAATTTCAGTAACCTTGGGAACCGAAAGTGCTGGTGCTGCGTTTGTGGACGGACCAGCCGTTGCTACAACAACCGCTGGCGTACCCACAGGGGTTGGCGCAGATGCTGTAGGCGTTGCGCCCTTTGGTGCGAGTGCATCAGTGACAGGCGTGGCGGCAGCCTTGGCAGCCCCCGCCTGCACTGGTGCTTGTACGGCGGCAGTCGCCACGGCAGGTGCTGCCATCTGCGCTGCCAATGCTTTGATCTGGGCAACAACAGGGGCCACGGCAACAGGAGTTTGCGCGACTGTTTTAAGCGCAGGCGTCGTCAACATAGTGCGGACGGTCACAGCCGCAGCCGGCGGCAATAAACGGTCGAGAACAGGCAACGCTTCCTTGCGGGCCAGCTGTGTGGTCACGGCCTTTACGGCGTCAGCCAAGGCGGGCGGTGCCTGCTTGGTAAGCGCTAGCGCAATAACGTCACGCATAGGCAGGTTGGCGGTTTGCGATGCGATCTGAAGCGCCGCAATGCTTTTTACCATTTGCGAGGCAAGGCCGGCAGGGCCAGCGCCGTCATTAGCAGGGCGCGCAGTTATAATCGCGGGCATGTTGTTGACAATGGTTTGAAGTGCCGTCGTAATTTGTTTGGCGCTCATATCAATACGCACGACCTCGACAACGCGCGCGGTTTCGGCCTGCATGGCGGCAGGCAGTTTTATCTGGCCCACCGTGGTGGCCAGCGCATCTGTTTTAAGTGCCAGCGCTGCTGCCAGCGGGGCTGCCTGTGGTGTATCGCCGGCCTGTGTAAGCGCGGCCTTGATGGTTTTGATTTCAACAATCGCTTCAATAACAGCCTGCGCCTTTGCGGCTTCAACGCCGCCGGCGGCCACAGCGTCGCCCGCTTCTTTCATGGCCGCGGCTGAGCCGCCCATAGCCTGCATCATGCCCGTATCAGCGCCCAGCGATTGTGCTTTGGCATCCTGAATATCAAGCGCGTTCACTTGTAAAAGGAAGCCCTTTTTGGTGCCAAGGTTCAGGTGCTTGAGCATATCGGTCGGGCTGCCCGCGCCGCCTGACCAGCCTGGTCGCAGTTTTTTGGCATGGCCGTCAAAGTCACCGCCGATAACGTTTTCAACGCTGTACCATTTGACAAAGCTTTGTTTGTTAGCCTGTGCGGCTTCCGGAATTTTGCCGTCGCTGATATAATCGAGTGCCACTTCCTGATAACGCTGGCCGGTACGGCGTGCGCTTTGCGCCACTACGAATGAAAGGTCATCTATAATAGGGGTGACATTGATAGAGCGCGGGAAAAAATCAGTAATCTGGCTGGAAATATCGCTCAGGGTATCGACCACAAAACCGCGTGCCATAAAGGTCGAAACATTGGGGGAGCGGGCACACCAGTCCAGCATCCGAGCAATTGCCTGCTTCATATGCACATCCAGAACCGTTTCATCGATCTGGAAATCATCATTCTGGGGCAAAATCTCGCCCGATGCTTGGTGTAGTTGTGCGCGCATTGCCTATACAGGACTAAGTTAGTCCGGTATAAATACCATTTGCCCATACAAATGCAAATGATTCTCATCAATTTGCCGGAATTTAAAATCAGGCAGTCTTGCCAAGATTTCACCACAATTAAAAGTTAACGTAGGAACTGAGGGATGCGTACTTTACGTAAAATGCCCGATTAACAACAAAAAGGCCGCATAGTGCGGCCATTTGTAAAAAACTGAGTACTTTGAAAGGTCACAACCGATGAAAAAGTTTCTGATGATCGCTGCTTTCGCAGCATTCTTCGCTGCCCCTGCCTTCGCTGAAGATGCAGCTGCTCCTGCTAAAGAAGCCGCTCCTGCTAAAGTTGAAGCAGTTGTTAAAGTTGATGCTTCAAAAGCTAAAGAAGATTGCACCAAAGAAACCAACGAAAAAGTGAAACTGCCAGAAAACGCTGGCGAAGCTGAAAAAGCTCAATGGGACGCTGCTTTCGCTGAATGCCTCAAAGGCAAAGGCGTTGAAGAAGTTCCTGCTCATAAAGCCGCTGAATAATCGGTTTCTTTGAAGTAGCTAAGAATTCAAAAAAACCCGCTGGCCTCAAAGCTGGCGGGTTTTTTATTTTACCAATATGCGGCTGCGGCGGTATATCGCAGATACTGTGAATACTGCAGCGCAACGTATTAATTTAATTGGTATATTTGAATTCTGTGAATCAAGGCACACTCTCCGCGCCTTATCTTGAAAGGAGAGGTTAATATGACAAAATTAAACAGATTCTCGGGTATGACGGCTCTTGCCTCCATCCTGCTTGCGTGCGCGCCTTCGCTAGCCCACGCCCAATCCACCGGTACCATTAATAGCGGTGATACCGCCTGGATGCTGATTTCATCAGCCATGGTTCTTTTAATGACGCCGGGTCTGGCGTTTTTCTATGCCGGTATGGTGCGTTCCAAAAACGTCGTTTCAACATTGACGCAAAACATGGTGGCTTTGGCCGTCGTGGGCGTGCTGTGGATCGTGATCGGCTTCTCGCTCGCATTCTCGGGCGATGTCAGCAATCTGGTTGGCGACACAAGCGCCTTCATGCTGGCTGGTGTAGGCACGGCGCCTAATGGCACCGCCACCATCCCCTATAACCTGTTCATGGTTTATCAGATGATGTTTGCCATCATCACTCCCGCCTTGATGACCGGCGCGTTCGCTGAACGCATCCGTTTCAAGGCTTGGTTGCTGATCCTCGTCCTTTGGTCGCTGGCGGTATATTCACCGGTCGCCCACTGGCTCTGGAGTGGTGGCTGGCTGGCTGATCGCGGCGCACAAGATTTCGCCGGCGGCTATGTTGTTCACATGACGGCAGGTTTCTCGGCACTGGTTGCGGCGCTAGTTTTCGGCAAGCGTAGCGATTTCGGTATTGCTGGCAAACCTTACGATACCGGCCTTGTGACACTTGGCACTGCCTTGCTGTGGTTCGGCTGGTTCGGCTTTAACGCTGGTTCGGCTGTTGCTGCCAACGGTCTGGCTGCTCAGGCTTTCGTAAACACCTTCGCAGCCTCGGCCACGGCAATGCTGGCATGGATGTTGGTTGATAGCTGCAAAGACGGTAAACCAACCCTGATGGGCGGCTGTATCGGCGTTGTAGCTGGCTTGGTTGCCATCACACCGGCGGCTGGTTTTGTAACCACGTCATCGGCACTTATCATCGGCGTATTGGCTGGCGTTATCTGCAATCTGGTCGCACGCTTTGTGAAAAGCCGCGGTATTGACGATACGCTTGATGTGTTCGCCTGCCACGGTATTGGCGGCTTGATCGGCGTTTTGTCGGTCGGCGTGTTCGGTGCCGCTTCGGTCAGCGGTGTTGACGGGCTTTTGTTAGGTTCGTCCGAGTTGCTGAAAACACAGGCAATAGCAGCTGTAGCCGTTGCCGTGTATTCGATGGTCGCAACCTTCGTAATCATCAAAGTTGTCGGTATCTTTGTGCCGGTACGTGTCAGCTCGTCCGATGAAGCGGTCGGTCTTGATACAACCCAGCACGGCGAAACCATCGCACATCACTAAGCTATCCAATAAAATGAAGAAGCCGCCCTGGTTCGGGCGGCTTTTTTAATATTGTGATTTGTTTATGTTAACCGCTGTAAAAGCCGCATGCAGCGCAGCACGCACATCATCGATGTTCTGTAACTGGTTGATCTTGCGCGGTAAGTGCTGCAGGGCAGGGATATCCTCGCAATACCAGCCAATATGTTTACGGGCAATGCCTACACCTTTAAAGGGGCCATAATGGGCAATCATCGCATTATAATGGTTAAGAATGATGGGTAGTCTGTCGGCCTCTGCTGGCGCCGCCCTATGATGGCCCTGTTTTAAAAAATCCATGACCTGCCGCAGCATCCACGGCCGCCCGCATGCGCCGCGCCCGACCATTACGCCATCGGCCCCTGATCGTTTCAGGGCAGTGACGGCATCATCCGGTGTCAATATATCACCGTTCACAACCACGGGCAGGCGCACGGAATCTTTCACAGCGCGCACGGCATCCCAGTTGGCCTGGCCCTTATACATCTGGTTTCGGGTGCGGCCATGCACCGTAATCATTTGAATGCCGACGCTTTCGGCCATTTTGGCAAGTTCGGGTGCATTGAGGGATGTATCATCCCACCCAAGGCGCATCTTGACGGTCACAGGCACATCCACGGCTTTGACAACCGCATCCATGATGCTGGTCGCAAGCGTCACATCGCGCATAAGGGCCGAGCCACCATGCCCGTTGACGATTTTTTTAACCGGGCAGCCGAAATTAATGTCGATGATGGCGGCACCGCGTGCCACGTTAATTCGCGCGGCTTCGGCCATCACATCCGGCTCGCACCCGGCCAACTGCACGGCCACCGGAAATTCGGCGTTGTAATCCACATCATGGAAAGCATTATTGGCGGCGCTGTCCGCACGGCGCAGTTGATCGACCAATATGCGGCTTGCAATCATCTCCGAAAATACGAGGCCTGCGCCAAACCCTTTGACGAGGCGGCGAAAGGGTAAATCCGAAACCCCTGACATGGGGGCCAGAAAAACCGGGTCATCAATGACAAGCTGGCCGATGGAAAAAGACATGCAGGCCGTTTTTACCCCATTCAGGGCGGCCCTGCCAGTTTGTTATGGCATAACCCGCCTTGTATGCCGCATTTTTGGGGGCTGATAGATACTCCAAACTTGGATAGTATAGCACGCACATCGCATTTAAGGACCAATCCGCATGACCATACCCCTATCAATCGCGCCGCAAACCCGCTTTATCGGCACTGTCCTGCTTGAGCCACCTTTCAAGACATGGGCCTGCACACTTAACCAGTTTACAGGTGGGGCGTTTAGCTATGTATCGCCTGAATGCAGGCTGCATCAGGTAACCTTGGGGCGCTATTGCTCGGTCGGCGACCATGTTTCCATCCTTTCTCGCCACCCGACAGACGGGCTGACCACATCGCCTTTCCCCTATGAAACCGTTTTTGCCGCGCCCTTCGATGCGAAGGGCTTATTTGAGTATGAAAAACTTGATCACACCTATATAGGCCACGATGTTTGGATAGGCGCGCACGTAATGATAAAAACAGGCGTACGCATAGGCAATGGTGCCGTAATTGCAGCAGGCAGTGTTGTCACGAAAGATGTGAAGGCATATTCGGTCGTGGGCGGTGTACCTGCCAAGCAAATCAAAATGCGTTTTTCGCCAGCCATTATCAAACAGATCCAGAAGCTGGAATGGTGGAAATACAATCTGGTTGGCACCAATGTTGACTTCCGTAACCCCGAAGATGCACTGCCCGCCATAGAAAAGCTGGTCGCTGACGGCACATTGCAGCCCTATAACCCCGGGCGATTCAAGGTGTTGCGGAAAGATAACAAAATCGTGGCCGAGGCGGAAAAACAGCCCCCCGCCCACGGCACCATGCAATAGAAAAAACCGCGAAAGGCCAAGCCCATGTCAGCCAAAAATCCACGGCCCGTAACCGTTACGTTCAAGACCAAAGGGCGCGGTCGCATTTATAATACCATCACCGACACGGTGGGCGATACACCACTGGTACGCCTGCAAAAAATGCCAAGGGAAGCTGGCTGCGTGGGCACCATTCTGGCCAAGCTTGAATTTTTTAATCCGCTAGCCTCGGTCAAAGACAGGCTGGCGCTCGGCATGATCGAAGATGCCGAAGCCAGCGGTAAACTGGCCAAAGGTACTGTGCTTGTTGAACCGACATCGGGCAACACGGGTATTGCCTTGGCGTTTATTGCAGCCCAGCGCGGCTATCGCCTGATTTTGACAATGCCTGAAAGCATGTCGGTTGAACGGCGCAAAATGCTTAAACTGCTGGGCGCTGAACTTGAATTGACGCCAGCCGCAGGCGGCATGAAAGCCGCTATTGCTCGCGCGCACGAAATTGTGACAAGCACGCCGGGCGCGCTGATGCTCCAGCAATTTGAAAACGATGCCAACCCCGCCATCCACCGCAACACCACGGCCGAGGAAATCTGGAATGACACGCACGGCGATGTCGATGTGTTCATAGCCGGTGTGGGCACAGGCGGCACCATTCAGGGCGTGGCCAGTGTTTTGAAGGCCCGCAAACCATCCATCAAAATCATCGCCGTGGAGCCCGAGGCCAGCCCCGTGCTATCCGGCGGTGCGCCGGGCCCGCATAAAATACAGGGCATTGGGGCAGGCTTCATCCCTGATGTGCTCGATACCGCCAATATTGATGAAATCATTCAGGTCAGTAACGACACGGCGCTTGATGTCGCGCGTAAACTGGCCCGGCTTGAAGGCATACCCGCAGGCATTTCATCGGGCGCGACAGTCGCCGCCGCATTAAAAGTGGCCGCACGGCCTGAAATGCACGGCAAAAACATCGTGGTGATTTTGGCGTCATTCGCTGAACGTTATTTATCGACCGACCTGTTCGCCGGCCTCGAATAAATCAAAGCGTAACCCCGCGCCTGAGAGGGCGGGCAGGGGCGGCACCACTGGCAGGCATATTGGCTTGCAGGGCTTTGGCCGTGCTATTGGCAAAATCGCGCGCTTGCACCTCGAATGGGTGTAGCCAGTATAAATCGCGGTTGTAATCCTTGGCACCTGCGGTGCTTTCGTAAAAAGCCTCCGCCACGCGCATACTTAATAAACCGTCCTGTGTCTCGCCATCGGATATTTCGGCCTGAAAAAGCTGCACTTTATGCGTGGCTTCATGCACCACCAGCTCGATGAATGATAAATCACCACTAAAGGCACTGCCATTGACGGTTGGGTCGTTCAGTTTCAGCGTGTTGATCTGTATTTTGCCATCAGGCCGTAAGCCGCCATAATAGCCTGGCGGGCCACCCGCTATTAAATCAAGTTCAATGCGCGGGAAATCGGGGCCAAAGGTATCACTGCCTGCGGTATTCAGGGCATCAGCCGCCAGCAATAATTTGCCTTTACGGTCGGCATTCGGGTTCATGGCAAGGTTTTGGGCAAAGGCGGCAAGAAAGCCTGCGCGCATATCATCCATCTGTTTGTCGGCGGCCTCAAAACGCGGCCAACTGTTAAACAGGGCCAGCACGGCTTTGTAATCATCGGGCGCCCATTCCTTGTAGTGGCGCTCTGGTTCGCCCACGCGGTGTTCATCGGGCAACATGCCTATTTGTTCAAGCGCATCATACCGCTCGAACAAGTCGAGCTTGGCCAGCGTCTCGGGCGGCATGGCCAGTATAGATGTAGATGTTGCATGGGCTGTTGGCATGAAACTGCATTATACCCGCGCCAGATTAACAACAAACAAACGGAATTACTTGTAAGTGCGGGGAACTTGTTCGGGCCTGAAGCCGTTAGATCCACGCAAATCACCAAACAGGAGTTACCCAATGACAAGCACCGTCACCGCAGTATTTGAAACCCGTTCAGCCCTCGAAGAAGCGCTGCGCCGCCTTGAAAATGTCGGCATCACCGAAAACCAGATCGGCGTTGTAATGAGCGACCTTACGCACGGCAAATCCTTCCAGATGGTTAACCACAATAAAGAAGATACCGGCTTGGCCACCGGCGCCACCATTGGTGGCATTCTCGGCGGTATTCTGGCAGCCGTTGTGGGCGTTGGCACAATCGCCATCCCCGGCGTGAACCTGCTTATTTTCGGCCCTATCGTGGCTGGCCTCACCGGTGCTGGCGCAGGCGCTGCCATTGGCGGGTTTGTCGGCGGTCTTATCGGCATCGGCGTACCTGAGCACGAAGCCAAACTGTATGAAGGCGAAGTCAAGGCAGGGCATATCCTGCTGGCCGTTGAAGCCCGTGACAGCAAACAGGCTGACGCCGTACGCGAAGTCCTCAAAGGCACGACTGCATTTAACGTAGCCGCTTAATTAGCCGTTACGTTATTCGGTAAGCCCCGCGCACCTGTTTGCCCACCAGGCAGGTTTCGCGGGGTTTATTGTGTTTACGGACCTTTTGGCTTCACAAACCATCGGCACCCCCCGTATAATGATGCTATGTTGGATAAACATAAAAAAATCTGGGGCGGGCCTATGTGGAAAGTTATATTCGCGGTGTTTTTGCTGTTTTCGTTCGAAGCCAGCGCCGCGCCCAATTGCACGGCCGCCTATAAAGTGACCGATGCCGCCCAAAAAGCCCTGAGCGATAGCGTCTCCTCGCAAATGGCACCTATCCAGAAACGCATCGATGCCGCGGTAAACCAGATGCAGGCCGCCATCAAGGCTGGCAACAACGTCACGCAGGCATTCACGAAATATCAGACCGAAGTCAAAAGCGCGTCCGATGAAGCCGCCAAAATCATCAATACAAACCCCAATATCGTAACCGCCCAAAAGAATTACGAACTGGCCGTGAGCAACACACTTGCCTGCGCCCAGTCGTCCAACAGCGCCCAAGCAGCCCAATAAATAACGGAACAATTCGGTCTCTCTGGCCGTTGACTAGGGGCTACAACCCTATTCAGGAGAGTCCATCATGCAGCTCGCAAGCGCGGCTCACGCCAACACCCTTAAAAGCAAACGCATCGCCTTTCTGGCAACCGACGGTTTCGAACAGGTCGAACTGACACGGCCTTGGGCCGATATTACAAACGCAGGCGCAACGGTTGAACTGATTTCCCTGAAAGACGGTGAAATTCAGGGCATGAACCACGATGAAAAGGGCCGCAAATTCAAGGTCGATAAAACCGTGTCGCTGGCCGAAGCGTCCGATTACGACGGGCTGGTGCTACCGGGCGGCGTTGCCAACCCCGATAAACTGCGCGCCAATGACGATGCCGTCCAGTTCGTGAAAGATTTTTTCATCCAGTCAAAACCCGTGGCCGCCATCTGCCACGGCATCTGGACTCTGGTTGAGGCTGATGTGCTGAAGGGCCGCACGGTCACCTCGTGGCCGAGCCTTAAAACCGATATCCGCAACGCAGGCGGTGAATGGGTTGATGAACAGGTCCATGTTGATAACGGCCTCGTCACCAGCCGCAAACCGGATGATCTCGACGCCTTTTGTGCCAAAACCATCGAGGCATTTTCACAAGGCGTGCATTAAACCCCAAGCCCGCAGACTCGCACAACGTCGTCGCGGCTATTTTCATGACCCAGAAAATTAGGGTAATTTCAGGCAGTTTGCTTTTTGTCATCGGGCGTTCAGGGCTTTCATATCATTGCGTATGAGAAGCATTCTAAACCACGGACCTGATATGAAGCTGAAGAAGAAAGAAAAATCTGATTTTTAAATTAGTCTATTT
>Ga0209066_10001491_pt1 | contig 30761 bp, 31 predicted proteins | sample All_14_2_FD_187198 | JGI IMG/M metagenome (GOLD analysis project Ga0209066, IMG submission 187198) | Freshwater microbial communities in response to fracking from Pennsylvania, USA - Allegheny Zone_MetaG_DW_15 (SPAdes) (version 2) ... | reverse complement strand
CGTGCAGCTGCACGGCGGTCTCGGTGATCTGGAGCGTATGTTCCAGGAACGGCCACGCCGGGTCGGCGTAGCGACGACGCGGTGCGTCCTTGGTGCGGGTGAGGCGTTCGCCGGCAGCATCGAGATGCCAGATGTACGCCGCCGACCCGTGCGGATGACCCCCGACCCGTCGCTCCAGCCGTGTGATGAGGCGATGCTCGAAGAGCCGGTCGAGGATGCGGAGCGTGGCGCGGGTAGCGGCATCTTGGCTGGAGTGGTCGACGAAGTACCGGCGTCGGATCTGCCCCGTAGAGGCGTAGCGGAACTGGGCGAGGAGCCGGAGCACGTTCCAGTCCCTGATCGAGAGCATCTGGCGTAGTCGGTTGAGTTCGGCTGCGCTGATGCGACGGCCGGGTGCGGCGTGCAGGCTCATAAGCTGGCCTCGCCTTCTCCTGCCCTGTTCTGCGCAAGGGATCCCGCCAGGGGCGGGATAGTCGGCTCCCGTACGGATCCGGCATCGCCGTGAACACGGGCGTTTCGGGCGGAATCCGTGTAAGTGAACCGTCGGGCGATCCGACACCCGCTCACCTCTTCGAGCGCGGTCATTTCGGGCTCCGTTTCGTGCGCCCGATCGGCTCATCCTCGTCCGCGAGATCATCGGCGTCCGGCGGCTCCGGGTCGGCTGTCGTGGGTGCGGCGCCGTAGCGGGCTTGGGCTTCGGCGATGACCGCATCAATGCTGGAGATGGCTTTCGGGGGTGGGAGGACGCGGCCGGAGAACCAGCCGGTGCGGGTGCCGCCGGACTGGAGGCTGGCGTAGATCTCGTAGGGCGGGAGGCGCGCGAGGTCCTCCGGGTCCAGCCCGGTGATGCGGGCGGCGGTCTTCGCCTCGGCGTCCTCGAGCCCGAAGATGATCTTGTTTCTCGCGTTCGCATCGATTGCCTCTAGGAGCTTCGCGGGCATCTGCGAGCGGTGCTGGTGAGCCAGATGCCAGGCGGCAGCGAGGGAGCGGGACTGTTCGAGGGCTTCAGCGAAGTCGCCGAGGTGGAGGGAGTTCTGCGCCTCGTCGATGTAGATGCTGACCGGGGCACGTGTGTCCTTCGGGACGGCGGAGCGGGCCAAGATCAGCTGCCAGAGTTGGGCGACGACGAGAGAGCCAAGCAGGCTGGCGGTCTGGATACCGAGCAGACCCTTGTTCAGACTGACGATCAAGATACGCCGCTTCGTGAACAGCTCTTCAAGGCGAAAAGCTGGCGCGGCCTGCTCCAAGACTGCCCTGACCCCTGGCCTTAGCAGGAACTGTCTTAGGCGGGTCATGACCGGCCTAACGGCGTTGGCTTGTTGCCCCGGGCTCTTCTGCTCGTACTGCGTCCAGAACTCGAGCAGCGAACGGTCACGCACCTTCCCAAGCACGGCCCGGCGGTAGCGGTCATCGGTGAGGAGTTTCGGGAGCACTGCGAGGGACGCGTCGGGCGCGTAGGTCAGGGTCAGGAACGACGCGTGGAGGGTGTCGGCGGTCAGGGGGCCGAACGCGTTCGGGAACAGGCCCCGAAAGAGGTCGAGCATGATCTCCGCCACCAGCGCCCGCCGCTCATCGGCATCCGGACCGGTAAGGCCGGCGAACGGGTTGATCCCGGCTGAGCGCTCCAGGGACGGGTCAATGATCGCGACCTCACTCATCCGGCGCTCGGGGATCAACGCGAGGGTGTCCATGGCGAGGTCACGCTTGGGATCGATGACGACCACCGACCTGCCGGCCTCGATGTCGGCCTTGATCAGATGGAGCATCAGCGTGCTCTTGCCCGCTCCGGTCGGGCCGTAGATGTGGGTGTGCCGGAGGGCGTCCTGGATCCGGATGCCGATCGCCGCCTGGCTGCCCGGTGCAGTAGAGGTCGCGAAGACCCGCTCCTTCGGTGCCGTGTAGGTCGAGGGCGGTGGCAGGAGCCTGGGATGCCGGTTCGGGAGTCCGGGAAGGTCACCGGTTTGGATCGGCCAGGCCAACATCGGCAGCAGCTCTTCGGCTGTCAGGGCGAGCGGTTGGCGCAGCGGCACGGTCCCGGCGTCCAGGTTGGCCGGGTTCTTCGTCGTCAGCGAGATCTTCACCCCGCTGGACTGCAGCGTCCGGATCGCGGCGAGCAGGCCATGCACCAGCAGACGCCGCCGAACCGGCGATGGGCTGGTCACCCCGAGCCGGATGACGGCGCGGAACCGATACTGGGACAGCTTGTCCTGCATCCGCGACCGCAGCCCCGATGAGGCGGGCGACGCTCCGCGCAGCAGCAACCCGGCGACAGAGGTGCCCGGATCGGGAGCGCTGGCAGGCAGGAGCTCGGGAGCCAACGCGCGCCCCAGAACCACCTGGATCACGAGGACATCGTCCTTGCCGGTGGCGCCCGAGAGTGCGGCGAGTACGGCGCGCAGACTCTGTCCGTGTTCGTCGACCGCGAGCGCGAGGTGGCGACCACTCACCCGAATCCGCCCTGCCCGCTCCACCGGCACGCGCGGGCCCGATGGGGGTGTTGTCGTCGTGCCCGGGATGAGGCGCCGCAGCGTCGAAGCGGCGGAGGAGAGGTCGGTGGTGTCGCCGCCGAGTAGGTGGCGGGTGCGCCCGGCTTCAGTTCGGGCCTCCCAGATGAGACCGCCGCGGCCTGGATCGGCGGCCAGGGCACGGAGGAGCCCGAGGAGTTGCTGCTCGTCAACCGGAGGCTGGAAGTGCAGTTCACGCCAGACGGTCATGAGTCGCCTCCGGTCGGCTCGTCGTCGTCATGGTTAGTCGACGTCAGTGGGGCCGACTTCTCGCGGCGGGTGCGGTCTTCGATGGCGGCGTGCTCCAGGAGCGCGCGGGCGAGCTTGTCATAGTCCGGGTGCTCGCGCCGTTCGCCACGAACCCGGATCCGGTACTGCCGCTTCGGACGCCCGCGTCCGCGCCTGGTCGGGCCACTCATGACCGGTCTCCTACCGAAACCAGCGGTCGCGTCGAAACCGAATGACCATGACGACGACGGTGGCGAGGATGGTGAGGACGACGACGATGAGCAGCCAGATCCAGATCTGCTGGATCAGGTAGACCGCCAGCCACAGCAGGAACGCCGCGAGGGCGATCATGCCGCAGGCCGACACGAACCGACCGAGCACGGTCTTCTCGGATGAGGACATCAGGAACCTCCGACGGGATGAGAGCAAGTTGGATCAGATCACGCACGGTCGACCTCCGAACGCGGATCGAGATCATGCGGGGGGAGATTGTCGCTGGGCACGGGGTAGCCCGGGATCGTGATGTCCGACTCCACAGAGTCGCCCCACAGATCCCAGCCGGGTGTCGGGCGACGGGCAAACATTTCCAAGTACGGGCCTGGGCTCATCCGCTGGATCATGACGTGGACTTCCTCTGGCTTATGGGAGTGGTCCTGACGGGGCAGCATCGTGAAGCTGCGCTGGCCGCGGAACTTCACGGGGAGCCTTCCCCGAACGCCGAGTAGTAGCGTCTCGTGGGCGTGGCGGAAGTACTGGCCGAGTCCCATCTGGTCCTTCCCCCATACGAACTCGTCCTTGAACTCGAACCCCCAGGCCCGCATCACGTCCTCGGCGACGTACCGCGTCGCTGGGTAGCACCACAGGTAGAGGTGGGCGTTGTCCTCGGCGAGGTCAGCGACGCGCATTCGCCTGATGCGCTCCAGGCTCATGAGGTCGTAGTGGGTGCCTGCGCCGAGCTTCCCTTGCTGGCCGGTCGGCCAGGGTGGATCGGCGAGGATCGTCCTGTACCGCCGAGGCGGCGGGGCGTCCCCGTTCCCGCCCTCAGGCTCGTCGGGGTGGTCAGTGTTGATGTTGATGGTGTGCATGGAACCCTCCTTCCTGCAGCGGTCTTGTAGGGCGCCGGTCGCTGACGCGTGGATCCGGCGGCTGCCCCATCACGTATGAGGCATCGGGCGGAAATCGCCAAGTGTCCGATCGGCACGAACCGGGCCGAGAAATCCAGGGCGGAGAGAGCGAAGATGTCTCCCCACTCTCGCCGCCCCGGGTATGTCGTGAGGTCAGTCCTTCGGGACCTCGCCACGCGCGAGGTAGGACTCACGGATGAGTGCCTTGCGGGCCTCGTGGGCGTCGCCGTTCAATGCCGACGACAACCGCAGATGGTGTGACGGAGCTCTTCTTGCTTCCGGTCCAGCTCCGCTTCGAGGGCAGCGCGCTTGCGGGCCCGACGGTCCAGGAGGTACCTCACGAGCCACTCACCCCCAGCGCATGCTCCGTAGATGACCCAGCCGATGAGCATGAACGGCAGTGCCAGCAGACCCAGGACGGCCATCTCGTCACCACCGGGCAATCGCCTGTGCCGGGCCCATCGCGTAGGCATCCACGATGTGCTTGTATCGGGACTCGCCCGGCGGGGCCAGTTCGTTCTTGGTTTCAAACATTCGGATCTCCGCTTCCTGGTTGATGTGCTGCAGCAAATGCCGCACTACCAGGCTCGAAGAACGAGGAGCCGTCGTCACTGACACGAAACTGACACGATGAGTCGGTGAAGGATGATCCGCTGCGTAACGAGATTGAGGCTGAGCTTCGGGCCCTGCGCACGAAACCCACTCCCCTCTCCCTCGAGCAGATCGCCGCGGCCTATACGTTGACTGACGTCGTCGGGCGGGGCAGTACCGACCGAGCACTAAGCATCCTCATGGACGCGTATACGCAGCACGGCACCGACCCCGCCGGCGACATTCGTGCCTACTTCGAAACCTGCGGCATTGGGCTTGAAGGTGAGAACCTGAATCAGCGGCTTGAGGCGTACGAAAGCACTCACTTCGTCGACCGCAGAACCGGCCTTCGTCGCAGCGACCGTGGAGCGACAAAACTCAGCACCATCCTGCGCGACGGCGCGGCGCTCGACCGTCCGTGGGCGAAGCTCGTCGTCTCTGAGGTGAACGGGCTGGTCACGATGGGCCTGCTCTTGGACATCCCCCGAAGTGCGCAGTGGCGCAACCCCCACGTCTACATCAACGGAATTCAGGTGGAACGCGAGTTCGAACTCTACGATTCAGCCAGAAGCAATCGCTTCGTGAGCGCAAGAGAACGCTTCGACAACATTCCACTCCGGCCTGGGGACGGCTCGGAAGAAAACGAGTTCGAAGCCCACGTCTTCTGGATCATGCCAATCTGGCCCGTCTGGGGTATCAGCACCAACCTAAAGACACCGGGCTTGGGATCCTCCTTCGTCACCGAGCGAGAGTCTGGAGCGACGGCTGCTCTGTGGCGGTAGACGCTCGCTGACAGTTGAGACTACGGTCACCGCACTACCTCGAGTGCAGTTCAGCCTTCCCGTACCGCTGAGCCAAGCGCAGAACGACGCCGTTGCGACCGTCAACATCTAAGAAAACTCGGTCACAGCTGCACGACTTCCGACTGGCCGTCGGTGAAGTCGGTCGAGCGGCAAAGGGTAAGCGAGGCACCTGACGTGCTACTAAGCGACTCGGACACTATCGCCCTGCGCCCGAAGTCACCGCATGGATTCAGCGGCGTGATCGAAAAGGCGTCTGTTCCACCAGGCCCGCGACTTCATCTGCGCAACCCCATGAGAGACTAACGCCGGAACCACCGTGGCCATAATTGTGGATCGTGTCAGAAGCGATTTCGTCGCGCTCAAGCCGTATGGCCCCTCGCCGATATGGACGCAGACCCGCCATGTGCTCGTAGACCTCATGTTCTTGAAGCTCAGGCATCAAACTTGTGCATCGATCAATTATCTCCGCGCCAAAAGCGAGATCGACTGAAGAGTCATCAACGCCGGCATCCTCCGATCCTCCCAAGATGATGTCGTTCTGGCGTGGAAGAATATACGTCATGCCTCGTGGAGAAAAATCATCCGCGATGTATTGCGAGATATTCCCCTTTGATACACGGACGATCTGGCCCTTCACCGCTCGAAGCGCGGTGTCATTCAAGAGTTCTCGCGCTCCAAGTCCGGTGCAGTTTACGTAGACATCGGATGAGACACGCTGGCGGAACTCGTCGAGAGTCGCCACATGCAGGTGGTGCAATGGAACGCCCAGCGAGTCGAGCCGGCGATGGAGGTACGGCATGTAGATGCTCATGTCGGCGATTGGCACCTCGATTACGTATCCGCCCGAGATAGTTTCTGTTGGATAATCGTCGGGCAGCCGCGAAATCACCTCGTCCCGCGACAACGACTCGTAATAGGGCACAATCTCACGCCAGAAGTTGGCTACATCGCTGCTTACAAGGTCCGCCTGCGGCGCAGACTCGCGGAGGCACTCGATGCCTCGAACGCGCGTAACCCCGGTTTCTGGTAGCTCGCTGAGTCGGAGCAACTCGGCCAATGAGTCGGCCGCCCAACCGACTACTCGATCGGTGACCGACACCCAGAAGACGTGCCAGATCGCCGTAGCGATCCATGAAGTTGTACTAGAGAGATACGCGTCGGCGAATACGCGCACACTATGTCCCTTTTCGGCAAGTCGAATCGCGGTGGTTAGGCCGGTCACACCGCCTCCCAAGATCGCCACGCTTCGTGAGTTGCTTCGCGAATCGGTGCCCGTTCTTTCCAAGGTCTGCCCCGTCCTTAGGCGTTCAGATACCGTGATCAGATGTAGTTGCGGAAATCAGGGTTCACGAGGTCCGCATCATCAGCCTCCGCGAGAAGGGATAGAAGCGACGCGGTCGCGCGGATACTTGTGCGCTTGTTCGCCTCCCTAGTATTGAAGGCCGTCTGGCCGTTCGAACTCAGAAGCGCGCCGATCGGAAGACTACCTGCGGTGAGTGGATAGTCGACTGCTGCCCGTAGCGTTCCCAGGCGAAGCCTCTCCACGAGTGCTTCGTTATCGATTGCTTCTCTAAAGGCGGTGTTGACCACGATCACGCCCTCCTTGAGACTTGCGATCGCGGTCGCATCGAGCACCATCTCTCCACGGTCTTTGTTGACGTGAACCGACACCACGTCAGCCTCGGCCACAATCTGCTCAAGCGTAGAGCCGGTGACCCCTGGATCAGGGGCGGGGGTAGTTGCAAGCACCCTGAAGCCCAGGGCCTTGTACTTCTCGGCCGCCGAACGTCCGATCTCTCCGTAGCCCACGATTCCCACTGTCAGTTCCTCGAACTCTCGCGAGATCGCGAACGAGGAACCACCCGGGGTCATGAGGTTTGGCAATTGGCGAACCTGAGCGACAGCGGCAGCGACTGTGAACTCGGCCACGGCGCGCGCGTTTGCACCGCGTGCGGCCGAGATTGCAATACCCCGTTCGGTCGCTCGGCGCCAGGCTGGGATGAACTCCGTGTACCCGGACCCTGTGAACGATATTGCCCGAAGCTGATCTGCAGCATCAATAACCGCATCAGTGACAGTCTCTACGCCTCCGAGGATATATCCGACTTTGCCGCGGATTGCCTCAATAAGTTGCTCTTCTGTGGCTGCAGGCAGATCGAGCCTGTCGATCTCGTAGCCGGCAGACATAAGCATTTGCTCCTCCTGCGGGCCGATAAAAAGAGAATCGGTCACTAGGATTCTATTCATAATCGTGTACCTCCTTCATGATTGTCTCAGTAAATGCTTCGATATCCAAGCGCAGAGTGTCGTATTGTTCCCCGGGTGCGAAGTAGAAATTTCTTATTCGATTGCTGTCCAGGTCGGGTATGTACTGGAGGTTCTCGCGAATCGCTCGATCCTCATAGGTCTTTTCACGGGTGGTAAGTATCGATATCGCAATGTCCGCGCTATCTATTGCTCGAAACCCCTCGATGCCGGTGGAGTATGGCGCAGTATCGCCGAATATCCCTAGGCGTAAAGCGTGCCAAATGCTTATGTCTATCGAGCAAAGTAGAGGCAGACCCTTGTGTGCACGTTTCTCTATCGCACGAGCAAGCTTGGCCTTCCGCGGCTCTGATACAACATCGATCAACGAGCTGGCGAGAACGCGAAGGTCGCTCTCGAATATCGACACATCGGGTTGTAGGGAGATCACTTCGAGCAAGTTCCGCGCCTCTGCATCTCGACTACGAGCCGGGCTTAGCAATTTGTCGTCGAACATCACCGCAGTCTGAGTCTTGAGACCCTCGCGCTGCAATTTGCGTCGAATATTGCTAGCAATAGCGGTGCTGAGAAGAAGATCGTTCAGGGTGTCGTCATTGCGGTTCAAAGGATCCAACACTGTATGCGCGTATTCAATCGACACAGTCGGCATTCTGCTCACCTACCGTCACCGTCCCACCGCGCCATAACCTCGTCCGCTGGTTGAGCGCGACGGAGCAGGAACTCAAAATCGGCAACCGCATCAGTTATCTGCGCGGCAACATCGGTGAACTCAGCTGTCTTGCTGCTTGACTCGTCATCGAGAACCGCGGATGCCGTGCGCAGGAGCAGGTCGTCATAAATCACAAAATCTCTCAATGGCGGCCCGCTGACGGCGTCCTGGTCTACCACCAATGTCCGGATCCCGATTTCGACATGTTCTTCAAACGTCGGGCGAAGACGTGGCCAGTCGTTGCGCGGCGCTACGAAGATCCTGGTCATATCAACATCTTGCTTTCTGAGCTCTCGATGGGCGTACAGATAATCCGAACCCTGGGCGTCAGCCCACCACTCAAGGTCTTGGTAGCTGACAGCCTTCAAGGTGTACTTACAACGCCTCACAGCCAGGTTTGTAAAGAATGGTTCCTCGTCAGCCGAGCACCGAAAGGTACCACTTGCAAGCAGGTTGATCTCCGCGGCAAACTTCGCGAGCTGTTCCTGGGCAACTTCCTGAAGGAAAGGCGTCACCTTGTAGAGAGAGCGGACAGCATCCTGGACCCTCCGCGCAAGTTCGTCGGGGCTTCGATTCGCGAGGAGCGACTCCCCCCGGGGCCGAGCACGGTTGGCGAGGTCGGGGGAATATCCGGCCAGAAGGAGGAGCTCAGCCGCGTCGGTTTCTAGGGCGGATGCAAGACCTAGGAGAGCGTCAACCGACGGGCGAGACGGCTTGCCCGTCTTGGGATTTTCGTGCCTCTCGATGGCTCGCAGGTACGCAGGGCTGATGCCAGCCCGTTCCGCCGTCTCTCGAGCCGAGAGCCCGCGATCGGTGCGTGTCTTCTCGAGCAGGGTCCCGAGCACTTCTAGTTCCACGTAGATCTCCGAGCTTCTGCGCATACAGAGCAGGTGCTCCGCGCCATGCCAGCGTACCGCGACTGACCGTGTTCGGCTAGTAGAACCAGCATAGAGAATGTCGGATGGTGAACCTTGTGCATGCCTGCACACACGTCGTATGGTGGCGTAAGTGCACATACTCCGATCGGCGGGTGGTGGATCATGGCAATTGACGAGATGCTGACTGTCTCTCTGCGTGACGCGCAGCGAGAGCTGTTGTGGGCCTACGAGCGCTACCACGGGGCTCTTTGGCTTCGCGATCCGGCCGTGGCGGATGAATTCGCGCGGCGGACCAGCCTCTTGGCAGACGCTCTCGCTGTCGCCATAGAGGGTCTCGCGGTGGTGAACCGTGAATCTTGACTTCGCTGATGTCGAGGGGCGCAGCGGTGCGCAGCGCCCCTCATGCTCACGGCTGGTGTCGAACCCACCCGCAACTACCGCAGGGACTCCACCCCCGGCGTCGCGCCGCACTTCCGCGATGAGTGTGCGGACCTCATCGAGATGCTTGTCCAGGCCTTCCGCGAGTTGGCGGCGACCTACCAGCACTCACCCGTGCGGCGGGGCGTGTTATCTAAAGGAGGCGCAACTGTGAAGAAGTTCATCACCTTCATTGTCATTGCCCTTGTCGGCGTCCTCACGTGGATGAACTGGGGCAAGATCGTGCCGCTGCTCAGCACGGAACCCGATTCGGAACAAACTACAACCACCGCTCCCGTGAACATTGGCGGTGTACCCGACCAGAACTACCGCTTCATCCTCATCGACCCCACTACGTCGACAGATGCATCGTTCCGTGAGGCGATGAAGAGCTACATCGTCGCGTCCGTTGAGACCTACGTGGCGCCCAAACCCTCGAACACGAAGGCGGGGGTCCCCGCGCTGGTCGGCCTTCACCTCACCGTGCGGCTCGTCGGGACCAACTCCCTCGCCTACGGGCAACCGAACGTCGCGATCTCGATCCCGAGCGTGCCGCAGCTCCCGCCCCGCCCAGACATGACCACGCCCGGCGCGACGGATCCGGGCGGTCCCTACGACTCATGGAAGGAGGCCGAAGCGACGTGGTCGGCTGCCTACGACGCTGCCGCCGCCGCTGCGTCCGCCTCAGCACAGTCGCTGCAGGAACTCAACATCAATACGGACGAAAGCTCCGGGGTCTTCGCCGGCGTCGCGGCGTTGACGCTGCTCACTCCCCCGGACGGCGACGTCGCCTTCGCCGTTCTGTCAGACCTCGACGACAACCGTGGCGCGCAGCCCGCCAACTTCGGCGGAGCGCCTGTACTGGTCGTCCAACCCGATCCTGTGGGCGACATCAACCGCTGGAACGCGCTGTTCAGCACGTTCACATCGTGGGCAGCGACTGGTGGCTCCGGCCAGATCTCGCGGGTCCGCCCAGAAGATGCCTCGACCGCCATCACCACCTTCATCATCGGGAGCTGATCACCATGTTGGTCCCAATCATCATCACCGTCGCAGTTCTGGCCCTCACGACCTGGGTGGGTTTCCTCATCGTTCGATATGTGCTGCCGCAGGTTCCGAACCCCGTCACCGCGTTCATGGCTACACGCCGGGCCGCGCGTGACCGCATCATCCGCAATCCGCTCGACTACGTGCGTGCATGGGTTGCCCGGATCGCCCCCTCGCGCCTCAGAATCGAGCACCGTGCCGCTGCCGCCGAGGCTACCGTCGCGCAAGCAACCGAACGCGAGACCCACATCCTCACGACCTTCAAGGACAACAAGGAGCCGAAGTTCGGCTTCAAGGTCTTCGCGATCGCGATGTTCTGCGCCTGGTTGTTCATCGTGCTCCCCGGCGTCCTGGTCATCGACTTCCCGATCGTGATGGCTGCCTCCGGGGGGAACGCGCTCGCAGCGGTCTTCGGATGCCTCCTACTCATCGTCATCCCCGCAATCTTCTCGCTGCTGATCGGATTCATCTTCGACAGGTGGCGAAACGGCGCAATTAACTCCGCCGTCTTCAGTGGCGTGGTCATCGGGCTCATCGCCATCGTCGTGATCATCGTGTGGTATCTGGCCACCCTTGCGCCGCTGCGAGCCGAGATCGAGTACGCGGACCAGATTCGGACGGCTGAACAGCAAGTCGCGATGTACGAAGAAGACGGCGACCAGAACGCGGTCAAGTTCGCCAAGCAGCACCTCACCGATCTGGAAGGCGAGCGGAAGCGATCGGAGGAGTTCAACACGGCGCTCGTGCCGATCGCTGCGGTCGCCGAGTTCGCCACCGGGTTCTTCTTCCCGATTGCGATCCCGCTCCTACTGCTATCAAACGCGAGGTTAACCAGGCGCAAGGCCGAGCGTGTGCTCCTCACGGCAACGAACCGGGTCGCCCGTCAGCGAGCACGACAGTACCGGCGACTCGCGCGCACCTTCCAGCGCTTGGGGCTCACACAACTCCAACTCCAAGAGGGTCTCGCCGCTGTCGGCGCCGAGAACGCGGCCGGGCCGGGCGGGCCCGGTGCGGCACGAACCATCGTGGTTCAAGAACTCCAGACCAATGCGCCCGCGCCTCAGGATGTCGTCCCTCCGTCTACACCCACCGCCGATCAGACTGGCGCCCCCGCGTTCGCCCCAAACGCGGGGCCTGGACCCGGGTCTGCTCGCGCCGAGGGGGACGCGCGTGCGACCGATCCGCCTGCGGCAGCAGCACCCCGCCCACCTGCGCTAGCCGGGGCAACGGCGACTCCGGGCCTCGCTCACGACAATGCCGACCTCATGGACACCTCGTTCGACCTCAACTAACCCAACAGAAGGGCCCACCACAATGTCCACGTATCGCTCCTCGTCGGCTCGGCTCACCACGACCATCGCCGGCGCCGTCGGCACCCTCGAAGGTCAGCAGGATGCGCTGCTCGCTGCGTCGTGTCCTCTGAGTTCCGCAGCTGCTGATCATCTGGCCACCGCGATCGTCCTACCGGAGGTCGAGACCCGGCTTCGTTTCGCCGACCTGACGTCGAACGCGCTCGATCGCCTCGGCTACGCGTTTGAGCGCGTCGATGGCCTCCGCACGACGGCCTTCGAAGCTCGCCCCGTGAACCAGCCAGATCGTGCCCACGAGGTGCTCCTCGTCGTGCTCGACGACGACGGGAAGTGGGAAACCGACCACGTCGGGCTCGTCGGGGATACCTGCAACAGGGTCCAACGCGAGCTCGTAAATGGACTGGAGGATCAAGGGGTGGCTTTCGACGAGGAGATCAACGTGCAGCATCATGACCCGCGTGGTGGAACTCCAGTTGCCATCGCCCGCACGCATGACCGTACGAGCCTCGCGCGAGGTGCTGTCCTCGCGGGCGATGCTCGCGCCGGTCACACGACCTCGCTGTACGCACCTGTCGCCAACACCAAGGACCGCGCCCGCCAAGGCGGTCGGCGATGAGCGCGACGATTGCACCCCGGCTGTTCCGGGCGGCCGATCTAGCGGCGGCGTTCGATCGATCCGTCGTCGACGGCACCATCATGGGCGTCAACGACGAGACTGGTGACGTACTGGTAGACGGGAACGCCCTCCGCGACCCCCGCCGTGTACTCGCCGCTCATGCCGCAACGACTGGGCGGGCGACGATCCTCTTTAGCCTCGAGAGCGGTGTGCGGACGCTCACGGCGCCCGGCGGACCAAAGGCATCGCTGCCGACGGGTGTCGGCAGCGGGACCCCACCGACGGTCGTGATCGACCGACTCCGCGATCACCTGCTGCGCAGTTCAACCCAGTACCACCTCCAGATCGACTGGACCGATCACCTGCTTCCACCAGAACAGCTTGCGAATGCCAACGGCGACACGGCCCGCGTGATCGAGCAACTTGCGGACATGGCGACGAACCCCGAAATCCGCAAGGGTGGGCACGTCGTTGCGCTCTTCGCCCGAGGCAGCGCGTTGGGGCCGCAGGTGACGCATCTGCCCGGATTGTCCGTCATCACGCTCGGGCTGCCACGACACGCAGAACGGCTCGCCGCGATCAAGTTAATGCAGCGCAGCACGCGGCAGCCGCTGGTGCTCCCCGCGGACTTCGCCGCTGACGCGGTCGCCCGAGCCACCGGCGCCCTCCGCCTCTTCGACATCAGCGTCATGCGGGAGCACACGTCCCCAGAGCGGCCTCTCACTCCAGCGATCGTCCGCGAGCGAGCCCAGCAAGAGTTCGATCGAGCACTCCACGGCATCGCACGGGCCGACACGACCCAAGTTCTCATCGGGCGGGATCTCATCGGACTAGCCCAACTCCGCCTGTTGCTCGAGGACTATGCTCACGATCCCGAGGTACCTCTCCGGCTAGCCTTCGTCGGGCCGCCGGGAACGGGGAAGTCGTACTCGGCACGGGCTGTGGCGACCTGGCTCGGAATAGTACTTCTGATCCCCGAAACCCTGGAGGAGATGTGGGTCGGTTCTAGCCAGCGAAACGGGGTCCGCTACCGTGACACCGCCACATCTCTAGCTCCCAGCCTGACGTTCTTCGACGACCAGAACAACGCGCTCACCGCTGACCGTCAAGGCGGAGGCCTCGCCGACGCGAACGGCATCTCCTCGTCGTTGACTGGGCTGTTTCTCGACATGTTCGCGGACCCCGTAACACCGCCAGGACTGCACGTCATCATCGCCTCGAACTTTGCTCGTCAGCTTGACCCCGCGATGAAGAGTCGCGTCAAGTGCGTCGCATTCCTCCCACCGGACGTAGACGACCTGGCGTCCCAGATGGAAGCGACCGCACGAGTCCGGTCATGGACACTCGAGCCAGGAGTCGCCCGTGAGGCGCTCATCGCATACCCTCGACGTTTGACGAGCCGAGACGCTGTGAGTGTTCTCGCGGCGGCCCGGGCACGGGCCCTGCGGGCACAGCGGTCGGAGATCACCGCGACCGAGCTCGTCGACGCGCTCGTCGATTACAACCCGGGTATCGACTCGGCAGTCGAACGGCAGACGCTCGAGGCGCTCGAGGCAGTGACCTTCACAAGCCACCTCCCGTGGATGGCAGCGCGTCACTTCGGCGAGACGGCGACTGAGCCCCCGAGCTACCTGCGCGACTTCGTGTACACGGACGGCTCGCTCGACCGAGACCGTATCGCGGAGCGGATCAACGAACTGGAGTATCAACGTGCGCGCTGATCACCCCGACCGTGCATGGCTTGACGGGGTTACGTCCTGCCTCGATGCCTGGCTTGAAGAACCTTCCACGAGCCCAACGAGCCAGCTCTCCGCAGGCGGAGCGGTGGAGCGCGCTGAGCTCGTGCTCTCCACTCATTGCCGGAACCGACCGGTTCTACTAACGCCGAGCGCGACGTATGCGCTGTGGGTGGCGCTGCGCTGCTTCGGAGTACAAGCTGGCGACGAAGTGCTCATTCCGCAGTACGACTGGGTCTCGAGCGCTGCGCTAGTCGTCGCCTTGGGAGCGCAGCCGATCGTTGTTCCGGTCGACCAGACGACCCTCACCGTCGATCCGGCAGAGGCAGCGCAGCGACGGACCGCGCGGACGCGCGCACTGATCGCAACTCACTTGCTCGGGATCCCCGCAGACATACCCGCATTGCGGAAGGCGCTCCCGCGGCTGCCGATCATCGAAGACTGCGCCCAGGCATTCGGATCAAATCTTGATGGCCAGCCTGTGGGCACACTCGCGGACGCCGCAGTCTTCAGCTTCGGGCCGGGCAAGCCGATCGATGTCGGGGAACTCGGCGCACTTGTTCTCCGTGACGTTGATCTACATCAACTGGCCGTATTCGAGAGCGCGCATCCGATTCGTCAGCAGCTCAGCGGCATCTCCAATCCAAACCCGCTGGCAGTGTCAATTCGCCCCCATCCTTTGGCCGCAGTCCTACTCTGTGTCTCGCTCAAAGACTACGATCCTGCTCCGCTCGCAGCCGAACGGTCCAAGGCGCGGGAGTCCATTCCAAGTTCTGAAACGCCCCATATCTACGGCGAAGACCTTCGGCGCCAGATCGCAAGCGCGGAACTCGTCTTCGACGAAAGCACGATCAGGAATCGGACATTCTCGGAGACTATCGGGCACCGTGACATCACCGACATCGGCAGTGTCGTCCGGGGACATCCGAAGTCGTACCGCGTTGGCGTTATCCGAGCAACGACGTAGCACCTGAGAGAGCAAAGACCATGTCTTCAGGACCTCCTACGTCGCCTACCGAGCGCTGCCCACGGTGGTGCAGAGGAGAACACGATACGCAAGCACATCCCGCTGACAGATATCACGAGAGCCACCAGGTCCTGGTTCCAGTTGTGGCGCCGCGCCGTAGCACCGACGAAACGCCGACCTCCTCGCCCGATCGACCTGTTGAAGCATCCGATATGGCGGTGGTTGGACATCGCTCTATCGGCGAAGCTACCGAGACGTGGGTGACTATTGCGGGCGAGCGGCAGTTCGTCGAGGTCACGCTCGAGAGTGCGATCCGACTTCACGGCGTGCTCGGCAAGCTCCTCCACGAGCTGCAGCGTCCCTGAGCGGCACCGTGTCAGTTCGTTGGCGAGTCTCGAAGTAGCTCCAGCGGGTCGAGTTCGAGATCTGTCGCCAACCGTTCGACGGAGCGCAGGCTGAGGTTCCTCAGCCCCTGCTCGATACCGCCGATGTAGGTGCGATGGTAGCCGAGCTTCTCTGCGAACTGCTCCTGGCTTAGTCCCAGCAGGTTGCGTTGAGCGCGGACATTACGTCCGAGCCTGCGCTGTAGCTCGCCTTCCATCCCATCAGGCCACCAGTCCGCTACCTATAGGTCTACATACTTATAAGTCGCAATCCCATGGGCTATGTGCTACTTATGAGTAGCAGCCTCCGGTTGTCCTCCCCACTCCAACTAGGAATCAATCCATGACTCGACCTCACCGCGCCCGCCGCCCACTCCGAGCCACGCTCACTGCCCTGGTCGCGCTCCTGCTGGCCGGTGCAGGCCTCCTCTCTGCACCCCTTGCCGCTCAGGCGTTCACGGAGCCGCAAGTGGACTTCTCGTTCACGTGCACGCAGGGCGGACTCGAGACCAAGATCACGGTCGACGTGACGCTGGAAGATGATGAGAATCCACCGACGGTGGAACTCGCGATCGATGGTGCTGTCCAGCCGTGGGAGCCGTCGACGGTTGACGCGAACGGCCACTGGGAGTACCAGTCCTTCGGAGCGACCAGTGGTGAATGGACCGCGACCTACGACGTGACCGTCGGCGGTGAACTTGTCGGCAGCCAGCAGTTCACGATGCCCGCCGACTGCCAGACCAGCACCGACGATGAGATCACGGTCACATCAACCTGCATCGGCGACCAAGCCTCCGTGACCGCGACCGTGGATCCGGTCGTCGGCGAAGGCGATCAGCTCACACTGACCCCGAGCGCCTACAACTACGCCACCGGGCAGACCGTTCCCTTCGGCACCCCGCAGACACTCGGGGCACCGGGCGGCACCGTCGACTTCACCGGGATCCTCCAAGCCGGGGTCTACGACATCACCATCGACTACGCCTCAACATCGGTTGGTGGCGGCGTGAGCGCCACCGTGCACGTCCCGGACTGCGCTCCCGACCCGAACCCCACGCCCACCCCGATCGTGACGCCGAGCGTTGCCGTCGCCTGCGTCGACGGGACTCCGATCGCCACGGTCGACCTGGACGTTACATCGGTCCCGTCGGTCGCTACGAGGAACTCGGTCGACGGTGGTTGGGATATCGGCGTCTACGACGTGCTGAACTACCAGCCGCTTCAAGCCGACAAGCCCATCGTCTACAACATCTCCCCGGGCACCTACACGTTCACGGGACCCGTGCCGGTCGGAAGCTTCCAGTGGTTCATCGACTCCAACGACTACATCGTCGGGGAGTTCACCATTGCGGCTGGCGCCTGCCCGACGCCGACCCCCAGCGCTACACCAGCAGCGTCCCTCTCAAGCTCCAACACCGCGCCGGGCCAGACGGTGACCGTAACTGCGAGCGGGCTCGTGGAGAACGAGCCCGTTGAGATCTGGCTCCATTCCACCCCAGTCATGCTCTGGAACGGCAGCGCGAGCGCTGACGGCAGCCTCACGCAGACCGTCACCATCCCGGCCGGGACCGAGATCGGAAACCACCAGATTGAAGTACGCGGCGCGACCAGCGGCTCACTCTGGCTCAACCTCACCGTCAGTGAGCGACTCGCCGCAACCGGCTTCGATGCGGCGACGGCCGGTGTTACCGGAGGCGTCAGCGCGCTGCTCCTAGCCTGCGGCATTGGAGCGCTGTGGGTCGCACGCCGGAAAGGAGAGTTCCGTGTCCACGACTGATCCGAAACCCGCGCGGGCAAGCGCCCGAAAGAGAGTGAAGGTGTCGCGCGGCGCGAGTTTGGGAGCGCTCGCCTCAATGACCGTGCTGGTCGTCGCGGGGTGTGCCAGCGCCGACACGACTTCGAGCATCGCCACTCCGAACAGCGCGGAGTCGACAACTGCGCCGTCACCGGAGGACACGGCACCCGCCGCTGCACCCGTCGAGGAGAGCGAGCAGGACCGCATCTGGAGGATCTGCTACGACCCATCGGGCAACGCGACGCAGGTGAACACGAACCCCGCTGTGATTGATGAGGTGCTGAGCGACTATCCGCCGGAGTGGTCGTCGGCGGCGCCAGTGCCGACGGCGGCGGTTGAAGCGATCTGTCACCAAGCGATCCCGGACTCGGGTATCAAGGACACCTGGTGGGTGCACTTCACCGACCTCGAAGCTGGATATCAGGCAGCGGTCGCCTGGAAGGCGCAACTCGATAGCGTCGGCGCAGTCGGGACCTGTCGCGAGGGCATGGATCTCTCGAATGGACCCAGCGGCACATATTTCTGTGGGTACGACCTGCCGAGCGGGTACGGCGCCGCAATCACGAACGGCAACGGTGCGGTCGACCTCCGCATCCAGAGTCCCATCTCTTGAGCAATGCGCGGCGGGGCGGATCAGAACAATTATCAGGCGTTGTGCGCTCAGGGGGCACTATCGCCGAGACGCGGTGACGTAGCGAACAGGACAAATGCGATGTACCGAAACGACGTACGGACGCTTGGTTCAAAATCACTCATGGTCGTGGTCACTGTTGCGATCGCTGGGTGCGTCTTGGCGGCCTGCGCGCCCTCCGCGAGTGACGGTGGCGTAGCTGCGCCCGCCAGCTCGGCGAGCTCGCCACCGTCAGCGACTGAAGAACCCGCAGAAGAAGCTCAAGCTCCGTTGCCGGGGCAGGTTTACGTTTGGGGAAGCACGCCGGGGATCCTCGCACCGGTGGGGATTAGCACTGCGCCAGCACCGGTGCCGGTTCCCGGCATGGATGACGTCGTTAGCGCAGCTGCGGCTGCTGACGCCATCGGAGTCGTCCGGGCGGACGGGACTGCGTGGTGGTGGGGCGACCTCGAGAACGGGTTCGGCCTCGTTAGCGAACCGATGCAAATCGGAGAGGTGGCGGACGCGGTTAAGATCGTCCCCGGATTTACGACAGGCAGCTTCCAGATTCTGACGGGGTCGGGTGCTGTCTACTTCTTTGGCAACGAAAGCCAGTTCGCTGATGGCGGCGCCACGGGTGAGCGCGGTGGTACTGACGGGGTGTTGCTCAGCGGCCTCCCCAAGGCGGCACAGCTCGCGTCCAACACGGTACTGGGCAGTGACGGCTCGGTCTGGGTGTGGGGGTGCAAGAGAAGCCGCACCATAGCGGGCTACTTGGACGGCACCGATCCGGAAGCGTGCATCTCATTCACCCAGCTAAGCAACTCTGAGCTTGAAGACGTGGTCTCCATCAGTGGTGCGGACGCAGTCCTCTCGGACGGACGAGTGTGGAGCTTCGCCACAGGCGACTACGAGCAGGGAATCATGGGCGCAGAGTCCACCCTATCGACCTGGGAGAACAGGTATTTCAATCTCGATAACGGAAGTGTCGTCGCCAAAGGAAACAATGCACACGGGGGGCTTGGTGTTCTAGGAGACGGGGTTGGCCCTGTCACTGTGCCGGGGCTGTCCCAGATCACATCTGCCGACATGGGGTACGCGGGAGGGACGGTAGCCACCACCTCCGACGGGCGAGCGTGGGTGTGGGGTACCGGCGCGGCCACGTACCCAGAGTCGCTGAGCCCAGCGTCAGACAACGCGCCGGAGCCCTTCCCTCATATCACAGGAGCAATAGCGGCGGGTGACGGGTTCGTTCTGGTTAGCTCGCCGCGCAATTGACCGTGAGCGGCCTGGCCACCTACTCATGTCTACTCCCCGCACTGGGTACTGCTCGAAGTGCGACCAAGTAGTCGTCGCCCGCCGGCGTGAGTTTCCAGTACACCGCCCGGTCGCTCACCGTCCGCTTCTTTGTTCCAGTAGTAATCAGGCGGAGTGCGCGCAGTTGCACGATGATCGATCCCCACGCCTTGTCTGAAATCTCCGCGGACTCGTGAAACACGTCGCTCGTCCATCCCTCGGGGTCCTGTTGTATGTCGCTTAGCAGGTGGTTGTTGAACGTACGGCGGAGCGATGGCTCGGGGGCTTCCTCGATCATGAATGGGCCGAGAACTTCGATAATCTCGTCCCAGGTGTAGGCGAGATCGCCGAGCTCCTCAAAGTTTCCGTGGGTCGTGCTGTAGCCCTTGTGCACGAGCGAAAGTTCAACGGTCTCCTGCCCGTGAGCGAAACTCTCGTCAATTTGAGCCGCATTCGCCGAGCCTTGCTCGGCCTCCTGCTTCTCGTGTTTCGCGATCGTCGCTTCGAGCTCTGCAATCTTGACTCTCGTTTCCGGTGTCATGGCCTGATCGCCGCGCACCCAGCCCGGGCGCGGGTTGTTCTTGATCAGATGCACCAGGCCCCGAGTCACCTTCGACCCAAGATCCTCCGCGTTCTTCCAATCCTTCGTCATCCGAGTCTGAACCTTGGCGCGGAACTCGCCAAGCTTCGCTGCGGCCGCATCGTTCTTATCGGTCTTCCCGACCGCAACTGAATCCGGATCGGAGATGACAAACCCCATAACGGGGATACCAAGCTCGACGGCGTAGTCGTACTCCTTCTCGGTGTAGCTGATTCCTTCCTCGGTGGTCGATCCGTACCTACCGCCGAGGATCACGAGGTAGTAGTCGCTCTGCTCGATGACACCCTTGATGAGCGTCCACTGGTCGTCGTTGCTCGCTGGGAAGAGTTCCATGCCCGCCGGCATGCAGTCCATCTCGAGTAGCGCCTGCATGACCTCGCGGCGCTCCTCCACGAGATCGGTGAATGTCGAGCTGACAAAGACCTGGTAGCGCTTATCCATGCCCCAGATGGTATCCATCGAGTACGACGGCGACGCTCCTGCGATGCGCCCTGTCGGTCGAGCGGGGGTGCCGTTGCCGCGGCGGAACATCTGCGCCGCCGATCGGACGGTTGCCTCCCCGTGTGGGGTGTCGTTCACTAAGGGGGAGCGAGCAGAGCGCGTCCTCGTTGCCGGCCTGCGGTCTCGTAGAGAACCAACCGAGTTCTCGGCCGCATCCGTCAAGGAGGTGACCCGCTCATGAGCGAGTCCAACGCACCGACCACGCCCGCCTCGCCGCCGTCTGCCAACGGTCTCGGCTACGGCCCGATCAAACCCCTCGCGGTCAGACTCAACGAGTCCACCCGCACGCAGCTGGACATCATTGCTCAGCTCAACGACCGGACCGTCACCGACGAAGTCCGCCTCGCCATCGAAGCCTGGATCGACAAGACCAAAGCCGACCCAGCCATCCAACGCCGCGCACAAGACGTGCGCGACGAAATCGAACGCGAAGCCGCGGGCAAACGCGACGCCATCGCCGCCATCTTCGACGCCACCCCGGCGCCGAAGACCCCACGAACGTCGAAACCGTCGGGCAGCTGACGGCTCATCCCTCGGGTGGTCGGTTCGGGATCGAGAGCATGCGTGTTTTCTCCCGGCCGGCCACCCCGCACCCTTCTCGCATCGCCCCTCGTTTGCGTGCTGCGACTTGAAGAGAACAGGCCCGTTCTCGGTCGCTTACGCAAAGGAGGAAGGACCATGGCGCAAGCCATCGTGATCCCCGCGAAAGACAGCGAACCCATCGAGCCGACAGACATTCGGACGCTGGAGGACCACCAGGCGGAAGTGGGCGGCTGGATCGAACATGTCGATCTGCCCGACATCGGCGTGACGCTCGTGGTGAACGAGAACGGTATCGCCGAAGGTCTGCCGTTCAATCGGCGGGCGACTTTCTTCTGGTGGTTCCACCAGCCTCGCGCTCACGGCAGAGCCCGACTCCTCGGAGATGCCGTGCTGGTAGGTGTCCCCGACGATGACGGGGACACCACTGACGTCCCCGCATCGATTGCCGAGCTCCTGCTCGTTCCGGAAGAGTTCACGGTGGAGGCGCGCCGCTTTGGGGAACAGGCGTGGCACAGTGATCCCAGCGGGCATCCGAGCTACGTCGAGGCGTTGATCTGGGCGTGCATGATGCGGGAGCTCGGCTGAATATTCGCTTCTCTGAGCGCCATGAGTATTGGGGTTGAGCGCCACGTGCTCGTGGGCGCGATCGTGTCGTTGAGCGCCACCGAGTATTTGGGTTCGGCGCCATCTCTCTAGGCTCCTTCTGCCGCGTGGCCAATCACGCGGCAGAAGGAGTAGTTCGGATGGTACGCAGGATCAAGGCGAAGCTGGTGTTGAGGCTTCGCGCGGAGGGGCTGACGGGTCGGCAGATCGCGGCGCAGGGCATGTCTCGGCACTCGGTGGCGGCGGTGCTGGACGCGGCCGACCGGGAGGGCGTCGGTTGGGACGATGTCGCGGAGCTCGACGAGGCGGAGGTGTATGCGCGGTTGTTCCCGGGGCGGGGTGAGCACGAGAGTGTTCACGCGCAGCCGGACTGGGACAAGATCCATCGCGAGCTCGCCCGGGTCGGGGTGACGTTGAAGCTGCTGCACGGCGAGTACGTCGACGCCTGCCGGGCAAAGGGCGAGACCGCGATGGGCTACGACCGGTTCTGCAAGACCTACCAGCGCCACGTCCTCGTGATCGGCGCGGCGTCGAGGGTCGGCCACAAGGCCGGGCAGACGGTCGAGGTCGACTGGTCGGGCAAGACGATGCAGCTGACCGACCCGGTCACCGGCGCCACGACGAGGGTCTACCTGTTCGTCGCGACGCTGCCGTTCTCCCGCTACTCGTTCGCCTGGCCGACGCTGGACATGAAGCAGGACACCTGGCTGCGCGCAAACGTCGCGATGTTCGAATGGTTCGGCGGCAGTGTCCCCAGGATCGTCCCGGACAACCTGAAGGCGGGGGTGATCAAGCACCCCGCGGAGGGTGAGGTCGTGCTCAACGATGCGTATCGGGAGCTCGCCGCGCACTATTCGGCGGCGGTGCTGCCCGGGCGGGTGAAGAAGCCGAAGGACAAGGCGAGTGTCGAGGGCACGGTCGGGAACGTTGCGACGGTGGTGATCGCCGCGCTCCGCGACCGCACCTTCGCGACGTTGCCGGAGTTGCGGGCCGCGGTCTACGAACGCGTCGCCGCTTACAACGCGAAGCCGTTCCAGAAGCGCGCCGGGTCGAGGCTTTCGGTGTTCGAGGGTGAGGAGAAGCCGCTGCTGCGGCCGCTGCCGCAGGTTCCGTTCGAGATCTCTCAGTGGCTCTATGGCCGCAAGGTTCAGCGCAACGGGCACGTGGTGTTCGAGCGGAACTTCTACTCCGTCCCCTACGAGAACATCGGCCGCACGGTCGACCTGCGCATCACCGACACGATGATGGAAGTGTTCGCCGGGGATCAGCGGCTCACCAGTCACCTCCTCGCTGCGGCCGGGGTGGTCAACGAGTACCGGACGCACGACAGCGATCTGCCCGACGGGCCCCGCTATCAGCAGATGGACCCGGAACGGGCACGTGAGTGGGCCGTCCGGATCGGGGAGAACACCACGGTCATCGTGAACCGGATCTTCGAGTCCGTCCCCGTTGACGAGCAGGGTCTCGGCGCCGCGCTGGCCGTGCTCAGGTTGACCCGCCGCTACTCCGCCACCCGGGTCGAGACCGCCGCCGGCATCGCGCTCGAATCGAGGGTGAGGTCACCGCGGTATGCGCATCTGCGTCCGATCCTGGAGTCGGGCCAGGACCAGACCGGCAGGCGGCTGCCGAGGTTCGAACCGAGTCCTTGGGAGGAACCTACCGGGTATGTCCGCGGCGCCGACTACTACGCCGGAGGGACCCGATGAGCCGGCTCGATGCGGAGACGAAGCGGAAGCTACGGGAGATGGGCGTCCCCGCCCTGGTCGACGCGTTCGACGTCCAGGACGAGGGCCTCACGATCGGGTTGGTGTTCGAGGAGCGGCTCAAGCTCGCCGTCGACGACGCCCACGCCGCGTTCACCCACTCCAAAGTCGAGGGCCTCATCCGTCGGGCCGGCCTGCGCTACCCGAACGCGGACCTCCGCCGGGTCGACCTGCTCGAACAGAGAGGCCTGGACAGGGGTGTGATCGCGCAGCTCGGCACCTGCCAGTTCATCACGAGGCACATGAACGTCGTGTTCCAAGGCTTCACCGGCTCCGGGAAGTCCTACCTCGGGTCCGCGTTGGCGAAGCAGGCGTGTCAGCACCGCTACCGGGCGCACTACATCCGCATGCCCGACCTCGAAGAGACCTGGGCCGCGGCGAAAGACAGACCCGCGGGTCGGGAGAAGTGGCTGCGGAAGTACTCCACGTTCACCCTCCTCGTGATCGACGAATGGCTACTCGACCCGCCCACCGACGACGTCCGGTCCATGCTGCTCGAGCTCCTCGAACGCCGCTATGACGCGACCTCGACGGTCTTCTGCACCCAATACGCGAAGAAGGACTGGCACCAGCGCCTCGGCGGCGGAGTCCACGCCGACGCGATCATGGACCGCATCGTCCACAACACCCACTGGATCGAGACCGGCGACGTCAACATGCGCGAGCAGACCGCCGCAGCCGGCTGAACTCAGGCCGGTGAGCGTCGCACCCGCGGGAGTGGCGCTCACCGGCAATACCGGCGGCCCCGACAGTGACTATCGACTGGCGCTCAACCGCAATAATCAGTGGCGCTCACAACTCCAAATACTCACAGAGATCCCCGACGTGGGGAACAGTTCCTCTCACCCGGAGGTAATTGTGTCGGTTCGGCGTTTCTCCGATGGCGTCCCTCTCCTTGAGCACTTGCTGACGCTGGAGCCGGGCGACTCGGTCGAGATCCTCAGAGATGTTGCGGCATTCCTCGCCACCATTCACTTCGCGGGGCGGGATCTCGTATCCCTGAAAGGCACCCGCGCAAGTCTCAAGCAGGTCGAGTTTGGGCGGTGGCTGCGGTCGCTTCAACTCTCGGACGAAGAGAGAGCCACCGTCTTCGACAATTGGTGGCGCGTCGTTGAGAGCGCGCCCCAAGTCCCACGTCGTGATGCGCACCCGCTTAACTGGCTGATCGGAACGGACGATAGGGTCCTGGCGGTGGACCTCGAGTCGCAAGGCGCACGCCCTCTCGGATACGAACTCGCCCAGCTCGTCGAGGACGGACAATGCCTGCCACCGAGCGACTATGAAGCTCGCTCCTCAATCGTTTCGGCCTACACAGAATCGTGGACGCGGCTATCGGGCACCGAGATCGCACCTGAGCAAGCGCGAGCCTGGTACGACTGCGGCGCGCTGGCGCGCGCCGTTAGAGCCCTGTCCAAGCCGGACCTGGACTCAGCGCACCGCGCCTACGGCGGGGATCTGCTCTCATCGCTTGCTCAGAGCGCAAACACAGGAGACATTCGTTCGATTGCGTCAGTCCTCTCACGACGCTGGAATCAGCTCACGGGCCGCGTTGGAAAGGAGGACTCGAAGCGCCTCTCCGAGGCCGATCGACGCCGAATTAGCAGGGCGATGTCATACCATCTTCGTCACGACGCCAACGCCCCCGCAACGAAAACTGGGTGGGTCCATGTCGATGATCTCGTGCAGATCATGCGCGACTCCGGGCACAAGGTCTCGTCAGCGCAGCTCCTCTTGATCGCGGGCGCGCTGGGCGAGCCGCGATTTGAACTTGACGGGGACGAGATTCGGGCCGCGTATGGCCATTCTGTGGCCGCTCAGATTCAGTATGAGACGCGACGGGCCCCGCGGGTCCTGTTCCATGCGACCCCGACCCGGAACCTTGCATCGGTGTTCGAGGCACGCGCAGGGCTAAAGGCTGGAGGCCGCAACTGGGTTCACCTCACCGAGTCATGCGAAGTAGCACTGAACGCTGCCAGACGTCAACAGTCGCCGGTGTGCGTCCTTGAGGTTGACGCACCTGCAGTTGCGGGGCTTGTCCACGCATCGGGTGCCACGTGGCTCGCGCCGAGCGTCCCGATCGACGCCCTCAGCATTCTCCCGATCCGATCGGTGAGAAGGCTCACTCAAGACCACCTCGCCGCCCCGATCTAGCGCCGCCAACGTGGGGCCGGTCGGCCACCGTCAACCCGGATGAGCGGGGCACAACGTGTAGGCTTCCCGACCCTCACGAAGTGAGGAATCGGATCCGACCGGAGCTTCGCCGCGCGAGCGGCCGAAGGGGAACAGTCTCTCCTTCGCGCACTGAGCAGTGGCATTGCACGCTAGTGTGTCTGGACCCCTGATTCGCCGCCGTAGCAGGTCGGCGCACCCGACCGAATCACGATCTGAGTAGGTGGTCGAAGGTCGCGGTCCCCTGTCGGCGACGCTACTGGAGCTCCCCGCTCGGATTAGCCTTTGGCCGTCCAGCGAACACCTTGGGCTCAAGACCGTTAGCCACACGGATAGTCTTCGATAGCTTTCGGATGTCGCCAAGCAACTCGTCTGGCAGCGAGTCCGTGGGGAGCCAATTGGCCACAACTGCCGCCGAGATCGCAGTCTTGTCAGGCGTGAAGGACTTGTTGCTGAAACGAGACGACGCGAGCGGGTTCGTGAATCGTCCAGCGCGGAACGTGTATTTGATCCGGGGGTGCACTGCCTTCACGGCAGCCTCCAATAGGTGGCGCGGCACGTAATTCTCGATCGTGTATCCCCACGTGACCCACGCGAAGCCGGGCCCACCGCTGTCATTGAACTCGCGTCGGACCCGTCGTTTGGTGGAGTTGATCTCCTTCTCCGCACTGGGGCGATCCGAGTCGATCACGATCACACTGTTACGGTTCAGACTCCGCAGTGCGATGAAGTCCTTCACCCCCGAATCTTCCGCCGCGAGATGAGAGAGAAGCCCTCCGCCATAGAACATGATCGAGTAGTGCACCCCCTCGATGAGGTCGGAGTCCACGACAGCGAGCCAGAACCTCAGATAATTGCGGTCAGAGGGCCCTTCGACCCAGAGAACGGCGTTCGCCTGCACGATGTCGGACGCGCGGTATCCGAGATCTGAGACGAGATGTGAGACGTCTTGCGATGTCGCGCTCGCCGTGAGTAGCGAACCCTCGCTGGTCATCTGTATGTGCGAGATCGAAGCGAGCGATTGATCGAGGAGTGCCGCTGAATGCGTCGCCACGAGATAGCGATTCTCGGTCTCGGCGAGATACGTCAGGAGCCGTCGCTGCATCACGGGATGCATATGTATCTCCGGCTCCTCCATGCAAACCAGATGTCCCGATAGGAGCGTGGCTGCCAGGGCCAGGATGACCACCTCGTGAATACCGGTTCCGAGACTCGCGAGCGGAAGGACGCGGTCGCTGGAAACAACCAAGATGTCGTCCTGGCCGCTTGTCACTCGAATTCGGGCGGAGTTGTCCCCGATCACGCTCTGGACGAACCTGTTTATCGCATCGAACCTTGCAGTGTTTGCGTCGTACACATCGTGGCTCGGCGGGTTCTCAAGCTCTGCGAGGCGGCGAATGAGTCCGGACCCGCTGTAGTTCTCGGCTTCACCGCTCGAGATCTGCCGGAAGGCGCTCACTTCGGCAACGGGGGGCATGGACACGAGCGATACCACCCAGCGACAGAATGCGGCCATGAAGTCGGTGTCGGCGCCGCCGGGGCCGTACCCGATTATGTAGGTGATCAGTTCGTTCATTCCGGTATCACCGGGGAGCACCGCAGAATAGTCCGTGCAGGCACGCCTGACCATGTCGGGATCGGGGACAAGTTGTCCACGACTTCGTTCGCCTTCGACGAGTTGGATTCGAAGCACGCGTCGAGCGCCGGTCTGCGTGTGCGTCAACGTTGCAAGCAACGACTCCAATCTGGGGGTCCAGACATCCAGCAGATGCTCGGGGATCCGCTCACCGAGCTGGCTCAAGCCAAAATCGGAGGGTACTGCGACGAGAAGATCCAGCCGAAACGTTGTAGTGACGCCTGCGCCGATCGGAAGATCTGCGCCTGTCGGCAAGACGATCGTGAGTGCTCCCGGATCAAAGGTTGACAGCACCGTCGCGGCAAATCGAAGGATGTTGGACTTGCCACTGTTGTTCGCACCCGCGACCAGATGAAGTTTCCCGAATGGCCCGATCGGTTCCGTACTAGACCCCCAGAAGCTGCGGTATCCAGCGAATCCGAAGCCGACGATCTCGTATGCCCCGAACTCATCGATTGTCCACAGCCGTCGCGTCGTTCTCGTGTCCGACATGGCGCGTCCACCCCCCGAGCTTGGTCGTCACGGCCGTTCTAAGGAGAGTACCCGAGGGCATCGAATCTCGAGGATCCATTCGGCGTGCGGAACCCAGTGCTTCGGCATTGATGATGCATGGGACACGATCATGATGCGAACGTCCGATACGCGCCCGCCAGGCGGGGCTGCTATCCGCAGGTGCGTCAGCTGAAACAGCGCACAAGCGCCTCACCTCACGAAACACCCACGAAACGTGATAGCCATGAGCAATCAATGATTGCCTCATAGCATCGCGGTGTGACGAACACTGACGAGTTCACCCTGCACCCGCGCGTGCAGGAGTTTCTGGCGTCGGGGCGCACGGAGCTGCTGATCGACGGCGATTGGCTCCCGGCATCCGATGGCGCGACCTTCACCACGATCGACCCGGCCACCGGATCCGCCCTCGCGGAGGTGGCCCGCGGCACAGCACCGGATGTCGACAGAGCGGTCCGCGCCGCGAAGGGCGCCCTGCGCTCGTCCGCCTGGCGCGAGATGCGGCCCGCCGACCGCGGCGCGCTGCTGTGGCGCATCGCCGACCTCATGACCGAGCACCTCGACGATCTCGCCCAACTCGAGACGCTCGACCAGGGCAAATCGCTGCGCACCTCGCGGTTCGGGGAGGTGCCGTCGGCGATCAACCAGTTCCGCTACTACGCGGGCTGGCCGACGAAGATCCTCGGCGACACGATTCCCACGTCGCTGTCGCGCACCCCTCCCGGCAAAGAGGTCTTCGCCTACACGCGCCGCGAACCGGTCGGCGTCGTCGGGGCAATCGTGCCGTGGAACTCGCCGCTCATCATGACGGCCATGAAGCTCGCCCCCGCCCTCGCCGCCGGCTGCACGATCGTGCTCAAGCCCGCCGAGAATACTCCCCTCACCGCGATCTACCTCGGCCAGCTCATGCGCGAAGCGGGCCTTCCCGACGGGGTGCTCAACATCATCACCGGGTACGGTCACGAGGCCGGGCAGGCTTTGGCGGAGCATCCGGATGTCGACAAGATCGCCTTCACCGGCTCGACCGCCGTCGGCAAGCGCCTCGTGCAGTCGGCCGGCACGCGCCTGGCCCGACTCACCCTGGAACTCGGCGGCAAGTCGCCGTCGATCATCATGCCCGACGCCGACCTGCCCGCCGCGATCGAGGGCGTCTCGCGCGGCATCTTCGACAACGGCGGCCAGGTGTGCGTCGCCAGCGCCCGCATCTACGCGCACCGGGATGTCTACGACGACGTCCTCGCCGGGATGGCCGACTTCGGCGGCGGCCTGCACCTCGGACACGGCCTCGCGGAAGGCACCGACCTCGGGCCCCTGGTCAGCAAGGCACAGGCAGATCGCGTCGCGGGGTACGTCGACGAGGGCCGCGCCGAGGGCGCGCGGGTCGTGAGCGGCGGCATCCGTGACGGCGACACCTTCTATACACCCACCGTGCTCACCGACGTGACCCCGCAGATGCGCCTCATGCGCGAAGAGATCTTCGGACCCGTCGCCGTCGTCACCCCGTTCGACGACCTCGACGAGGTGGTGGGGTGGGCCAACGACTCCCCCTACGGCCTGGCCGCCAGCGTCTGGACCGAAGGCCTCAGCAACGGCCACCGCATCGCCGCGCAACTCGAAGCCGGCACCGTGTGGGTCAACTGCCACTCCTTCCTCGGCCCCGAACTCCCCAAGGGCGGCCACAAGGAATCGGGCTGGGGCTACGAGAACGGCCCTCAGGGCCTCGAGAACTACCTGGAGACGAAGACAGTGGTGATGGTGCTGTGAGCGCAGATTCCCCGAAGCGCATATTGCTCGGCGCGTTCGAAATGATGAACCCCAACAACGGGATGCCGACCTGGACCGACCCGCGCGGGCGCGGCGACGACTGGGACGACCTCTCCTACTGGCTGGGCCTGGCGACGATGCTGGATGCCGCCGGCTTCGACTTCCTCTTCTTCGCCGACACCTACGGCTACGCCACGCTCGACGGACGGATGCCCGACGAAGTCGCCGCTCACGGCATCCAGTTCCCGGCCCTTGACCCGATGCTCGCGATCCCGGCGCTTGCCCACGCGACCAGCCAGCTCGGGTTCGTTGTCACCTCGCCAACCACGGTCGAAAAGCCCTACGGCACGGCCCGCCGGTTCGCAACGCTCGACCGGTTCACCGCCGGCCGCATCGGCTGGAACGTCGTCACCGGATCATCGCAGGCTACGACCGATGAGCTGTTCGGGGTGACGCAGAAGCTCAGCCACGACGAGCGGTATGACGCTGCTGACGAGTTTCTCGACACGTGCCTGCGGTTCTGGGAGCACTCCTGGGACGAGGATGCCGAGGTCCGCGACCGCACCCGCGGGGTGTATGCCGACCCGAGCATGCTGCACCGCGTCGAGGTCGACGGCACCTATCAGCGAGCGCAGGGCATCTTCGCGGTGCCGCCGACGCCGCAGCGCACGCCCGTGCTGTTCCAGGCCGGAACCTCCGACCGCGGGAGAGCGTATGCCGCCCGCAACGCGGAGGCCGTCTTCATCCAGGGGCAGTCGATCCCGACCGCCGCGGCTCACGTTGCCGACATCCGCGCGCAGGCCGTGGCGCAGGGCCGGCGCCCCGAAGACGTGAAGGTCATCACCGGGATGACAGTCACCGTCGCCCCGACCGAGGCCGAGGCCCGCGCGCTTCGGGCCGAGTATGAGGCAGTGCTGGGGCTGGATGACGCGGCAGTCATGTTCGCTGGCATCACCGGCATCGACCTCACCGGCATCGACCCCGATACCCGCGTCGCCGACCTTCACACCGACCTCGGGCAGACCCTCATCAACCGGTACGCGCGCACCGATCCCGACATCCGGGTGCGCGCGGTGCTCGACCAGTTCCGCACGAAGGCGATCCGCGGGTTCCAGGTCACAGGCTCGCCCGAGCAGGTAGCCGACGAGATCATCGCGATCGTCGACGGATCCGGCATCGACGGCATCATGCTAGAGCCGACCTTCGGCGGACCCGCATCGTACGAGGCGTTCATCGAGCTCGTGCTGCCGATCCTGATCGAGCGCGGTCGCGCCGGAACCCCGGAGGGCGCCACCCTGCGCGAGCGCGTGACGGGCTCGCCGCGCCTCGCCCCGACTCACCGCGCGCACCGCCTGACCGCGAGCGCACTCACGCCACTCACAGCATCCTGAC
>Ga0209066_10001490_pt1 | contig 30770 bp, 21 predicted proteins | sample All_14_2_FD_187198 | JGI IMG/M metagenome (GOLD analysis project Ga0209066, IMG submission 187198) | Freshwater microbial communities in response to fracking from Pennsylvania, USA - Allegheny Zone_MetaG_DW_15 (SPAdes) (version 2) ... | reverse complement strand
GTACTCGGTGTAGCCCTTGTCGATCAGCTTGTCGTACAGGCCCCGCGTGCGCTGGGCGAGCGGCGCGATGATCTCGATCGTGTAGGCATTCTCGGTGAGGTTGGCGATGTAGGCCGACTGAACGCCCGAACCGGTGCCGATCTCGAGAACCTTCTCGCCGCGCTTCACGTCGATCACGTTGGTCATGCGACCCTGGACGTGCGGGCCGGACATGGTCACGCCGTAGCCGATGTCGAGGAAGGCGTGCTCGTAGCCGCGCTTGGCAATCGCCGGGCTGATCGCGGCGAACTCTTCGCGCGGGGTGAGCAGGAAGGCGCGCATGGTCGCCTGACCCCAGATGTCCTTGTTGCGGATCAGGGCCTGGAAGCGGTCCCAGCGCTGGCCGAGGTACACCGGATCCTCACCGCGGGCCTTGCCCCAGGCGATGAAATTCTCGCGCGAGTCCATCGGCGGGTTGAGATCCCAGCTGTAGGGCTTGACCGTGGCGGCGATGGCCGGGGCGGCCAGGGTACCGGCGGCGAGCGCGACCGAGCCGGAGACGAAAGTACGCCTCTTCAAGATATTCCTCCTTGGCGCGGACCCGTTGAGACGAGGGGACAAACCGCCGGAAAAGCCCGGCGGTTCAGGGGCAACCGCACGGCGAATAGATACGGGAATTGTGGCGGATTTGCCAGCGCGGCCATGCTAGGTCGTCCGTAACAAAGACGAATCAAGGGAGGACTCAATGGCTCGTACTCTGTCTCGCCGTACAGCGCTTGGCGCTGCCGCCGCACTGCCCGCCGCCGCCCTGCTGCCCCGGGGCCTGCAGGCCCAGGCCGCCTGGAAGCCGACCCAGAACGTGCGCATGGTCTGCCCGGCGGCGCCCGGCGGCACCACCGATATTGCGGCCCGCCTGCTCGCCGCCTACCTGACCGAGGCCTGGGGCCAGTCCTGCGTCGTCGACAACAAGTCGGGGGCCGGCGGTGTCATCGGCTCGACCGAGGTCGTCAAATCGGCCCCGGATGGCAACACGATCCTGATGGGCAATATCGGGCCGCAGTCGATCGCCTATTCGCTCTACCGCAACATGCCCTACACCCCGGCCAGCCTGATCCCGGTATCCAACGCCATCACCGCCCCCAACGTGCTGGTCGTCCATCCGTCGGTCCCGGCCAAGACGGTCCCGGAGTTCGTCGCCTGGCTGAAGGCCCAGAACGGCAAGGCCTCCTACGCCTCCTCCGGCACCGGCCAGTCGCCCCACCTGTGCGGCGCCTGGTTCCTGCAGCTGACGGGCACAAAGGCCGAGCACATCCCCTATCGCGGCGCCGCCCCGGCGCTCACCGACCTGACGGCCGGCGTCACCCAGTTCTTCTTCGACAATCTGACGACCGCGATCGAGTTCGTGCGCGCCGGCAAGCTGCGGGCGCTCGGCCTGACCTCGGCGCAGCGCAATCCCCTCACCCCCGACCTGGTCCCGATCTGCGAGACCATGCCCGAGCTCAAGCCGTTCGACGTCTCGACCTGGTTCGGCGTGTTCCTGCCCGCCGGCACGCCCAAGCCCATCGTCGATTCGCTCAATGCGCAGATGAAGGCCTGGCTCGCCGATCCCAAGACGCTGGAGCGCATCAAGTCCATGGCGGGCTTCCCCGCCTACGGAACGCCCGATCAGTTCAACGCCTTCGTCACCGCACAGATCGCGCAATGGAAGGGCGTCATCGACAAGGAAGGCCTCAAGCTCGACATGGGCTGAGCCTCACATGATCTGGTTCACCACGCCGCCATCGACGCGCATGGCGGCGCCCGAGGTGCCGGACGCGGCTTCGCTGCAGAGATAGACGCCGAGCGCCGCCACCTCCTCCGCTGAGGTGAAGCGGCGGATCAGGGTGGTCGGCCTGAAATCGCGCAGGAAGCCGGCCTCGATCTCCTCGACGCTCACGCCGGCGGCCTGGGCGCGCTCGGCGCGCATCCGGTCGGTGTTCTCGGTATGCGTCGGGCCGGGCAGCAAGGCGTTCACCGTGACCCCGGTGCCCGCGAGTTCCATGGCGAAGCCGCGCGACAGGGAAAGCTGCGCAGTCTTCGTCATGCCGTAGTGGATCATCTCCCTGGGAATGTTCAACGCCGACTCGCTCGAGACGAAGACGATGCGGCCCCAGCCACGCCCGGCCATCCCCGGCGCGTAGTGGCGCGTGAAGCGCACACCGCTCATCACGTTGACCTCGAAGAAGCGCTGCCATTCGCCGTCGTCGATCTCGAAGGCTGGCTTGCGCCCATAGATCCCGAGATTGTTCACCAGGATGTCGACCTGCGGCACCTTGTCGAACACGGTCTTCGCGCCCTCGGCCGAGGCACAATCTGCCGCGATGCCGGTAGCCTTGGCTTCCGGCACGGCCTCCCTCAGCCGCTTCAACGCATCGTCGACCCCGGCTTGCCCGCGCCCCGTGATCACCACGCTCGCCCCTTCAGCGGCGAGGCCCTTGGCGATGGCGTAGCCGATGCCGGCCGTCGAGCCCGTAATCAGCGCATGCTTGCTCGCAAGTCCGAGATCCATTGCGTGCCCTCCTCCAGGACCGTCCCATGGGTTTTCGTGTGTGGGCCGCACCGAGGCGCGTCGCACGCCGATGACGCGGTCGCTCTTCTTCTACAACGAAATCCGACCATCCGGGTCGCCGCGACAGGGCACGGTCGCCGTCGTCCGTTGCGCTTGTTTCGTGCGCTCCCAGGTCGGGCGAGTCGGTCGAGCTGTGCGGGCGACCGCAAGATCTGCAAATGACACTCGTTTGCATGTCTGATAGAAGTGACGTAATGCCTGACATCACCCATGCGGGCGAGCCTCGCCTGCTCGCCCTCGACCAATTGCTGTCCCGCCGTTCGGTAGGCCTCCTGCAGGCGCCGGCGCCCGAGGGCGCCGATCTCGACCTGATTCTCGACGCCGGTTTGCGCGCGCCCGATCATGGGCGTCTCAGGCCCTGGCGCTTCGTCATCATCCGCGGCAACGCCCGCATCGCCTATGGCGAGAAGCTGGTCGAGGCCGTCGCCGTGCGCGATCCTGCCAATGCCGCGACGCTCGCCGAACGCTACCGCGCCTGGGTCCGCCGCACGCCGATGCTGATCGCCGTCGGGGCCGTCGTGAAGCCGGGCAACATCCCCGAGATCGAACAGCTGCTGGCGGCCGGCGCGGCCGCGATGAACATGCTGAACGCGCTGCATCTGCTGGGCTACGGCGGCATGTGGGTCACCGGTCCCAATACCTATGACCCGACCGTCAACGCGCTGTTGGGCTTCGAGGCACCGGCCCGCCTGGTCGGCTTCCTCACGGCCGGGACGCCCGTGCCCTCGACCGCATCGGTGGCGGCGCGGCCCGACCGGGCCGCGCACGTGACCGAATGGACGCCCGGCTGAGCAGGCCGCGTCCTACTTGCCGGCCGCGTCGAGCGCCTGGGCCAGATCGGCGAGGATGTCGTCGATGTGCTCCAGGCCGATCGAGAGCCGCACATAACCGTCCGACACGCCGGTCGTGAGCTGCTCTTCCGCCGAGAGCTGGGAGTGCGTCGTCGAGGCCGGATGGATCGCCAGGCTGCGCGCGTCGCCGATGTTGGCGACGTGATAGAGCAGCTTCAGCGAATCGATGAAGCGCCGGCCGGCCTCGCGGCCCGCCGCCAGTTCGAAGCCGACCAGACCGCCGTAGCCGCCCTTGAGATAGGTATCGGCGCGGCGGCGTGTCTCGCCGGTCTGTTGCGACGGATGGATGACCTTCGCGACCTCGGGGCGTTTGGCCAGAAAGTCGGCGACGGCCTGGGCGTTCTTCACATGGCGTTCCATGCGCAGGGTCACGGTCTCGATCCCCTGCAGGATCATGAAGGCGTTGAACGGCGACAGCGCCGATCCGAGGTCGCGCAGCAGCGTCGTGCGGGCCTTGATGATGTAGGCCACCGGGCCGATCGGCTTCACCGCCTCGACCCAGACGGCACCGTGATAGCTGGGATCCGGGGTGTTCAGTGCCGGCTGGCGCTCGGGCTTCGCGGCCCAGTCGAAATTGCCGCCATCGACGATCAGGCCGGCGATCGAATTGCCGTGACCGCCGAGATACTTGGTGCCGGAATAGACGACGACCGCCGCGCCATGATCGAACGGCCGCGACAGGATCGGCGCCGCCGTATTGTCGACGATCAGCGGAATGCCGAGCGGCCGACCGATATCGGCCACTTCCTTGATCGGGAAGACCGCGAGCTTCGGGTTGGGCAGGGTCTCGGCATAGTAGGCGCGCGTACGTTCGTCGGTGGCGCGCGCGAAGGCCTGGGGATCGGCCGGATCGACGAACCGGACTTCGATCCCCTGATCCTTCAGCGTGTGGGCGAACAGGTTCCACGTGCCGCCGTACAGGTCGGTCGAGCTCACGACGTTGTCGCCGGCCCTGGCGAGGTTCTGGATCGCGAAGGCCGAGGCCGCCTGCCCTGAACTCACCGCGAGTGCCGCGGCGCCGCCCTCGAGGGCCGCGACGCGCTGTTCCAGCACGTCGAGTGTCGGGTTGCCGATGCGGGTGTAGATGTTGCCGAGTTCCTTCAGCGCGAACAGGTTCGACGCATGCTCGGTGTCGCGGAACTGGTACGACGTCGTCTGATGGATCGGCACGGCGACCGACCCGGTCGTGGCATCGGCGCGCCAGCCGGCATGAAGCGACAGGGTCTCGGGATGGCGGGAGTTGGTCATGATGGGCCTGCTGGGTTGCGGGGAGCGGCCAAACTCTCCGCACGGGCCGCCGCAGTCAAAGGGAATGGCTGCTGACGTCCGACAGGCGGACGACAGCTTCAGCCTCCGCGCGCAACCGTGACAGCAAAATCTTCTCTACCGCCCAGGCGAAGAAACCGTTTGCGCGGCGGGTGGCGGGAAAGCCGGCGGTGCCGGGTTCGCCTGCTTCAGGCCGCCGATCGGAACCGGCGGCGGCAGGTCCCCCTGCTGCCAGCCACCGCCTAGCGCCTTCACCAGATTGGCGCTGGCGACCAGCCGGTTCAGGCGGATGGTGAGCAGGGTCTGCTCGGCCGAAAGCGCGGCCGCCTGGGTCTGCACCACCGTCGTGTAGGGCACCGTGCCGACGCGATACTGATTAAGGGACAGGCGCTCCGCTTCGCGGGCGGCGGCGACGGCGGCGCGCTGCACCTGCTCCTGTTGCACCAGGATGCGCTGCTGGGCGAGTGCATCCTCGACCTGCTGGAACGCGGTCAGGACGGTCTGGCGATAGGTGGCTACCGTGGCGTCGTAGCTCGCGCGCGCGCCCTGCACCTGCGCGGCGATGGCGCCGCCGTCGACCAGGGTGCCTGCGATCTGCGGCCCCACCGACCAGGCGGCCGTGCCGAGCTGCAGCAGCGATCCCAGGCCGGCGCTCAGGAAGCCGATCGTCGCGCCCAGCGAGATCTGCGGATAGTAGGCACCCTTGGCGACGCCGATCTGCGCGTTCGCGGCCGCCATCTGGCGCTCGGCGGAAGCGATGTCGGGCCGCCGTTCGAGCAGGCTCGACGGGACGCCGGCATCGACCGTGGGCACCGTGAGCTGCGTCGGCGCCGGCGCGATGCTCACTTCCGACGGCGCCTTGCCGACCAGCAGCGCGATCGCATGTTCGAGCAGCGCGCGGTTGATGCTCTCGTTCACGAGTTGCGCGCGCGTCTGCTCGTACTGCGTCTGGGCCTGAACGAGATCGACCCGTGACACGATGCCGGCATCGACCTGGTTCTGCGCGATCTGCATCGAGCGCAGATAGGCCGCGACGGTCGCTTCGTAGAGCCGCTTGCGATCGTCGGAGATGCGCAGGGAGGCGTAGTTCGTGATCAGGTCGGTCTGCGCCGACAGGCGCGCATTCGCGAGATCGGCGTCGCTGGCCTGCGCCGAGGCCGAATCGCTCTCGACCTGGCGCCGGATGGTCCCCCAGAGGTCGAGCTCCCAGTTGAGGGTGCCACCGGTCGAGAACTGGCCGACCGTGGAGTCGAAGCGTCGCACCGTCGAGGTGCCGCCCGTGGTCGTCGTGCCGCGCAGGCCGCCGGTGCCGGTCTGCTGCGCCGAGCCCGTGCCGGTGATGGCGGGATAGAGCGCGGCGCGATCCTGGGCGATCAGCGCCCGCGCCCGCCGGTAGTTGGCCTCGAAGACCTTGAGGTTCTGGTTGGAGACGTCGACCTGGGCCACGAGACCGTCCAGCGTCGGATCGCCATAGACCCGCCACCACTGGCCCCGTTCCGCGCCGTCGCTCGGCTGGGCCGGGCGGAACAGCGAGGCCGCACCCGGCGGCAGCTCCGCCTCCTTGTATTGCGGCGCCACCGGACTGGCGGGCGGCGCACGTTCGTAGTCCGGACCGACGAGGCAGCCCGACACCAGCAGCAGCGGGAGAAGCACCGCACCGCGCCTCATGCCGGCACTCCGCCGCCGCCCATCACGCGCGCGACGCGGCTCGGCCGGTCGCGGTCGCGGCGACGGAAGCGATCGAGATAAAGATAGATCACGGGTGTGGTGTACAGGGTCAGGATCTGACTCACGATGAGGCCGCCGATGATCGAGATGCCGAGGGGTCGACGCAACTCCGCGCCATCGCCATAGCCGATGGCCAGCGGCAGGGCGCCGAGGATCGCCGCCATGGTCGTCATGAGGATGGGACGAAACCGCAGGATCGCCGCCTGATGGATCGCGACGGCGGGTTCGAGCCTCTCGCTCCGTTCCCGTTCGAGCGCGACGTCGATCATCATGATGGCGTTCTTCTTCACGATGCCGATCAGCAGCAGCACGCCGATCATCGCGATGATGCTGAACTCCACGCCCGAGAACTGCAGCGCGAGGAGCGCGCCGATGCCGGCCGAGGGCAGCGTCGACAGGATGGTGAGGGGATGGATGTAGCTTTCATAGAGAATGCCGAGCACGATGTAGACGGCGGCCAGAGCGGCGAGGACCAGCAGGAGCTGGTTGTTGAGCGACTGCTGGAAGGCCCGCGCCGTCCCCTGGAAGGATCCGTGCAGCGTCGTCGGCACGCCGATCTCGCGCATCGTGTCGTTCACATACTGCACGGCGTCGCTCAGCGTCTTGCCGGGCGCCAGGTTGAAGGAAACGGTGCTGGCGACGAACATGCTCTGGTGGTTCACGGCGAGCGGCGTGGTGCCGTACTCCCACCGCGTCACCGCCGAGAGCGGAACCAGTGTTTCGGGAGAGGTGCTGACAGCGGCGCCGGTGGAGGCAGAGCCGCGGCCGCTGACGGCGATCTGGTTGGTGCGCAGGTTGCGTACGGCCTGGGCCGCATCGGCGGCCTGTGCGCCGGTGCCCGCCGCGCCGGTCGACGTGGCACTCGTGGTCGACGAGGTAATGCCGCCGGTCGACTGCGTCCCGCTCAGGGCACCGCCCGACTTGCTGACGTAGATGTCCTTCAGCGACTCCGGACTCTCCCACCATTGCGGCGCCACCTCCATGACTACGTGGTACTGATTGAGGGCATTGTAGATGGTCGAGACCTGGCGCTGGCCGAAGGCATCGTAGAGCGTCGCGGAAATGTTGCGCGTCGAGATGCCGAGGCGGCTCGCCGCGTCGCGATCGATGGTGAGATTGAGCTGCAGCCCGCGCTGCTGCTGATCCGAATCGACGTCGGTGATCACCGACGTATCGGCCTGCAGCGCCTGGGTGAGGCGCGGTCCCCAGGTATAGAGATCGGGAAGCGAATCGGCCTGCAGGGTGAACTGATATTGGGCATTGCCCTGGCGTCCCCCGACACGGATGTCCTGCACCGCCTGCAGGAACAGCATGGCCCCGGGCACCTGGGCGAGCTTCGGCCTCAGTCGGGCGATCACCTGGTCGGCCGTGACATCGCGCTCGCCGAGCGGCTTCAGCGTCGCGAAGAGGAATCCCGAGTTCGTCTGCCCGCCGCCCGTGAAGCCGGCGACGCTCTCGATCGCCGGATCCGAGCGCACGATCTCGACGAACTGGCGGAACTTGCGGCGCATGGCCTGGAAGGAAATGCTCTGGTCGGCGCGAATGCCGCCCATGATGCGGCCCGTATCCTGCTGCGGAAAGAAGCCCTTGGGGATCGTCACGTAGAGATGGATGTTGAGAATCACCGTCGCCAGGAACACGAACATGGTGAGCAGCGGATGGCGCAACACCAACCCGAGGCTCCTGCCATAGAGCCGCTGCAGGCCGCCCAGGCCGCGCTCGCTGAGGCGGGCCAGCAAGCCGGGCTCGCGATGGGGGCCCGGCGGCCGCAGCACATAGGCGCACATCATGGGCGTCGTCGTCAGCGACACGACCATCGAGATCAGGATCGCGATCGACAGCGTCACCGCGAACTCGCGGAACAGGCGGCCGACGATGCCGCTCATGAGCAGGATCGGGATGAAGACCGCGATCAGCGAGATGCTCATCGACACGACGGTGAAGCCGACCTCGCGGGCGCCCTTGAGGGCGGCCTCCATCCGCGACATGCCCTCCTCGAGATGCCGGCTGACGTTCTCGAGGACGATGATCGCATCGTCGACCACGAAGCCCGCCGCGATCGTGAGCGCCATCAGCGATAGATTGTTCAGGCTGTAGCCCAGCAGGTACATGCCGCCGAACGTGGCGACCAGCGACACCGGCACGGTCACCGCGGCGATGAAGCCGGCGCGCGCCGAGCGCAGGAAGGCGAAGGTCACCAGCACCACCAGCACGACGCCGATCACCAGCGCCTGCTCGACCTCCTTGAGGGCGGCGCGGATCGTCGTCGTGCGGTCGCTCACGACCTGCAGCTCGACGTCGTTGGGCATCGAGGCCTGCAGCTCGGGCAGCAGCGCCTTTATCTCGTCGACCGTCTCGATGATGTTGGCGTTGGGCTGCTTGTAGATGATGACCAGCACCGAACGCTTGCCGTTGGCCTGACCCTCGTTGCGGATGTTCTCGGTCGAGTCGATCACCTCGGCCACGTCCGACAGCCGGACCGGGGCGCCGTTGCGCCAGGCGATGATCAGCGAGCGGTATTCGTCGGCGACGGTCGCCTGGTCGTTGGAATAGATCTGGAAGCGCCGGTCGCCGACCTCGATCGCGCCCTTGGGCGAGTTCGCGTTCGCGGCGGCCAGCGCCGCCCGGACGCTTTCGAGGCCGATCCCGTACTTGTTGAGCGCCGTCGGATTGAGCTCGACCCTGACCGCCGGCAGCGAGCTGCCGCCCAGCTGCACCTGGCCGACCCCGCTCACCTGGCTGAGTTTCTGCTGCAGGATGTTGGAGCCGGCATCGAACAGGCGGCCCTGGCCCAGCGTGTTCGAAGTCAGCGCGATCACCATCACCGGCGCATCGGCAGGATTGATCTTGCGGTACTGCGGATTGCTGCGCAGGTCGGTCGGCATGTCGGCGCGGGCGGCGCTGATCGCCGCCTGGACGTCGCGGGCGGCGCCGTCGATGTCGCGCGACAGGTCGAACTGCAGGGTTATGCGCGAATTTCCGACCGTGCTCGAAGAGGTGATCTCGGTGACGCCCGCGATCGCGCCCAACCGCCGCTCGAGCGGGGTCGTCACGCTGGTCGCCACCGTCTCGGGCGAGGCGCCGGGCAGACTCGCCGTCACCTGGATGGTCGGGAAGTCGATCTTGGGCAGCGGCGAAACCGGCAGGCCGAAGAAGGCCACCAGGCCGGCCAGCGCCAGCCCGATCGTCAGCAGCGTCGTGGCGACGGGGCGCGCGATGAAGGGCGCCGACAGGTTCACGGCGCGCTCTCTCCCGTCCCGGGCCGCATCGGATGGAGCGGCGTATCGAGTGGCACGCCACGCACACGGCGGCCCAGCCGGTCGAAGGCGAGATAGATCACCGGCGTGGTGAACAACGTCAGCAGCTGGCTGACGATCAGGCCGCCGACGATGGTGAGCCCCAGCGGCTGGCGCAGTTCGGAGCCCGTACCGGTGCCCAGCATCAGCGGCAGGGCCCCGACCAGGGCCGCGACCGTGGTCATCAGGATCGGCCGGAAGCGCAGCAGGCACGCCTGGTGGATCGCCTCGCGCGGGGCCTTGCCCTCGTTGCGCTCGGCGTCGAGCGCAAAGTCGATCATCATGATCGCGTTCTTCTTCACGATGCCGATCAGCAGCACGATGCCGATGATGGCCACGATGCTGAGGTCGGTCCCGGCCAGCATCAGCGCGAGCAGCGCCCCGATGCCCGCCGACGGCAGTGTCGAGAGGATCGTGATCGGGTGGATGTAGCTCTCGTAGAGCACGCCCAGCACGATGTAGACGGTGACGATGGCGGCCAGGATCAGGAGCAGCTGGCTGTCGAGCGACTTCTGGAACGCCAGCGCCGCGCCCTGGAAGTGAGTCGTGATCGAGCGCGGCATGCCGATCTCGCGCTGGGCGGCGACGATGGCGTCGACCGCCTGACCCAGTGCGAAGCCCGGCGCCAGGTTGAAGGAGATCGTGGTCGCCGGGAACTGGCCGAACCGGTCGAGCCGCAGCGGCGCGGTCCGCTCCTCGAAGCTCGCGATCGCCGACAGCGGCACCTGCTTGCCGGCCGTCGAGCTGGGCAGATACAGGTCGTTGAGCGAGGCGAGCGAGCGCACCATCTGGGGCTCGACCTCGTAGATCACCCGGTACTGGTTGGACTGGGTGTAGACCGTCGAGACGATGCGCTGGCCGAACACGTCGTAGAGCACATTGTCGACCGTGGCGGCCGTGATGCCGAAGCGCGCCGCGGCATCGCGGTCGATCCGGATGAACATCGACAGGCCCTTGTTCTGCAGGTCGCTGGTCACGTCGACGAGCTCCGGCTGCTTCGCCAGCCGGTCCATCAGGCGCGGCACCCAGGCGTCGAACTCGGCGGCATTGGCCGATTCCAGGACGAACTGATACTGCGTGCGGCTCACCGCCGAATCGATCGTGAGATCCTGGGCCGGCTGCATGAAGAGCGAGATGCCCGTGACGCCCGACGTCTCCTGCTGCAGCCGGCGGATCACCTGGGTCGCCGTCAGGGACCGCTCGCCGCGCGGCTTGAGGTTGATCAGCATGCGACCCGAATTCAGCGTCGGGTTGGTGCCGTCGACGCCGACGAAGGAGGTCAGGCTCTCGACGTCGGGATCCTTGAGGATCGCCTCCGCGAGGGCACGCTGGCGCTCGCTCATCGCCGCGAAGGAAACGCTCTGCGGCCCCTCGGTCACGGCCTGGATCAGGCCGGTGTCCTGCACCGGGAAGAATCCCTTGGGAACGACGACATAAAGCACGACCGTGAGCACCACCGTGCCCAGCGCGATCAGCAGGGTGAGCGCCTGATGCCGGAACACCACGATCAGGCAACGGTCGTAGAAGCGGATGAGGCGCGAGAACCAGCCCGTGCCCATGGTTTCCGACTCGACCGTGGCTTCCGCATGGGACGCGCCGGCCGCGTGCGGCCGCTGGCGCAGGAACTGCGCACACAGCATCGGCACGAGGGTGAGCGAAACGACCGCGGAGATCAGGATGGTGACGGACAGGGTGACGGCGAACTCGCTGAACAGGCGGCCGACCACGTCGCTCATGAACAGCAGCGGGATCAGCACGGCGATCAGCGAGACGGTGAGCGACACGACGGTGAAGGCGATCTGTTTCGACCCCTTGAGTGCCGCCGCCTTCGGATCGTCGCCGCGCTCGATGTAGCGCGCGATGTTCTCGATCATGACGATGGCGTCGTCGACGACGAAGCCGGTGGCGATGGTCAGCGCCATGATCGACAGGTTGTTGAGGCTGAAGTCGGCGAGATACATCACCGCCAGCGTGCCGACGAGCGACAGCGGCACCGACAGGCTCGGAATGACCGTCGCCCGGGCGTCGCCGAGGAAGGCGAAGATCACCGCCACGACAAGGATGACGGCGAAGCACAGTTCTATCTGCACGTCGCGGACGGAGGCCCGGATGGTCAGCGTCCGGTCGGTGAGAATGGTGATATCCAGCGAACTGGGCAGCGTCTCGCGCAGGGTCGGCAGCAGGGCCTTGATGCGGTCCACCACCTCGATGACGTTGGCGCCGGGCTGGCGCTGGACGTTCACGATCACCGCTTGCGTGTTGTTCGCCCAGGCCGCGATCCGGGTGTTCTCCTGGCCCTCCTCGACCGTCGCCACGTCGCGAATGCGCACCGGCGCACCGTTGCGATAGGCCACGATGATGTCGCGGAACGTGTCGGGATCGGTGATCTGGTCGTTGGCGTTGATGGTGAGCGCGCGCGCCGGCCCGTCGAAATTGCCCTTGGGCGTGTTGACGTTGGCGTTCGAGATGGTGGTGCGCAGATCGTCGATGTTGAGACCGTAGGCGGCGAGCGCGGTCGGGTTGGCGCGAATGCGGACTCCGGGCTTCTGGCCGCCCTCGAGGTTCACCAAGCCGACCCCGGGAAGCTGTGAGATCTTCTGCGCGAGGCGCGTATCGACGAGGTCGTGGACCTTGGTGAGCGGCTCGGTCTTGGAGGTGACGGCGAGGGTGAGCACCGGCGCGTCGGCCGGATTGAACTTGGCGTAGATCGGCGGCGACGGCAGGTCGCCCGGCAGGAGATTGCCGGCGGCATTGATGGCGGCCTGGACCTGCTGCTCGGCGATGTCGAGCCCGAGCTTCAGGTCGAACTGCAGGGTGATCGAAGAGGCGCCGGCCGAGCTGGTCGACGTCATCTGGTTCAGACCCGGCATCTGGCCGAACTGGCGCTCCAGCGGCGCCGTGACCGAGGTGGTCATCACCTCGGGGCTGGCGCCGGGGTAGAGGGTCAGGACACGGATCGTCGGATAGTCGACCTGCGGCAGCGCCGAGAGCGGGAGGAAGCGGTACGCGATGATGCCGACCAGCATGATCGCGACCATGAAGAGCGAGGTCGCGACCGGCCGTTCGATGAAGATCCGCGACGGATTCATGTCGCGGCTGCCCTACTGGTTGGTCTGCGTAGCCGGCCGGCCGGCGCCGCTGCCGGGATTCGCTCCGGAACCACCGGTGGCCTGCTGACGCCGGCGCTGGCCCTCGGCCGGGGCCTGGGCATCGGGCGGCGCATTGGCGACCGGCGGCCCGGCCGAGGCGCGTGGCGCCGGCACCGGCTTGCGGATCTTGGCGCCATCGCGCAGCCGGTCGACGCCGTCGATGACGACCTGGTCGCCGACCTTGAGCCCCTTGAGGATCGCCACCTTCTCGCCGTCGGTCGCGCCGAGCTCGACGACGCGGATCTCCACGCTGTCGTCGGCCTTCGCGAGATAGACGAAGGTGCCGGGCTGGCCGCGCTGGATGGCGGCGACGGGCACGACGACGGCGTCCTTCACCGTGTCGGCCAGCAGGCGGACGTTCACGAACTGGTTGGGAAACAACGATTCGTCGGCATTGTCGAAGATCGCGCGCAACTTCACAGTACCGGTCGTCAGATCGATCACGTTGTCGGTCGTGTCGAGGCGGCCGACCGCCAGCTCGTTTTTCTGGGCGCGATCGAGCACGCGCACTTCCAGGTTCTCACCCGTCTTCAGGCGCTGCCGCACCAGCGGCAGGGAATCCTCGGGGATCGTGAACAGGACAGAGATCGGCTGCACCTGGATGATGACGCAGATGCTGCTGGAATCGCCCATGGTGACATAGTTGCCCTTGTCGACCATGCGCAGACCGATCTTGCCGGTGAGCGGCGCGACGATCCGCGTGTAGGTGACGTTGAGCTTGGCGGCATCGACCTGTGCCTGGTCGATCACCAGAGCGGCCTCGTACTGGCGCACGAGCGCGACCTGCGTGTCGTACTGCTGCCGGGCGATCGAATCCTGCTGCACGAGCTTGCGGTAGCGCTCGAGGTCCATCTGGGCATTCTTGAGCAGCGCCTCGTCGCGCTGCTGCTGGCCGATTGCCTGCTGCAGGGCGACCTCGTAGGGCCGCGGATCGACCTGGGCGAGCAGCTCGCCCTGCTTCACCATCTGGCCTTCCTTGAAATAGACCTCGGTGAGCTGACCCGTGATCTGGGTCTTCACGTTGACGGTCTGCAGCGGCGTCACGGTGCCCAGGGCGCGCAGGATGATGGGAATCTCGCCCTTCGCAGCGGTTGCCACCCCCACGGGGACCGCCATGCCGGCGGCAAACCGCCCGGCCGGCGCACGAGCAGGCGGCGCCGAGCCCGACTGCGAAATGTACCAGCCCGCGCCAGCCACCACGGCCAGCCCGAAACCGATCCCGAGGAGGGTTCGCAGCCGCTTCATTCGTCCCATACACTCCAGAAAGCACAGCCCGTTTTACATACGAGCCGGCAGCGCGGAATCTCCCCCACGTAAATGGCAGACGCAAGGCGCCGGCCGCGGATGGCGGGAGTGCAACGTCCGAGAGGCCGAAAAGACCCCTCGGACGCTACCGAGGGCCGATCAGTCCGCGCGATTGTCCTCGACGTAGAGGCTGCCGCCGCCCGCCCGGAACTTGGCGCTCATCTCGTCCATACCCTTCTTGGCATAGTCCCGGATGTCCTGGGTGATACGCATCGAGCAGAACTTCGGGCCGCACATCGAGCAGAAATGCGCGGTCTTGTGCGCCTCCTTGGGCATGGTCTCGTCGTGGAACTTTTCGGCCGTGGCGGGATCGAGCGAGAGGTTGAACTGGTCGCGCCAGCGGAAGTCGAACCGCGCCCGCGACAGCGCGTCGTCGCGCAGGCGGGCGGCAGGATGGCCCTTCGCCAGGTCGGCGGCGTGAGCCGCTATCTTGTAGGTGATGACCCCAACCTTCACATCATCTCGATCCGGCAGGCCGAGATGCTCCTTGGGTGTCACGTAGCAGAGCATCGCCGTGCCGAACCAGCCGATCATCGCCGCGCCGATTCCCGAGGTGATGTGGTCGTAGCCGGGGGCAATGTCGGTGACGAGCGGCCCCAGCGTATAGAACGGCGCCTCGCCGCATTCGCGCAGCTGCTTGTCCATGTTGGCCTTGATCTTGTGCATGGGCACGTGGCCCGGCCCTTCGATCATGACCTGACAGCCCTTGTCCCAGGCCACCTTGGTGAGTTCGCCCAGTGTCTCCAGCTCGGCGAACTGGGCGGCATCGTTGGCGTCGGCGTTGCAACCCGGGCGGAGCCCGTCACCCAGCGAGAAGGAGACATCGTACTTGCGCATGATGTCGCAGATGTCGCCGAAATGCTCATACAGGAAACTCTCGCGATGCTCGGTGAGGCACCATTGCGCCATCATCGAGCCGCCGCGGCTCACGATGCCGGTGACCCGGCTGGCCGTCAGCGGCACGTGCGCGAGGCGCACGCCGGCATGGATGGTGAAATAGTCGACGCCCTGCTCGGCCTGCTCGATCAGGGTGTCGCGGAAGACCTCCCAGGAAAGCTTCGTCGGGTCGCCGCCGACCTTCTCCAGCGCCTGGTAGATCGGCACGGTGCCGATCGGCACCGGCGCGTTGCGCACGATCCATTCGCGCGTGTCGTGGATGTTTCGGCCGGTCGACAGGTCCATGACCGTGTCCGCGCCCCAGCGGATCGCCCAGACCATCTTCTCCACCTCTTCCTCCATCGACGAGGAAACGGCGGAGTTGCCGATGTTGGCGTTGATCTTCACCAGGAAGTTCCGGCCGATGATCATCGGCTCCAGCTCGGTGTGGTTGATGTTGGCCGGGATGATGGCGCGGCCCGCCGCCACTTCCTGGCGCACGAATTCCGCGGTGATGAACGCGGGCAAGGCCGCGCCAAAACTCTCGCCATCGGCCAGTCGCGCCTCGGCGCCGTCGAGGACCTGCTTGCGCCCGAGATTCTCGCGCGTCGCGACGTAGATCATCTCCTTGGTGATCACACCGGCGCGCGCCCATTCGAACTGGGTGATCGGCCGGCCGTCGAGGCCGCGCAGCGGCTGCGGCGTCTGGGGGAACGGTCGCAGCACCGATTGCTTCACGTTGCCGTTGTCGATCGGCTGGATGGCCCGGCCGGCATACTCCTCGACGCCGCCGCGTTCGAGGATCCAGGCACGCCGCATCGGGGCGAGGCCCTTGCGCACGTCGACCGCAGTATCGGCGTCGGTATAGGGGCCGGTCGTGTCGTAGACCCGGACCAGCGGCTCGGCGGGCGACGACAGCTCGATCTCGCGCAGGGGCACGCGCAGGTCGGGCGCTGCTTCCGGTGTCGCATAGACCTTGCGCGATGCGGGCAGCGGCCCCGTCGTGACGGTGGGGGCGGTGGCGGTGACGATGGTGTCCATGATGGATCTCCCGTGGCTGGTTGGCGGACGGAGATCCGGTGTTTTGTCGTGCAAAGGATGTATCCAGTCCCTTCGCCGGCATGACCCGGATCAGGTTCAAAGGGTCACCGCGCCGACGCCAGCAGGACTGGCGACCATCGGTATCTCAGCCCCTTGACGGGACCCCCCTTGGACAGGGGCCAGCTTAGGTCGCCGGCCTCAACATCTCAAGCTTTCCCAAACTGTCCCGCCAGCTCCGCAATTCCTTAACTCGAGGCTTCTAGCGTTCCCGCCTGCAAGGATCGGGGGTATCGATGCGGGCCACGAGGATCGCCAGCGGTTTGCTCTTGGCCGCGCTGACCCTGGCGCCATCGCCCGTCCTTGCGCAGACGCCCGATGCGGGGCCCGCCACCGGGCTCAGGGCCGAGTTGCAACGCTTCCTGTACGACGAGGCGACGGCCGTCCTGCACCTGCGCAGCTACCTGTTCGACCGACAGAACCAGAGGCCGCCCAGCCTGGCGGCCATTGTCGCCGGCGGCTGGGTCGGACTGCAGACGGGCTGGTTCTACGATACGCTGCAGATCGGCGCCGTCGGCTACACGACACAACCGGTCTGGGCGCCGCAGGGCCGCGACACCACCTCCGACGGCACGTCGCTGCTCAAGCCGGGGGGATACGGCTACTTCACGCTCGGTCAGGCCTATGCCTCGGCCCGCTGGAACAAGCAGACCGTCACGGTCTTCCGTCAGTATCTCGACGAACTCGAGGTCAATCCGCGCGACGACCGCGAGATCCCGCAGACCTTCGAAGCCTATGCGCTGCGCGGCACGCTCGGACCGGTCAACTACTTCGCAGGCTATGTCGCCGCCATGAAGCCACGCGACTACTCGGCCTTCATCAACATGGGCGAAGCAGCCGGCGCGCCGAACGTGAACAAGGGCATGGGCCTGTTCAGCGTGAAGTATGGCAGCATGAGCGATGTCCAGGTCCGCGCCTCGACCTATTATGTGCCCGACATCCTCTGGTCGAGCTATGCCGACGTGGGCGGCACCATCAGGCTGAACGAAGACCTTCGCGTCCAGCTCGCCGGCCAGTTCGCCGTGCAGGGCAGCAACGGCCTCAACCTTCTCACCGGTACGCCCTTCAGCACTTTCTGGGGCGGCTTCCGCGCCGATGCCTTCTGGGGGCCGATGGCCTTCCGCGTCTCCTATACGCAGATCGGCTCGGCGGCGGCCTGGCGGAACCCCTACGGCATCTTCATCGGCTACAACAAGATGCAGTCGCTGGACTTCAACCGGGCCGGCGAGATGGCCGTGACCGCAGGCGCCAGCTACGATTTCAAGGGCGCCGGTCTTCCCGGCGTGATCTTCATCGCCACCGCGACCTACGGCGGCAACTCGGTCAATCCCCAGACCCACAAGTCGCTCTCCAACAACTGGGAGTACGATCTCGAACTGGCCATCCGGGGCGATGCCATGCCGGACGCGCCCGGTTGGCTGAAGCCGTTCAACCTGCGCAACCGCGTCGCCTTCGTCGACCAGTATCTCGACAAGACGATCACGTCCTATACGGAGTACCGCGTGCAGCTGAACTACGAGCTGACCTGGAAGGGTCCGCGCCTGCGTCAGGCATCGGCCCACTGAGGCGCATTCAGACCACGGCCGCCTGGCGCATCTCCGCGATCTCGGCGTCGGAATAGCCGGCCTCCTTCAGCACCTCGTCGGTGTGCTGGCCGAGCGTCGCCGGCGGTCGGTCGATCGAGCCGCCGCCATGCTCCAGGCGGAAGCCCGAACCGACGACCTTGATCGGGCCGTGCTCGGTCTCGACGGTCTGCAGCACGGTCCGGTGCTTGAAGAGGTCGAGCTGCGCCGTCTCCGGGATGCTGTGGACGCGGCCGGCCGGCACGTCGGCCTTGGCGAAGCGCTCGATCCAGACCCCTGAATCCTCGGTCTTCATCGCCCCTTCGACGATCTCGTGCAGGGCGGTGTTGTTGGCGATGCGCGTGGCCCAGTCGACGAAGCGCGGATCGTCCAGCACCTCTTCGCGGCCCAGCACCTTCATCAGCCGCTTGAACTGCGGATCGGTCATGACGGCCAGCACGATCCAGCCGTCGCGGGTCTTGAAGAGATTGCCCGTGGGCTTGCGCGTCACCGACAGGTTGGCGGCCTGGCCATGGACGCGGCCGGTCATCATATGCTCGGTGAACTGCTGGGCGAGATAGCCCATCACGGCGTCGATCATCGCGACGTCGACGAGCTGGCCCTTGCCGGTGTGGGTGCGCTGGTACAGCGCCGAGGCGATGCCCAGCGCGGCGGTGGCGCCCGACATCACGTCGGCGCCGGCGAAGCCCACGCGCGTCGGGCCGTTGTTCTCGAAGCCGGTGATCGACATCAGGCCCGACATGGCCTGTATCATGCCGTCGAAGGCCGCCGTCCTGGACTCGGGCCCTACCTGGCCGAAGCCCGACACGGCGCAATAGATCAGCCGGGGATTGATCTGCTTCAGCGTCTCGTAGCCGATGCCGAGCTTGCCCATCACGCCGGGGCGGAAATTCTCGACGACGACATCCGCCGTCTCGACCAGTCGCTTCACGACCTCGATCGCCTTGGGCTGCTTCAGGTCGAGCGTGATCGAACGCTTGTTGCCGTTCACCGCGACCCACGGCGCCGCCAGGCCGCGCTTCTCCCAGTCGTTGGACCGGGTGCCGAAGCGCATGTCGTCGCCCTCGCGCGACTCGATCTTGATGACGTCGGCCCCGAGCAGGGCGAGCTGGTAGGAGCTATAGGGCCCCGCCAGCACGCGCGTGAAATCGACGACCTTTACGCCCGTGAACGGCTTACTCATGACTCGGGATCCCTAGGCGACGCCAGCCTTCTTGCGCTGGTCGAGGGCGACCTGCTTGATCTTGTCGAAGTCGGCCCGCCGCTTGGCGATCTCTTCCGGGCTCATGCGCGCGATGTTGTTGTAGTCGTTCTTCCAGTCGCCATCCTCGGTCCAGCGCAGGGGCGACTGGACCGTCGTCCGCGGACCGACGGCGCTTTCCAGGACGCGCAGCGCGAGATCGAGCGTGAAGGCCTGGGTGTCGGGCTCGTGCGGCTTGCCGCAGGCGTTGCCGAGCGGGAAATCGCTGAACAGGAAGCGCGGCGCACCGGCCAGCTCGACGATGTCCTTGGCGCAGCCCATGACGACCGTCGCGATGCCGTTGCGCTCGAGATGACGGGCGACCAGGGTCGAGGTCTGGTGGCAGACCGGGCAGTTCGGCACGACGATCGCGGCATCGACGCCGTCCTCGCGGCAGCGCGCCAGGATCTCGGGCGCGTCGGTTTCCAGCGTGACGCGCTGGCTGCGATTGGTCGGCGCGCCATGGAAGCGCTTGGCGAGCTTGAAGCGACCCTGTCCGGCCAGCTTGCGCATCAGCGGCAGCGGGAACCAGGTGTTGCTGTCGGTCGCCGTCGTATGCTTGCGGTCGTAGCCGATGTGGCTGATGCGCATGTCGTGGTCGACGGCCGTGTCGCCCGAGAGAACGGTGTAATACTTGGCGGCGGCATTGTAGAGCGCGCCCGGACCCTGGTCTCCCTTGTCGGGCTGGTAGGGCGCCGCGGTCGTGATCAGCGCGACCGTGCTGTCCTTCAGCGGCTTCCTCAGCGGCGCGAACGGGGCGTCGACATAGTGGGCCCAGCGGTACGGATTGTCGTAGCCCAGTGCGAGGTAATACTCGCGGGTGCGCCGCATGTATTCGAGGGGCGTGTCGAAATCGGGCGCGAAATTCATGGTGTCGGTCATGCCCAAACGTTGAGCGCTGGAGCGGGCGAAGTCAATTCAGAGAGCTGTTGCGTTCGCCTGTCGAGATTCGATCCAACGCGTGGCGTTCGGCAGGCGGGCACCGCCCGGCCGAGATGACGCGCGAGACGGCACCGGCGAGGACGAGAACGGGTTGTGGCCAGCGCAGACCAGATCGTGTATTTTATTGCATACTTGCAACCTGGTGACACATGGCATCCACGCAGGATACCCGCAATGTGTTCCTCGTCTTCGAAGGCGGGGGCGCCAAGGGCATCGTCCACGTCGGGGCTCTTCGCGCCCTCGAAGGCCATGACATCAGGGTCGCCGGTGTGGCCGGCACATCAGCCGGCGCCATCGTGGCCGCTCTCGTTGCCGCCGGCTACAGCTCACGCGAGCTGATCGCGGACGATGGAAGCAGCCCCCTGCTTCGGGTCATCGGACTAGAACGCGCGACCGACTTCTTCGGCGCAAACTGGAGTCGCCTGGCGCTGGCACGACGAGCTTGGGGAAACAAGACCGCCGCGGCCTTGCTGACAGCGCTGCCATGCATGGTGCTGGCATGGCTCTGCACACTGATTTTCGGAGCGGGCATTTCCGATGCGATCCTGATTTTCTTGGCTCTGATCGGTTTGCTCGCGGCCATTCTCCTCGGCTTTCTCGCTCGCGGCCTCGCTCATCTCGATTTGCTGGTCGAGAAACTCGAGTTGGCGCTCTCGTTGAAGCTCGGCATCCGAGAAGGCCAGCCGGTCTACTTTCGTGATTTCGACAAGGTCGGCCGCCCCTTGCGGGTGATTGCTACCGATCTTGCCGCACGGCGTCTGGTGCTTTTCTCGAGCAAGGAAACGCCCGATGTCAGGGTTGCCGAGGCCGTCGCCGCGTCCGCCGCGTTGCCAATAGCCTGCAGACACCGGATCGTTGCCGGCCGCAAATGCATAGACGGCGGAATCGTGAGCAATTTACCGGCGTGGACATTCGATGAAGAGCGGGCACTCGATCCCGATGCCGTCACTGTCGCCATCTCGATAGACGACGGACGCAATGGACGAGAAGGCATCGACGACGGACCACTCCAGATCCTCATGTCGATCCTGCATGCGGCGATGTTCGGGCGGCGACATCTGGAGACCCGGGCGGCGCCGAGACTATTGACGCTCAATCTCAAGACGGACATCCAGGTCGTCGACTTCGACATGGGCAGGGAGTTCGCCCGGGCGGCAGTGGAAAACGCCGAAAGAGCCGCCATTGCGCGAATTTCGGACCGGCTGTTCAAGCTCCCCCGGCGGTTCGAGGAAGCGTGTCATCAGATCGGCACCCAGGTCGATGCACAAGCCAAAGGAAACCTGCCCGCTCATTCCAGGACCCGAGTTCTCGTAGCGCTTCGGGATCCGGGGGCGTCGGACTCCTGGCGCATACAATTCGGCAGTGGTCTGCTTCCTACCGACTCCGACGACCAAATCCTGCTTCCCGAAGACGCCTCCGTGATTGGACATGCCGTGCTGTCCGGGGCACCCATTCTGCAGGCGCAACCATTCGGCCAGGACGTTGCCCTTTCGGGGCCCAGGAATCGCTATCGCAAGGCATTGGTACGGCAGGACCTCCAATGGTGTCTGGCCGTCCCCATATATGCCGCCTCAGAGCAGGACGCAGACCCGGTTGCCGTGGTGGCAATCGACAGTAACGTCGACGTAAGCTATTTTCGCTTCGACGAGGCCACGGTGGAAGCTTTGGCAAAGGCAGCGGAGACCGTCGTGTTGCCCGTCGTGCGATTGGCTCTCTCCGTGGAGTGACGCAGATGAGTTCAAGAAAGCCCCTCCTGATCAACGTGCCGACGGTCGAGCAGTCGTCTGCGAACAGCAGCAGCGAGCTGGACACGATCGTGAACAAGGCTGAAATCGCGGCTCAGATCATCCGCGACAAGGTCGAATCGGACGCCCGGCGCCAACGCGAACTGGTCGAGAGCATCACCGATGGCGCCATGCGCAGAAGCCTGACGGAATAACCATCGGACCAGCGATCCGACACGGATGTAACCCCCCTGCCATAGTGCCGCCCCACTCCGTCACGCTATATACGAAACGACATCGGACAGGCTGGGGAGCGCATCGCATGGCGATCAGACGGCGCAGCGTATTGGCGGGCAGCGCAGCCCTTTGGGTCGCCGCGCCGGCGATCCTGCGGGCCCAGACTCCGGCGCCGACGGGCAGGATCCACGTCAGCCACGGTTTCGCCATGCACGGCGAGCCCAAGTACAAGCCCGATTCCGGCCCGCCCGACTATCTGAACCCGGAGGCGCCCAAGGGCGGCACCGTGCGGCTGGGCGCCCGCGGCACCTTCGATTCGCTACATCCCTTCATCGTGAAGAGCGTCCCGGCGGCCGGCATCACCCAGCTCTGGGACACGCTGTGCTTCAATTCCCGGGACGAGGCCTCGACCGAATACGGCCTGATCGCCGAGACGATCGAATGGCCCGAGGACCGGTCGTGGGCGGCGTTCACCCTGCGACCGCAGGCGCGCTGGCACGACGGCAGCCCGATCACGGTCGAGGACGTGATCTTCTCGCTCGACATCCTGAAGACCAAGGGCCTGCCCAACTACGCCTTCTACTACAACGACGTGCTGAAGGCCGAGAAGGTCGGCGACCGCAAGGTGAAGTTCACCTTCCGCGACGACACCAACAAGGAGCTGCCGCTGATCATCGGCCAGCTCCCCATCCTGCCCTCCAAATGGTGGGCCAGCCGCGACTTCGAGAAGGTGTCGCTCGAGCCCGCGCTCGGCAGCGGCCCTTACAAGGTCGAGTCCTTCGATGTCGGCCGCTCGATCGTCTATCGCCGTGTCGACGACTGGTGGGCGAAGGACCTCTGGATGAACCGCGGCCGCAACAATTTCGACGTGGTCCGCTACGAGTACTACCGCGACGTCACCGTCCAGTTCGAGGCTTTCAAGGCCGGCGATCTCGACCTGCGCCAGGAGAACATCGCGCGCAACTGGGCGACCGCCTACGACATTCCGGCGGTGCGCGACGGCCGCATCCAGCGCGCCGAGATCCCGCACGAGCTGCCGACCGGCATGCAGTGCTTCGCCTTCAACACCCGCCGCGACTACTTCAAGGACAAGCGTGTGCGCGAGGCGATCGCCACGATGTTCGACTTCGCTTGGGCGAACAAGAACCTGTTCTACGGCATGTACAAGCGGAACATCTCGTTCTTCGGCAATTCCGAGCTGGCCTCGTCGGGCCTGCCCACGCCTGCCGAGCTTAAATACCTCGAGCCGTTGCGCGGCAGGATCCCCGAGGAAGTCTTCACCAAGGAATTCAAGCTGCCGGAGACCGACGGCACCGGCAACGTCCGCGACCTGGCGCGCCGGGCGCTGGCGCTGCTCAAGGAGGCCGGCTGGGAGATCAAGGACGGCAAGATGACGGAGACGAAGACGGGCCGGAAGCTCGCCTTCGAGATGCTCCTGGGCGACGCCAGCTTCGAGCGGGTCGTGCTGCCCTACAAGCAGAACCTCGAGCGCATCGGCATCGACATGACCGTGCGTACCGTCGACACCGCGCAGTTCAAGCGCCGCGAGGACGAGTTCGATTTCGACATGATGGTCGACGGTTTCGGCCAGTCGCTGTCGCCGGGCAACGAGCAGCGCGACTTCTGGGGCTCGAAGGCGGCCGACAGCAAGGGCAGCCGCAACACGATCGGCATCAAGGATGCCGCGATCGACCAGCTGATCGAGACGCTGATCGCCGCGCCCGATCGCGAAAGCCTGATCAACGTCACGCGCGCCCTCGACCGGGTGCTGCTGTGGAGCAGCTTCGTGGTGCCGAACTGGCACAGCAACACCGCCTACGTCGCCTACTGGAACCGGTTCGGCCGGCCGGCCAAGAACGCCAGGTACGCGCCGGTCGCGTTCGACACCTGGTGGATCGACGAAGCCAAGGACCGCGCCCTCCAGCGCGACAGGAAGTAGGCGCCCGGCCACCCCATGATCGCCTACATCCTGCGCCGTCTCATGCTGGTGGTGCCGACGCTGTTCGGCATCATGGTGATCAACTTCTTCATCATCCAGGCCGCTCCGGGCGGCCCGGTCGAGCAGATGCTGTCCCAGATCCAGGGCACCGCGGTCGACGCCACGGAGCGCTTCTCGGGCAGTTCGACCGGCGGCGAAACCCTCCGGGGTTCGGACTCGTCGAGCGGTACCTATCGCGGCGCCCGCGGCCTGCCGCGCGAACTGATCGAACGCATCGAGAAGATGTACGGCTTCGACAAGCCGATCGGCGAGCGCTTCGTGCTGATGATGAAGAACTATCTCGTCTTCGATTTCGGCGAGAGCTTCTTCCGCAACAAGCGGGTGGTCGACCTGATCATCGAGAAGATGCCTGTGTCGATCTCGCTCGGCCTCTGGACGACGCTGCTGATCTACATGGTGTCGATCCCGCTCGGCATCGCCAAGGCGGTGCGCGACGGCTCCCGCTTCGATGTGTCGACCTCGACCACCCTGATCGTTCTCAATGCCATCCCGGGATTCCTGTTCGCGCTGCTGCTGGTCGTGCTGTTCGCCGGCGGCGGCTATTTCAAGTGGTTCCCCCTGCGCGGCCTGGTGTCCGACGACTGGAGCTCGCTCGGACCGATCGACAAGGTGCTCGACTATTTCTGGCACATGGCGCTGCCGATCGGCGCCATGGTGATCGGCGGCTTCGCGACCCTCACCTTCCTCACCAAGAATTCTTTCCTCGAAGAGATCCACAAGCAGTACGTGCTGACCGCCCGCGCCAAGGGCCTGGTCGAGCGCCGCGTGCTCTACGGCCACGTCTTCCGCAACGCCATGTTGATCGTGATCGCGGGCTTCCCGGCGGCGTTCATCGGCGTGCTGTTCACCGGCTCGCTGCTGATCGAGGTGATCTTCTCGCTCGACGGTCTCGGCCTGCTGGGCTTCGAGGCGGCGCTGAACCGCGACTATCCGATCATGTTCGGCACGCTCTATTTCTTCGGCCTGATCGGCCTCGTCATGGGGATCCTGGGCGACTTGATGTACACGGTGGTCGATCCGCGGATCGATTTCGAGGCGCGCGCCTGATGAACCCGATGAACCGGCGCCGGCTCGCGGCCTTCCGTGCCAGCAAGCGCGGCATGATCTCGCTCACGGTCTTCGGCCTGCTGTTCTTCCTCTCGCTGTTCGCCGAGCTGCTGGCCAACGACAAGCCGATCCTCATCCGCTACGACGGCGCCTTCTATTCGCCGCTGGTGAAGGACTATCCCGAGACCACCTTTGGGGGCGACTTCCCGACCAACACGGTCTATTCCGATCCGGAAGTGCGGAAGCTGATCGAGGAGAAGGGCTGGATCCTGTGGCCGCCGATCCCCTACAGCTACGACACGGTGCTGAAGGGCGAAGGCCGGACGACCCTGCAGCCGCCCTCGGGGCAACATTGGCTGGGCACCGACGACAGCGGCCGCGACGTGATGGCCCGCCTGATCTACGGCTTCCGCATCTCCGTCCTGTTCGGCCTCGCCCTCACCGTGGCCAGCACCGTGATCGGCATCGCCGCCGGCGCGGTGCAGGGCTATTTCGGCGGCGTCGTGGACCTGCTGATGCAGCGCTTCCTCGAGATCTGGTCGAGCATGCCGACGCTCTATCTGCTGATCATCCTGGCGAGCTTCATCCAGCCGGGCTTCTGGGTCCTGCTGGGCATCATGCTGCTGTTCAGCTGGATGGCGCTGGTCGGGCTGGTGCGCGCCGAATTCCTGCGTGGCCGCAACTTCGACTATGTCCGGGCGGCCCGCGCCCTGGGTATGATGGATGCGCGCATCATGTTCCGGCACATCCTTCCCAATGCGATGACAGCCAGCCTCACCTTCCTGCCCTTCATCCTGGCGGGGTCGGTGACGACGCTGACTTCGCTCGACTTCCTAGGCTTCGGCCTGCCGGTGGGCTCGCCCTCGCTCGGCGAACTGCTGCTGCAGGGCAAGAACAACCTGAACGCCCCGTGGCTCGCCTTCACCGGCTTCTTCGTGATCGCCCTGATGCTGTCGCTGCTGGTGTTCATCGGCGAGGCGGTGCGCGACGCCTTCAACCCGCGCAAGGTGCTGGCGTGAACGACACTCTGCTCCTCGAGGTCAGGGACCTCTCGGTCGATTTCGGCACGGGTGAAAAGGCCGTGCACACGGTCCGCGGCGTCAGCTTCGACATCAAGCGCGGCGAGACCGTCGCGCTGGTGGGCGAATCGGGTTCGGGCAAGTCGGTGACGGCGCTGTCGGTGCTGCAGCTGCTGGCCTATCCGGCCGCCAGCCATCCCACCGGCAGCATCCGGTTCCAGGGCAAGGAACTGGTCGGCGCCTCGACGCGCGAGCTGCTGGCGGTGCGCGGCAACCGGATCTCGATGATCTTCCAGGAGCCGATGACCTCGCTCAACCCGCTGCACACGATCGAGCGGCAGGTGAACGAGGTGCTGATCCTGCACAAGGGCCTGTCGCGCGAAGCCGCGCGCAAGCGCACGCTCGAACTGCTCGAACAGGTCGGTATTCCCGACGCCGCCAATCGCCTCGACGCCTACCCGCACCAGCTCTCGGGCGGCCAGCGCCAGAGGGTGATGATCGCCATGGCGCTCGCCAACGAGCCCGACCTGCTGATCGCCGACGAGCCCACGACCGCGCTCGACGTCACCATCCAGGCGCAGATCCTGAAGCTCCTGAAGTCGCTGCAGGCGCGCTACGGCATGGCGCTGCTGTTCATCACCCACGACCTCGGCATCGTGCGAAAGATGGCCGACCGGGTGTGCGTGATGACCAAGGGCCAGATCGTCGAGCAGGGTCCGGTGGCCGAGGTCTTCGACCGGCCGCAGCACAGCTACACCCAGCATCTTCTCTCGGCCGAACCCAAGGGCCGGCCGGCCGCGGCCGATCCGGCAGCCCCGGAAATCCTGCGGCTCGACGATCTCAAGGTGCATTTCCCCATCCGGCGCGGCGTGATGCGGCGCACGGTCGGCCATGTGAAGGCGGTCGACGGGGTGAGCCTGGCGCTGCGCGAGGGCCATACGATCGGCCTGGTCGGTGAATCGGGATCGGGCAAGACGACGCTCGGCCTCGCCCTGCTGCGCCTCGAGCGCAGCGAGGGCGGCATCCGGTTCGACGGCCGCGACCTGCAGGGACTCGGCCAGCGCGCGCTGCGGCCGATGCGCCGGGAAATGCAGATCGTCTTCCAGGACCCGTTCAGCTCGCTCAGCCCGCGCATGTCGGTGGGCGAGATCGTGGGCGAGGGATTGGAAGTCCATGGCATCGGCACGCAGCAGGAGCGCAACGCCCTGATTGACCAGGTGCTGCGCGAGGTCGGCCTCGATCCGTCGAGCCGCGAGCGCTATCCGCACGAATTCTCCGGCGGCCAGCGCCAGCGCATCTCGATCGCCCGCGCCCTCGTCCTGAAGCCGCGGCTGATCGTGCTCGACGAACCGACCTCGGCGCTCGACATGAGCGTCCAGGCCCAGATCGTCGACCTGCTGCGCGACCTCCAACAGAAGTACAAGCTTGCCTACCTTTTCATCAGCCACGACCTCAAGGTGGTGCGGGCGCTGGCCGACGAGGTCGTCGTCCTGCGCCACGGCAAGGTCGTCGAGCGCGGACCGGCGGCCCAGATCTTCGAGGCACCGCAGACGCCGTACACGCAGGCGCTGATCGCGGCAGCTTTCAATCTCGAGGCGATCGGCGCCGATACGAGGGCGGTCGCATCCTGATCGCACGGAAAGAGCGAACGGGGCTCGACCCGGCGACTCCGCCCCAGTACAAGACCGCATGACCGGCGCTATTGCCTATCTCAGCCGCGATACCGACGGCATCCTCTGGAAGAAGGTCCTCGAAGCGGGTCTTGGTCCGCTCGACTTCCGCACCCGCGACAGTCTCGGGAACAAGGACGAGATCGAGATCGTCCTGGCCTGGAAGCCGGACCGCGGGCTGATCGCCTCGTTCCCCAACGTCAAGCTGATCGTGTCGCTCGGCATGGGCGTCGATCACCTGCTGGCCGACGACCAACTGCCAGCCGGCGTGCCGATCACGCGCATCATGGACGACGGCCTGGTCGGCCAGATGAGCGAGTACGCGATCTATTGGGCGCTGCGTCACCATCGCGACATCGACAAGTATGCCGAAAGCCAGCGCGCGAAGCGGTGGAAGCCCGAAGACTTCGTCGACACGATCGATCGCCGCATCGGCATCACCGGCCTCGGCACCATCGGCCAGGACACCGCGAAGAAATTCGCGGCCCTCGGCTTCCCGACCGCCGGCTGGAGCCGCACGCAGAAGAGCCTGCCCGGCGTCGAGACGTTCCACGGTCCCGACGGGCTCGCGGCCTTCCTCGCCCGCACCGACATCCTGGTGAACGTGCTGCCGCTCACGCGCGACACCAAGGGCCTGCTCGACGCGAAGCTGTTCGCGGCGCTGCCCAAGGGCGCCTATCTGATCAACATGGGCCGCGGCGGGCACGTGGTCGACGACGACCTGCTGGCGGCGATCGATTCGGGTCATCTCTCTGGCGCCGCCCTCGACGTGTTCAACACAGAGCCGCTGCCCGAGAGCCATCCCTACTGGACGCACCCCAGGGTCAAGGTGACGCCGCACATCGCCGGTGCCACCAACCCACGGACCGCCTCGCCCGGCGTCATCGAGAACATCAAGCGCCTGCGCGCCGGCCAACCGCTGATTAACACGGTCGATCCGGTCACGGGGTACTGACGGGCTCTGCTTTCTGGGCCCGGAAGCCTCTCGATTACTTCCCGAACCTGTCGGCGACCGTGCGGTAGATCGCGCGGGCGACCTGGGCTTCGCCGCCTTCGGGCCGGCCGGGTCGGCTGGTGTTGTTCCAGGCCATCATGTCGAAATGCGCCCACGGCACGTCGTCGGGCACGAATTCCTTCAGATACAGCGCGGCGGTGATCGCGCCGCCGAAGGCGCCGGCCGAGACATTGTTGATGTCGGCCACCTTGCTGTCGAGCATGCGGCGATAGGCCGGGAAGAGCGGCATCCGCCACATCGGATCGGTCACCGCCTCGCCGGCGGCGATCAGCGAATTCGCAAGCTTGTCGTCGTTGCAGAACAGGGCCGGCAGGTCGGGCCCCAGCGCCACCCGCGCCGCTCCGGTGAGGGTGGCGCAATCGATCATCATCTCCGGCTTCTCCCGCGCGCCCTCGTGCAGCGCATCGCACAGGATCAGGCGGCCTTCGGCATCGGTATTGCCGATCTCGACGGTGATACCCTTGCGCGTGGTGATCACGTCCATCGGCCGGAAGGCGTTGCCCGAAACCGAATTCTCGACCGCCGGAATAAGCACGCGCAGCCGCACCGGCAGGCCCGTCGCCATGATCATCGAGGCGACCGCGAGCACGGTCGCCGCGCCACCCATGTCCTTCTTCATCATCAGCATGCCCGCGGCGGGCTTGAGATCGAGACCGCCGGTGTCGAAGCACACGCCCTTGCCGACCAGGGTGACCTTGGGATGGCTCGCCTTGCCCCAGGTGAGATCGATCAGCCGCGGCGCGCGGGTCGAGGCGCGGCCGACCGCATGGATCGTCGGATAGTTCTGCTTCAGCAGATCGTCGCCCACGATCGTGCGGACCTTCGCCTTGTGCGCCTTGGCCAGAGCCTGTGCCGCCGCGGCCAGTTCGGCCGGGCCCATGTCGGAAGACGGCGTCGTGATGAGGCCGCGCGCCATACAGATCGCCTCGACGGTTGCCGTGGCGCGCTTCCTGTCGGCATCGGCCGGCCACACGAAGCGCGGGCCGGGCTTGGCCTTGGTCGCGCGATAGCGATCGAACGTCCAGGCGCCCAGACCGATCGCCACGGCCACGTCGGTCATCGGGACCGGCGCGGTCTCGCCCTCGAGATGCCAGGTCCCCACCGGAAGCTTCGTGCTCAGCGCGCCGAAATCCCAGAGCGTCGGCGCATTCGGAATCACAAACACTGCACCGGATGCCTTGCCGTCATCGCCCGGCAATACGGCGAGATCTCCTGCAGACCCCGAGATACCGAGCGATTCGAGCCATCCTCGCCGTCCCGGCGATTGCGCCTTCAGCCAGGCACCCCACTTCGAATGACCCACAAACTGCAGGGGCAGAGAGGAAGAAGAACGGTCGACGAACGGCAGCGACATGACCATGCTCACAAAATTCAAGAAGACCGGTTAACATTGCCGGCCAAACTCCATGGCTGGCAAGGAGGGCGTACATGGCCGAATTCACCGTCGTGATCGGCAACAAGAACTACTCGTCCTGGTCGATGCGCGGCTGGCTGATGGCCAGGATCGCCGGCATCGAGTTCGACGAGATCGTGGTGCCGCTGGACCGGCCGGAGACGCAGGCGGCAATCCGCAAGCATTCGCCGTCAGGCCGCGTGCCGGTGCTGCTGCATCGCGGCCTGGCTGTCTGGGATTCGCTCGCCATCGCCGAGTACCTGAACGACCTCAAGCCCGAGGCCGGCCTGTGGCCGCCCTCCGCCGCCGCGCGCGCCCATGCCCGCTCGATCTCGGCCGAAATGCATTCGAGCTTCGTCGATCTCCGCGAAAACATGCCGATGAACATCCGGGCGTCGCTGCCGGGCAAGGGCATGACCGCGGGCGTGCGGGCGGACATCGAGCGCATCACCTTCCTGTGGCGCGACTGCCGCAAGCGTTTTTCCGGCGCGTTCCAGAAGGACGACGGTTTCCTGTTCGGGACCTTCGGCGCCGCCGACGCGATGTTCGCGCCGGTCGTCACCCGCTTCAAGACCTACAGCGTCACGCTCGACAGTGACGCCGATGCCTATTGCACCGCCGTGCTCGGCCATCCCGCCGTGAAGGAATGGACCGACGCGGCCGAGCACGAACCTTGGCTGATCGACAAGTACGAGTTCAAGTAGTCGATACGGAGGTCGGCGCGGGCCGTTCTTCCAGCTTCTCC
>Ga0209066_10001489_pt1 | contig 30774 bp, 30 predicted proteins | sample All_14_2_FD_187198 | JGI IMG/M metagenome (GOLD analysis project Ga0209066, IMG submission 187198) | Freshwater microbial communities in response to fracking from Pennsylvania, USA - Allegheny Zone_MetaG_DW_15 (SPAdes) (version 2) ... | reverse complement strand
GGCGAGGTGTTCTCGATCAAGAACCGAAAGCTGGTCACGATCGCCTGTCGATCCGCCTCGAGGGTGTCGGCGAGGATCTCGGTGATCGGTTGCCCGTCGAGCTGCGGAAGCTGGGCTTCCAGCGCGGCCGCCAGCTTGGCGCGATCGAGCGCCGGCATCGCCGAGGCGTCGTCATCCCGGCAGGTGTCGTAGTAGCGGCGGCTGGTCTCGCTGAACGCAAAGTTGCTCACCCAGCTGCTGAACGCCATCTGGAATCGGGTGAGATAGTCGCAGGCGAAGCGATAATAGGCGAAGCCCAGCGGGCGCAGGAACGGGCCGCCGCCAAACCCTTCATGATAGGCCGCATTGCGATGCTCATGAGCCGCAAGCACGAAACTGGCCTCAAGCCTGGTGAGCTCACCCACATGGACGAGCATCGCGAGGCGGTCGGCGAATTTCTGACTTCGGGCTTGCCGGCGCTGCTGCGCCGTATTCAGACCTTCGGGATACTCGCCGCCGAAACTCGCATGCACCATCAGCGAGTGGCGCACCATTAACTCGACGGCGTTGTCGACGAGGATCAAGGCCAGCCGGTTATGAAGCGGATGATCAAGCCGCAACTCGATGGCGGCCCTGTCCAGCTGTTTGGCGAGAGGCAATAAAGTGTCCAAGAGCACCACATGAAATGAGCGATTTCCTGGCTACGACCTTTGCCATTCAGAGCGGCCATCTCCTATCCTTGATCACGTCCGCGAAGCACTCGCATCACGATGTAATTGCGGTAGGGTTCGCAGATGAGTTCCGCCGATTCCTCTTTCACCGCGTCAGATTTTGCTCTGCGCCTCCCCAATACCGACCGGGGAAAGACCTGGTTGGCCCAGTTCGACGCAGACGATCAGGAAAATGCGGCGCGGCTGCTCAGCGCGCTGACTCTGGTGTCGCATTCGGCTTTCGAACGGGCGGTGACGGCGCTCATCCTGTCTGAAGCGGCGAGGGTCGACGGTCCTGTCGCGCTCTACGCCACTCGGGAGCTCGACGATGACATCAATTACTTCGAGGCGATGGCCGACCCCGATGATCCGATGGCGCCGCTCGATGCCGTCGGGAGGGGGGCTGATGTCGGCAGCGAAGTGCGCGCCGCCGCGATCATCCGCAACCTCTGCAAGGGCGACCCCGACAAACTGTTGAACCACCCATCGCTGGAAATGCTGCGCGCAACTAAGGCGAAGGCGATCCTCGTCGTGGACGACATCATCGGATCGGGGAAGCGGACGGCAGGCTTCATTCGGGCGATGTGGCGTTCCGAAAGCCTCATGTCGTGGCACAGCCGACATCAGATCAGGTTCGTCGCGCTGGCTTACACGGCGACGCGGGTTGGCATGACGAAAGTCGACGGCCTGACGTGCAAGCCCAGGATCGCACTGGCTCGCGATTGCCCGACCTTCAGCGACATTCCGTGGCACGGCGATATCGAGACGGCCATCACCGCTTTGTGCAATCGCTACGGGCGCAAGACCTCCCGGCGCGGGATGCGGTTCGGATTCAAGAAGACCATGGCGGCTCTGGTGTTCGAGCATGGCTGTCCCAACAACGCGCCATCGATCTTGTGGGCGCCGGTGTCGGAGGATTCGGCCTGGCAGCCGCTGTTTCCCGACAGGACCGTACTGCTCGGAGAGAAGTCGGCATTTCCACCCGACATCATGGCACGCGACCCGATTGCGATGCTCACCGCGCTGGCGGGCGAGGAGGAGCCAGAACTTCCGCCCGCAGTCTTGGGCGAGTCCGTGCTCGGGCTCACCACCGCAATGGTGCTGGCGCTGGTCGCCACAGGCGTGCGCAGCCGCACGGCGCTCAGCTACGCGACCGGCTACGATGCGGCCGAATGTTCGAGGCTGCTCGATCGCTGCGTGGAGCGAGGGTATCTCACGGCAACGCTGCGCCTGACCCCTCACGGACGGGCGGAGCTAAAAGAGGAGGCCTGGCCGGCAGAGAGGTCGAAATGGGTTCCCCAGCGGGGCGAAGATGGGTACCATCCCCAGCAGTTGAGGGGACCACCTTGAGGCTAGTGCGCGTCCATTCGGGCGCATAGACACTTGCTCAACAGGCTTGTGTCGGGGCGCGGATTTCAGTTGCCCTAAGAATAAGCCGGCGCTTGACAGGAGGTTGCATACGACCTTCTTTCACGAGCGCTTGTCTCCTAGAAGGCCGCATGCATCCGCCTGCGGCGGATATCGAAGTAGTCCTGAATGTGGTCTCCTCAACACTATCGCGAGGCGGGGCAGCAGCTCGGCCTTGATGATGCCATGGTTCAAAGGGCGGCGACGGCGATCGAGGATTTCCTTGATCGGCATCCCAGGTTGCCACCGATCCTCACGCTGAAGCATCTCGCGAGCCGGACCGGCATCTCCTGGTATCACCTGCGCAAGATGGTGCTCGGCTCGCGTGCGACCGACTACACCTTCTTCAAGATCAGGAAGCGCTCGGGCGGCCACCGCCAGATCAGCGTGCCCGACGCCAAGCTGATGGCCGTGCAGCGCTGGATCGCCGCTCACATACTCGCGGAATTGCCGGTTCATCGGGCCAGTTTCGCCTTCGCGCCCAAATCGTCGATCAAACGATGCGCGCTGCAGCATTGCGGCGCGCGCTGGCTCATCAAGATGGATATCAGCGGATTTTTCGGCTCGATCAGCGAGCTGAAGGTTTACCGGGTCTTTCTCGAGGCGGGCTACAGCCCGTTGGTCGCGTTCGAGCTGACGCGCCTGTGCACCCATGCACCCTCGGGCAGCAAACGCTATGACCGACCGGAATGGCTCGCGCACGCGACACGGCGGAAGATCCCGGCCTATCGTCAGTTCCATATCGGCTATCTACCGCAAGGCGCTCCGACCAGTCCCATGCTATCCAACCTGGTGATGCGCGAGCTCGACAAGGAGATCACGGCCCTCGCCGCGCGCGCCGGGGTCACCTACACCCGCTACAGCGACGATATCACCTTCTCGACCAAAGGAGATTTCGATCGCGCGCGCGCCATGCTCCTGGTCCGGCAGGTCACCGCGCGCCTGCGCCGTGTGGGGTTGAGCGTCAATGGTCGCAAGACCTGCATCGTGCCTCCCGGCGCGCGCAAGGTTGTCCTCGGCCTTCTCGTCGACGGAGCCGAGCCCCGGCTTACCCGGGAGTTTCGCGATCATCTCCGCCAACATCTCTATTATCTGGAGAAGGTCGGTCCCGAGGCGCATCGCGATGCTCGCAAGTTCGATACGGTGTCTGGTATGCACCGCCATATCTGCGGCCTGATTGACTATGCCAAATCGATCGACGAAGGCTTTGCCGCCATGATGCGCCTGAAGTTCGACAGTGTGCCTTGGTCGCCCGATGTGGCGCCGCCGCCAGAGGATGCCTGAACCGAGACATGCCCCCACTGTCAGCGCGATGGTCCCCCCGATCGAGACAATTAAGCCTGGCTGGCCAATCAAATTGACTAGCGGCAGCACAACCGCCTGACTTCGTCTGGCTTGGAGTGGAACACAGCGGTCGTTCAATGGCATGATCGCTTGGGTCGGATTCCGCCGAAAGCCGATGTTCGAGGCGATACGATCGGTCCTACCATCTTTATAGCCTGATGTTAGACGACAAGAACACTAACAGAGTAGTCGGTATGGGCCATCAGGTCATTTCCAGAACGCACGAAATTCCAGAGAGAACGAACGGCCAATTGCCGGCGACGAACAGTGCCTCAGTTCAAAGCCTGCCGCTCGTCGACCTCGGTTTTCCGCACAATGCTGGCGACGGTGCCGCCAATACACCAGAGGGCCGGATCTATCGGAATGATGCGCCCGCGCACTCCTGCCTTCTGGACACCAAGATGACGAACGATCAGATCGGTCACGCCGACCAGCAATTGCTGCAGTTGATCGACCGGACGGCCCGCAAGGGTCAAGCAGGTGAAGTATGGAGCGCTCTCGCCTCCATCACTACCCAGGATACCACCCGTGGCCCAGTGCAGTCCGCTGTGGAATGTTACGAAGGCGCGCGCACGTTCGATGGGACGCGGATTCATGTCCGGGTATAAAATTTCGACGTACAGAACACTGGCGTCCTTCAGGAGCGCGGCCACATCTGCGTCCGAATGACGGTCTGCAATAAGATGTATTTCCAAGATTGGCATCGTAGTTCCTATGGCAATCCGCGCCGCCGTCCAGAGTCGAGCATGATACTTGAACCAGCAAGTGCATCGGCTTCCGGGGCGAGCAGCATTCTGACTGCCCAGGCGACCTGGGCCGGTTCGGTCAGAGCCCCGATGGCGGACTCCTTCCGGATAGCATCAAGTTCATCTTCCACATTTTGACCAGATCGAGATGCGCGGTCAGCGGCGACTTTGCGCAGTCGCTCGGTGTCCGCCGGGCCGGGGGCCAGAAGATGAGCGGTAACGCCTCGGTCGCCATAAGCCCAGCTCATCTGGCGTACGAGATTGGTCAGTGCCGCGTTCCCAATGCCAGCCGTTGCTGCGTATGGCGAAGGTTCGAATCCGTAATGACCGCCTATGGCGATGAGACGTGAGCCTCGGCGCAAGCCCGGCTCTGCCGCACGGACGAGCCGTAGAAATCCTCCCGCCTTGATGTTGCAGCACGCCATTACGGCGTCTGTTGACACGGTTAAGACCCCGCCCGCTACCGGAACACCGGGCGCATGCACTACCATGGCTACCGTCCGTCCCCCGATATGATCGCCGATCGCTGAGATGGAACGATCATCGCCGATATCGGCGATGCAGGGCGCTACCGCAGGAGAGTTCCGCCGCGCCAAATCGGCGAGCTTATCTCCGTCTCGGCCGACCGCTACTACGCTGAGGCCAACCTCCGCCAGTTGCTGGGTGATGACCGATCCAATGGCACCGGCCGCCCCGACAACAATTGCCAATTCTTTATGTTGCATTGAGCCACGGCTCCCATCCTGAGCTGGCAGAAGCAGGCGTGCCACCTAGAAACTCAACTAGGTGACGCGCCGGCACCGATCAGTTGTGGAACCGCAGCGTGAGATACCATTCCCGCGGGCGGCTAAAGACGCCCGAGTAGATGGCCTGCGCGTTTGTGTAGCCCGACACCACCACGCGACGATCGGCGATGTTGCTAACGCCCGCCTGTATTTCGTAGCGCTTGTCGTCCGAACGCCAGGTCAGCGACCCATTGAAATAACTGCCTGCGGGGGTCGCCAGAAGTTCCGAGTTGATTTCGTCATTGTAGGTCTTGCTGGCGTAGGTCCAGTCGACACGGGGTGTGAAAGAGCCTGCGCTTGTCGTTTCGAACGTGTAGGCGGTGCCCGCCTGCGCCTGGAACTTTGGCGTGTTGACGAATTTTTCACGGCCAGTCAGCGGCACGCCAGGCAGGATGCTCTGATACTTCGCGTCCATATACCCACCGCTCGCATCGAGCGTCCAGTTCGACGTCGGCGCGAGATTTAGCTCAGCTTCGACGCCGCGGATGCGGCCGTCGCCACCGTTTGCGGTGACGGGCGACGACCCGTTCTGGAAGGTGAGCTGGATGCTGTTATATTCGGTGTTGAACAAGGCCACGTTCAGGCGCGCGCGTCGGTTGAGGAATTCGGATTTGAATCCGATTTCCGTCGTGTAGCTCTTCTCCGGACCGAATGTAGGCGCCGGCAGCTTGGTGATAGCTCCAGTCGTGGGATCGACGGAGAAGTTGGGTGCCGTCAGACGGGTCGTCCAGCCACCACCCTTGTAGCCCGTTGCGTAGGACGCATAGACCATCACGCGACGGTTGAGATGGTATTCTGCACCAATCCGGTAGGAGACGTTGTTGAATGACAGCCGGTTTTCACCCTGTGGATAGAGCAGATAGGGGTCAGCCGGATTGGGGGAGACGAGCGCCGGCGGCAGCTGGAGAAGCTGAAGAGCAAAGGCATTCTCATCCCGCTGCGTACCGGTAAACGTCTTCTTGTCATGCGTGTAACGCACACCAAGCGTGATGCCGAGCTTGTCCGGGATCACATCGATATTGTTGTGCATAAAAGCGGCATATGACTTGGTGTCATACTTGTTGTCCGGCGAGTAAATCTGGATCAAGCCGCCGGTAAACGGCACGCCGTCGTCATGCTCGCCATATTCATGGAAATAGTAGCCGCCGACAACGAACTTCCAGCGCTCTTGGAAGAGGTTTCCGACGAGTTGGAGCTCCTGCGAGAGCTGGTTTTCCCGATCGGCAAAAGTCGGATTGAGAGCAGAGAAGGGAGCGCCGCCGATATCGACACCGAAGTTGGAATCGAGCCTGCGATAGGACGTAATCGATTTTGCGGTCAGACCGTCGGTCAGCTCATACTCGATCTGACCGTTGATCCCATAATTGTCGATCTTGTTGTAATTGGCTCCGCTTGCGTAGGAGAGGTTCGGATTGATGCTGCCGTCCGCATTGCGAATGACGTAGCGGCTGTCATAGGGCAGATGCTGGCCAGCTTGGCTCGCGAGCGAAGGCTGCGTACCAGTCGGCGAACCAGGGTTGCCGCGAACATTGGTGCACAGAGCGTTTACGCCAGCTGCTGGAACTCCTGCGAGGGCGGCTACCGGAGCATAGAACCCGGGATTGCCCGAAATGCAGGTGTTATAGAGGGCGACATAGGCATTCTGATTTACCTGCAAGAGCGAGAAAGGCGTCGCCTGCTCGTCGACGTTCAGATAGTCGCCGATCAGCCGCACCGTTAGCCGTTCGGTCGGGGTGAACAGCGCCTTCATACGGAAGGCGGTCTGGTTCTGGTTGCCAGAGCGGCTCGGCCGGTCCTTCGCGGTAACCGGGTACAACAAGCCTTCGTCGGTGTTGGTGTTGGTGGGACCACCGGAGGCCCCATTCGTCGCGAGGAGCCAAATAGGATTGTTGCCGGTATCGCCGGTGTAGGGGATCCGTCGCTGATAGCCGTCGCGGTGCTTTGTGGAGATCGCAAAACCAAGATGCAGCACATCAGGAATGACAGGCGCGTCGAGCGACCCGCGGAAGTCGACGCGATTGTACCGCCCTGTGGTTGCCTCGGCCTTTACTTTCCACTCATCGCCGGGGTCGGACGTTACGATGTTGAGCGCGCCACCGATCGTGTTGCGCCCGAAGAGCGTACCTTGGGGTCCTTTCAGAACCTCGACGCGCTGCAGATCGAGAAGATCGACGTTCGCACCGATGTTCCGCGCCAAGTAAACACCATCGACATAGACACCGACACCGGGCTCAAGGTTGAATGCAAAGTCGTTCTGGCCGATGCCGCGAATGTAGGTGAACAGCGTGGAACTGGAACCACCGAACGAACCGGAGCTTTTCAGCGTGACGTTAGGCGCCTGTCCGCTGATGCTCGCGACATCGGTCAGGCCCTTGGCCATGAGTGCCTCGGACGTCACCGCCGAGATAGCGATCGGGACCTGCTGTGCGCTTTCCGAGCGCTTCTGCGCGGTCACCACGATGTCCTGGAGGCCGCCGGTATCCTGCTCCGCGGCCGCCGGCTGCTGCGCTGGCGCGGCCTCCTGCGCTATCGCAGGTGATGTCGCAAGAACGAGCGCCACCGTCAGCGCCGAAGCGCTGTTGAAAATTCCTACCTTCATCATCAAACTCCCCTAGTGGAACGGCGGCCTCGATTAGTTTGGCCGCTCGGGTGTCAGGTCAGCACATTCAGGAAACTGTCCCGCGGCAGATTGTCGTGCGAGAATGTTGCCTTGCCGAGCTGGGTGGTGTCCCAGGTCAGCGTCGGCGTGTCTGGGTAATGGACATAGCCGCCCGTAAAGACCTCATTGCGGTTGCCGGACGGGTCGAAGAAATAGATCGTTGCGCCACGGGTCACGCCATGACGATTGGGCGATATATCGACCGGGATTTCATATTTTCCGATCAGGTCTCCAGCGTGAAACAGGTCGTTGACTGACTCCAGCAGGAAGGAGACGTGATGGAACCGACTGCCGGTCGGCTGAAGGACAAATGCGATATCGTGCGGCTTGTTGGAGCCGGTCAGGAAAACGGCGAGGCGAGTCTCGTCTTCATGGCTGATCAGCTCTTCGCTGACGGTCATGTCGAACACAGATTTGAACAGGTCGCGGTTGGCGACGATGTCCGTACCGCCCAGCAGGATATGATCGAGGCGGATCACTCGCATGCCACGGATATAACCTTCATCCGGAATGGTGCCCGGATTGCGCAGCGGCATACCGTTCCCGATACGCTCCTTCTCCGCATAAATCTGCATGATATGGCCGGAAGGCAGCTTGAACTGAATGCGGCGGCCGCTCTTGGGGTAGACACCTGGCTCAATGTGCTCGACGACTAGACCGTACTCGGTCAATGCCCTGTCGAAATGATCGAGGTCAGCGTCGGAATGGGTCTTGAATGCGAAATACTCGACGCCAGACTTATCGGACTTCTTGAGTACAAGTGAATACCAGTCATGCTCATCCGAGCCCTTATAGTATATCTTGTCAGGATCGCCCTGATACGTCTCGATCAGACCGATGCGCTCGCCATAATGGCGGCGGGATTCTTCGATATCAAAGACCCTGACACAGACTTCTCCAACGCGGAGCAAACCACGAATAGCCATTACACTCTCCCCTGCGTCATTCCGGCGACCAGTTCTGCCACAGCGAATGACGCAATATCTTCATCTTCTTCCTCACTGCCGCCCGACACGCCGATCGCTCCCGCGATCACGCCGTCATGGGCAATGGGTAGACCTCCAGGAATCTCCGTCAGTCGAGGGCGCCGCAGCAATCCCTCCTTCACGGGGGCGGGCGCACTCGACAGCAATTCGCTGAAGCCTCTCGTACCCATCGAGAAGCTGGCCGCAGTGTATGCCTTGTCGATGGCCAGATCGATCGAGCTCAGAAATGCTCCCGGCAGGCGAATGAAACCTGCCAGGTTACCGCCACTATCGACAATCGCGATATTGACGCGAACGCCGATTTCTTCTGCGCGCGCCTTCGCGGCAGCGAGCATGATTTCCACGGCGAGCGCTGACGGGACAGCAATGTGGGAGAATGCGCTCACGCCGCCATCTCCGACCGGGTCATTACCATCCGCTGCTTAAGTGGGCGCGCTTCGATCTCCATGTCGCTCGCCGGGAAGGTCCGGCAGGCCAACAGCACGCTGGCGGCCTCATCGACAGCGGTGATGACCGATCGGTTCATGAATCCTGTCCGATACTGGCCTTCGATCACCTCGATGCGACAAACGCCGCAACCACCGCTTCTGCATCCCACGGCGAGCGGACGCTTCCCTGACGCAATCATGGCCGCAAGAAGACTTTGATCAGCATGACACGTGAACTCTACACCGAGGCTGGCAATCACGATCCGATAAGCGGCGCCTAATACATCGGCTCCCTCTTTCGGATCGGTGCTCTTGCCTTGGCTTTCCATCAGATTTCTCTCTCTCTCCAGTATGTTTTTCTTTTTGATATAGTGAGTGGCCGAAATACCTGCTAATACCGATACAGGCAGTTGGCGATACTCCGGCCGTATCACTTTACGCGTCGAGTTTCGCCTCAGTGGGAGACGCGGCGCTGTTATGACCGATCAGGCCGCGTTCGCGCGCCATGGTAAGTGCCGTATCCTCGATCATATCCTCTTGGCCGCCGATCATCTTCAGTCGGCCAAGCTCTACCAGCAGATCACGGGCGGGTAGGCCGTATTTGCGCTGCGCGTCTTTCGCCGCGTACAGGAATGTCGAGTAGACACCTGCATAGCCGAGCGTCAGCGAGTCCCGATCCGCGCGCGGCGGCTTGGGCATCATCGGCACCACACGGTCCTCTGCCACATCCATCAGCTTGAAGGTGTCGATGCCCGTTTCGATACCCATGCGTTCGCCGACCGCTGCAAAAAGCTCGAGCGGCGTGTTGCCTGCGCCGGCACCAAGACCGGCCGCCGACCCATCGATCCGATCCGCGCCGGCCGCAACCGCCGCGATCGAGTTCGCTACGCCCATGCCGAGATTGTGGTGACCGTGAAAACCGATCTCGGTCTCGGGCTTCAGCGCCGCGCGCAACGCGGAAATCCGCGCGGTGACTTCGTCAGGAAGCATGTAGCCCGCGCTGTCGGTGCAATAGACCGTCTGGGCCCCATAGCTTTCCATGAGCAGCGCTTGCTGGACAAGCGCATCGACTGGAGTCATGTGCGCCATCATGAGGAAGCCGACGGTGTCGAGGCCAAGCTGACGTCCCAGACCAATATGCTGCTCAGAGACATCCGCCTCGGTGCAGTGCGTCGCGACATGGACGCAGCCTGCGCCACAATCGGCGGCCATGCGCAGCTCGTCGAGGGTGCCGATCCCAGGCACGTGGAGAACCGAAATGGTCGCGTTCTTGATCTTGGGAGCAACCGCGCGCAGATACTGCTCGTCTGTGAACAGACCGCGCCCGTAGTTCAGCGAGGAACCACCAAGCCCGTCACCATGCGTCACCTGGATCAGGGGCACGCCGGCGTCGTCGAGGCCGGTGGCGATATCCACCATCTGCTCGATGGTGATCTGATGCCGCATGGAGTGCATGCCGTCGCGCAGGCACATATCATGCAGTTTGACCTTGCGGCCACGGACTTTCGCTTCGTCGGACATCAGGCCGCCTCCTCGATCGGAATGGGGGTAAGAGTGATTTTGCCGTCCAGTATTTCCTGGGCGAACATCTCGGCAGTCCGGGCCGCCGCAGCCGTCATGATGTCGAGATTGCCGGCATATTTGGGAAGGAAGTCGCCAAGTCCTTCGACCTCAAGGAAAATGCTGACCTTGCGCCCCTCGAACGTCGGGCCGTTCTTGAGCCTGTAACCCGGTACATATTTCTGCACCTCGGCGATCATATCATGCACCGATTGGGTGATGGCCTGCTGGTCCGGCTCTTCGGCCGTCTCGCAATAGATGGTGTCTCGCATCATCAGCGGTGGTTCGGCGGGATTGATCACATTGATCGCCTTGCCCGTCTTCGCCCCGCCCACCTTGGCGACGGCGCCTGAAGTCGTGCGGGTAAACTCGTCGATGTTCTTGCGGGTGCCCGGACCGACCGACTTCGAGGCGACCGTCGCGATGATCTCCGCATAGTCGACGGTCTGCACTCGGCTGACTGCGTAGACCATGGGGATCGTCGCCTGGCCGCCGCAGGTCACCATGTTGACATTCATCACATTGTGGCCCGCGAGCTGCGCAAGATTTGCGGGCGGCACGCAATAGGGACCGATGGCAGCGGGTGTCAGGTCGATCATCAGTACGCCCAGCGCGTTGAGCTTGCGGCTGTTGTCGGCATGGACATAGGCGGAGGTCGCGTCGAACGCGATCTGGATACCATCGGCCTCCACGTGCGGGACCAATCCATCCACGCCTTGGTCCGTCGTCTTGAGGCCGAGATCCTTGGCGCGCGCCAAACCTTCGGACGTCGGATCCACGCCTACCATCCAAACCGGCTCGAGGACGTCGGAGCGCAGCAGCTTGTAGAGAAGATCGGTCCCGATATTACCAGGCCCGATGATCGCGCATTTGATTTTGGTCATTTCGATGCTTCCTTGCCGGATTGTTCATCGCGTTCAGCGAACGTCACGCCCGCCACGGAATAGTGATCGAGCGGCGTCTCGTTGATCACGACGCGAACCTGCTCTGCTTTGACGCCCACTGCCGCGATTGCGGCATCGGTCAGTGCGCGACAGAGGTCGCGTTTTTGCTGCTTCGTGCGGCCTTCACCGAGCACGACAGAGATAATCGGCATAGTTTATCCTCACCCCGTTATGTCTTTGCCGAAGATCTGACGGGCGACGATCCACTTCTGGATCTCGTTCGTCCCTTCGTAGATTTCCGCAATTTTCACATCGCGGTAAATTTCGCTGACGTGGGCATGGCTGCCGTCATGGCTGAGTTCACGCAGGAAGCCGTACCCACCAAAAATCTGAACCGCCTCACGCGCAAACTCGCCTGCCATTTCGGTGGCGTAATACTTCGCCATGCCTGCTTCAGGCTCGGGGAATGCGATACCGCTGTCTTTGCGGAGAGCCGCCTTGAGGTACAGGTTGCGTGCATTTTCGATGCCTGTCGCACGCTCTGCCATGCGGAACTGCCAGTGCTGGAATTGACCCAACACCTTGCCGAAGGCCTTTCTGTTCTCGAGCCGCTCGACGCATTGATCGAAAAGCGATTGTGCGAGACCGGTGCCTGCGGCGGCGATGCCGATCCGGCCATAGGTCAGCGTCTGCAGTGCGACCCGCAGGCCCTTGCCGCGTTCGCCAAGCAGATTGGCGTCGGGGACGAAAACGTCGTCGAAGTAGATGTCGGCGGTCAGCTGGCCGTTATTGCCGATCTTGCGATCGGGTTTGCCGACCTTCACGCCAGCCTGATCGAGGTCGATGACCAGTTCGGTCATGGACGTGCCATCGCGGCACAACAGCACAACGAAGCCCGCCACCGGTGCGTTGGTGATGAAACGCTTCTGGCCCGAAACGCGGTAGCCGCCTTCAACCTTGACCGCATCGGTCACCATCGAATTTACCGACAGGTCAGTCGATGCGTCAGGTTCGGTCGTCGCAAACGCACCGACCTTCGTCCCTGCTAGCAATGGTGCCAGATAACGCGACTGCAGGTCGGGAGACCCCTGGACGAGCGCATGGCCGGCCAGGATACAATGAACGTCATAGATCGCGCCGACCGACGACGAGTAATAGGAGAGTTCCTCGATTACGACGGCCGTGGCGGCGGCAGGATGCTTCAGGCCGCGACCGCCGACCTCCGCAGGAAAGGGGATACGGAAAAGCCCAGCCTCACCCATCGCGTGAAACACATCCCAGGGGAAATGCTCGACGCTTTCCTCAGCGTCACCGATCGCGCGGGCACGTGGTGCCACCACCTTCTCCGCAAAGGCTCGCACTTCTGCGCGGATCGCCAGCACTTCGGCCGGGCTCATCAGATCGTGATAGAGCTCAGGCTCCTTGCGCTTGGGCCACCGCTGTTCGCCCGGCGCATGCGCTTTGATTTCCACTGCTGTTGCCATCAGCCGATCCTCACCGAAATGGAGCCCATGTCCTGGTAACGTGCGACGATGGCGTCGCCGCTCTCGACAGGGATTGCCTCCGTCGCGCCGCCAGTCAGCACGATCGAGCCTGCCGGTAGGGTTCGGCCCCGGCCATGCAGCCACGTCACCAGCATCCGGACCGACCGGACAGGGTCACCGAGCACCGCGCCGGACGATGCCGTCGCGACAATCTCGCCATTCTTTTCAAGAACGATGCCGACCGTGCGCAGGTCGATATCCAGAGGACGTCGTGCCCGCCCTCCCATGACAAACCGCGCGGAGGAGCCGTTGTCGGCGATGACACTGACCAGATCGAACTTGAACTTCTCAAAGCGGCTGTCGATGATCTCGATCGCGGGCTGAACGAAGTCGGTCGCCGCGATGATCTCTTCGAGAGGCAGATCGACGCCACTCAGCTCAGCCTTGGTGACGAACGCGATCTCGGCTTCCACGCGGGGATGGATGAGCTTGTCGGTCGGCACGACGCCGCCATCAGGGTCCAGCGTATCGCCCATCAGCATGCCGAAGGAGGGTTCCGTCACCCCCATCTGGTCCATCTTGGCCTTGGAGGTCAGCCCCGCCTTCAAACCAACAAGAACGCGGCCGTCTTTCTGCCAGCGCGCAAGCAGAGCATCCTGCACGGCATAGCCGTCGTCGATGCTCATGGCGGGATAAGTGTCAGTCAGCTTGGGGATCGTATGAGGAGTCGCCTGGGCATCGGCAACGGTGTCGGTCATCCAGGTGATCGCATCAGCATCAAGCACGGGCGCCTCCATGGGCGAAAGAAACAGAGCAGCGGCCGATGCCGCCAATATGAGCGACGAGCGTGTCGCCATCTGCGACGGCCACGAGCGGAGAGAGTGATCCGGAGAGGATCACTTCGCCCGCGCGAAAAGGCATGCCGAGGCGGCCCAGCGTGTTCGCTAGCCATGCCACCGAGTTCAGGGGAGAGCCCTGGACGGCGGCACCGACGCCAGTCGCTATCGGCTCGCCATTCTTCTCGACGAGAAGGCCAGCGAGCGTAAGGTCGACGTCGCGGGGATCGACCTTATCGGAACCGAGCACATAAACGCCGCACGAGGCGTTGTCGGCCACAGTGTCCTGAATCCTGATGTCCCATCCCGTCACGCGGCTGTCGACGATCTCAAAGCAAGCGCGGACATGATCTGTGGCCTTGAGGACGTCGGCGGCTGTGACGCCAGGTCCGACCAGATCATGCTTCAACACAAAAGCGATTTCGGCCTCAGCCTTGGGCTGGATCAGCGCGTCGAGATCGACGGTGGCGCTATCGTCATAGGCCATGCCGGACGTCAGTTGGCCAAAATCGGGCTCGAAAACGCCTATGGCGTCCTGAATAGCCTTGGACGTTACGCCAATTTTCTTGCCAACGATCGTTTCACCCGCCGCCACGCGGCGCGCAACCATCCGGGCCTGAATGTGGTAGGCATCAACGATCGTGATGCCGTCTATTCGATCGCGCAGATTGGCGACCGTGCTGCGCGCGACGAGCGCATCGTACAGTTCGTCGCCGAGCCGGTCGATCAGGGTGTTGTCCAGCGCCATAGTTAGAGCTTCACGCAGATGTTGCGGAGCTCTGTGTAGAACTCCAGGCTGTGGACCCCGCCTTCGCGTCCGATGCCGGACTGCTTGGAGCCGCCGAACGGCGTACGCAGATCGCGCAGGAACCAGGAGTTCACCCAGGTGATGCCGACATCGACATTGGCGGCGACCCGGTGAGCCCGTGAAAGGTCTCGCGTCCAGATCGTGGTCGACAGACCATATTGGGTGTCGTTGGCGAGCCGAACGGCTTCAGCCTCTGAATCGAAGGGACGGATGTGGCAGCAAGGTCCGAAAATCTCTTCGCGGATTACGGCGCTGTCGTCCGGCAGGCCGGTCCAGATGGTCGGCTGAACCCACGCTCCTCCCGACAATTCCGCGGGCATGTCAGGCACGCCACCGCCCGTGACGATCGTCGCGCCTTCGCTGCGCGCGCGCTCATAGTAGGAGAGAACCTTCTGCTGATGCTCGCGCGAGATGAGAGGGCCGAAGCTGGTCGCCTTATCGTCAGGATGACCAGGGCGGAGCGCCTCCGCCTTCGCCTTGAGGGCGGTGACAAACCGGTCGAACAGCGGACGCTCTACGAGAACGCGCTCGGTTCCGAGGCACACCTGACCACAGTTGAGGAACACCGAACGCATGATCCCTTCGATCGCTGCGTCCAGGTCAGCATCGGCGAAGATGATTGCGCTGTTCTTGCCGCCCAGTTCGAACGAAACATCGCGCAGACCTTCCGCCGCGGCCTTCATGATGGCCGTACCGGTTCGCGTTTCTCCGGTGAAGGTGATGGCATCGACACCCGGATGTTCGGTCAGGAATGCGCCGGCGGAATCCGGTCCGAAGCCGTGCACGACATTGTAGACGCCCTTGGGGATGCCGACGTCGTTCATGACCTCTCCCAGCAGCGTTGCCGTACCAGGGGTTTCCTCCGAAGGCTTCACGACCACGGTGTTGCCGCAGGCGAGCGCGGGCGCCACCTTCCAGGTCATCAGGAGCAGCGGAGAATTCCACGGACTGATAACCCCGATCACTCCCTTGGGCTTGCGGATCGAATAGTTGATCGCGCCAGCGCCATCGGGCGTCGGCGTCTGGAAGCTCTCGGTCGCGACATTCTTCACGACGTCCGCGAAAACCTTGAAGTTCGCGGCGCCGCGCGGGATGAAGGCATGCGCCATCATCGACCGGGGTTGGCCGGTGTCGGCCATCTCAGCTGCCACGAAATCATCGAAACGCTTGGTGATGCCGTCCGCAACACCGCGAATGAGGTCGGAGCGCTCGTCCACCGACAAGGCAGCCCAGAGGCCATCGAGCGCGGCGCGCGCAGCCGACACCGCCGCATCGACTTCTGTGCGACCACCTTCGGCAACATGCCCGATCAGGCTGCCGTCATGCGGTCGCCGGTTCTCGAACGCCTTGCCGTCGGCACTGGCGACAAACGCGCCATTGATGAAGTGCTGGAAAGATTTTTCCGACCCGTCCGAGCCAACGGGACGAGTGAGCGAAGCTGCCTGATCCAAGTTCATCCTCCTCGGGTCGGCACAAAGCTGGTCCGCCCCTTATGCAAGAGAGGCTAGACGCGCCGTGTGAAACCGTCCAATACCTCTGAAACCCAAAAGCGATACGGCAGAGGTATCACGATGACCGTTTCAAGCGCCATTGAATTGCGTCACCTGCGGTATTTTGTGGCGGTGGTGCGTGAGCGCAGCTTCCGAGCGGCTGCGCTCGTCGTCAATATTTCGCAGCCACCGCTGACCCGGCAGGTCCAGCAACTGGAAGAAGTGCTGGGCGTCCAACTTCTGATTCGCGGCACAAAAGGCGTTGAACCCACGGTAGCGGGGGCAATGTTCTACACTGAGGCCTGCAACATTCTCGGCCTCATGGATCAGGCCGCAACAAAGGCGCGCCTGGCAGGGGCGGGTGAATTGGGGCGCCTTGATGTCGGCGTGTTCGGATCGGCTGTGCTCGATGCTGTGCCGCGCATCATTATATCATTCCGTGAACTATATCCTCAAGTGGAGGTCGTTCTCCACAATATGGACCGCGAGCATCAGATCCAAGCGCTTCGCGAGCGTCGCATAGTCGTCGGCTTTAATAGATTCTTTCGTGACGAACCGGCTTTGACGTGGGAAACTCTGGTTTCAGAGACGATGCTCGTCGCCGTTCCCAGCAACCATCCGCTGGCGCGTCGCGATGCGCTTAGCCTTGAAGACCTCGCAGATGTGCCGCTGGTTTTCTATCCCCGGGTCGAAAAGCCACAGGGCTTCACAGATTATCTCATGCGGATGTTTCATGGCCGGAATATTACCCCGAAAATCGTGCAGGACGTGGATGACGTTGTAACAGCCGTATCACTCGTCTCGAGCGGCCTAGGCCTGTGCCTGGTGGTGGAGGCAGCGCGGAACCTCCAGCTGCCGGGGGTCTCTTACATTCCTCTCGCCCAGTCCGATCAGGTGCAGTTCGATCTGAGCATGATCTGGCGCTCTGAGGACAGGTCTCCCCTACTGGAAGCCTTTCTCGCCGTCGCTCGCGCCGCAAGGGCCTCACTCTCCTAGAAGGGCTGCAGGACACGCAGCCTTGGTCAATAGAGTGAAAATCCAGCCGCCGTTCGTCCATCTTTCGGAAAACCAGCGGCAACAGCCGCTGGTTTCTTGCACGCCCTCGCGCCTGATGCGAGCAGGGCCGGCTGGTCAGCAAGGCTGCGGTTGACAAAATTGTCACTGCCGTTCGCTCGATTGCCAATTTTGTCGCACGAGTAATAACAGCATCCCCTGAATCAGGCCGCCTTTCAGTTGGCACGCTCCTTGCTCGTAGCTCTTACAATTAGGAAAACGCCAGGAGAGGCTATCACCGTGACCGATATCGTTGACACTACTGACCTTTTGGGCGCGAAGTTCATCCGGATCAGGAATGAGCGCCCCAATGGGCTCGTCGAATTCGATTTCGCGATCGGCGCCCCTGAAATCTTCGTCGAGCTTTTGATGCCGAGAGGCGCTTTCGACGAGTTCTGCGCCGTCAATAATGTCACCGATATCACTGGCCAAGATACCGAACATAGCGACTTCGAGGTCCGGCTCGGCCGCGTTCTGGCCGGCGAAGCCGATTGATCATTTAGCAAATTCTGCTTGTTTAGGAGGGTATAGGATGCAGATGGATCTGCGAACGGTGACGATTTCACCGCAGCGCCAGACTTATGGTCATGTTGCGCGTCATCTCGGCGAGGATAAGGCGGCCTCGCGTTATCAGGAAGGCACGATCGGGCTGCAAACGACGGGCAATCAACATTATCGTCCGGTCTGGGATCCCGCCCATGAATATTTCGATGCGAGCCGCACTGCGGTTAAAATGGCGGACTGGTACGCATTTCGCGATCCGCGCCAATATTATTATGGAAGCTATGTTCTGGCGCGGGCCAAGCAGCAGGATGCGGCCGAGGCCGCTTTCGATTTCGTTGAGACGCGAGGCCTCGTGGCAACGCTCCCCGAGGATATTCGCACAGCGGCGCTCGAAATTCTGCTGCCGTTGAGGCATGTCGCGTGGGGATCGAGCATGAACAATGACTCGATTGCAGCCTATGGCTACGGCACCGCGCTGACCCAGCCGGCTCTCTACTATGCGATGGATCAACTCGGCATCGCCCAGTTCAATACGCGCATCGGCCTGTTGCTCGCCGATCCTCAAGCTCTGGATGTGGCCAAAGCGAGCTGGCTCGAGGATGTTCGCTGGCAGTCGCTCCGGCGGCTGGTTGAGGATCTTTTTGTCGAGAGCGATTGGTTCGAACTCATGGTCGCGCAAAACTTCGTGCTAGATGGCCTTCTCTATCCGCTCGTCTATCAGACGATCATTGATGACACGTTCGCCCAGAATGGCGGCGCAGCGGTCGCAATGGTGACCCAGTTTCAGAATGAATGGGCAGTTGAAACCCAGAAGTGGACCGACGCGCAGCTGAAGGTCGCTTGTGCAGAAAGCGCCGAGAACCGGGCGCTGATCGCGGGGTGGATCGCGAAATGGAAGGCTCGGTCGGCATCGGCACTCCTCCCAATTGCGCAATGCGCTCTGGGTGATCAGGCCGAGAGCGCTCTCGACGAGGTGTGCGAGCAACTCGTCAAGCGCGCCCAGAAAGCGGGGGCCGTGGCATGAGCGAAGCAGGTTCGACCGTTTTCCTCGCGCTACAGGCAAACGACGACACTCGGCATGTGATCGATGCGATCATGGCCGACAATCCCACCGCCATCCTCGACCCGCAGCCTGCCATGGTTCGCATCACCAACCGGGGTGCTCTCGTGGTGCGCCGGGAGTCGATCGAGGAACGCATGGGCCGCGACTACGACCTTCAGGAACTTCATATCAACATGATCTCGCTGTCGGGCCGTGTGGACGAAACCGACGATGAACTCACTCTTAGCTGGAACCACTGACCATGGACATGCCTGTCAAGAAGAAGAAGCTGGGTTTGAAGGAGCGCTATGCGCTAATGACCCGTGGCCTGGGCTGGGAGCCGAGCTATCAGTCGATCGATGACATCTTCCCGATGGACAGTTTTGAGGGAATCAAGATTCACGACTGGGACGCCTGGGAAGACCCCTTCCGTCTTACGATGGATTCTTACTGGAAGTACCAGGCAGAAAAAGAGCGTAAGCTCTACGCGATTGTCGACGCTTTCGCGCAAAGCAACGGGCATCTTACGCTCTCCGATTCCCGTTATATCAACACCGTCAAGCTGTTCGTGAACGGCTTTGCGCCGCTCGAATATATGTCGCACCGAGGATTTGCCCACATCGGCCGTCAGTTCCGGGGCGTTGGTCCGCGCGTTGCCTGCATCATGCAGTCGCTCGACGAAATGCGCCACTCGCAGACTCAGATCCACGCGATCAGCAATTACAACCGCTATTACAGTGGCATGGCGGAGTTCCGCCATCACCATGACTATCTGCCGTATCTGCAGGTGCCGAAAAGCTTCTTCGAAGACGCTGCTACGGGCGGTCCTTTCGAATTCATCGTCGCAATCGGGTTCGCGTTCGAATATGTCCTGACCAACCTCGTATTTGTGCCGTTCATCTCGGGCGCCGCCTACAATGGTGACATGGGGGCGATGACTTTCGGCTTCTCGGCGCAATCCGATGAAGCCCGCCACATGACCCTCGGACTTGAGGTCATCAAGTTCGTCCTCGAGCAGGATCCGGCGAACGTACCAATCGTACAAAAATGGCTGAATAAATGGACGTGGCGCGGTGTACGCGTGCTTACGCTCGTCGCCATGATGCAGGATTACATGCTGCCCAAGCGGGTCATGAGCTGGGCGGAAGCTTGGGAGATTTATTTCGAAGAGAATTGCGGTGCACTGTTCCGGGATCTCGCACGCTACGGCATCACCATGCCGCCCTGTGTCGAGCAAGTTCGGCTGGAGCGCGACCATCTTTCACACATGGCCTGGGCGCATTTTTATCAGGCGCGCGGGACTAGCGATTTCCATGTGTGGCTGCCGTCGGAGGACGATATGGACTGGCTGTCTTCCAAGTATCCCGAGACGTTCGACCAATATTATCGGCCGAGATTTGAATACTGGGCGAAATGCGAAGCGGACGGAAAGCCGTTCGAGGCGACCGCTGTCCCAATGCAATGCCAGGTCTGCCAGATCCCGATGCTGTTTACGGAACCGGGTCACCCAATGACGTTGGCGCAGCGCCATGTGCATTATCGCGACGAGCAATATCATTTCTGCTCGGAACATTGCGAAGAGATCTTCAACGACGAGCCGGAAAAATACATCCAGGCAAAAATCGCCGGGCACGAAGTGTTCAAGGGCAACGCGTTTCGGCCTGGCACTGACCCGACGGCGGAGGGCTTCAATCCGGCAGCCGAGGCTCTGGCATTCTTCAAGGTCGAGCATGGGCGCGACAACGGTCTGCACCATGGTTCGCATGACCATCGGAACTTCGAAATGTGGCGCGGGCTCGCCAAGACCAACGACTAAGGAGAGAGCGACATGGCTGTCGTTGCAATCGGCAAATATGAGTTCGAGCCGTCTGATGGCGCTTCGAATTTCCACGGTGCGCGGATCATCTATGCGGGCTGGGATGAGCATCTGCTTTTCTCATGTCCCTATGCCTGGCCGCTACCGCCGAACCTACCGTTCGCTCATTTCGTACAGGGCCCGATGTCCGAAGCTTTCGGACAGCATCCTGACTGGCCAAAGATCGACTGGGCGACGGTGACATGGACACGCAATGGCGAGACCTTTTCGCCGGAGATGGACAGGTCGATCGCCGAGAATGGGCTTGTCCATAAAGACTCGCTCAGGTTCCAGACGCCGGGTCTGGCCGGCCTTGACGGCAAGGGCTTCTGATGAGCTACACCCTGTCTATCGCGAGCACCGGTGACGAGGTCGAAGTCGAGGATGGCCAAACCATCCTCGACGCCTGCCTGCGGGCCGGGATCTGGCTGCCACATGCTTGCTGCCATGGCCTGTGTGCAACCTGCAAGGTCCAAGTAACCGATGGCGACGTCGATCATGGCGAGGCGTCCAGCTTCGCATTGATGGATTTCGAGCGGGATGAGGGCAAAACGCTCGCATGCTGCGCCCGCCTTGAGAGCGACGTCGTCATTGAGGCCGACATCGAGGAAGATCCCGACGCGCTTGGCATTCCTGTCGAGGACTTCGAAGGTGTTGTTACCCGGATCGATCCGCTCACGCCGACCATTAAGGGCATTCATATTGCGCTCGATCGCCCAATGCGTTTTCAGGCGGGCCAGTATGTCAACCTGACGCTTGGTGGAGAGGCGGTACTCACACGTGCTTTTTCGATCGCGAGCGATCCCAACGCACCCACCGCGATTGAACTCAACATCCGCATTGTGCCGGGCGGCATCGGAACGACGTGGATCCACGAGAATCTGAAGGAGGGCGACCGCGTCAAGCTGTCCGGCCCCTACGGCCGCTTCTTCGTGAGGCACACCGCCAAGGTCCCGATGCTGTTTCTCGCAGGAGGATCGGGCCTATCGAGCCCACGATCGATGATACTGGATCTCGTCGCGCGCAACGAGACGCTCCCAATCACCTTGGTTTATGGTGCGCGAAGCGTTGACGAACTCTATTATCACGAGGAGTTCGAAGCACTGGCTCGGACGCATGACAATTTCCGTTACGTTCCAGCACTCTCGGACCCGAATGCAGATCCCGACTGGCCGGGCTATCGCGGTTTCGTCCACGACGCCGCGAAGGCGGCTTTCGACAATGATTTCCGCGGAATGAAGGCTTATCTTTGTGGGCCGCCTGTGATGATTGAGGCGTGCCTCGCAACTCTGATGCAAGGCCGGTTGTTCGAACGGGATATCTATACGGAGAAGTTTTTCTCGGCCGCCGATGCGCAGCAGGTCCGCAGTCCGCTTTTTAAGCGCATCTGAGGCACTTTTCAGATACTACATGACGACCGGCGCGGAAGATTGCCGGCACCGCGAGAGGGCTTGTATGGCAACTAGGACGGTCGATGATCGATCGGATCGGATCGACCTGTGGTCAAAAGTAAGATTCGATCCTGCTACGGGCACAGTGTGGCTCGACGAACAGCGCATGCTCCTGCTGCATGCTGGCTCACTGGGAGCCCTGCGTGCCGAAATGGTTAGAACCCTCGGTGCTGATCGCGCCGGGGGCCTCTTAATGCGCATGGGCTATCACTCGGGCATCCAGGACGCTGAGATCGCACGCAAGATGGTGAGCGATCAGCATTTTGAGGATGTGTTTCTGCTTGGTCCCCGCTTTCACAACCTCGAAGGCGTCGTGCAGGTCGAGACGGTAGCTTACGACCTTGACCTCGACGCCGGCACTTTCCACGGCGAGTTCCGCTGGACAAGCAGTTGGGAAGCCGAGACTCAAATCGCGAGCTTCGGCATCGGCACGAGTTCGACATGCTGGAACCAGGTCGGATATGCTTCGGGTTATGTGAGTGCCTTCATGGGCAAGCGGGTCATATTTCGTGAAACGATGTGCAAGGCGAAGGGTGACCCGCACTGTACGATCATCGGGCAGATGGCATCGGATTTACCTGCAGACGACCCTCACATAGCTGCGCTCGACCCAGACGATATCGCCGGCCAACTTCGCGATATGGCCGAAGAGATTTCCGAGCTTAGGGCTTCGCTTCGCCGGGAGAAAAACACCAGTTCGCTGATCGGCCAGTCCCCGGCTTTCATGAAGTCTGTTAAACTTCTCCGCCGCGCCACTGACAACGGCATCACCGTGCTGCTGACTGGCGAGACCGGTGTAGGAAAGGAGGTTTTCGCGCGGTGGCTGCACGATAACGGCCCGCGGCGCGACAAGCCCTTCATCGCTGTCAATTGCGGCGCAATCCCGTATGAGCTCGTCGAGAGTGAACTGTTCGGCGCCGAGGCCGGGGCCTATACCGGCGCCCAACGTCAGCGCCATGGTAGGTTCGAGCGCGCTGACGGTGGAACATTGTTCCTTGATGAGATCGGTGACCTGCCACTGCCCGCGCAGGTGAAGTTGCTGCGCGTCCTTCAGACGGGGGAAATTGAGCGTCTAGGTGGAGAACGTGTCAAGAAAGTCGATGTGAGGATCGTGACTGCCACTAACGTCGACTTGCAGATGGCCGTGGAAGCAAAGAGCTTTCGAGCGGACCTGTTCTACCGCCTAAATCCGTTTCCGATTGCAATTCCGGCTCTACGGGATCGCGCCGATGACATTCCTCTTTTCGTGGAGGCGTTGCTGGCCCGTCTGTCGGAACGCCATGGTAAACCGGTAAGAGGCGTATCGGACCAAGCCATGCGCGCCCTCATTTCCTACAAATGGCCAGGCAATGTGCGGGAATTGGAGAATGTGCTCGAGCGGGGCGTGTTGCTGGCCGAACCCGGCGGCCGTATCGACCTCGACGCGCTTTTCATTCAACTTGACCCTGAAATAGAAACTCCAGCGCAGCTCAAGCCAGATGGTAGCTTGGGGAAAGTCCCGACGAGCGTCATTCCCAACCTGAGTGAGGCATGTCTGACGCTGGCGGACTATGAGCTTGAATTGATAGCCGAGGCCATGCGCCGATCTGGTGGTAACGTTGCAGACGCTGCACGGATGCTCGGAATGTCCAGACGCCAGCTTGACTATCGGTTGAAAAATGAACGCCAATGATATCTTAAAAATAACTCGACATGGTGTGTCGGCTTTTAAAGCGCGTTACGTGTCCTCTTGTTTGTCAACACAATATTTCGTGATTTCATACGATAATCCAGTTTCGCTCGACTGATTTTAAGGAGCTTCGCAGCACTAGAGACGTTGCCTTTCGCGCGTTCTAGGGCGCGTTGAATCAACAGTTTTTCGATGTCTTCCAGCCCACCCAAGCTCAGGAGATCCCCCGCGTCATCGCGGTGATCAGCGCCGACGGTCCTGAGTTGACCGTCCCGACCGACGATCGCGTCATTATCGTCGGTGATCGAGATGCCGAGATGCTCGATACCGATATCACCGCCCTCATCCGCCAAAAGTACGCTGCGTGACAGAACGTTTTCCAGCTCGCGGACGTTGCCGGGCCAACTGTAGGAAAGAAGAGCCATGACAGCCATGTCGGATAGCGGGCCGACGTTTCGGCCATACTGGTCTTGCGCGCGCCGGAGAAACGTCTCCGCCAATGGGAGAATATCCGCTTGCCGCTCGCGCAGCGGCGGAATTGAAACTGGAAACGCGCTGAGACGATAATAAAGGTCAGAGCGGAACCGCTTATTGGCAATCGCCTGCGCCAGATCGACATTAGTGGCAGAAATCACCCGGACATCAATCTTCGTCGGATTAACGGATCCGAGGCGATCGATTTCGCCCTCCTGCAAAACTCTAAGAAGCTTTACCTGTGCTGCGGCGGACAACTCACCAAGTTCGTCCAAGAAGATGGTTCCGCTGTCGGCGCGCTCAAAACGCCCAGGGCGGGACGATTTTGATCCGGTAAAGGCCCCGGCCTCAACCCCGAACAACTCACTTTCAACCAGCTCATGCGGAATTGCGCCGCAGTTGACGGCAATGAACGGCTTGTCGCTGCGTGGGCCATTGGTGTGCAACCAGCGGGCAAACGCTTCTTTCCCGACGCCCGTTTCTCCAGTGAGTAAAACGTTCACGGTTGTTGGCGCGGCCTTTTCAAGAAGTGCCAATGCATCGATAAAATTTCGAGAAACCCCGACTAACGACCCCTGTGATCGCTGCACGATGAGGCGCTGTTCTAGGTGCGCGACTTTCTCGGTAAGCTTGTTCAGTTCCGAGCCAATATTGTCAGGTTGCAGCAGCGCAACCCAAGGATCAGCGGCGCCCCAGTCAGACACCGGCCGTCCAACAATATTGCACTGGAAGGCCCCGCAGCTCAGGCAAGAAACTTCCTTAAAAACCACGGGAAGCCCAATAAGGGCTGTAATATAGCCCGAGGCGTAGCCAGTTTGACTGTAGCACGTGGGCTCTTTTGCATCATCGAACGGCTCCTCGCTTTCCCAGCTGCTTTGCCAAGAAGCTTCCGCGTGGAAGCGACCGAGACTTAAATCCATCTCAAGGCGATCGACACGCCCGACAACAAGTCCCTCAAGCCCGTGCATATCTGGCCCCAAGCGCATGATGTCGGTTAAAGGAGCGTCAGGAAGAAGGCTCCGCACAAGAGCTGCATCTGCCTTCCCAGACGCAAAGCCCATTCGAAAAAGAGCACCAGCTGCACGCGTCCGACCGAGCGTGTCGACAAGTTCTCTCCGAAGACCGCGCAAATAATCAGCATGCAGCAGGACGGCGCGATGCTCTCCAAGCCAGATCTGCCCATCCTTCTGGCGAAACCGGAGTAGCCGCCTCAACTCGGCGGAATGGGCGGCGTCATTCCGACCCACCGTTTCATGATATGATGAATTATCGGCCATGGCTTCGCAATTTTGTCGATTTCATCAAATTCGGCAAGCTCAGAATGGCCGAGAATCCGCTGATCCTGACTTGGCACGATTCTAGCTAGGGTAAGTTGGCCTACCCAGCCTAGTAATAATGAGGGAGAGATTCTGATGCACTCTGAGGCCGCAAGTCCGTCCGCCGGCTGCCCGTTTGGTCACACGGCCAAGGGCTTCGATCCGTTCAATGCGGAGTTTATAAAGGATCCGTGGCCCATCCTCGCAAAGCTGCAGGAAGAGGAGCCGGTTTTCTATTCCGAGGAGCTTGGGTTCTGGATCGTCACGAAATTCGCCGATGTGCGGAAGTGCTTTCTGGACAACAAGTCTTTCTCGGCTGAGCTCACGCTCGATCCCATTAAGCCACTCAATCAGAAAACGATTGAGAGCTTCATGGCCTCGGGATTCACACCAGGCCCGGTTCTCGTCAACGAGCAGAATCCGACGCACAAAGCGCGTCGGTCGCGGCTGATGCGTCAATTCGAGCCCAAGAAGCTGCAGGAGCTCGAGCCCTTCGTCCGCAAAACGGTGAACGATTATATCGACCGCTTCGTCAAGACTGGCTCGGCCGATCTGATGCGCGACTTCATCTACGACATACCGGCGCTGGTCGTGTTTCACCTGCTGGGTATGCCAGGCGAGGAACTGAAGAAGGTCAAGGCCTGGGGTGAGGACACTGCCCTTTTCAGCTGGGGTCGGCCTTCGGAGGACGAGCAGACCGCTATGGCGGATGCACTGGGCCAATACTGGGATTACTGCGTCAAGTTCGTCGAATATAAGAAGAACAATCTTGGAGACGACTTCATCAGCGATGCCATTCGGGGGCAGCAGGAGGATGGAGAGGAACTCTGGTCGGACACCTACATCACGCGCCTCATGCTGAACTTCATTTTTGCGGGCCATGAAACCACAACGAACGCTTCCGGCAATGCGGTGATGAACCTCCTCAAGGATCGCCGCCTGTGGGAGGAGTTGGTCGCTGATCCGACGAAGATCCCGACAGCCGTCAATGAGTTACTTCGGATCGGCTCCTCCATCGTAGCCTGGCGGAGGCGCGCGCTGGTCGACGTTGAGCTCAGCGGTGTCACCATTCCCGCCGGGGCCAACATCATCATCTACAATGGCGCAGCCAATCGGGATCCGGAGGTGTTCGACAATCCGCAAGAGATCGATCTTTCCCGGCAGAATGCCACTAAGCTTCTGTCATTTGGATACGGGCCACACCTGTGTCTTGGTCAGCCTGTCGCTAAACTCGAGATGCGCGTCATGCTGGAAGAGCTGACACGTCGTCTCCCACATATCGAGCTGACCGAGCAAGAGTTCACCTTCTCGCCGCCTAATACCAACGCACGTGGCCCGGACCATGTCTTCGCCCACTGGGACGCCAGCCGGAATCCCGTGCCCGAGGACCGGCCCTGAGGTTCTGCCCGACGCCGACCGGCGCTTAGTGGCGGTGGCGCTTCGTTACCCTTCAGAAAGACCAGATCCATGCAGCAAACTGAGTCGACGATCGACATCGTCGCTACCCCCCAAACCGTGTGGGCGATCCTCGACGACCTGCCAAGTTATCCCGAGTGGAACCCTATTCTGCCAAGGTTGGAAGGACGCACGACGCTGGGCGAGATCGTCTCGGGCGATCTGGTGATCCCCAACATGCCGACGCCCCCATTGACGCCTACGATCACGAGGGTTGTTGCCGGGAGAGAATTGCGCTGGCTGTCGGTCTTCCCAGGTGAGGAAGGTTTCAGCGCAGAGCATATTTTCATTCTCGAACCGACCGCAACTGGCACGCGCGTGATCCATCGCGAGATTTTCGATGGCCCCGCAGCTCCGCACCTCGCTGAAGCGATCCAACACCTCGTCCATCCTGCGTATGTGGCGTTCGATCAAGTGCTGAAGGCGCGCGCGGAGCAGAAGGCCGGTCAGAAGGTATCGCTTCATCCCGCCATCGACGCTGAGGATCGGGAGGCAGCCTCGACGGCAACGCTTCGCTGCCATTGCTCCAACGATCCGGTTGAAGTAACGCTTGAGGCGCCGATCGCGCACAATCATCTGTGCGGGTGCTCCAGGTGCTGGAAACCGCAAGGCGCGCTGTTGGCGCAAACCGCCGTCGTTGCCAGCGACGCCGCAAGAGTGACGGCCGCGGAGCATAAACTCGCGGCGGTCGATCCGGATGCGGCGATCGTACGCTTCGCCTGCGAAGCATGCGGAGCGCATATGCTCGGCGTCGTCGAGCAGCCTGAGCACCACTTCTATGGTCTCACTTTCGTCCATCCTGAGCTGTCGATCGAACCCGCATTTGGACGCCCCGAGTTCGCCGGGTTCGTGTCGTCCATCATCGAAAACGGCGAAAGCGCATCCATCAGCGAAGCCGTGCATCGCGCGCTCCATGAGGCAGGCATCCCTGCCTACGACGCATTCTCGCCCGAGATCATGGACATCATTGCATATCACAAACGAAAAATCGCGAGCACGACCTCGCACAGGAGTTCCATCGCATGAAAACCCGCGCCGCAGTTGCGTTTGAAGCCAAGAAGCCGCTCGAGATCGTTGAGCTCGATCTGGAAGGCCCGAAGGCTGGCGAAGTCCTGGTTGAAATCATGGCGACCGGTATCTGCCATACGGATGCCTACACCCTCGACGGCTTCGACAGCGAAGGTATCTTCCCCTCGGTTCTCGGCCACGAGGGTGCCGGAATAGTGCGGGAGGTGGGCGCGGGCGTCACCTCCGTGAAACCTGGCGACCATGTCATCCCGCTCTACACCCCGGAATGCCGACAGTGCAAAAGCTGCCTTTCCGGCAAGACTAACCTGTGCACCGCGATCCGCGCGACGCAGGGCAAGGGCCTGATGCCGGACGGCACTACTCGCTTCAGCTACAAGATGCAGCCCGTCTTCCATTATATGGGCTGTTCGACCTTTTCGAACTTCACCGTGCTGCCTGAGATTGCACTAGCGAAGATTCGCGAAGACGCGCCGTTCAAGACCAGCTGCTACATCGGCTGTGGTGTAACGACCGGCGTCGGCGCGGTCATCAACACCGCTAAGGTGCAGGTCGGCGACAATGTCGTGATCTTTGGCCTGGGCGGCATCGGCCTCAACGTGCTTCAGGGCGCGCGTCTAGCTGGCGCAAACAAGATCATCGGCGTCGACATCAACCCCGATCGAGAGGAATGGGGCCGCCGCTTCGGCATGACCGACTTCCTTAACTCAAAGGGCATGAGCCGCGAAGACGTCGTCGCGAAAATCGTGCAGATGACCGACGGCGGCGCGGACTACACATTCGACGCGACCGGTAACACCGAAGTGATGCGTACCGCGCTCGAAGCGTGCCATCGCGGCTGGGGCACCTCGATCATCATAGGCGTGGCTGAGGCTGGCAAGACCATCGAAACCCGCCCGTTCCAGCTCGTCACTGGCCGTAACTGGCGCGGCACGGCTTTCGGCGGCGCCAAGGGCCGCACCGACGTGCCGAAGATCGTCGACATGTACATGACCGGCAAGATCGAGATCGACCCGATGATCACGCACGTCATGGGCCTGGAAGACATCAACAAGGGCTTTGACCTGATGCATGCGGGCGAAAGCATCCGCTCGGTCGTGGTGTTCTAATGGCGACCCTCTTGGTGACCACTCGTGCAGGTGAGGAACGCGCCATCGAGGCGCCTGATGGCATATCCGTCATGCAATCGATCCGCGACGCGGGCATCGATGAGCTGTTGGCGCTGTGCGGAGGCTGCCTCTCCTGCGCTACATGTCACATCTACATCGATGAGGACGATCTCGCCCGGGTGCCGGCCGTTTCGGAGGACGAGAATGATCTTCTGGAAAGCTCGGATCACAAGTCGGAACGCTCGCGCCTATCCTGTCAGCTAATCGTGAGCGATACCCTCGATGGTCTTCGGCTCCGCATTGCGCCGGAAGGCTGATCGAATGGCCGCGCTTGAAATCGTATCTACAGCTACCTCGCACGGCGGCGTGCAGGGCGTATATCGTCACAAGTCTACCGCCACGAACACCGAGATGACATTCTCGGTGTTCGTTCCCCCTCACGCGGAGGGCGCCACGCTCCCGGTCGTCTGGTATCTGTCAGGGCTCACCTGCACACATGCCAATGTGACGGAGAAGGGCGAGTTTCGGGCGACTTGCGCGGAGCTCGGCCTGATCCTGGTGGCGCCCGACACCTCTCCGCGCGGAGAAGACGTGCCCGACGACGGGGAGAAGGCCTATGACTTCGGTCTGGGTGCTGGCTTCTATGTCGATGCGACCGAGGTGCCGTTCGCGTCGCACTATAAAATGTGGAGTTACGTCACCGAGGAACTGCCGTCCCTGATCGGCGAGCATTTCCCGGTAGACCTGTCCCGCCAGTCAATCTTGGGACATTCGATGGGGGGCCACGGCGCGCTCACCATCGCGCTAACCTTTCCTGAGCGCTTCCGTTCCGTATCGGCCTTCTCTCCGATCGTCGCTCCATCATTGGTACCATGGGGCCAGAAGGCGATGCGTGGCTATCTGGGTGAAGACAAGACCCGATGGCGCAAGCACGATGCGGTGGCGCTTATCGAGGACGGCGCCCGGATCTCCGAGATCTTGGTCGATCAGGGTAGCGCGGACAATTTCCTCGCCGAACAGCTGATGCCGAGCCTGCTCGTCAGCGCGGCAACAGATGCCGGCATCAAAGTCACGCTGAACATGCATGAGGGCTACGATCACAGTTACTATTTCATCTCGACGTTCATGGCGGACCACCTGCGCTGGCACGCCGAGCGATTGGCTTAGGGAGATGCGGGCGGTGCAGAGCAAAGGCATCTTCAGGAGGCTCCTCAGCCGGGTCGCCCGCTTCATCGAGACCTACGGAAACATCCATCTCAAAGCGCTCGGCGACGGCGCCGACTCTTTCATTCAACCGCGAGACGACGTTTCGGGCGCCACGAAGAAGCAAAAATGAGATATGGAAGGGCGAGGGATGAATGACGAGCGATACGATGTCGTCATAGTGGGTGGCGGACATGCGGGCGCGCAGGCGGCGATCGCGCTGCGGCAGAAGAAGTTCGCGGGATCGATTGCCATCGCCGGCGACGAGATCGACCCCCCGTATGAGCGTCCGCCGCTAAGCAAGGAATATCTCTCCGGCGACAAGCCCTTTGAGCGCATTCTCATTCGGCCGACGAGCTTTTGGGCCGAGCGCGAAATCTCATTGCTCACCGGTCGGCTTGTTACGAGTGTCGATTCCGAAGCGCATCTCATCCACATCAATGATGGGACAGCGATTGGCTATGGGCAACTGATCTGGGCAACGGGCGGCGCCCCGCGCCGCCTGTCATGC